>Ga0137403_10001424_pt1 | contig 30035 bp, 20 predicted proteins | sample CZOMad2_1_16fung_FD_122057 | JGI IMG/M metagenome (GOLD analysis project Ga0137403, IMG submission 122057) | Vadose zone soil fungal communities from Angelo Coast Range Reserve, California, USA - CZOMad2_1_16fungal (Hybrid Assembly) | ecosystem: Environmental > Terrestrial > Soil > Vadose zone... | reverse complement strand
CCGCGAGAAGCGTCACTCGATTCGTAAGAAGCGCCACAGCCGCGAGTGCGAACAATACCGTCGTCGCTACCGCCCAAAACATCTGACCTGGCGGAAGCCACTTCGGAACAAGATGGGCGGTAGCGCCAAGATAAACCGCCTGTTCGAGAGTAAAGGAAGCGGTACAGATGCCCAAAAGGATGCGGCCGATCCGATTAAGCGTTTCCGATGACCATGCCCATAACAAGCGCGCATAGAGGATCGCCGCTCCGGTCACGAGAGCGAACTGCTCGAAGAAGTTGCCCCAGCTATTGTAAATCCGCAGTGTGGCGACGATTCGTGGCACGCATTGCAGGGCGAAGACAAGATAAACCGCACCAAGGACGGCTGCGCCCGTTTTCGCGGTCCGACCGAACTGCATCGCAGCGCCGCCGAAGATCAGGGCAGCGGCGGCGGGGTAGACAATGTAAAGGGGTGGATGCCAGTCGTTGTAGTCGTGCCAGGCCAGCGTGATGAGGCCAAAGGCCAAAGCCGCCACTCCAAACACATGACGGCCGAGGTTCGAACTAGGCGGCGATGCGGTCATTTGTTTTCAGTCGGCTTCCGGGCCGGCAAAGGGGTGAGATTCTCATCCGGATCCGAAACTATAAATGTTCTAGCCCCCACGGCTCCTTTTTAAGTGCCTGATGGAAGGAGACTCCCGCAGCCTGATAACTCAGAAACAGTTGTTGATTTCGTTGGCGGTGGCAAGCGTGATGGAAGCCGAGAGCAGATGTTCGCGCTTGCGAACATCGCCAGCGAACACCGGTCCGCGGACCAACCTCAAGTTGAGTCGTGCATTGTCGCGGAAGACTTGCCCATAGTATGGCGGATGGCCATAGATGAATTCGACCGCGAAGCCGAGCTTGTTTCTATAGAAATCGCAGGAACTCTTGATGCTCGTAACGAAGAGTTGTGCCGAGATTGATCTGAGAGCGGGACGTGGCGTCGTCTGCCTGGGTTCATCGGTCATGGCATCCGCTCATGATTTTGAGGTGCCGCACCCTGCGGCTTTCAGGCTTGCCCGCCGCAGGAGGAGTGCGGTTTTTCCAGGATTTCATCATCATCCCGGAAACAGTTTTGGGTTCGGCGCGTTTTCTTCCGCTTTGCCATTAGGGGACTTCAAGAATTCGTTAAGTTTTAGGAATTTGCGGGCCAGGGCGTTGCTGTAAGTGGACCAGAACGGGTCGCCGGATTCCGTGGCGAGAGCGGAGCGGACGGCGGCGAGCTTGGAGTCCAGATCGTCCATGTAGTGGAAGACCAGGGCTTCGCGGATCATGGGGAGTTTGGGGGAACCGAATTCGTATTGACCGTGATGGCTGATGAGCAGGTGCTGGACCACGGTTTTGAGGGCGGAAGGGAAGCCGGGGATGGCGTCAATAGCGCGACTCACCGTATCAATTTCCATGACGATATGGCCGAGGAGCTGGCCCTCAGGAGTGTAGCCGATGGCGCGGTCGTAGCAGAGTTCGTCGAGTTTGCCGACATCGTGCAGGATCGCGGCGGTGAGGAGTAGATCGAGATTGAGCTCGGGATAGTGCGCGGCGATTTGCTTGGCCAGGCCGCAGAGGCCCACTACGTGTTCGAGCAGGCCGCCGAGGTAAGCATGGTGCATCACTTTTGCAGCGGGGGCGCGTTTGTAGCGTTCAGTGATGGCGGGATCGGTGAGGATCGAGAGCGCCAGCCTTTGTAGCCAGGCATCGGTGATGGAATTGGCGTAGTCAAGAAGCTGGGACCACAGTTTGCCGACGTCTTCCCTGGTGTGCGGAAGAAAGTCGGCGAGATCGATTTCGTCGGGTTTGGCGATACGGATTTGCGTGAGCGAGAGTTGCGGGCGGTCGCGGTAGATTTCCACGCGCGCCTGGACTTTGACGAAGTCGTCGCGGCTGATGTCCTTGGCAGGGATCTCGAAGAGATCCCACATGCGAGCTTCGATGGTGCCGCTGCGGTCGCCGAGAGAAAGGCGGAGGTAGGAGCGGCCTTCGCGGGTGTTGCGGATTTCTTTTTCGTGGACGAGAAAGAATGTGGTGATGGTTTGTTCGCCGGAAAGATCGGAGATGAAGTTCGTTTTCATGGGTGCGTTCTGATGGAGGATAGCAGAAGTCAGAGGTGCGAGAGAAGGAAGAGCCGGTAAGAAATGGTGCGGAGATGCTGAGGCGTTGTCGCAGCGAAGAGGGCACGAAGTATCGTGCCCCTACGGGGGATGACGGATCGCGCCCGGTGGACCGATGACGTATTGTGCCGCTGCGCGGGGCTTAGGGTACCGCGGACTTGGTGGTGTCGCCGGAGCGTTTGCCGAAGAGCAGGAACTTCTTGTGGCCCTTTTTGGCTTTGGCGTTGGCTTCCGGAGTGGCGGACACTTCCATGATTTCGGAATTGCCGCCGCCGGCGATTTCCTGGTAACCGGGGGCGATGACCACGTAGCTTTGTTCGCGGAGAGTCTTTAGATATTCGCGGAGCGCGGGCTCCATGCGCTGGCTGTAGAGGCGGTCAGTGATGTCGTTGCGGACTTTGTCGAGCGGCTGCTCGCCTTCGTCGTAGTGTTCGAGGACTTGCAGCACCAGGTAGCCTTGCTTGGTTTCGATGATGTCGGTGAGGTCGTTGCGTTTCATTTTGAAAACGCGATCCTCGAGTTCCTTCGAGAGTTCGCCGCGTTTGTAGGTGCCCAGGAAGCCGCCTTCTTTGCCGGTGCTGCCGTCGGAAAAGCGTTTGGCGATTTCGCCGAAGTCTTCGCCGTCCTTGACGCGCTTTAGAGCGGTCTCAGCTTTTTCCTTGAGTTTGGGGACTTCTTCGGGTTTCTTGCCTTCAGTATTGACTTCGATGGCTCGCAGAGCGACCTGTTCGGGGCGGACGAATTCGGTTTTGTGCTCCTTGTAAAACTTCTGGATGTCGTCTTCACCGATGGTGATGTGCGAGCCCACTTCGCTGCTGATTACGCGCTGGGTGATGATCTGATTGCGGATGTTGTTGCGGAAGTCTTCCCAGTTCAGGCCTTGGGAAGTGACAGCCTTCTCCAGCTCTTCCATCGAAGCCAGCTTGTTCTGAATGCGAATGGCGTCGAGCCGCTTGATAACTTCAGGTTCCACGCTGATGCCCATGTCCTTGCCGCGTTGGATTAGCAGGGACTGGTCGATTAGGTCGCGCAGGGAGTTTTTCTGACGGTCTTCGATGGCGGTTCTGAGCTGCTCCGGGGTGCATTTGGCCTGGCATTCCTGCCGGGCGTCTTCCTCGGCGGTCCCTTTGGATTTCTCGTACTCCGAGCGGGTGATGATCTCGTTGTTTACGCGGGCGATGATATCTTCGACGACTTTGCCGCTCGCCGGATTGCTAGCAGCAGCGGCCGGTTTGGGCTTTGGTGGCAAGGGTTTGGCCTTCTCGGCCGGCTTTTCTTCGGCGGGCGCCATGCCGGGCTTTTCAAGGACGGGCGGCGTGGGCTTGGGGTCCTGCGTTGGCGGCGGCTGCTGAGCCGCGAGCGGGAGGGCGGCAAAAAGGGCCGCGATTACAGCTAAGTTTCGCATCGAATACCTCATGTTTCTCCACCGTTTAGCGTCTAAAGTTTAACGTCTAGAGTTTAGCCTTGAGGCTGAAGGCTGAGCAATACGTTTCTGACGGCGGCAGCCACGGATTCGCCCTTCTTGGTCTCCATCCACAACACGCCGCTGGGATCGAGCTTGATGCCTTGCCTGGAGCGCACGACCTGGACCAAGTGAGCCGGGTCGAGCGGCGTTTCCGGATTAAAGCGAATCGCCACGCGATTGCCCTGGCGCTCGACCGCGGAAATGCGCAACCGCTCGCTCATGGATTTGAGGACGGCATACTCCAAAAGGTTTTCCACGGAAGTTGGCAAGGGTCCGAAGCGGTCGGCGAGTTCGCGGCGGACATCCTGCTTTTCGTCCTCGTTGGCGATGGTGGAGATGCGTTTGTAGGTGCGGAGGCGGAGATTTTCGCTGGGAATGTAGTCTTGCGGGATGCGGACGTCGAAGCCCAGGCTGAGCGTGGTGTGGACGTCGGGGGCGACTTCTTCGTTCTTTAGTTTCGAGACGGCGCGCTCGAGCATCTGGCAATAGAGGTCGAAGCCGACGGCTTCGATGTGGCCATGCTGCTGGCGGCCGAGCATATTGCCGGCGCCGCGGAGTTCGAGGTCGAGAGCGGCGATGCGGAAGCCCGCGCCTAGTTCGCTGAATTCTTTCATGGCGGAGAGGCGCTTGCGGGCGATGTCCGAGAGGATGGTCTCCTGTGGAACGAGCAAGTAGGCGTAGGCACGTTGATGCGAACGGCCGACGCGGCCGCGAAGTTGGTAGAGTTCGGCGAGGCCGAGACGGTCGGCTCGGTTGATGAGGATGGTATTGGCACGGGGGATGTCGAGGCCATTTTCCACGATGGTGGTGGCGACCAGGACGTCGGCTTCGTCGCGGATGAATTTGAGCATTACGGCTTCGAGTTCCTTTTCGCCCATCTGGCCGTGGGCTACGACTACGCGGGCTTTCGGCACCAGCTTGCTGACTAGAGTTGCTAACGAATAGATGGACTCGACGCGGTTGTGAATGAAGTAGACCTGGCCTTCGCGGGCGATCTCGGCTTCGATGGTGCGTCGGACTAGGTCTTCATCGAATGGCTGGACCACGGTTTGGATCGCGAGCCGGTCGCGCGGGGGAGTTTCTATCAAGGACATATCGCGGAGCCCGACTAAGGACATGTGCAGGGTCCGTGGAATGGGCGTTGCGGAAAGGGCTAGGGCGTCCACGTTCTGGCGGATTTCTTTCAGACGCTCTTTGTGGGCTACGCCGAAGCGCTGTTCTTCGTCGACGATGAGCAAACCGAGATCGGCGAACTTTACGTCTTTGGAGAGGAGACGATGGGTGCCGATGACGATATCGACTTTGCCGGCTTCCAGATCGACGAGAATTTTCTTTTGTTCGGTGGCGGTACGGAACCGGCTGAGCATTTCAATGCGGGCAGGAAAAGGAGCGAAGCGGCGCTTGAACGTTTCGAAATGCTGGAAGCTGAGGACGGTGGTGGGCGCGAGGACCGCAACTTGTTTGCTATCCGCAATAGCTTTGAAGGCGGCGCGCATGGCCACTTCGGTTTTGCCGTAGCCGACGTCGCCGCAGAGCAGGCGGTCCATGGGCGAGGCGCGTTCCATGTCGCGCTTGATGTCGGCAACGGCGGTGTTCTGGTCGTTGGTTTCCTCGAATTCGAAGGCGTCTTCGAATTCGCGCTGAAAATTGCCATCGGCAGAAAAAGCGAAGCCGGGTGCGGTTTTCCGTTGGGCGTAGAGGGCGAGAAGTTGCTCGGCCATGTCTTCCACGGATTTGCGGGCGCGGGTTTTGCGGGTGTTCCAGGCAGTGCCGCCGAGTTTGTCGAGCGGCGGATGCATGCCTTCGACGACGCGATAGCTTTGTACGAGATCCATGCGCTCCAGTGGAACGTACAGACGGGCATCGTCTGCATAGCGCAGGAGCATGAACTCGCCGCGGCGGCCGTCGGATTCGATGAGGCGGAGCCCTTCGAACTGGCCGATGCCGTGGTCTACATGGACGATGAAGTCTCCGGCCTTGAGGTCGGCGAAATCACTGAAAAATCCGGAGGTGCGAATCTTGCGGCTGGGACGATCCACGGTGGGGATGACGTCGAAGAGATCGGCGTGGCCAAAGAGGGTTAGAGAGGCGTCGGGGAAAGCTACCCCTTCGGGGAAAGGGGCGCGAATGAGGAGCAGCGCGGCGGATTCGTGCGCACCTTCCGCCGTGAAGCCTGCAGCGGCATCCTCGGATTCGCCGAGGACGTACGGGACATCGTATTCGCGGGAAATGTCGGCGAGGCGTTCGAGTTCACCGGTGCTGGCGGCGGTGAGAAATACTTTGCCTCCGGCAGCGAGCTGGGATTTTACTTCGCTCATGCAGGCGACCACGTCGCCGTGAAAGCGAGCGCTGGGGCGGGACGAAAGTTCGAATTGCGGGCCAGAGCCTGGGCTGAGCGCGAGTTGTTCGACGTTGATCTGCGAAGTTTTCTGGAGAGCGGCTGAGAATTGCTCTTCGGTCCAGAAATAATGAGCGGCAGTGGGAGAATTGGCGTGGCCATAGCGCTCGTAGCTGGCGATGGCGACGGCCACGTGTTTTTCCGCGGTTTCGCGGAGAGTTTGCGGTTCGTCGAGGAAGACGATGGGGCGGAGCGAGCTTTCTGCCAGTTCGAACAAGGATGCGGTTCCGGGTTCGGCGGCGGGGCCGAAATAGGACGCCGGTGCGAAGTCGGAATCTTCGGAGGAGTTTCCGTTGCGGCTGCCGGCGTAGGTCCATTCGGTGAGCGGAAGTAGCGTGGTGCGGAGTACGGGAGCGATGGAGCGCTGGGTGCGCGGATCAAATTCACGGACGGATTCGACGGTGTCGCCGAGTAGCTCGATGCGAACGGGACGCATGGCTTCCGGGGAAAATACGTCGATGATGCCGCCGCGTACGGCGAATTGGCCGGGGAGTTCGACCATTTCTGTGCGGGCGTAGCCGACGCCGGCGAGATTAGCGATCAGCTCGTTGTGCGGGACCTCAGCGTCTTTCGTGAGGGAACGCGCCAGCGATAAATAGGTGACGGGGTCCTGGTAACGCCACAGGGCTGCGGCGACCGGCGCGATGATGAGCGAGATTTGGCCGTCGGCGAGCCGGAAAAGCGTGGCGGCACGGCGTTCGAGAATGTCGGCGTGGGGATTCTGCGATTCCCAGGGGAGGGCGTCGAACGCGGGGAGAGTAGCTACCCCGCCGGTCGAGCCGGGGAAGACGGTTTGAAAAAAGCGCATGGTATCGGCGAGAGCTTCGGTGCGGCGGTTGGAGGCGGTGACGAAGAAGGCCGGGCGGCGCAGTTCGTGCGTGATGTAGGCGGCGACAAGCGCTTTGGCGACATCGTGCAGACCGGAGAGAGCGACGTAATTTCCGCCGGAACGCAAGGCTGCGAGCACGCCATCCATGGCTGGATGGCGAAGCACTGCTTCCAATCGCTCTCGAACGGCAGGAAGGATCATCGGGGAATGGTCAGGCATCCACCCGGGCGGGGCGGGTTCCTTGACGAATTTTCTCTAGAATGGCACTGGTGGAATATCCGGGAACGACCGGAACCGATACTACGCGGCCTCCGGCGGCTTCGACTTCTTCCCGGCCAATGATTTCGTCGCCGGCCCAGTCGCCGCCCTTTACGAGCACGTCCGGGAGAAGCGTGGAGATGATTTCTCGTGGTGTGAGTTCATTGAAGACTACTACGGCATCGACGGATTCGAGTGCGGCGAGAATCTCGGCTCGTTCGCTCTCGGGAAGCACTGGGCGGCCTGGTCCTTTTAGTTCGCGTACGCTGGCATCGCTATTGAGTCCCACGATCAACGTGTCACCAAGTGCCCGCGCTTGTTCGAGGCTGCGAATGTGGCCTGGGTGAAGCAGATCGAAACAGCCGTTGGTGAAGACGATCTTGCGGCCGTTGCGTTTCTCGCGGGCAAAACGCACAATCGCTTGCTCCAAAGTCAGAATGCCAGAGTGCAAGGAATCTCCAATCGTGTCGTGGAACGCGTCAATTGCTAAGAACGGCGAAGACTCATTTTATCATGCGAGGCGGCTGCGGCGCTTTTGGGCGGTGCGCTGGCTATGAATCGTCGCGACGGAGCACGGGCGGTAGCAGGGCTGGCGCTGTTTGCAGCAGGGATGTTAATCGCGCTGCCCACGCCGTATCGCGAGCGAAGTTATGTGTTCGAAACCGGCGGGTGCCGGATGGACACGACGGTGATTGAGAGCAAGACGGAAAAATTGCAAGGCACGGTCTTGTTGCTGCACGGGCTGGCAGCGAACAAAAAGATCATGGCGTACTCGGCACGCGGGTTTGCGGCGATGAATTTGCGCGTGGTGGTGCCGGATTTGCCGGGGCATGGTCGCACGCCGGGGCCGTTTTCACCGGTGCGGGCCGAGCAGTGCAGCTTGGCGCTTTTGCAGGACTTGTTCGTGCGAGGAATGGCACAGCCGGACACCACGATTATTGCCGGGCATTCAATGGGCGCGGCGATTGCGTTGCGCGTGGGCGAGAAGCAACCGGTGGCCGGATTGGTGGTGATTTCACCGGCTCCGATGCTGGCGGCGCATGGGGCACCGCCGGAGGCGCTTTTGTTTACCGGCGCGCCGCTGAATTCGCGGAATGCGCTGGTGCTGAGCGGGCAGTTCGAGCCAGAGTCGATGCGCGCGAATGCGGCGGAGCTAGTGAGCGCGGCACCGGAGATCGGATCGAAGTATGAAGTGGTGCCGGGCGCGACACACGTTAGCTTGATTTTCGATTCGCGAGTCGCGCGATTGTCGCAGCAGTGGGTGGCGCAGTTGTTGCGCCTTGATGTTATTGCGGCGACTTTGCCGTCACGCTGGCCGCTGGTGGCGGGGATTCTTGGATTTGTAGGAATTTTGCTGATCGCGGGACCCTTTCTTCGGGAAATGACCGGAGAGGCAGCGACTGAGGCGAAGAAAGCGCAAACGGATGCGCCGAATTTGTTTCGCGGGCTGATCTTGACGGGAGCAGCGGCCTCATGCGGTGTGGGAATTTTGCATTGGTGGAATCCGCTTCGCGCCCTGCGCATTTTCCAAGGCGACTACCTGGCGGCGTCTATTCTTCTGATTTCGATTGTTCTAGTGATCGCGAACTGGCGATTTGTGCGGACGTCGTTTGGTGTTTCGCCAAAATCGGTGGCGGGAGCGATTGTTTCCGGAGTCTTACTACTGCTATTGACCACTGGCTGGTTTGAACTGACCTTGACCGAAGCCTGGCTCAATACGGCGCGGTGGGCGCGGTTTCCCTTTTTTCTGGCGGCAGTCCTTCCGTATCATTTCGCAGAAGAATTGCTCCTGGGACCGACCCAGAAGCTGGACGGATGGCGCCGGCTCGGCGCGGGACTAGCCTTTCGGTTGGTCGCCTGGCTGGCGATACTGGCGGGAATCCTGTATTTGCACAGCGGCGAGATTTTGTTGATGCTGCTGGCGCCGTACTTCGTGTTGCTGTGCGCGCTGCAGAGGCGAGGTATGGACGTTGTCCGAAAGGGCACCGGGTCGGCGACAGCTGCCGCTGTGTTCGGTGCTATACTCCTCGCTGGCTTTTGTGTGGTGACCTTCCCCATCACCTGAGCGGGACGCGCGACGGGTACGCGCGACACCCTCAAACACCGCGCTCTGAAACCAAGCTTCTGACGAGATACGGCCATGGCTGAGATTGCGATTGTCGGTGGTGGACCTTCGGGTGCGATGTGCGGCGAGCAACTTGCCCGCGCGGGGCATACAGTCAATATTTTCGATGAGCACCTGGCTTGGGAAAAGCCTTGCGGCGGCGGGCTGACGCATAAGGCTGTCGAGTGCTTTCCGTTCCTGCTGGAAAATAATTACGCAAAAAAACTGGTCCATTCGGTGGAGCTGGTCAGCAGCGATGAACATCGCGTGCAAATGGACCTGCCACATCCCATCGTGATTTATTCGCGGCGGGTGCTGAACGGAATGCTGCTGGACCGCGCGCAGCAAGCAGGTTGCAGCGTGCATCACTCGCATGTGATTGCCGCGGATACCGCCGGCGAGAAACCGCGGTACTGCGTGGACGGCGAGTGGCGCAAGACGGATTTTCTCGTAGTGGCCGCGGGCGCTCGCAATCAACTGTTGCCCGGGACGCGGGCCCTGCAGCGCGACGAACTGGAAATGACCCAAGGCTATTTTATTCCGCAGACCGCGGAATCCATCACCGTGAAATTTCTGCCGCACTTCGAGGGGTACATCTGGTCGTTTCCGCGGTGCGACCATCTTTCCGTGGGGATTTGTGGCAGCATGGCCGCGCACACCAGCGCCGAATTGAAAATGCATCTCAACGCGTTTGTGGCGCAAAACAACATTTCCACGGAAGGCGCGAAATTCTACAGCCACGTTTTGCCGTCGCCGCAGGAACGGACGTTTTCCGAGCGCACGGTAGTGGGCAAGAACTGGGCCATGGTCGGCGATGCGGCGGCTTGGGTCGATCCACTGACCGGAGAAGGGCTGTTCTACGCGATTCGTTCCGGCGAATTGCTGGGACGCGCTCTGGCGGAAGGCTGCCCGGAGAAATATCCCGCCCGTATCAAAGCGGCGTTTTCGGCGGAACTGGAATTCGCGGCGCGCATCGTGCGCCGTTTTTATCGCGGATCGTTCCTGGGTTCGGCGGTTACCACGCGGATGGTGCAGTTGATGCGCCGCAGCCCGGTTTTCCGGCAGTTGGTGGGCGATCTCTTTAGCGGGACGCAAGATTACACCAGCCTCAAGCGGCGCTTGTGGGGCCATCTGGGCTTTACCGTCAGCGAATTCATTTCCAGCGTGCTAAATCTGGAGCGCCCCGCGGTGGCCAGTGTTCCCCCGGGCACGACCTCCGGCGACTAGACCGGCAGCTCACAGGGTCCACCGCGAGTTCGCTGCGCGCGACGAACCTGACGTATAGTTGTCCCATTGGTTGCCGCATCCAATCTCCGGGTGTGAGCAACTCACGAAATGGCCCAAGAACAAGACAAAGACGCCGCCAAGCAGTCCGCGCGCGAAAAACGAAAAAATGCCTGGAAGCATTTGCCCGACGTATGGGCGCTGATCAAGCCGCGCCGTAGTTTGCTGGCGGCCGGGTTTGCGCTGATGGCGGTGAACCGGATTTCCGGGTTGGTGCTTCCCGCATCCACTAAATATTTTGTCGACAACGTTATTGGCAAACGGCAGATCACACTGCTAACTCCCATTGTGTTCAGCGTTCTCGCCGCGACGATCGTGCAAGGCCTGACGTCGTTCACGCTCACCCAACTGCTCTCGAAATCCGCGCAGCGCATGATCACCGACATGCGCCGCCAAGTGCAGGCGCACATTGGGCGGCTGCCCATCTCGTTCTACGATGCCAACAAAACCGGGGCGCTGGTTTCCCGAATCATGAACGATGTCGAAGGCGTCCGGAATCTGGTCGGCACCGGGCTGGTAGAGTTCGTCGGTGGAGTGATGACCGCGGTGCTGGCGCTGATTTATTTGCTGCATACCAGCGTCATGATGACCGCGGTGGCTTTTGGTGTGTTGCTGGTGTTCGGCGTGGGCATTAACCAGGCTTTCAAAACCATTCGCCCGATTTTCCGGGCTCGCCCGAAGATCACCGCTGAGGTCACTGGCCGGCTCACGGAATCCCTGGGCGGCGTGCGCGTGGTAAAGGGTTATCACGCCGAAGCGCGCGAAGAAGGAATCTTTGCGGGTGGCGTGCAGCGCTTACTGGACAATGTCCTGAAGACGCTTACGGCTACTTCGCTGATGAGTCTTTCCGGCGCGGGATTGATGGGCTTGGTGAGTGCGTTGATCATGGAGCTCGGCGGACACAAGATTCTGTCGGGTGGGATGACGCTCGGGCAGTTTTTCGCATTCAACATTTTCCTCGGACTGCTTCTGGCTCCCGTTTTCCAGATTGTGGGGATCGGCACGCAACTGACCGAAGCCATCACCGGTCTCGAACGCACTCGCGAAATCCTGAACGAAAAGCAAGAAGACGAGTCACCGAATCGCACCGTCAAGCTCGGGCGAATTCAAGGGCTGGTCGAAATGCAGGATGTGAGCTTCGCTTACGACACCCGAAAGGAAGTGTTGCACGAGATTAGCTTTCGCTCGGAGCCGGGAACGGTGACGGCGCTGGTAGGTCCTTCAGGGGCAGGGAAGTCCACGATCATCGGGCTGGTGGCGGCATTCTATGTGCCGGCCAGCGGGCGCGTAATGGTTGACGACGTCGACCTTGCTACCGTGCGGCTGGATACCTACCGCACACAGCTGGGCGTGGTGCTGCAGGAAACCTTCCTATTTGATGGAACGATTCGCGAGAACGTGGCCTTCGCGCGACCTGAAGCCAGTGAGGCGGAAATCTTGGCGGCTTGCCGGATTGCGCGAGTCGATGAGTTTGCCGAAGGATTCGAAAAGCAATACGACACGGTCGTTGGCGAGCGCGGCGTCAAGCTTTCTGGAGGCCAAAAGCAGCGTGTGTCCATTGCCCGCGCGATTCTGGCCGATCCGCGCATCCTGATTCTGGATGAAGCTACGTCGAGCCTGGATTCCGAGTCGGAAGCGCTGATTCAAGAAGGCTTGCGGTACTTGATGCGCGGGCGCACCACCTTTGTCATCGCCCATCGCTTGTCCACGATTCGCCGTGCGGAACAGATACTGGTCGTCCAGGACGGCCGCATCATCGAGCGGGGCACCCACGAATCGCTGTATGCCGCTGCTGGCCGCTACTACGATCTATACACCAAGCAGCATGCTGTCGAAACGAATCTGTTTCTCGCGCCGGGCGAAGGCGGCACGGACGAAGCAAACAATGGTGACAAAGACCTCGGCCAGCGCTCGGACGCAGGTCTGCCGGAAGCGATTCGCTTGATTCGCGGCGGAACTACCTAGAACTGCGGAGCGATCTGGGGTTCGTTACGCCGTCGGGCGCCGGACGAGCGCCTTTTTGACCACCGAAGTCGGCGGCAGCAGCGTAGCCATCTTGCGAATCATGGCCAGCACCAGCCGCTTGTCTCCGTCGGAAAGCGTCGTGCTATAACGCTTGATTTCCACTAGAAAGCGGATTTCGTCCTGCGAAAGCTCGCCCAACATTTTCTGGGTTTCGCGGTCGCGCGGCGTTTCGGTGCCCGGGAAGAAGTCGGCCAGCGAAATGTCCATGGCTTCGGCGATCTTGGCGAGTGTTTCGAGTGACGGAACGGTGTGGCCGTTCTCCACGCGCGATAAGTAGCAGCGCAGTAGTCCGGTGCGGCGTTCGATATCCCCTTGCGACAGCCCTCGTTGGCTGCGATAGGTCTTGATGACTTCCCCAATGTTTACGCGTGGCTTTTCTTTCGGCATGGTGTCTCCAACACTAGAGGGGGTAGCTTAGTCACTAACAGCAGGAGTGGCAAGCAGTTTCTAGGGGGCACTTGTTGCCAATCAGTTACTAAAGTCGCGGGAGAAAGCACTCTCCGGAACAAAAAAGGAGGCGGACGATGGGTTGCCTCCGGGCCAAACCGCTTTGGAACCTCTGATTTTAGCGCGAGGTTGGGGTCACCGTGGTCGGCTGTTGCAAACGGAATTCGAGTAGCGTCTCGCTAGGCACCTTTACCTGCTGCCCGCGCGTAAACACTTGCACTCCAGCACCGGCTGCCGAGCCAACACCGGCGCCGATGGCGGCCCCTTTGCCGCCACCAGCGATTGCGCCAATGATAGCGCCAGCGATCGCCCCGCCGCCCACTTTCTTAGCCGTGTCCCCGCCGCGCCCCTTGCCCCGTAGAGTGTAGTCGCTGCTGACGATTGGATAATCCCTGCCGTCGATCACGATTCGCGTCAGCTCCAGCTGCAGTTCCGAGCTTCCGGAGATGTGCCCGGCTTCCTGGGCATTGGCCAGTCGTCCGTAAACATCCGTGCCCTTGCGAGCCACGATGGTGTCGCCAACCACCAGATCGGTCTCCAGGTTAGCCTTAAAAACATCGCCTACATTGTTTTTGGAAGAATCCACGCCGTCGATCATCCGCACCAGCAGGCTTTGGTTCGCCGGCAATGTCACGCTGTCCGAGCTGGAGGACTGAGCGGAAGGCGCCGTGTTCTGAGGAGAGGATGGGGGTGGTGGATTAGCCGGCCCGGAATCTTGTGGCGGAGGAGCAGCGCTGTTTCCAGAGTTGTTGGTGAAGGTCACCGCCAGAATATCGTTGGTGCTGAAGGTCTGCACCGCGCCGTCGACTTCGAAGCGCAGCACCGCACGAGTCCCGCCAAGATATCTCCCTTGGAGGATTCGCCCGTCCTTCAGTTCCAATGTGTCGGCAGAGGCCGCGGCTGCCAGCACCGCGCCCAGTGCGGCTACGAACAAAAATCGATTCCATTTGTTCATTTCGTCCCTCTCACAGCGCCCAGTTCTGGCGCCGCCGTTTTCCCTGGTGAACGGCCGTATGCCCGATTCTATCTTATTTGGATGGCTGCCCGTCGCCAATGGTTGCGCCCTGGTAGCTCTCCGCGATTCTTGGAAAACGCAAAGGCTCAAACGCGTGCGCATCTGAGCCTTCACGATGGTTGGAATTGATTGTGGTGCGGTACACGCGGCCCGCTAGTCCAGCCTGCGGTGTGCCTCGTCAGCCTCCTCTGCAAGGCCAAACACGATCCTGAGAAACTGCTGGTCTTTCTGGCCGATGAACAGCCCGTCGTCGACAAAGCTCTGAATGGCCGCCACCGCGCCCCCATTGCGCCGTGTCGTTGGCCGGATGATGGAGACCGGACCCAAGCTCTTGTGCAGAAATTCCACTGGCTCGGGCATGATCAGATTCGATTGCAGTTCTTCGGGCTGGTTCTGCGTCAAGTCCACGAACGTCGCCGTCGACTTGTTCACGGGATCGGTAAACGTCAGCGGAGTGGCGTTGCCTGCTTTATCCTGCCAGGTTTGGAAGTGCATGATTTCCGATCCGCCGATACTCAGCAGAATGCGGAGGACTTCGAGGCTGGTAACTTGCTGCGCCAGCGTGGCGTATAGGCTCGTTCCGCCTTGCTCGATGAACGCAAAGTGAAACCCGGCGGTGAACGCGATGGCCTTGAGGCGATCGGTTATCGACTTTGAGTTGTCATCGCTCAAAAAGCTGCCGCCCAGGTCATCGTCGGTTCGGGGAATCGCGGTGAATTGTCCCTTGGCGAGGCTCGGCACCGCGTTCTTGAAGGTTGCGCCCAAATCCGGGTTCGTGGTGCTCCGGTAGCGCGTCCACCAGGTCGTGTCCACCGTGAGTTGAGTCAGGTTGGTCAAACGCCCCACCTGCCTGGCCCCGGTCGCCTTGCTGCTGGGCAGGGTGGCAAAGTGCGATAAGTCCACCGGGTCCGCTCCTTTGGAAGCGAGATAATTGTTCAGAAACGCGTGGTGGGAAATCTCGTCATCCGTGTTGTCGTGCACGTATTGCGCCATGTCTCCGTCGAGAAGCTCGAGCGCCCCGGTGTAAATTGGGTTGCCGCCGTTGATGCCCGAGACTTCATCGTCCTGCGTTCCACCCAGTTCCGAGTACTGCTGCCACAGGTCGGCTTCGATTTGCTCGGCCGCCGAAAGCAGCCGAAGGATCGCGATATCGCCGCCCGTTAGCCGCGCGCCGTCGCCATCGTCTTCCCGGGCAAACAGCTTCCCCGGTATCACCATTCCTGCTGCTGTGGCTACTCCTACCGCCGCTGTTCCGCTTTTCAGGAACGTCCGCCGGCTTGTGCCACTCTTGAACACATTTCCCGCATCTTTCATTGTCATGCTCCTCTTGTGATTCATCCTGTTATTTCGATTCGGCATTCGCCTGCCGTAAGCGCCTGAGTTTCCGCCTCGCCCCAACCAGCAGCGTTGCCGCCAGGCATCCCCATGCAGCGACATGCTGCCTACTTAGATGGCTGCGTCAGGTCGGGAATAAATCAGGCTCGAGACAAGTCTCTGTAAAGAAAAAGACAAATGGAGGCATGCAATGATGCACAGCTTGGTTGCGAAAGTTCCGGCTGCGGCGCCAGCACAACGCGGGAATCCCGTTCACCAACTCGAGCGTGTCACCGTGGAACGCGATCTGGCAAAGTCCAAAGCGCGCTTCGGAAACTTCGAAGTCGATTTGCGGTCGCGTGAGCTACGTAAACATGGAGTGCGCATCCGTTTAGCGGAGAAGCCCTTCCAAATTCTGGAACTGCTTCTCGAACATGCCGGCGGCGTGGTTACCCGCAAGGCCCTTCGCGACAAACTCTGGCCCGACACCCATGTCGGTTACGAACACAGCTTGAACACCGCAGTCAATACGCTACGTGAAATGCTTGGCGACACCGCGCAGAATCCACGCTACATCGAAACGATTCCCCGCCTTGGCTATCGCTTTGTTTGCGCTATCGCGGAAAATACCGTTCCTCCCACCGCTAAGAAACTTGCTGTGCTGCCATTCGAGAATCTCAGTTCCAGCCGGGAGCAAGAGCACTTCGCCGATGGCTTGACGGAAGAGATCATCTCGCGCCTCGGCCAGCTCGACGCCCGGCGTCTCGGCGTGATCGCCCGCACCACCTCCATTCAGTACAAGCGTACGCAGAAATCGATTCTCGAGATCGCCGCGGAGTTGCGCGTGAACACCATTCTAGAAGGCTCGGTGCGTCGCTCCGGTGAGACCTTGCGCATCACTGCTCAACTCATCGATGCCACCGATCAAACCCATCTCTGGTCCGGGACTTTCGATCGTGATTTGGGTGATGCTCTGGTAGTCCAATCCGACGTGGCTCGAGAAATCGACTCGGCTGTGACGCGGGAGCTGCTGTGTGACAAGAGCGCTTCGCCAGTCGATGCGTCGAGCGACCGGCGCGAGAAACTTCGCATGGCCAGCACTGGCGACTAATTCCGCCGCCGATTGAGAGCTACTGAGTGACGGAAAGAGTAAGCGGGCTTACGTTGAACCCATCGAGTTCTACCACCGGATCTTTACCGTTGGTCATTGCAGTATGGTAGTGAGCCGAAATCTCCCGCGATTCTCCGGGCAGCAGCGAGAAATAGTTGTCGTCCCATAAAATGGGAGTGATGTCGTCGCCGTCTTTTCCGCCCGTGACGCGCAGATGCACCATGAAGGCGACACTGTTGCTCGAGTTCTTTACCGCGACGCGGACTGCTCCATCCGTGCCTCGAATTGTACTCGCGTCGAGTTTTACGGTTGGCAGCGTCGTCAGTCCGGTCAAATCGGCGAAGTCTTTTTGCGGTGTGTACACCGTATCGTTGCGTTTATCCCAGGCTAGAGTGTCCAGCTTCGTTGACAACCAATAAAAATTATCGCTGACCAGCTTGCCGCCGGCGTTGCGCAGTTGCAGCCGCAGAAAGTAAGTGGGTGTCAGCCCATCGATTTTGGGCAGAGCAAGCGCTTTCGTGCTGCTGTCTGCCGCGAGGTCCAGCGTGGCGTCCTTGCTGGCTTTTTCTGTCGCGTCAAGGTTGTACACCTTGGCGGTCACGTGCATGCCCTTCAGCGCTTCGTACGTGCCGTTGATCACCGCAACCGAATTGTCGTCGTAGGAATATTGCACGTGCACCGGCTGGCAAGCTTTCTTGGTGCCGAAGTAGCCGCCCGCGGGCGCCAGATAGTAGTCGTACAGATGCCAGATCAGCGAAGGCCATCCGTTGTCGAGCATCCATTGAATCACCCCGGTCGACCGGTACTTGTTGCGCGCGTAGGCTTCGAACATCGCGCGTTGTCCGTCGTAAGTCATGGCCTGTGCCTTGCGCAAGTAATCGTCGAGCGAAGAGGCCTTGCCATAGCGACGTTCGAGACCGTCTGTGAAGATATTCACGTTGGTAAATCGCTCGCCGCCGGCGTGATAGTTCCACACGTCGTCGATCGGCCACAAATGTTCCTTGGGAATGAATTTCTCGAGGCTCTCGCGCGGTGGAATCGCCGGCCCGGGACTCGTCTCCGTGTTGTAGCCATGCGCGCCGCCGTAGTGCTGATCTGCAAGCCAGTAGACCGGCGGAACATATTCGTACGGGCCGGTCATTTTCACGCCGGATTTGCCGGTGACCGTCGTCGCCGTCTCGCTCGCCGACGAAATCACCGGATTCGGCCAATCCAGCTCTTTCTCGATCGCTAGGTAGGCCTTCTCTACAACGGCTGGCGGAGGATTATCGCTGCCGTTCAGCCACACAAACACGCTCGGGTGCTTGCGCAGAATCCGCATCTGGCTCTTCAACGATTCGCCGGCAATGCGATGCTGTTCGTCTTTCCAGTTGCTCCATTTCTCCCATGCATCGCAGCACGTCCAGCCCGGCATCACCAAAATGCCCAGGCGATCCGCCTTCTCGTAAAGCTCCTCGCGGTCCAGCCGTCCCTCCAGGCGAATCGCGTTCATGCCCATGTCTTTCACGTACGCCAAATCCGTGTCGAGCCGCTCCGATGACCACCGGAAAAACAAATCCGGAGCCCAAGCAGCTCCCCGGATCAAAATATTGCGTCCATTAATCTTGAACAGCAGGTGCCCATCCGGCGTCATCTCCGAAGTGACTTGCCGAATGCCGAACGAAGTTCTCGCCATATCGCTCAGCTGTCCGCCAATTTCATACGTCACTTTCGCCGTGTTCAGCACCGGCTCGCCCATCGTGTATGGCCACCACAGCCGCGGCTTGGTCAGCCGCAACTCCTGAAAACTATCTGGCGAGAAATGGACCGTCTTCGTCTCTCCGGCGGCCAGCGTCACCGGCTGGCTGACCTTAATCCCATCCAAATCCGCCTTGAGCACGCCTTGCACCTGCTGCCCCGACGCATTGCGCAAATCCGCCCCGACCGTAAGACTTGCCGAGCTAAGATCCGCGCTTACTTGCGACGATACAAAAGGATTCCGCACCGACACCGGTCCGCTCTCGCTCAAGAACACTTCCTTCCAGATGCCCATGTTCTTGTCCGGTGGCGTCGGGTTCCAGTCCACCCAGGTAATCCCCAGATCGTTCTTCCGCGGCGCGGATACTTCCACCGCCAGCGCGTTCACCTTTCCCGGCACGAGCACTTTCGTCGCATCAAATTCGTAGCTGCGATACGTTCCCGCCACGTCGTCAGCATTCGCGATGCGCTGCCCGTTCACCCAGATATTCGCGCGATAGTTGATGCCCAGAAAATGTAGCCACCGGTTCTTATCGCTGTCGCTCGCCCCCACATTGAATTCCGTCCGGAACCACCAAGCGCAAGCAAACGGACTGCCTCTCGGGAAATCCTGATTCGCAAACAAACTCTTACTGGAATAGTTCATTCCAGGAAAATCCCGCAGATTCGTACCGTAATTCGGGTCGGGATACGTTTTGTCGGTAATCAGCGCGCCGACCACCGTGGCAGGCACATCAGTTTTGTGCCAGCCGCTCACGTCGAATCCCGCCTTCGAGATTTCCTCGCCCTTGGCTTTCACTTCGCACGCCGATTGCAGCCGCCAATCCTTGTGCAGATAGGTCCGGTCCTCGACCGTGGCCTGCGCTTGACAAAAGGAGGCTCCCAGCAAGAGTACGCTGGCAGCAGCCACCGCCAAGACCGGTAAATACCTTCGTTCATCCTGCATGGCGCTCCCTTAGCGGCAAGAAAAGTCTACCCCGCGGTTTCCGCACACCTTACGGATTGCCCATATTAAACCGTTTCAAGCGATTCGCCACCCCTCTTTTGCGGGTGCTCAGTCTGGCGTCGCCCATCAGGCGTCCGGCGTTCTTTGTCGTTCGGACAGATCCCAGATTCATCACACCGCTTAAAACTGAACGCCGTTTTCCGTCAAGAAAGTGATGCTTTCGATTCCTGCTAGTCGAATCGCTTCCACGACTTTCGCCACGCGTCGCCATATTTTCGCGCGTTGAGATGTAAGGCGTTGCGCCGACGTTTGGCCTCGTTCTTTGCGAAGGCTTCACCGGGCCGCATGTCATGTAGAGACACCCTTCCTGCTACTACAGAGTTCTGCGAGCGCTCAACCATAGACACCAGACACCGCTCGTGACTCCCGCAGCGCTCGCCGCAGTTCCGTTTGCCCTGAGCGGCACCCGCTACCCTTCCCCCGACGCGCTCAGATTTGCTGGCGCTTCCAACGCCCCTGGCGGAACAAGATGATGCCCGCTGCGGCGATCGCGCATTCAGCCACCACGATCGCGATGTAAGCGCCGTTGGCCCGCATGCCGAAGGGAATAGCCAGGGCATACGCCAGCGGAATCTCCAGTAGCCAGAAGCCGAAGAAGTGCACGATGGTCGGCGTTACGGTATCGCCGGCGCCGTTAAACGCTTGCAGCATGACCATGCCATAGGCGTAGCCGATATTGCCCGTGCTGATGATGCGCAGGCAGGTTACGGCTAGCGGCAGGACCGCGGGATCATGCGTGAAAAGGCGGACGACCGGCGAAGCGAAGATCAGGAAGAAAACGCCAATCGCGCCGAGAAAGATCATGTTGTAAAAACCGGTGCGCCACACGGAAGTTTCGGCGCGCTCGGGTTGCTTGGCGCCGAGATTTTGGCCGACCAGTGTGGCGGCGGCGTTGCTCAGTCCCCACGACGGCAGCAGGATAAAAATTACAATGCGGATAGCGATGGTGTAGCCGGCTAGCGCAGCTGACCCGAAGATGCTGATGATGCGCACCAGGCCAATCCAACTGGTGTGCGCAATGGCAAATTGCAGAATGCCGGTCAGCGACACGCGCAGCAGTCGCAGCAGCACTTGCAGATTCACGTGAACTTGGCGGCTAAGGATACGGATGCGTTCCGTGCCGCGCATGAGGCGATAGAACTGGTACAGCACGCCGATGCTGCGCCCGGTCAGCGTGGCCAAGGCGGCTCCGGTAACGCCCAGCTTTGGAAATGGCCCCCAGCCGAAAATCAGGCAGGGGTCAAGAATGAGATTGATGATGTTGGACACCCAAAGCAGCCGCATGGCGATGGCGGCGTCGCCTGCGCCCCGGAAGATAGCGTTGTTGAGGAAAAGCATCATGATCGCGCCGCTGCCGCCGAGCGCGATACGCGCATAGCCGCCGCCGGTCGCTACAATTTGCGGCGATGCGCCCATCAGGCGAAGAAGATCAGGTCCGTAGAGGAAACAGGGAATGCCTACCAGGACGGCGAAGGCCAGGCCAATGATGATGGCTTGCACTCCCGCTACGGCAGCACCCTCGGGATCCTTCTCGCCGATGCGGCGCGCGACCATCGCCGTGGTGGAAAGAGACAAGCCCAGGCCGACGGCAAAAACCAGGCTCATCAACGACTCGGTGAGTCCAATTGTCGCGACGGCATCGGCGCCCAGGCGGCCAACCCAGAAGACATCAACCACGGCGAAAAGTGACTCCAGCACCATCTCCAGAACCATGGGGATGGCGAGGAGAAGAATGGCGCGATTGAGGCTGCCTTTGGTGTAGTCCTGGTGCGAGCCTCGGATCGATTCGCGGATCGAACTCCACAGCGATGGATGTGGAACCGATGTGATAGGGTCAGACGGCTGAATTTCAATGACACTCATATAAGTCTGCGCGATCTGCCGGAGCGCGCGAAAAAATGGCGGCGCTTACGCGGCGGAAGAAGGTTATTCAGATCGAAACGAGGAAGCGGGGGACCCGCAACTGCTGCAGGTCAGCTAACGATGACGGTCATTTTCGGGCCAAACATGGGTACCGTCCTGTGCACGCCTCGTACGCGCAACGATTAGGCTGATGCAAAACCGATGGGTAGTGTAGCGAAAGCAAGAGTCTCTGCCTACAAGAAAATGCCTGCACACGGCCTCCCCGGGTGACTTTGTAGCGGCCGCCCGCAGTCTGCGCGGGCCTTGTAGTGCTCCTCCGCGGCCACCATGATCGCCATATTGGCTCTCGTGAAAATTCTGTAGCTTGGACGCGGTTGAGAGCGGTCTAGGTACTCGGCTCGGGTCACGCAAGCGCTTAGGCTGACCGCTTAGGCTGACTCTGATACGTTCGAATCGCGCCGGTGACCGTTCGGCGAGAATCAATTGTGGCAGGTACGGACAGGAAGTGAGCCACAGCGGGAACAAATACGAACGCGAATCGCTAGCGCCGACGGGAAGGGCTGACGATGCCGCTGACAAATGTCACGGCCACTAGAGCGAGCACGGCTGCGAGCAGAACCAGGATGATCAAGAGGGCCTCCGCCTATGCACTGAAACAAGGGCACGGGTCTTGCCAGAAGCCAAGTCATTGAAATAGTTGGTGTTATCCGAAATGAGGGGTTTGCGAAGTGTCCGAAGAGAGCAACAGTGTTGGCAAATAAGCGCAAGCCCTTGCAGTACTGAGAGTACTGAGCAGGCTTCCTGTAAGGGCCTTGATTTTCCCCGCGACCTAGGATTTGTTCAGCCGGATCGAACCGTCGCCAGTGTGGATCGTCAGCGCCTGGCCGCCCCCATTCATCTTGCCGTGAATCTGTGACTTACTGAAGCTGCCCTCGACCGTCACAGGAATGCCCAGGCTGATGTGCCCGTCATGCGTGCTGGCGTCAATATCGGCCTGCAAGTCGGCGGGCAGGGAAATATCCACGCTGCCGTCGCCGGTGCGAATGGTCCAACTGGAAGCGACTTTCGATCCGGCCTGCGCTTTGGCATCGATGCCGCCGTCCCCGGTCTTAATGCTCAGGCTATCGAAGCGACCATCGAGCCGGATGTGCCCGTCGCCCGAGTTGGCATCCACACGCCCGTCCAGCTGGTGGGCTTCAATGTGTCCGTCTCCCGTGTGTAGCTTGATGTTGCCCTTGGCGCCTTCGAGCGTGATGCTGCCATCGCCGGTGTAGATGTCGACGTCGCCGTTCACCGCTTCGGCTCGTACCGAACCGTCGCCGGTGCGCACGTTCAACCTGCCGCTCAACGCTTGTGTCTGAATGGCGCCATCCCCGGATTGCACATCCACGTCGCCATCCTTGGGCATACGCACTTCAATGTGCAGCCGCTTCGAATTGTGCCCCCAGCCGATCGAGAAGCCCCAATGGCCAGTGATGCGCGCGACCACTTCTATGCGGTCGCCTTCTTGGCGCGATTCCACGTGCAAGTTCTTGTTCAACTCGAAGCCTTGGTATTCGACGCGAACTTCAACAGTCTTGGAATCCGGAGATGTGGAAACGTGGACGCTGCCGTCGTTGGTGTCAATTCTCACCGTCGGGCGCCCACTAACCGTATAGGTCTTGGTCGGCACTTCGTCCGAGCGCGCGGGAGTTGCGCTGACAGCCAGCAGGGCAGTAGTGGCAACGGCAATCTGAGCCAGAAAACGAGTGGATTGGCGCACGTTCAATTCCTCCGTATATAGGCCCGAGCCTACTTAGGCGTTCTGCTGAATATACGACACCCCGGGTAAAAAGGTTCCGTTGGACTGCCGTGTCGTCGGGCGTAAGAGCCTCTTTGTAGAGGCCCAGCATGCTGCGCCAGAATGGTCGGTGCCCCGTGCCCGTCGCCGCGCAGCCTAAGCGGTCCTCTACCGTCCCGCCTTCCGCGATTGCGCCCCGCGCTTGGCCGCCCCAGGCTTAGGCCGAAGCGCCGCCAAAAACTCCGCCGTCGGCAATGTATTAATCACATCGCGCTTTTCCAGCCAGCCCCGCCGAGCCATGGTCACGCCGTGCCGAATGAACGAGAGATTTTCCGCGCTATGCGAATCCGTCGAAATGACCACCTTCACCCCGCGCTGCTTGCACATCCTTAAATACACATCGCGCAAATCCAACCTGTCGGGATAGGAGTTGCACTCCATCGCCACGCCATGTTTGGCGCAAGCGTCGAGAATCTTTTCCATATCGTAGGCCAGCTCGTCGCGGCGCAAAATCAGCCGGCCAGTGGGATGCCCGATAATCTGCGTGTACGGATTCTCGATGGCTGCGAGATAGCGTTCGGTCATAGCGGCGCGGTCAAGATTGAAGTACGAGTGAATCGAGCACACCACCACTTCCAGCTGTGCAAGAATTTCGTCCGAGTAGTCCAGCGCGCCGTCCTTGAGAATGTCCACTTCGGAGCCGGCGAGCACGCGAATGCCCAGCTTCTTCGCATTTGCAGCGTGCAGCTTCTTGATGTGCTCGGCCACGCGCTTTTCGTCCAAACCATTGGCCACGGTCACCGCTTTCGAATGGTCCGTGATTGCGATGTATTCGTGACCCAGCGCGCGCGCGGCTTCGGCCATTTCCTCGATCGAGTTCTTGCCATCGCTGGCCGTCGAGTGCATCTGCAAATCGCCCTTAATGTCTTTCAACTCGACTAGATGCGGCAGTTTGTGAACTTCGGCGGCGGCAATCTCACCAGTGTTCTCGCGGATCTCGGGTGGGATGTAGTCGAGTTTCAGCTTGCCGTAAATTTCCTCCTCGGTCCGCCCGGCGATCCGCCGCTCGTCTTTCAGCGTAGCCAGCGCATATTCGTTCAGGGTGTAACCCATGTCATTGGCTCGACCGCGCAGAGCCACGTTGTGTTCCTTCGATCCAGTGAAATACAGCAGTGCGGCGCCAAAATTCTCTTTCTCCAGCAGCCGCACATCCACCTGCAGCCCGTTATCCAGCGTAAAGCTAACCTTATTCTCGCCATGCGCCAGCACCTGATCGATGCGCGGATATTTCAGAATGTGCTCCGCCAGTGCATCGATCTTCTTCTGCGACGTGTGCCCTTCCGCGAGAGTCACGAGCAGATCGAGATCGCCGACGGTTTCGCGACCGCGGCGCAGCGAACCCGCCGGCGTAATCGAGGCCACCGCTTCGCCAGCCTTCTGAATGTGCGCGATCACGCCCGCAGCCGCGGATTCAGCCTGATCGATGCGGAAGCGCCCGGTCGCGCGCCGGAACGTTTCCACGGCCTTGAGAATGTTCTGCTCGGTCTTTTCGCCGAAGCCCGGCACGTCGCGCAGTTTTTCCTCTCGCGCCAGCTTCTCCACGTCCGCGACTGTAGCCGCCTTGAAGTTGGACCACAGGAAAGCAACCTTCTTTGGCCCAAGGCCCTGCAGCGTGAGCACGTCAAGCAGAGTTGCCGGGAATTTCTTCAACAGCTTCTTGCGCAGCGAATAGTCACCAGTCTTTAAGATCTCCTGGACATGCTCGGCCATGCGCTCGCCGATTCCCGGCAGTTCCTGCAGCCTGTCCGGATCTTGGGCCATCTGCTCGATCGATTCCGGCATGCCGGCAATGAGTTCCGCCGCCTTTTCGTAGCTGCGGTAGCGCCCGATGATGGCGCCATCGATTTGCAGGAGTTCGGCGGTTTCGCGAAGGATGCGCGCGATGCTTTTGTTGTCCATGGTGTCCGATTATAAGCCAGGCTCGCGAAAGCGAAGTACCGGAGTACTCGGCTGGGCCAGGGGCCTACACAAAAATACAAATCCTCGGGCAGGGGAAGCAAAGATGGTGGAAGGCGACTTTGACGCACAAAATAAAAAGCCGGCAGAGCGGGCGCACTCTGCCGGCCAAAATAAGTGCTAACGATTATCCGGTAGGCTTTGAAACATTCGCCGCCTGGGGGCCTTTCGGTCCCTGGACGATCTCAAAGTCGACGGGGTCTCCTTCCTGCAGGGTGCGATATCCGTCTCCGGTAATAGCCGAATAATGCACGAACACGTCCGGCCCATCATCGCGCCCGATGAAGCCGAAGCCTTTGGAATTATTGAACCACTTTACAGTTCCTTGCACTGCGATTGCCCTCCTGGCGGGAAATCAGAGATAGCCGAGCCAGTGGTGGGACACGCCAAGGGCTGGGCGAAGAGAAATCGCGCGGAGTGTACCAGAACGGAACGGCGAGTCAATAGACTTGGGCAGTAGGTTTAACCGCCAACATGAATAGATATTTATCCTACAAAATCGATTCAAATCACCCGGCGCTACTATCGGCGCGCTTTCTTTTTGCCCGCGAGGAAGCGCAGGTAGTACAGCAAGCCGGCGATGGTTTTGGCGTCGCGCAGCTTCCCGGTGCGAATCATCGATTCGATCTGCGTGCGCGTGTACGCCTTAGCGGTGATCTTTTCGTCTTCTTCGGGGTGCGCTTCGCCGGGTGTTAGTCCTTCTGCGAGCAGAATGTACATGCGCTCTTCGAGAAAGCCCGGAGTAGGGAACAGGTCGAGAAAGATCTTCAGTTTTTTTACGCGATAGCCGGTCTCTTCGATCATTTCGCGAGCGGCGGCTTGCTGCGGCGTTTCGCCGGGATCCATGCGGCCGGCCACCAGTTCCCACAAGTATTGCCGCGTCGCGTGGCGATACTGGCGGATCAGCAGGATGCGGCCGTCCGGCAGCAGCGGGAGGACCACGACGGAGCCAGGGTGAGTGATAACTTCGCGCGTGGTGCGCAAGCCGCCGGGTTCGAGCACCTGGTCCCGGCGCACGCCGAAAATCGGCCCTTCGTAGATAGTCTCGCTGCTCAGGATTTGGCTGGTCTCGGATGGCTTGGCGGCCTTAGGCATAGTGTCCAGAACTCTCCGAAGCGCATGATAGCGTAGCTTGCCACAATTGCCAGCCAGAGCGGTCCACGCCTATACTCGGCTATCCTTGATTGTTGCTGGTAGTGCAGCCGAAGACGCCCACGCCCATGTCCATCAACACCATTATCGTCGACGACGAAAAGCCGGCTCGCGAGGAGCTGGCATTTCTGCTCAAAGGCTTTCCTGAGATCAATGTGATTGGGTTGGGTAAGAACGGCTTGGAAGCGGTTTCGCTGATCAAGGAGCACACGCCGGATTTGGTGTTTCTCGACGTAAAAATGCCCGGCCTGGACGGCTTCGGCGTCCTCAAAAAGCTCGTCGAGCGCAAAATGAAAGTTCCGCACATAGTATTTGCCACGGCGTTCGACCATTTTGCGGTGCAAGCCTTCGATGTGAACGCCGTGGACTACGTGCTGAAGCCGTTTGACAAGGCGCGTATCGCCAAGGCCATTCAACGCGCGCGCCGCGAGATTGAGGCGCATACAAGTCCTGCGGAACGGCTCGAGCAATTGGTGAATCAGCTTGGCAACGGCGGCAAGCCGGCCGCTACCCAGCCAGTCAAGATGCTGGTCAAGTCTCAGCAACGCCTGTTGCTGGTCGATTCCGAAGACATGATTTTCGCCGCCATCGAGGATGGCTTGATCTCCGTCACCGCCACGGATATCGAAGGCAGCTCCAACTACCGCACCCTCGAAGAACTGCACGCCGCGCTCGATTCCGAATCCTTCTGGCGCCCACATCGCTCCTATCTCGTCAACATTCATCACATCAAAGAAGTAGTCCCGTGGTTCAAATCCAGCTACATGCTAAAAATGAACGACAAAAAGCAAACCGAAGTCCCGGTAAGCCGCCAGCAAACCAAGCGCCTCCGCGAACTCTTCAAGCTATAGCCAGCATGCCCATGGAAATTGGACATGCGGAGGCGATCTTCCGAACTCGAAAATATTGCTTGCGGAAGTCTTGGAATGTGGTATCCTATTCGCTGGCGAGAGTGCGACTGCACTGCTCGCCTTTTTCATTTCTGGCTGGCTTTTCCGGCTCTCTCCGGCTTTCCGTCTGCTGAAAACACACAACTTACTCGAATCGCCTTCTTAGGCGCGCGCTGTTCTGCGTCCTCGTGGCGAAGTCTGCCCCGAGCTTCGCTCTATGTTTTTTGAGGATCTCGCTCGCTCTTTTGCAGCCTTTCAGGACCGCAGCAGCCCGTAAGTCTTAGCCCGTCCGGCAACCACCCACACACTCTCACGAATAGGATCCCAACCATGAACAACCACAAGCCCAACGCGGAGCTCGTTTGGAAGCAACTCGAAGACTTCCTCGTTCCGCACCTCAAGCTTTCCGTCACCGATCGCGCTGTTTATTCCTACCTGCTCCGCCACAGTCGGCTGGAAGGGAAGGCCCGTCTGCATTTCTCGATCTCTTGGCTTTCGCGCGGCGCCTGTCTGTCTGGCGGCCCGGTGCGGGAAGCCGTCCGCCGCCTGGCCACGAATGGCGCCTTGCGCTTGCTCGAACGCAGCCGCAAGGGTCACCTGATCGAGGTTCGCTTGCCTGAAGAGATTCGCGCCGCCGTTCCCCATCGCGTGGGCTCTCGGCACGCCTCCCGCTCCGCACTTCCCGCTTCGTTCGTGGATTCCCTGGAGGAAACTGACTTCCTGCAGAACCGATCCCTTCGCCAGTACATCCATGCCCGCGAACGCGGCTACTGCTTCTATTGTCTCAGCCGCCTCAACCAGCGCATTCAGTGTCTCGACCACGTCGTGCCTCGCGCCCAGCGCGGCCGCAACTCCTACCGCAATCTCGTCTCCGCCTGTGTCGAGTGCAATTCCCGCAAGAGCGAAACCCCGGCCCCGAACTTCCTCCGTTGGCTCTATCGCGAACGTCGCCTCACCGCGACGGAACTTACCGCCCGCCTCCGCGCACTCGATGCCCTCGCCGCAGGCAAATTCCGCCCCGTCCTCCCCGCCTCCGGCAACCCGCCTCCCCGCCGCGGCCGCCCGCCTCAGGCTTCCTGGCGTTCATCTGCCGGTAGGCATTTCTGAATGTCTGTCACCTGTATTCGACTCTGACAGCTCCTACAATAGTGTCAGATCAGGAGATATAACCATGAAACTAAGAGCCCGCGCCCGCGTCAACGTTATCCGGTAGGAAGTCATTCCACTCGTTCACGAAACGGGATCCCTCGCGTCTCCGTCATGAGAAAGTGCCGCCGCATCTCGTCGGCGGAGGCCGCTTAGCTGCAACGAAAATGAAATTTGACGGCCATAACTGTGATATAACCCGCCTAATCATTGTTCCCCAGGCCCTCTCTGGCCTATCGCACAGCGTCTATTTCCAGTCGGAGGCTTGCGGCTATGGATACGCACGGATCATCGCCCGACCCACAACAATCGGCAGATCCGCAACAATCACCAGATCCTGATTATTCCGAGAGCACTTTAAGTGGTGGCGTCACGGAAGGGGTTCCCGCGGCGCACGTCGGACCCTATCGCCTGCTCAAACTACTGGGCGAAGGCGGCATGGGGGAAGTGTGGCTTGCGGACCAGTTGCTCCCCCTGCGCCGCACCGTCGCCCTCAAACTCATCAAGGCCGGCATGGATACCAAAGCGGTGGTGGCGCGTTTTGAGTCCGAACGCCAGGCTTTGGCGCTCATGGATCACCCCAACATCGCCCATGTCTACGAAGCCGGCTCGACGCCCGAGGGGCGGCCGTACTTCGTGATGGAGTATGTTTCGGGCCTTCCCATCACCGAGTACTGCGACAAGCACCGATTGACGATGAAACAGCGGCTCGAGTTGCTTATGCAAGTGTGTGACGGTGTTCAGCACGCTCACCAGAAAGCCATTATTCATCGCGATTTGAAGCCCTCGAACATTCTCGTGACGACCCAGGACGGCAAGCCCATTCCCAAAATTATTGACTTCGGGCTGGCAAAAGCTATCGGGCAACGCTTGACCGACAAGACCATGTTCACCGAGGTGGGCGTGCTGGTTGGCACGCCGGAATACATGAGCCCGGAGCAAGCCGACCTGCTTGAGCAAAACATCGACACGCGCACTGATGTCTATTCGCTGGGCCTGATTCTCTACGAACTGCTGGCAGGTTCACTTCCGTTCGACAGGAAAATGCTGCGTGCCGCGGGGATCGAAGCCATTCTCCGCCTCATTCGGGAGGCCGAACCGGCAAAACCCAGCACCAAGGTCCGGTCCATGGGTCCTGACTCGGCTACCCTGGCCGAAAAGCGTGGAGAAGACCCCCATTCGCTGGCGCGCCATCTGCAAGGGGAGCTCGATTGGATCACGCTGAAGGCCCTGGAGAAAGAGCGTAGCCGCCGTTATGGCACGGCATCGGACCTTTCCGCTGACCTCGCGCGCTATTTGCGCAACGAGCCGGTGCTGGCAGGACCTGCAACTGCAACCTACCGTATGCGAAAGTACGCCACTAGGCATCGCATCGGTCTAAGTGCCGCCGCGGCAGTGTTGCTATTGCTCGCCGGATTTCTTGCCGTGCAGGCCTTTCAGTTGCACCGTACACGCTTGGAGCGCGACCGCGCCAATCGAGAGGCGCATACGGCGGATCGGGTTTCGGACTTCCTCACCGGCCTGTTCAAGGTGTCGGACCCGGACGAGACCCGCGGCAACTCGATCAAGGCGCGCGAGATCCTCGACACGGGTCTGGAGAAAATCGGCAAGGAGCTGGCGGACGAGCCGGAGGTCCAGGCGAGGCTGATGCAGACCATGGGACAGGTCTACGCGAACATCGGCCTTTACCCGAAGGCGCTGCCGATCCTGGAGCAGGCGCTCACGACGCGGCGGCGTCTGCTCGGCGAAGAGAGCCCGGACACCCTCGCGACGATGATCGATCTCGCGCTCCTCGAGGTGAACATGGGGCGCCGCGCGGAGGCGGAGAAGCTGTTCGACCGGGTCATCGAGGCTCGCCGGCGCCTTCTGGGCGAGGAGCACCCGGACACGCTCCGGGCCAAGGCCGGTCTGGTCTTCGTGATGCGCGCCACGGGACGATACGAAGAGGCGGAGAAGCTCGATCGCCAGATCCTCGAGGCGCGTCGTCGCGTCCTGGGAGAGGACCACCCGGACAGCATCCTGAGCATGGCCGATCTGGCGGGGACCTACCGGATGGAGCGGCGC
>Ga0137403_10001423_pt1 | contig 30046 bp, 23 predicted proteins | sample CZOMad2_1_16fung_FD_122057 | JGI IMG/M metagenome (GOLD analysis project Ga0137403, IMG submission 122057) | Vadose zone soil fungal communities from Angelo Coast Range Reserve, California, USA - CZOMad2_1_16fungal (Hybrid Assembly) | ecosystem: Environmental > Terrestrial > Soil > Vadose zone... | reverse complement strand
CTAGAGCGACGGTCTCATAATCCGTAGGTCGTTGGTTCGAGTCCAACCGCCGCCACCATTTGTCACGCCAGGTCCTTCGCTGCGCTCGGCTTCACGCAAACGTCTTGGATGGAGGAGATCCTTCGCTGCGCTCAGGATTTCGCCTGCGGGCTCCCGCTCCGCTCACGCCCGCAAACCGGCTCAAGTTCGAGTCCAACCGCCGCCACCAGATTTTCCCGAAGCGTGTGCTTACCGCAGACTTGTACCTGACGCGGTGGTCTGCCGGGCCATGCGCGCACGTGATCGCGCCGGGATCGCGGCCTCCACACGATTGCGCCCGGCTTGTTTGGCGCGGTAGAGGGCTTTGTCGGCGGCCTGAATCACCTGCTCAACCTCCTGGTTCGAGCGGGCGGGCTCGGCCACTCCGATGCTGACAGTCACCGAAAGTTCATCCCTGGCGACCTGACGGCTGGTTCCAGCGTGAAGAGCTTTTCGCGATTTCCGAGCTGCGGAGCGGCGGCGATCGCTTTCCTCGGACTCGCCGTCCCGGTGGTTGTCTTGCTGATCATTGACACGACGAGCGCGTGTTCTCCTTTCCTGGTCCTTCTGTTGCTTAGCTGATTCATTTCGGCGGCGCTCCTCGCTGCCGCGCACCTGGAACGATGCTGCTTCAATTGTTTTTCTGAGCAGTTCCACGTGCGGGATGACCTCCGCCACGGACCGTCCTGGAAACAGGATAGAAAATTCCTCTCCGCCCACGCGATACGCTTGTCCGCCGCCGCTTACGCGAGCAAGCCTGGCGGCGACCATGCGGAGCACCTGGTCGCCGGTTTCGTGCCCGTAGGTATCGTTGAAGCTTTTGAAATGGTCGATATCTACGGCTGCGATGGCATAAGGTTTTTCCAGGCGAAGCAGCGCATCGTTGAAGGCGCGCCGGGCACGCAGTCCAGTAAGCTCGTCGTGATAAGCCAGCAGGTAGGAATTCTCCACGATCGAGCTAACCAGGATGAGGCCGGCGGCTCCCATATATCCAGTGGCAGTTCGTCCAGTTCCCCACTGTTCAAGGGAGAGAAATGCCGCTGCAAGTGACCACAGCAGTCCACTCTCGACGGGCTTGCGATAGAGGAGAAAACGCGTAAGCAGAGTCCCGAACGCCGCCACAAAGGCAAGCACCGGCAATTGCGAAACCGGAGACCAGAGATGCCTTCCCCAAAAAGCCGGATGCAGGAAGGCCGGGGCGGTGGCTTCGCCCGGCCGGCAGATTACCGCCACGAATACCGATTCAAAAAACAGCATTGCCAAAGCTGGAAGAATCGCTGGGAATGACAAGCCCCGCTCTCGACTGAAGGAGAAGGCAATGAAGTTTAGCGGCAGCAGAACGGCGACCGCCTCGAGCGCAATATGTCCGGAACCAGAGGAGTTGATCCGGCCTGCGGCAAAGAATTCGACTGCTCGATGCGCCAGAAACAGCGTGAGCAACGCAAGCAACACCCGGCTGGAATGAAAACGCCAGGACAGCAGAATCCCAGTTACGAAAACGGCGTAATACGAAAACTGAACTACGTAGCCGGGAACCGCTATCCATCCCGTGCTGAGCAGGACTTCAGTTAGGAGGAGGAGAACACCCCCCGGAACCAGCAGCGATTTCAGCGTGCTTTTGCTCCAAATCCCCACGCCGAAGAAACCCCTTTCCTTGAGTGCAGCGCAGGTTTGCGGCAATTATCTCTGGCGCAGAGATTTAGGGGTGAGTGGCGGACGAGATACCGGGAGGGGTCGTCAGTCGGTCCTGTGAGAGTGTGAACGTGACCTTAACTCTCTTTGAAACGTTCTACGTGATCAGCTCAATTTCTGGCGTCGCTTCCAGCAAAGTCCGTGTGTAGGGGTGTGTAGGTTGCTTTGTGATCCGCTCGGTCGGACCGACTTCAATCAGTTTCCCGCGATACATCACCGCGATTCGAGTCGCCAGATATCGCACCACCGGCATGGAATGCGAGATGAATAAATACGTTAACCCAAACTCGCGCTGAAGCTGCGCGAGCAGGTTGACAATTTGCGCACCGACGCTGACATCCAACGCGGAGACAGGTTCGTCTGCGACGATGAACTTCGGGCGCAGCGCAAGCGCGCGGGCGATTCCAATTCGTTGCCGCTGGCCTCCGCTGAATTCGTGCGGATAGCGCTGGAGTGCCGATTCATCAAGACCAACGGCACGCAGCAGCTCGGCAACACGTTTGCGACGGGCGGTGGTGCCACGCTTTCGGGAAAAGCTAGAAAGGAACGGAGCGCCCATAGGCTCGTGAATAATCAGCGGCTCGGCGATCACGTCTTCGACGCGCATGCGGGGATCGAGCGAGCCGAATGGATCCTGAAAAATGATTTGCATGTCGCGGCGGAGTTGCCGCATTTCGCGGTGCGTGGCAGAGAGCAGATCGCTCCCGTTGAAACGAATACTGCCGGAGGTCGGTTCAATCAGTCGCAGAATCAGGCGTCCCAGCGTGCTCTTACCTGACCCCGACTCACCCACCAGCCCCAAGGTTTCGCCGGATTCGATACACAGCGAGACATCATCCACGGCGCGCACTTCACCTTTGGCACTGCCGCCGAAGATGGATTCACCAAGCGGAAAGACTTTGCTCAGCTTTTGAACCTCGATGAGGCTCACAGTGGCTCACCCGCTGTTTCATGTCCGTGAATATTGAACAGACTACACTGCGATCAACGCCACCGCTGCCAGCGCCGCCACCATCCCGACCAGCTTCCAGCGGCTCAGGTGCTCATGTAAAACGAACCGCGCCAGCAGCACAGTGATTGCCGGATAAAGCGAAGATATCACCACTGCCGCGTCCAGCCGTCCGGTTTGGCTGGCGCGGATAAACAATGCCGTGCCGGAAGAGTCCAGAAAGCCGGCAATTGATCCCAGCATCGCAGAGCGCAAGTTTATTTCGCGCGGCTGACGCCCCAGTAAAACGATAGCAGCGGTCAGCAGCAGAGAGGCACCGCGCGAGATCGCTGCCATCCACAACGCCGAGCCTTGCCCTGCCTGCTTTGCGCAGAGAAAGAATCCTGCAAAACCGATGGCCGCGAGCACGGCCAGTCCCAAACCCTCAGGACGAGCGTGATCTTCTGAGCGCGAGATCAGCCATATGCTGATTCCGGCGAGAATGAAGCCGGCCATCTGGGGCTTGCTCGGCGCGCCTTCGGTAATCATGCCGAATAGCGTCGGAATCACAGCGGCGATTACGGCTGTAAGCGGAGCGGCCAGTCCCATCTTTCCGATTGCCAGTGCACGATAGAAAATCGCCAACGCGGCGCCACCGCAGAGTCCGGCCCCGATTGCCCAACCCATGCTGGCTCGCGATGGAAACGTGGAGTGGTGCAGCAAAGCCAGCACCAACATGAGCGAGGCGCCCGCGAAGTGAGTCACGCTGGTGAGCAGGAACGTGCTCGCACGGCGCGTGGCGACTCCGCCCAAAAAGTCGCTTGTGCCCCAACAAAAGACAGCGCCGAGGCTGAAACTTCCGGGGGCGAGTTGCGCGGGCATGGAAAAACGAGAGTAGCATGAAGATTTCGAAATTGACTTGCCGTCACAGTGCGGCCTAACATTCCGTCCGCGCGTTGTTGCCTCATGATCAGCCAGACCATCTCGCATTACCGCATCTCGCAGAAGCTCGGGGGAGGCGGAATGGGCGTCGTGTATGAGGCGGAAGATCTTCGCCTTGGCCGGCGCGTTGCCCTCAAATTTCTTCCCGAGGAGTTGGCGGAGGATTCCCAGGCTCGGGATCGATTTCAGCGCGAGGCGCGAGCAGCGTCGGCTCTAAACCATCCCAACATCTGCACGATTTATGACATCGGTGAAGCTGATGACCGGCACTTCATTGTCATGGAGTACCTCGAAGGCAGCACGCTGAAGTACCGCATCGAGGGAAAGCCGGTTTCGCTTGACCAGTTGCTTGATTTTGGAGCGCAAGTCGCCGATGCGCTGGATGTGGCCCACTCGGCGGGAATTATTCACCGCGACATGAAGCCTGCGAATTTGTTTCTCACCAAGCGTGGGCAAGCCAAAATTTTGGATTTTGGATTGGCAAAAGTGGTGAACCGGCCGATTCCGCAACTGGAGCCGGTAGGCGCATCGTTCGCTACTGCGGCAGTGAATGATGCGGCGCAATTGACCAGCCCAGGTTCTACCGTCGGCACAGTGGCCTACATGTCGCCCGAGCAGGCGCGGGGCGAGGAACTGGATGCGCGCACCGATCTTTTTTCCTTTGGCGCCGTGCTCTATGAAATGGCCACTGGCAGGCAGCCGTTCACAGGCAGCACGTCGGCCGTGATCTTTGACGCAATCCTAAATCGCGCGCCTACTGCTCCGGTGCGGCTGAATCCGAATTTGCCTGCGGAGCTCGAACGCATTATCAACAAGGCCTTGGAGAAGGACCGCGAGCTGCGCTACCAGGTTGCATCGGAGATGCGCGCCGACCTGAAGCGGTTGAAGCGGGAGGTTGATTCGGGGAAAAGTTCTGCGGCCAGCTCGGCTGCGCCTGCGACGACGCCGTCTTCCGGGTCGGTCGCGGTTGCAGCGCCGCCCTCGGGCCCGGCCGTGCAGCCAGCGGTGTCGGCCTCCGGTCCAATTACGCCGGCTACAGTTGCAGCGCCAAGCAGCAGGAAGCGGTGGTACATCCTCGCGGCCGTTCTGGTTGCACTAGCCGCAGCCTTTGGTGGCTTTTTCTACACGCGGCGGGCGCGGGCTCTGACGGAAAAAGATTCCATTCTGCTGTCCGACTTCGTCAACACGACGGGCGACCCGGTCTTCGATGGGACGCTCAAACAAGCTTTGGCAGTGCAGCTGGAGCAGTCGCCTTTTCTGAACATTTTTCCCCAAGAGCGCGTGCGGGACACCTTGCGCTATATGGGGCGCTCTTCCGATGAACGATTGACGCCTGACCTGGCGCGGCAGGTCTGTCAGCGAGAAAGCATCAAGGCCGCTTTAAACGGTTCCATCGCCACCATGGGAAGCCAGTATGTCGTAGGCGTGGACGCAATCAATTGTCAGACCGGGGACACCTTGGCCCGCGAGCAGATTGAAGTGGACAAGAAAGAGCAGGTGCTGGCAGCGGTGGGAAGGGCTGCCTCAAATTTGCGAAGCAAGCTGGGAGAATCCTTGGCTTCGATTCAGAAATTCGATTCCAAGGTGGAAGAAGCCACAACTTCCTCACTGGAGGCGCTCAAGGCGTTCAGTCTGGGCGAGGCGGAACGTGACAAAGGATCCGAGTACACTGCCATCCCTTTTTATAAACATGCTCTCGAACTGGATCCCAATTTCGCCGTGGCCTACGCGCGCTTGGGACAGGCATATAACAATACCGGCCAGAGTGCCTTGGCGATCGAAAACACAAAACAGGCCTTTGAACGTCGAGAACGTGCCAGCGAACCGGAGAAGCTCTATATTTCGACCCACTACTACGAGAACGTTACTGGAGATTGGGATAAGGCGATAGAAGCATATCAGTTGTGGAAGCGGACCTATCCACGCGATTCAATCCCGACGAATAATCTCGCAGTTGCCTATAACGTCTATCTTGGCAAATTTGACCAGGGGCTCGCGGAAGCTCTAGAAACCATGCGCCTGGACCCGAATAGCGCTTTCAGCTATGGAGTTTTGGGAGCCTCGTATCTCGGCCTTAACCGATTTGCTGAGGCCAAGGCGGTCCGCGAGAAACAGGTCGCGCTCAAGCTGGATAACATGGGTGATCACCGAGACCTTTATGTCATGGCTTTTCTGGAGGGCGATACGTCGGGGATGCAGCGCGAAGCGGACTGGGCAAAAGGCAAGACGAACGAGTTCGAGATGCTGGAAGCGGTCGCGGAAGCCGCCGCCTTTTCGGGCAAGCTACAGAAAGCGAGAGAAATTTACGCTCAAGCCATCGAGTCGGCGCGGCGAGGAAAGTTTGAAGAGAGTGCCGCAGGCATTACGGCACGGCAGGCGGCGACGGAAGGTCTGGTTGGAAATGAGACACAGGCGCGTGCGACCGCTCAAGAGGCGCTCGCTATGGATCGGAGCCGAGCAACGGCTTTTTTTGCTGGCCTTGCGCTAGCCATGGCAGGCGACACGCGCCAAGCGGCTGCCGTCGTAGACGAGCTGAGCAAGCGCTTTCCTGGCGATACCGTGGTCAACAACTCTTGGGGACCAACGATCCGTAGTGAGATTGAGGTCAACCGTGGCAATGCCAGCAAGGCGATCGAATTGCTCCAGCTCGCATCACCTTACGAAACTGGCCTTGTCGTACGCCTGGTACCCAATTACGCTCGTGGACAAGCTTACCTCAAGGCACGACAGGCGAAGGAAGCGGCAGCCGAGTTCCAAAAAATCCTGGATCATCGCGGGGTATGCCAGACCGCACCGGCCTGCGCCCTGTCCCATCTCCAACTGGGGCGAGCGCGCGTTCTGTCCGGCGACGCGGCTGCGGCCCGCACGGCTTACCAGGACTTCTTCGCCATTTGGAAAGACGCCGATCCGGCTATTCCTATCCTGAAGGAAGCTAAGGCGGAGTACGGAAAGCTGCAGTAAAGCAGTCGCAACCAAAAACCACGTGGACCCGAACGCCCTCGTCCGTGCTGGCGAGCGCAGCTCGCCAGTTACGAAAGCCAGCTACGAAGGCATTGCGGAGCTTCGCTCCGCCGGGCGGGTGAGGGCACCCGCCCCTACGTGTTGTGTACCTGACTATACGTCTTTAATGTGCGTCGCGATGTACCACTGGTTGCCGAATGGGTCTTGCACGCCTCCGCTGCGGTCACCATACGGATGGTCTTGTGGCTCGGCAATCGAAGTTGCGCCGGCTGCGAGTGCGCGGCGGTAGACAGAGTCGCAATCCGGCACATATAGATAGAACATGGACTGTAGCGGCCGATACTTGCCGTGTGCCTCGCCCATTTCTACGACTGAGTCACCGACGCGTATCTCTGCATGATGAACGACGCCATCGGGCGACGCGTATTTCGCAATCTCTTGCGCCCCAAAGGCCCGCTTCAAAAAGTTGATGACCGGCTCGGCCCGCAGTGGATGCAAGTACGCATTGACGTTGTGCAGGCCCTTCGGAACATAAGTCTCGCCCTTGCGCGTAGCGATATACCAGTAATTCCCTGCTGGATCTTTCACTCCGCCTGAGCGCTCCCCATACTCCTGATCTATGACCTCGTCAATCGATTCAGCGCCAGCGCCCAGCGCTTTCTGATAGACGGCATCTACGTCTTCCACATACATGTGGATCGCATGGGTATTCGGGGTCGAGCGAAACTCGCGGCCAGGAATGCCGCCGCCTATCATCAACATGGAATCGCCGACGCGTGCCTCAGCATGAAGTCCGCCTGCCGATCCCACGGTGCGGAACGTTTCTTCGGCGCCGAAGGCCTGCTTGGCAAACTCCAGCAGCGCCGGGCCATCCTGCGCGACCAGGTACGGAGTCACGGTGCGATAGCCTTTGGGAACAGGAGTGACCACCGGCTTCTTGGGCACGGGCATCGTTGTCCGGAACCGGCGATGCATCTCTTCGGCCGATATCTCTTCCTTGACTGTGTAAACGTTCCACGCATATCCGAAGGGATCAAGCAAAGTCCCGTCGCGGTGTCCATAAAACTGGTCTGTGATCGGGCCCGTCAGTTTGGCGCCGGCAGCAACCGCATGCTCGACAAAAGCGTCCACGTCGGGCACATTGATTGTCATGCTGACGGGCGACTGTCCCAGCGTTTCGGCGCTGTAGCGGCCGCCTTCCGGCCACTCCTCGCAGAGCATGACGGTTGAATCGCCGATCATGATCTCTGCGTGGCCTATGCCAGATTCGGTCTCGAACCGCCATGATTCCTTCGCTCCAAACGCTTTCTCATAGAATTCGATTGCTTTTGCGGCGCTCTTGTAGCTCAGCCGTGGAGATGCGAAGGTGCGAACTGCTGCTATGGGTTGCCTAGCGGTTGCCATGGATAATGTCCTTTCCAAATCAGATTTAAGATGTGCTTTAAATTCTTCGCGTGGAAGCTCGCGCAGTTCGCTGGCGATGCGCAGCAGCCCGGCCAGGCTCGGATCGGGGCTCAACAACTGAAAGTCGCGCCGCTCAAGCATGGCCTGTACCGCCTGATCGAGTTGTTCCGCCAGAGAGCTCTTAGGCATTGGCACCCTCCATTTGCGAACGCAGTTTTTCGAGCGCCCGGAATTGAAGCTGCTTCACTGCGCCCTCACTGCGTCCGAGTTGTTGCGCGATTTCACGAATACTCCGTTGCTCCACAAAACGTTCAACGATGACCCGGCGCTGATCCGCGGGAAGCTGCTGGACCAAGCGAATGAGCTGCGCGCGATGTTCGACCGCGGTCATGTCGATGTCCGAGGTCGGCTCTGGCGGATCATCGGGACTGGGAACCTCTCGGGCAGTTCGCTTGGCTCGATCGGTAATCGCGTTGGCCGCGATCCGCAAAAGCCAGGCCGCGAATGGTACGCCGCGCCATTCAAAACGTGAAAGATTGGCCAGTGCTTTGTGGAAAACATCTGAAGTCAAATCCTGAGCCGCGTCGCGATCATGCACGCGGCTAGCGACGAAGGCATAAACCCGTGCGAAGTTTACCTCGTAGAGATCCCCGAAGCGGCGCGGATCTTTCTGCGCAGCTTCGACCAGGAGGCGATCATCTGCCTCAGATTGCGCCAGTTTCGCTGCCGGTCTTCGCGCGACCATCGTTCTCAACTATATAAACTTATCTGATGAGGAAAGGTTACGGAGCAGCCGAGGATGTCCATCAGGAAAGCAGATCCCTCACGGCTTAAAGCCGTTCGGAATGACAATGGAAAATAGGCCCGAACGGCATGGCGCTTCAACGCCGTACATTCGTGCATCATAGAAAAAATGCGGGGCAACGCGGCTGAGTGGGGTCGAATCTCAGTTGGCCGAATCACTCCGGAGGGCAATATGAAAGCTCCATTTCTGATCGGCCGGCTCATATTCGGCGGATACTTCATCTACAACGGAATCAATCATTTCAAGCAGACGGAGACAATCGCGCAGTACGCGGGCGCAAAAAAGGTGCCCAGACCGCGCGAGGCGGTGATGGCTACGGGGGCGATGATGCTGCTTGGAGGCACCAGCATTTTGCTCGGCATTAAGCCCAAGTACGGAGCAGCCGCGATTTTAGGATTTCTGGCGGGAGTCTCGCCGATCATGCACGACTTCTGGCGAGCGGAGGATCCGAATCAGCGCATGAACGACATGATCAATTTCACTAAGAATCTGGCGCTGATGGGCGGAGCCGCGGCCCTGATGGCGGTCGAGGAGCCCTGGCCGCTAAGTGTACCGGTGGCACAACCGGGACGGATCGAGCGGGCGCGGAAGTTCTTCCGACGCGAGATAGCAGCGTAAGTTAAGCCCAGACGGGCGGGGACGCCCGTCCTCCATCGATTTTTCAAGTTGCTCGCAGGGTGGGCTGGACGCCAGATGGTCTGGCTTGCGACCGTCCGCGCTTCCTGCTCGCGTGATAGAATTTCCACAAGTATTCTTCTCGCGAGAGCCCAGGTTGATTGAGCTAGCACCCTCGATTTTGTCGGCGGACTTCGCCCGCCTTGCAGAGCAAGTGCGCAGTGCCACTGAGGGCGGCGGCACGGTGATCCACGTCGATATTATGGATGGACACTTCGTGCCGAATCTTACTGTTGGCCCGCCGGTCGTAAAATCGTTGCGCAAAGCTACTGACCTTCCCCTCGATTGCCACCTAATGATCCAAAATCCCGATCAATTCATTCCAGAGTTCTGCGAAGCTGGGGCGGATTGGATTTCGGTGCATCAAGAGGCGTGCGTTCATCTGAATCGCACGCTGAACCTGATCAAGAGTCATGGATGCGTAGCGGGCGTAGTAATTAATCCAGCAACTCCCGTTGATACGTTGAGCGAGGTTCTCGACATTGCCGATTACGTGCTCGTAATGTCAGTGAATCCGGGATTTGGCGGGCAGAAGTTCATTCCTGGGGCGGTGCACAAGATTCGCAGGCTGGCTGACCTGCGAAATGAGCGCGGATTGAGCTATCGTATTGAAGTAGATGGGGGAATTGCGTTGGATACGGTTGGGGATGTGGTCCGTGCGGGGGCAGAAATTCTGGTGGCGGGCAACGCGGTGTTCGGGCATGGCGATCCAAAGATTAATGCCCAGAAATTATTGAAAACAGCGGTCGAGGCGACCCTGCAAAAGGTGTAGCTTTCAGCGGCCGCCACAGCCGGCGAAACGCCGGCACTACTCATTCGAGGTCTTATGCTACGTCGTATTGCTGTATTCATATTGCTGGCGACTCTGGCTCTTACTGTCGCTTGCACCAACAAGAAAGTTAACAATCCGCTAGCTAACGTGGGATCCAAGCAGCCGGACAAAGTTTTGTTCGACCGTGCTATGGATGCTATGAAGCACAACCGCTTCGACGTGGCGCGGATCACTTTGCAGACGCTCATCAACACGTATCCAGATTCGGAGTACATCGCGCGCGCCAAACTGGCGGTGGCTGACTCCTGGTATGCCGAGGGCGGCTCGACCTCGCTGGCGCAGGCGGAGGCGGAGTACAAAGATTTCGAAACCTTCTTCCCCAACATGCCGGAGGCTGCCGAGGCGCAGGTCAAGATTGCCAATATTCACTATCAGCAGATGGAAAAGCCAGACCGCGATTTCACTCACGCGATGCGCGCGGAAGAAGAATACCGGCAGGTAATCCTGCAATATCCTGATAACAAAAAGATGGTGGCTGAGGCCAAGCAGCGCCTGCTGGAAGTGCAGGAAGTAATCGCGGAACGCGAGTATCGTGTCGGCCGGTTCTACTATTTGCGTGAATCGTATCCGGCAGCCATCGCGCGTTTACAGTCATTGGCAAACAAGTATCCCCTCTACAGCAAGGCTGACGAAGCTCTCTTCTTGCTGGGCCAGTCCTACGAAGGCGAAATCACAATGGTGCGCGCGAAGAAATTCGCGGAAGTAAGCAAGGCGCGCATGATTCAGGACCTCACCAAGAGTGCTGCGGAAGCATACTCGCGCATTCTCACTCGTTATCCATTGATGGACCGGGTAGACGACGCGAAGGCACGACTGCAGGCGCTGCATCAGCCGGTCCCGAGACCGACCAAACAGGCGATTGCGCTCAATAAGAGAGAAGAAGAGAGCCGCCGCGAGACTCCAATGTACAAGCAGGTGATTAGAAACTTCTCCAAGCGTCCAGATACTGAACAGGCAGCGAAAGGCGGCGATCCGACGCTGGTCGATCCGCCAATGACCAGCGCAACTGAAGTGGTGCAGCAGGCGACGCGGGCGATGATGGGAACCGGTGGTGGAGCCGACAAGAATGCAGTCGCCATTGAAACCGTCGGCAATGGAGCGCCTCCGCCGAGCCAACCGGCGCCGCGGTCGGATGCGCCTCCATCCGATAACGCTGGGGCGCAGCCTGAGAACTCTGCCGCTCCGCCTGCGGAGCAGCCAGCCAACGAACTGAAGCCAAATGTGGCAACGGACTCAAACGAGCTAAAGCCCAATACGCCATCCGACTCGAATGAATTAAAACCTAACGTTTCTGATAATAGTGGGCAGACGTTGCCTCCTCCGCAGCAGGTAAACGAGATTCAGCCCGGTCAGGCAAGCCAGCCTGCCGATGCCCAAGCAGGGGCGAAACCAGGAGATTCGGCATCGTCCTCTTCCACCCAACAGAAGGACGACGATGAGACGATTTCCTCGAGCAAGAAGAAGAAAAAGAAGGGCTTAAAGAAGATTGTGCCGTTCTGAATAGCTTTATAGCCAATGCAGCCCGGGATCAATTCGTCCGGTCGCGGGTAAGGACATCCACTGCCTACACGGTCGTTTCCACCCCACTTGTGACTGTCCGCTGGTAACCTGCTTACTCTCCTATTGTCATTGACTTAGGCTAAGGGAGCGGGTAACTTCGCTGTTATCTCCCCACACCAAAGGACATCCCTTGGCGCGCAAAATACTGCTTGCCGATGACAGTGTGACCGCTCAGAACATGGGCCGGAGAATCCTTGCCGATGCCGGTTACGAGGTCATTACTGTCAATAACGGTTCAGCCGCGCTGAAGAAAATCGCCGAACATAAACCTGACCTGGTTGTCCTTGACGTCTACATGCCAGGCTACAGTGGACTCGAGGTGTGCCAGCGCATCAAGGACACGAGGGAGACAGCGCGCGTCCCGGTGCTGTTGACGGTCGGGAAGCTGGAGCCATTCAAGCCAGACGAGGCTAAGCGAGCGCGGGCCGACGCATTTATCGTCAAGCCATTTGAAGCCAGTGAACTGCTGAGTGCGCTGAGCAAGCTGGAAGACAAAATTGTTCCGGAAGCCCGGCGTCCTAAGGGACGGTTTGGTAAAGCGCTGATGGAAGGCGAGGAGCAATTCGGAGATAGAGAAACCGGTTGGAAGGACCGCTTAAATGTTCCTGCTCCCGGCCAGAAGACGGAGCAACTAACAGCTCCCCCCTCGAGCACCGAATCACGCGAACCGGAGCGCGCTCAAGATTTTCAACCGCCGCAAATCGAGCACCCACTGCCGGCAGGATTGCCGCCAGACATCACAGCGGAAGAACTTGCGGCTATTCAAGCAGCTGCGGCGACGGTCGCCCAGGCTGCGGAGGAAAGTTCGGCCGCGAAGCCAGATGCTGGCATAGTCGAACCGACTGAAGAGAATGCGGCAGAGGCGACGTCGGCGAGCTTTGCCTCTGCGCCGCAGACCGCAGTCGATGCTGTAGGACCTTCCACCGAGACGACCGCGGCGGGCAATGCCTCCGACGAAGATGCAAACGGAGCCGTGGGCATGCAAGCGGCGGGCATCGCAGCCGATTCGGGGAGGGAGGTGCAAGCAGCAGAAGTTCCCTCGGAGAAACCATCTGCGCCAGATGAGGACGTGATGGCTGCGATTGCCTCGCTAGCACCAGCGGACGCGCAAACTGTGTCCATCACCTCAGCCTCAGGCGCGATCTCTAGTGGCCCGCGATGGATTGCAGAGCCGGCCCCGATTTCGGACGAAGATTCAACATACGTTTTAGAGCACGAGATGGAAAAGACCTATGCGGCGATTGCGGCGGCGGAAGCTGGACGCGCGGTGGCCACGGCTGCCGGGGCCGCAGTGGGCCCGTCCAGCCAACCGCAGGTGATCGGAAGTATGGCAACCTCAGATGGTGCCGAACAAAGCGCCGCTGCAGTTTCAATCCCAGAAACAAATGAAGCAGCCGCATATGCGGCTGCTGCCTCGGCCAGTGGGGCAACTCCGCCGATGATATCTGATACGGGAATCGTACCGAATGCGCCGGAGATGGAAGAAGGTGCAAAACATCGCGAAGCTGAGCTTGCCGCGGCCTGGCAGAACTGGAAACAAATTCGGGAGTCGATTGTCGGGTCTGGGATTACGGCGCAAATCGCCGACGTTGCCGCCGCCGAGCTGAAAGCGGCGGATCAGCCCCCGGAGCCCCCTGCCACCCAAGCGGAAGCAGAGAGCGAGCATACGGCCGCTCCAAGTTCGAGTGACTCGAAAGCAGAATCGGCTGCTATTGCGAGCATCGTAGACAGCGTTTTGGCCGAGTTGAAACCGAAGCTCGTGGAAGAGATCGCAAAGAAAATGAGTCGCGATAGGAAGAAGTAAGCTTGGACTTCGAAGCCGGGCATCGGACCGACGCTTTTCCGAAAACTCAAGCAAATCACAATACAGCGCGGCCTTATCCGATCCGCAGCCGTTTTTCACGCGGACCGAGAGCCCGGCTCTCACTGTGCGATACTGAAATTATGGCGGGTGCGGCTGATCCCAAGTCGGTCAAGGTGAACGTGACGACTGGTGCAGGCATGGACATTGAGTGGACGGATGGGCACAGCTCGCATTATTCGTTTCCGTTCCTGCGGGACGCCTGTCCTTGCGCGTTGTGCGATGACGAGCGAAGCAAGACAGGCCGTCAGCCCGGCGAACCGCCAAGAACCAAGCCCGGAGAGCTACCCATGTTCAAACCGGCAGCCAAGCCGGTTTCGACGGAGGGCGTGGGCAAGTACGCGATCAGATTCAAATGGAACGATGGGCACGAACTGGGAATTTATTCGTGGCAGTTTCTGCGGGATGTTTGCCCGTGCGAGGAGTGCAGGGCGCTGCGAGCAGCGAAGGTGGGATAAAGTCATTCTGTGCGCGAATTCCGAAATACTTCAGGAACATATTCCTGGGGCAACTTCCGCTTAGAACGACAGGAGTACTAACGGAACGCCCAGGCTTGACTTCGCGTTCCGGTTTTCTTCATGCCGCAGCAGCCGCGAAGCGGCATAAGAATGCAGCCCAGGGCGCAAGCCCTGGGTAAGCAGGCGCACACGCGAGCCGCGAAAGCGGCGAAAGACTAGTCCCAGATATAACGTTCGTCGTAGGCGACATTATTCTTTTTCAAGAACGCTAGGAATTCTTCTTGGAACGAATGCTTCTGGTGATGGGCTTCCTGAGCCGCAATATACTTCGTGACCGATCCAACGTTCGATTCGCTGACGCTGAATACGCCATATCCGGCCTGCCAGGCGAACTTAATGTGTCCTTTTTCGTGTACCCATCGCGACGAGTTTGTTTTGATTACGCGTGCGATCTGCGCCGCAGAGTGAGCCGGGCGAATCCGCGCCAGCACGTGAACGTGATCGGCGGTGCCATTGATGATGAGGGCCGTTCCGCGCATTTCACGAATTATGCCGCCGAGATAGGCGAAAAGATCGGCACGAATTTCGGGTCTGATCAGTGGTTCGCGGCCTTTGGTGCTGAAGATTAGATGAGCGACGATATTTCCGCAGGTCTGAGGCAAGGTTTCTTGCGCCTTTTCAGGGCTCGCATCTAATTCAATGCCTACCCAGGGCTTGCGCCCTGGGCTGAATTTTGGCGCCGCTTCGCGGCTGTGCGATTCTCACGTCTTGGACCGAGGCATGATGTGATCGCCGTCACACAATCTGTGTGAGATCTGAACAAGGCAGTCGCAAATGCCGTACTTGAAGTCGGCGGCAACATGCCCCCGAAAACAGCAAAATAGTTTCCTGTAAAATGCAATCAGCGACTCGGGAGCCGTTTCCATCATTGTCCTTTCTCTCCCAACTCAACCCGCAGCAGCGTGAGGCCGTCGAGACTACCGAAGGCCCTGTGCTCATCCTTGCGGGCGCGGGCAGCGGGAAGACGCGCGTCATTACTTACCGCATTGCCCATTTGATCGAGCATTTGGGGGTGATGCCGGAGTCCATTCTGGCAATGACGTTCACCAACAAAGCTGCCTCTGAGATGGTTGAACGGGTCGACAAGCTGGTTGGCGGCCTTTCCATCGCTAAGCCCGTCATCTCGACTTTTCATTCGTTTTGCGTGCGCATGCTGCGGCGCGATATCGAGGCGCTGCGGATTCCATCGGCTACTCCGGGGCAACCTGCGATTGGACTCAGCAAGAGCTTCGTCATTTACGACGAGGCCGATCAGCAGCAGCTTGTCAAGTCGGTCATGCGCCGGCTGGGAATTGATGACAAGCAGACCACGCCGCGCGCCGTGTTGGCGCATATTTCGTGGGCCAAGAACCACATGCTCGATCCGCAGGAAGTTTATTTGCAGTCGGCTGACCCGAAGACCGAGCGCGTGGCGCAGATTTACGCGGAATATCGCAAAGAGTTGGCCAAGGCAAATGCGCTTGATTTCGACGATCTGCTGCTCGAGAGCGTGCGCCTGCTGAAGGCGGTTCCTGCGGTTCGCGAATACTATAACCGGCGATTTCAGTACATTTTGATCGATGAGTATCAGGACACAAATCGTCCGCAATATGAGCTGATGCGGCTTTTGGCGGGTTCGCGGCACAACGTCTGTGCCGTGGGCGATGAAGATCAGTCGATCTATTCCTGGCGGGGAGCGGACATTCGCAACATTCTGGAGTTTGAGAAGGATTTTCCAGAAGCGAAGATTATCCGCCTGGAACAGAACTACCGTTCGACGCAAAATATTCTGCAAGCCGCTTCAGCAGTCGTGGCGAACAATGTCCGGCGGAAAGGAAAGAATCTTTGGACCTCGCGCCAGGGTGGTCCGAGGATCGGATACTACGAAGCTCCAGATGGAGAGAATGAAGCGCTTTTCGCGGCAGACTACGTCGCAAAATATCTTCGCGAAATCGCCGATCAGGGCGAGAACGGGCGCGCCGCAGTTTTGTACCGCACCAATTCACAGTCGCGCTTGTTTGAAGAAGCCATGCGCCGCTATCAGTTGAAGTACCATGTGGTCGGCGGATTTTCGTTTTACGAACGGGCCGAGATCAAGGACATGATCTCGTACCTGAAAGTCATACACAACCCAGACGACTCAATCTCGCTGTTGCGCGTGATCAATACGCCCGCGCGAGGTATTGGCAAGGCCACACTGGAGACCCTGGAGCGCGTAGCGCTGGAGACAGGAGCTTCACTGTGGGGAGCACTTGGGGAGGCCACTCGGAGACAACTTTTGCCGCAGCGGGCGCTGGCGGCGTTGAGGTCGTTTAAGGCCGTGATCGAAGATGGGCAGGCGATGCTGGCTGGAACGTACACGGAACGACTCGAAGAGACAGCGCTCGAAGAAGAGCCGAGCGAGGCGCCAGCCGCAATTGAATTGGATGACCAGATTTCATTTGATCCGGCAGAGTTTGGTAGCGCAGGCGTCTCGCCGGCCCAGCAGCGGGCGGGACGCGCGCCAGACAGCCGGCAAGATGCCGGGTCTACTGTCGAGATTTTAGGCGCCAACACGGCGCAGATTTTGAAATTCCTCATCGATCGCACCGGCTACATCAAGCAGCTTGAGGAAGAAGACACGCCTGAGGCTTACTCGCGAGTCGAGAACCTGCGAGAATTAGTGAACGCAGCGATGGATTCGCGAGATCGAGGCGAAACGCTGGATCAGTTCCTTGATCACGCAGCGCTGGTGAGCGACGCGGACGCTTATGACGAACGGGCACAGATCACGCTGATGACGCTGCATGCAGCTAAGGGACTGGAATTCTCGCTCGTATTTCTGTGCGGACTGGAGGAAGGTTTGTTCCCGCACTCGCGAACGTTTTTGCATCCGGATGATATCGAGGAAGAACGGCGGTTGTGCTATGTGGGCATGACGCGCGCAATGGATGCTTTGATTTTGACCCGCGCAGTTTACCGGCGGCGATATGGGACTGATCTGCCGGAGGCGAGCGTGCCGTCGCGGTTTCTCGAGGAAGTGCCGGCGGAGTTGATGGAGAACTTGGGAACACCGAGGCGCGCTCGTGTGAGCGCGGGCGACTCTCCTGCGCGGGCCACCGCAGTTCATGGAGAGAGAGAGTCAGGGCACTATGCTTATGAAGATGAAGATCAGAGTGTGAGCTGGGCGGGGCGCAATCACCGGCGTAGCCAGACTCCATCTTATTCGGGCAAGACCTACAACTCGATCGACAACATCGCAGAATTCTTTGCTTCGCGCGGGAAGAAATTCAGCATGTCCAGGCTTCCGGCCGAGGAACCAAAAGGACGGCGTGGATTCCGGCCGGGGCAGAAGGTAAAGCATCCGAAATACGGTGAAGGAACCGTCTATCAGCGCGAGGGAGAAGGCGAGGAAGCCAAGATTACGGTACAATTCCCTCGCTTCGGGTTGAAAAAGTTGGTGGAGAAGTATGCGCAGTTGGAGAGAGCTTGATCATTGAATAATTTTGTAATCGGGTAATTTGGTAATTTTACGGGCCTCGCTCGTGTTCAATTACGAAATTTCCCAATTACCAAATTACGAACTCTGGATAACGCACTCATGGCAAATACAACCGCACTCAGCAGAGAAGAACGTAAGAAAACGAAGCGCGCGGCGCGCAAGAAGCGCAAGGCAGAGAAGCCGCTGAAGCCGCGGGAGTACGCTCGCGGCTCGCAGAAGGGCAAAGTGAAGAAGCTGGTAAGGGGACAAGCGAAGAGATAAGGCAGCGTTGTAACGCGATGTTGGGCGGTTGCAGAGCCGCCCGTTCCGTCAAATCGGTCGCGCCCATTGAGGTTCAGAGGAGAGAGCGCTTTTGGCACAGCCGTCGGCAACCAAACACAGCGTGGGCATCCGAACGTCTGAAAATCAGCTCTTCTGTTGTAAATCTATCGACAAACTTATTTCTGACTCCGAGGAGCCTGAACGAAAATTAAAAAAAACACTAGGACCAGTCTCCCTCACCGCCTTAGGGATCGGTGCTGTAATCGGTTCTGGCATTTTCACCGTGATCGGGACGGCAATTGCAGGCCAGAAATTCGATACTAGGTCAATTCTGAATGCACCCCTGCTGGATTACCTAATCAGGCATACAGCATCCGTCGGACGGCCCGGGGCTGGTCCAGCGTTGGCGCTGTCGCTTGTGTTGGTGGCTGTCGTTTGCGCATTTACTGCGCTGTGCTATGCCGAACTTGCGTCTATGATTCCGATCGCTGGCAGCGCATACACCTATACCTATGCCACTATGGGCGAACTCATCGCGTGGATCATCGGATGGGATTTGATTTTGGAATACGCCGTCAGCAACATGGCCGTCAGTGTGGGATTCGCAGCGCATTTGGTAGACATGCTCGACTGGTTCGGTTGGCACCCCGCTCTACGTTGGATATCTCCCGCGTACTTGCCTGCCGGACTTACCGACTTGAAGGGTAACGTGCTTTATGGACCGGGGTTGCACTTTGGGTTCAACTTTCCGGCCTTCTTAGTAGTGATGATTCTTACGGTCATCCTGGTGCGCGGCATCCGCGAATCGGCGGAGGCAAACAACACGATGGTGATTCTAAAAATTGCCGCCATTCTGGCTTTTGTGGTCGCAGGCGCCCAGTATATCCATCCCGGCAACTGGCATCCCTTTGCTCCCATGGGATGGTCGGGAATTCTCACAGGTGGTTCAATCATTTTCTTCACCTACATCGGTTTTGATTCAGTTTCGACGGCAGCCGAAGAAGCGCGGAATCCACAGCGCGACCTGCCCATTGGCATTATCGCTACTCTTATAGTCTGCACCGTGCTGTACGTAGCTGTTGCAATCGTCTTGACTGGATTGGTTCCTTGGCAGTCATTGCTCGACGATGCGGCGCCAGTTGTGAACAGTCTAAAGAAGCTGACGGTAGCAACCGGATCGCCCACGTTGCACTGGGTAAGGCTCGGCGTTCTGTTTGGCGCAATGATGGGCATGATCTCCTCTCTCCTGGTATTTCAGTTGGGACAAGCTCGGGTGTGGTTTGCCATGTCACGGGATGGACTGCTGCCCCGGCTTTTCGGTCGGGTGCATCCCCGTTTTCGCACGCCTTCGACGGCAACTTGGATCGCAGGCTTCGTGGTCGGTGTTCCGGCGGGAATATTGGATATCGGGACGCTCGCCGACCTTTCGAATATAGGCACTCTCTTCGCGTTCGTGTTGGTTTCGATTGGAGTGATTATTCTGCGCTATCGTGATCCCGATCGTCGTCGCGGGTTCCGCGCCCCGGGAGGCATAGCGGCACCGCTCCTAAGTGTGCTTTTCTGCCTGTTACTCATGTCCGGACTGCCCATTCTCACCTGGTTGCGGTTCTTCGGTTGGCTTGCGATTGGCCTAGGCATCTATAGTTTCTACAGCCGCCGCCACAGCGAGTTCGCGACGGCAAAGGCTTAGGGATTTCATCAAAGCGCGATCGATTACCATTCGCTAATTTGCAGTCCAAAATCTAAAATCTGGAATATGGAACCGCAGCCCAGCCCGTTTATTCTCGGCCTGGCGAAGGCTGAGCTGCACCTGCATCTCGAGGGCTCGGTTGATCCTTCAGCCCTGCTTGAACTCAGGAAGCGACACGGAAAGCATTCCACTCTGGCCGAGGTGGAGCAGCTCTATCGTTATCACGACTTCCCGGGGTTTCTGTTGGCGTTCAAGAGTGTTACCGACGATCTGCAAAGTGGCGAAGATTACGAGGTGATCGCGTACCGTCTGATGCAAAGTCTAAAGGTAGAAAATACTCTGCACGCAGAGATCTATATCTCCGTAGGCGTGTGCCTCTGGCGTAAGCTCGACTTTGGCGCAATTTTCGAGGGGCTAGAACGCGGACGAGAACGCGGAGAACGTGATTTCGGGATTTCTGTGCTCTGGATTTTTGACGCTGTACGCCAGTTTGGCGCGGAAGCGGCACGCGATGTCTTCGAAGTTGCTGTGCACTACCGCGATCGCCACGTGGTGGGCGTTGGAATCGGCGGTGACGAGCAGAAGGCGCCGCCGGAGCTCTTTCGTGACGCATACGCTTACGCGTCGGATAATGGATTGCGGCTTACTGCTCATGCCGGGGAAAGTGCCGGCCCAGAATCAATTTGGGGCGCACTAAACCTCCGCGCTGAGCGTATCGGACACGGGCTCACGGCCTGGCAGGATACTGAGCTGGTCGAAGAATTGGCGCGGCGTCAAATTCCAGTAGAAATTTGCCTAACGAGCAATTTGCGGACCGGTTGCTGCGGGGGAATCGGCGAGCATCCGCTGCGCAGCTATTTCGATAAGGGCCTCATGGTCACCCTGAACAGTGACGATCCAGCGATGTTTAGCACTTCTCTCGCCCGCGAATACCAGCTAGCCCAAGACTCGTTCGCCTTTAGCGATGAGCATCTGCGGGAGTTGGCGCGCAATTCTTTTGAGGCGTCGTTCTTGCCGCCAGAAAAGAAGCTGGCCTTTTTGAATTTATTTGACGCGGCAGCGGCCCGGTCTTAAGCTGTCGCTCTTTTCACTACCGATGTTGGCATAAATACTGTAACGAGTGGCTAAGCGATGGTTTGTGTACGACAACCTTTTTGCATCGAGAACTGCGCTAGAAGATCATGAAGCTGAAATTCCGATGCCTCCACGGAAAATTCGGGGTGTGCCGTTTGCCTGCCAATGCGGCAATTCCTGCATGGAGCCAGACTGGTCCGCTGTCTTCGATCACCCGGACTAATCAGGAACTCTCGGTTGTGTGCCCGGAGGAAAGTGTGCCGCCGCAACAGGCATGCGAGGGCGGCTGGATCTGTCTGAAGGGAAGGCCCATTTTCTTTTTCGGAGGGGGGAATACTGGCGGCGTTTATTGATCCTCTACGGGATGAGGGAGTGCCAATTTTTGCGATTTCGACGTACAACACGGATTACGTGCTGGTTAAACAGGAGGTCAGTCGAACAGCCCTGGATGCACTGCGGAAAGCGGGGCATGAGTTGATCCCTAGTTGAGCGGGCCGTCGGCTGAGCGGCCCAGGGCGGCTGTCCACGCGTGGTCGCTTAATTTTCCAGCGTGATGCTTCTCGTCGGCAATCATTACCATTCACGCTATGAAATCGACCAGACAATGCTGCAACCACAAATTTGCTATCCATCTGTGCTTTAATTGAAAGTAACACTAAGGCATGGCTTCCCATTCAACTATGCTACGGCGTCGTTTCCGAGCTCTCCAACGGAATCTGCGAGGAGTGCGCATGGTCGTGCGCGCCTTCCTGGGGACAGACCATCCGCTTCTGGCGCACATCATTCCGGTGCGGCGCTGCAATCTCGCCTGCAAATATTGCAACGAGTTCGATCATTTTTCGAAGCCGGTGCCAGTCGAGACTATGTTCCGGCGGGTGGATAAACTCGCCGAGCTGGGCACCTCGGTTGTTACGATTAGCGGCGGCGAGCCGCTGCTGCATCCCGAGCTGGATGACATCATCCGCCGCATTCGCCGACACGGCATCATCGCAGGGCTGATCACCAACGGGTACTTGCTCACCGGCGATCGCATCGAGCGGCTGAACCGGGCAGGCCTCGAATGGCTGCAAATTTCAATTGATAACGTCACTCCGGATGATGTATCGAAAAAAAGCCTCAAGGTTCTCGACAAAAAACTCCAGCTTCTCGCCGAGTACGCCGATTTTCACGTGAACATCAATTCCGTCGTGGGCGGAGGAGTACGGAATCCGCAGGACGCGTTGACAATTGGCAAGCGCGCCATCGAGCTTGGCTTCAGCTCGACCGTGGGGATCATTCACGATGGCGAGGGACAATTACAGCCCCTCGGTGAAGAAGAGCGGCGCGTTTACCACGAAATGAAATCGCTCGAAAAACGCAGCTTCACGCGGGTGAACTCATTTCAAGACAACATTGCGCTGGGGCGTCCAAACCAGTGGCGGTGCCGGGCCGGCGCCAGATATCTGTATATTTGCGAAGACGGACTGGTGCACTATTGCTCGCAGCAGCGCGGCTATCCCGCGATTCCGCTGGAGCAATACACGATTGCAGATATCCGTCGCGAGTATCTCACAGAAAAAGGCTGCGCACCCCATTGCACGGTTTCCTGCGTGCATCAGGTTTCAATTTTTGATTCGTGGCGCGCGCCACAGCATCCGGCGACCGCGGCAGTCGCCTCCCGCGCTGGTGAACTAGTGCAGATCGAGTAATTTCACAAATAAAATCTACTGTCCGTATTTGTCGGCTAGGTATTTGCCGACTTCCGTTTGCAATTGTGCGTAGTCGGAATGAACGACTGCGCGCAACGCTGCCTCGGTGGAGCTGCCTTGCGCCAGGCGTTCCAGAACGCGTTGGATGTCGCTCATCCCGTATGTTTCATTGATGTATTGCACAGCGGCGAGAGATTCGTCGTAGGCAATGGCGGCCTGAATCGTAGAAAACTGCATAAAGCTTCGCTCGAGAGCATTGAACGGAATTTCGTGATCGGAGGCAAACATTCGTGCCAGAGCCGACCCATGAGCGAGCGACTTCGGTTCTACACTCTGCGCAATACCTTCTTGCAGCCATTGCGGGCAACGCCCGTTTGAGATCTGGGTAACAAATGAGTGTGCCAGCTCATGCTTGAGGACCCGCGCCAGCTCCGGCGTGACCGACGTCATTCCCTCGATTGGGATGCGCAACTTACCATCGTTGACGGCGCTGCTCCAGGACGGTGCCTGGGTCACATCGAAGAAGGCCTGTCCCGTATAAAGCACGACGGGAATGCTGCTGCGGGGCGAAACGCCTAGAGTGCGCACCAGGTCGTCGTACTCTGCTTCGAGAGTAGCGACGAGTTGCCGCCTCAGCTCTTCCGAACTTTGCTTGCCTTCATATCGCAGGGTGAAGTGGCTGCTCTCGCGCTCGGAAAAATCTGCTTCAGCTCGAGTTTCACGCTCGGCTTTTGCCAGAAGTTTTTGCACGACAGGATCGGGCCGAAGTGAAAGAGAGCGCCTCCAGCTACGGATGGCGTCGCGGCTATGATCGGAGGCGAATTGCGCATATCCAAGAACCGTGAGTGTGTCGGGGGAATCAGGCGCCAGGCGGACGGCACGTTCAGCGTAGGGCAACGCCTCAGCAGCCTTCCCAGAGCGAACCAGAGTCGCCGCATAGTAATTGAGAATTGCAGGATTCTGCGAGTTGAACCGTAACGCCTCTTGCAGATACGTTCGCGCCTTGCTGAAGTTTTCAGTTTCAAATTCGTGCTTGCCGGCGATGAAGTATCCCGCCGCGCTGGTGTCGCTATCGCTCTGTTGATCTAGAACAGCCAACGCGTCAGGATCCACGCGACCATCACGAATAATCTTGGCAATCAACTCCAGTTGGTTGCCAAAATTATGTACTGGAGCAAGCGTCGGTAGATCTTCCAAGTCTTTGGCATTTGCATCCGATGAAGCATACGGCGGCGCAATTCCTCCCGCCTCGATTCTTTCAACTGAAGACTTAGGAATGGCGTAATTGTTGTCGCCGATATCGTATTCGAGATGGGCGCCGTTCTCGTGAACATGATCCGCCCAGATGGTACGGCCATTCTTGAGATGAATGACTTCGGCGGGCGTGACAACCGCGAGAAGCGAGAAGCCAACCGATAGTGAGATGATGACACGTGCCCGCACTAGGGCGCATTCTAGCAATGGGGGTAGCGACGGCCTACGTGACAAAAGTAATCAAGGAGAGCTTTGGTTGGCTCATCGTGGTCTGGCTTTTGGCCACTGCTTTGGTCTGCGGATGCTGGGCGCAGCCTGCTCAGTCAAGCCCGCAGAGTAATCGTGCGGCTGAGACTTTATATCTGCAATTGCGCAGCGTTGGGCTGGAGAAATCCCGCGTGTACAAGGCGCGCGATATTTCGTTTGATCGTGGCGCCTTTCACATCACTTTAGACGATGGAACCATCGCTTTCACTGAAGACGTTATGGGGAGGGTGACTGGGGCGTTCTTTGAAGGTGATGGAGAAGTGCTGGTGGTACCGCCGGATCAGGTGGAACGGGCCTCAATGGCTCTGTTCACTGGAGCAGCCATCCTGGAAGAGAGATTTGTCACCGCATACTTCCGTTTTAATGACGATACTTTCACTCGGTTGCAACCGGCGCTGATTCCCGCCGAGGATCCTCAGGAGTTCGTGAGCCAAAGGAACGAAACCGCGCGCAATCTCGCCCAGACGGATGCTCTGCGGCTGCTCTTAAGCTTCAGCAGATTGCTACCAACGTCCAATGTGGTCGAACCAATTCCGGAGCCCGAAAATCCCGATCGCATGCTGCACGTACGGGCACAAGGTCGCAAGCTGGGCATGTTTGATCTTTACTATGACAGCGGCGCCGCCGAGCAAGTCTGGGCCGGCCAATTGAAGAGCGTCGGCGGTGTGAACTACTACGATGTGTGGACCTCATTCGCACTCAAAAGCTCCGCGAGGCGAACCGAAGACTTGTCCGGGATCATCGGCGAAGAGACGAAATCACAGAGCGTTGCGATTTCTCAATACAAGATCCAAGCACAGGTGAATCCCCCCACGCAGCTAAACGGAGATGCCGCATTGGAAATAGAAGTTAAACGGGCTGGTGAGCGAGCGTTGCTGTTTGAGCTCTCGCGCTTTCTGCAGATCAAAAACGTCGAGGCTGATGGACAACCGGTCGAGTACATACATAATCAGGCCATCGAGGGAACGCAGCTCGCCCGTCGTGGAAACGATCTTGTCGCCGTGGTTTTCCCTGAGGCGCTTAGGGTGGGACAAAAGATCAAATTGCACTTCGTCTATGGTGGCGATGTTCTCTCCGAGGCAGGTGGAGGATTGCTCTATGTCGGAGCGCGAGGCACTTGGTATCCGAATCGGGGGTTGGGAATGTCTAATTACGATCTGGAATTCCGGTATCCGGCGGATTGGGTTCTGGTGGCCACTGGCAAGCGGACTGATCCCGGTTCCTCCAAGAGCGCCGATCAGATCGCTGGACAACAGATAAGCCGCTGGGTTTCAGAGCGGCCCATTCCGCTGGCAGGCTTCAATCTCGGCAAGTATTCGCGCGTCGAGACACAGATCGGAGATGTGAAGGTAGAAACCTATGCCGCATCCGGGGTAGAGAGATCATTTCCCAAGGGGACGGAAATAGCAGAAGTGCCAGGGCCTGTGATTCCCTCAGGCTTACGGCCAAAGTCCGAGCCAGTAATCGTCTCAACACCAGCACCCTCGCCTGCGCGGAACGCACAGAGCGTAGCCGAAGCATCGGCGCACGCGATTGATTTCTTCTCTCGCCGCTTCGGACCTTATCCCTACGGCACCCTTGCCCTGACGCAAATGCCTGGAGATCTAAGCCAGGGCTGGCCAGCTCTGATTTTTCTTTCCAGCTTTTCATTCCTTACTCCGAAGCAGAAATCCGATCTCCACCTGAGTCCGGTCGAAAAGATCCTCAGCGCTCAGGTCATCGCCCATGAAACCGCGCACCAATGGTGGGGCGATTTGGTCACCTGGAGTGGGTACCGCGACCAGTGGCTCGTGGAGGGGCTGGCGAATTACAGCTCGATGATGTTGCTGGAATCGCAGGATCCGGTCCAGTTCCGCACCGCGATGCAGAAGTATCGCGAGGAACTGCTGTCAAAAAACAAGCAGGGTGATCCGCTGATGGACGCCGGTCCCGTCACGTTGGGAACCCGGCTGTCGTCGTCACATTTCCCCGCTGGATACGAAGCCATCAGCTATGGCCGTGGCACCTGGTTGTTTCACATGCTGCGGTGCATGATGCGCGATGCTGAGACAAAGAGCGCGCGCGGCTCGGTGGGGACGCAATCCGTCGCTGCGGACGAGCCATTTGTAAGAGCGCTGCAAAAAATGAGGGACCGCTACCAAGGCAAAGCAATTTCAACCTTGGAAATGCTGCGGGTATTTGAAGAAGAATTGCCCCGGCCACTCTGGTACGAAGGAAAAAAATCACTGGACTGGTTCTACCAGGGGTGGGTGAAGGGCAAAGCAATTCCACGACTGGAGCTGCGAGGTGTGAAATATAGCGACAAAAGCGGCTCGACCTCAGTGAGCGGAATCATCCTGCAAAAAGATGGACCAGAGGACCTGGTCACTGCAGTCCCGGTGTATGCGCTGATCGGAGCAAAAACAATCCTGCTGGCACGAGTGTTTGCCGATGGACCGGAAACGTCATTTCGTGTCAGCGCCCCAGCGGGCGCACGAAAGATCGTACTCGACCCATACCAGACTATATTGGCGAGAACGCGTTAGGCTTCGGCAAGATTCTCTTTTGGACCACATTCCCGCAGCCATTCCCGAAACGGCGGTTCGTCACGCCAAAACTCCACTGCTGGGGCGCAATGCGCCGCTTGTAAGTCGTTTACTTCCGGGCCGCCACGACCCAAAGTCACTGATCCGCTCATGCGGCGCTTCACCTGCAAATAGGTAATTCCCAGGAGCAGAGCTGTGGCTCACACGGAAGATATCCAGCTTAATCTAGGGCCGCCCAAAGCAGAATTGAACTCGGGAGGCACTACCATTCTTCTGGTCGAAGACGAAAAATTCGTACGTGAGGTCGCCGGCGAGATTTTACTGTCAGCCGGATATTGCCCGCTGCAAGCGTGGTGTGCAGCAGAGGCTCGGCGGCTGTTCTACGAGCATGAAGACGTGTATCTCTTGGTCACTGACGTTGTGCTTCCGGATGACAATGGCGCCCATCTTGCCCAAGAACTTGGCAGCAGAAGGCCAGGTCTGAAGACAATCTTTATTTCCGGATATCCAGAGACTGCGGTGGCACGTGCCGGAGTGCAGGAGCACGACTTTCGCTATTATTTGCCCAAGCCATTTTCGAGCGAGTCCCTCACCACAAAGATCAAACAAGTGCTCGAAGAAAGCGACCCGATCAGCGAATGAATGAGAGTCTCACGCCCTCAGGCGATGAAGAGTTGCTTGGATGATATGTTGCGGAATTTCGGGCAACGGGACAACACGCTGCAGGATGCCGTTCTCCGCGCAGACGCGCGGCATCCCATACACAATGCAACTTGATTTATCCTGGCCTATGGTGATTCCGCCCTCGCGGGCGATGGCCCTCATCCCTTCCAGCCCATCCGAACCCATACCAGTCATAATTATCCCCATTGCGGCCGAGCGAAACACTTCCGCCACTGAGAGCATCATGACATCGACCGAGGGAATGTGAAGCATGCCTTGTGGAGTTGAAGAGATGCGAATCGCCACTTGGGACCGCGCTCCGCGAAAAATCGTCATGTGCCCGCCCGCCGGAGCGATATACACAACTCCAGGTTCAACTGAGTCGTTGTCCGCGGCTTCGCGAACCGTTACCTTGCACAGATTGTTCAAGCGCTGCGCAAATGGAGCAGTGAATCCCGGGGGCATGTGCTGCACAATCAGAACGCCAACCGGCAGGTCAGCCGGCAGCAGCGGCAGGATTTCCTGAAGAGCTTGGGGACCACCCGTCGATGTGCCAACTGCAACAATGTCGGGGGAAGCACGAACGGCCGCCGTCGCGATACTCCTCGCTCGTGCAACAGCCGCGTGCGAGGGGATTTTCATCACTACATGGGCTTTGCTCTCTGCAGCCGCTTTGATTTTCGCTATTAAGTCTTCGCGAATTCTTACGATGTCGAGCGACGTGCCAGACAGTTGCTTCGGGACGTAATCAAATGCTCCCCATGCCAGTGCCTCCAGCGTGGTCTCGGCGCCTTCCTGACTAAGCGAGCTCACCATGATTACCGAGCAGGGAAACTCTCGCATGATGCGCTTCAGAGTTTCCAGGCCGTTCATGCCGGGCATTTCGATATCCAGTGTCACAACGTCTGGGTGAAGAGATGCGATTTTCTCCAGAGCTTCCCGTCCGTTCTGTGCGGTTTCGGTTACGCAGAGGGCAGGGTCTGATTCGATCATGCGGGTCAGCGCCATGCGCGTGAAGGCGCTGTCGTCGACTACAAGCACGCGAATTGGGTGAGGACTGTCGTTCACGCCTTTCATTTTGGGCCGCGGTAGAGCAGGTTCACCAGTTGATGGACCTCATCTAAGTAGGCTTCCAGCTCAAACGTAAAGCGGGCCCAATCAAAACTGTCCAGCTTGGGGCATTCTTTTTCGAGAATGGCGAATCCAGGCTCTTCGAGAAAATTCACCTGACGATCTTCGGTGTACCCGTATCCCAAGCCGCCCATCCGGCACAGCAAGTCGCTGAGCGAGACGAGAGCCACCAGCGCGCGTTCGCTCGTGGCTTTGCTGGCGTCGTGGTGGGAGGCCACCACCTGCACTAGATCGGGTGTGAAGTGCCAGCGCTCAGCCACAATCCGGCCGCTCTCGGTGTGATTAATTCCGAGTACAGCTTGCTCAGCTTCGTGCAGCGGAATGTGCTCAGCGGAAGCGCGTTCCATGGTGGCGCGGAACTCGGCGGGTGCAACCCACAACTGAGCGATGATACCAATATCGTGGAGCAGGCCTGCCAGGTAAGCTTTCCCCGGCTCGGAAAACCCGATTTTGCGCGCGAACTGCCGGCAAACAAGCGCGCAGCCAAGAGAGTGTTCCCAAAAAACAATTGGGTCGAAGCCCGCCGTCTCACGCGGCAGAAGCGTGAGTACGGAACAGGACATGGCGACATCACGCATGCGTTGCATTCCCAGCGCCATCACCGCGGCGCGAACACTATCAATCTCTTGCCACTGTCCAAACAGAGGCGAATTCGCGAGTTGCAGGCACTGGGCCGTTAACGACTTGTCTTGCGAGATCAGATCCACTACTTGCTGAACTTCGAGCCGTTCCAACGGCTGCTCCATATAATGCAAGAGAGGCGTTAGAACGACCGGAAGCGTGGGCATCTGGTCAATCGCGTTTAGTTTTTTCAACAGCGTTTCTTGGGTCTGTACAGTCATATCTCACCTAGCGACTGATGTGCCGCTTTTCCGATTTCACGTACGCGGTTGCCGAAGGCAGGTGCACCAGCTGGAAGTCATCCGTGACGCCGTACAACGATTCCGAGTGCCCCAGAAACAAATATCCATGCGGCAGCAGGTTGTTATAAAAATGCTGGATTACGCGCTTCTTTGACATACCATCGAAATAAATCAGTACGTTGCAGCACATGACCAGATCGATGCCCTTCATGAACGCCATGCGGGAATCGTCGAGCAGGTTCAGTCGCTGGAAACTGATGCACGACTTCATTTCCGAATTGACCTGCAGGCTCGAGGCAATCTATCCTGGATGCGTGTGAAGCAATGAGCTTTCTCGCCAGCGGCTCGTCGTCAATGATCAGGTATTTGAAGCTCATTTGCGAAGGGTTAGATCAACAGAAAACGTATTTTGTCCACCATGTTCCGCTCTAAGTTCATATTTCCCGGTGTAAAGGTAGCTTAGCTGCCTCTTGAGATTTTCCAAGCCGATGCCTTTGCCCATTGCATCCCCGAACGCGCTGTTGCTGACATTTATAATTAGAGTGGAGTCCCTGCATCGGACGATCATCTTTATCCATGAGGGGCCGGCTGATTTCATGACGCCGTGCTTGAATGCATTCTCGACAAACGAGATCAACAACATAGGTTCGATTTGAAAATCCGGTTGCTGCACATCTTTCACGAAGTTGATCGCGATATGATGCCCGAAGCGCAGGCGTTGAAGGTCGATGTAGTTCTGTAGATATTCCAGCTCCGTTTCAAGGCCAACCCTTGGCACCGCCGAATGATAAATGGTGTACCGCATTAATTGCGAGAGCTTGATAATGATCGGTTCCAGTCCGTCCGACTTCTTGCGTGCAAGAGCTGTAAGACTGTTAAGAACATTGAACATAAAGTGTGGACTGATCTGGGATCGAAGCAGCGCGAGTTCCGACTTCAGATTCTCATTCTCACTTTCTTTTCGCCTTCGCTCA
>Ga0137403_10001422_pt1 | contig 30048 bp, 27 predicted proteins | sample CZOMad2_1_16fung_FD_122057 | JGI IMG/M metagenome (GOLD analysis project Ga0137403, IMG submission 122057) | Vadose zone soil fungal communities from Angelo Coast Range Reserve, California, USA - CZOMad2_1_16fungal (Hybrid Assembly) | ecosystem: Environmental > Terrestrial > Soil > Vadose zone... | reverse complement strand
ATCCAGTTCTGGCACCACTTTGAGCACCTTCTGCTGATCGGCGAGGCCGCTTTTCACCACAACCTCTTCGGCGCGCCTGTACCGACGAGCATCATCCAATTCATCATTCCGCGTGTGGAGCTACATCTCTTCTATAACTCAATCGTCTTCATTCCCATGGTCGTAGGCATGTACTACCACGTGTTTTCGCGCCATGAAGAGGCGCAGCAAAAATGCACCTGCGCATGGCACCGCCAGGAATATGTAAACGCGTAGAGCGGGAACACCCCCCAGGTCATGAGTGCTATTGCTATTGTCGGAATGGCGTGCCGTTATCCGGATGCGCGCTCGCCACGCGAGTTGTGGGAGAACGTGCTGGCGCAGAGACGCTCATTCCGGCGTATACCGCAGGTGCGGCTGAGGCTGGAAGACTACTCCGCCGAAGCCGCGGGCGCAGACGCCATTTACATTCGAAACGCGGCCGTGCTCGAAGATTACGAGTTCGATCGCGTCCGCTATCGGATATCGAAACAGACCTATGAATCCACTGACCTGGCGCACTGGCTGGCCCTGGACGTAGCAGCCCAGGCGCTGGAGGATGCAAAGCTGCTTCAGGCCGGTGACGGCGAGCGTGAGCGGACAGGAGTGTTCGTGGGCAATTCTCTGACCGGAGAGTTTTCCCGCGCGAACCTTCTGCGCCTGCGCTGGCCTTATGTTCGCCGTGTTCTGGCAGGGTCGCTGCAGAAGCATGCGGCCGGTCTCAACGGCGGCCTTCACAAGCTTCTCGACGAGATTGAAGACCTCTACAAATCTCCTTTCCCGGAGACCACGGAAGAGTCGCTGGCCGGCGGGCTCTCCAATACGATCGCCGGACGAATCTGCAATTATTTCGACTTCAAAGGAGGCGGTTACACCGTGGATGGCGCCTGCGCTTCCAGCCTGCTAGCGGTCGCCAACGCGTGTTCCGCGCTGGAAGCGGGCGACATTGACGTTGCCGTCGCCGGTGGGGTTGATGTGAGCCTGGACCCATTTGAGCTGGCCGGATTTTCCAGGCTGGGTGCGCTCGCACGCGACAAGATGCGCGTGTTTGACGAGCATTCAACCGGCTTCTGCCCTGGCGAAGGCTGCGGGATGGTTGTGCTGATGCGCGACGAGCATGCCGCGGCGCGGCAACTCTGGCCATACGCGATGATTCGCGGGTGGGGCATTTCTTCGGACGGCGGCGGCGGCATTACCCGTCCGGAGGTTGCGGGACAATTGCTGGCATTGCGGCGCGCTTACCAGCGTGCCGGCTACGGGATTGATTCAGTCGCCTGTTTTGAAGGCCACGGAACGGGAACCGCGGTAGGCGATGCGACGGAATTGCAGGCGCTTTCTTCGGCCAGGCACAACGCGGGCGCCGACGCTTTGCCGGCTGCGCTGGGCTCGATCAAGGCAAATATTGGACACACCAAAGCAGCGGCCGGCGTGGCTGGACTCGTGAAGGCCGCGATGTCTATCCGCGCAGGAATTGTGCCGCCCGCCACGGGCTGTGATACACCGCATCCTGAATTAAGGGGTGAGAAGCCGGCCCTGCGGATTGTGCGCGAAGCGGAGTTGTGGCCCGTGGAAGCGCCGGTCCGCGCCGGTGTGAGCGCTATGGGCTTTGGCGGAATCAATACGCACGTCACGCTGGAGGCCGCGGACGGCTGTCGCCGCAGGAGCTTCACTGGGTTTGAGCAACAGCAGCTTGCTTCGGTGCAGGATTGTGAGCTGTTCCTTTTCCAGGCGGCCGATTTCGGTGAACTCGCCGCGCGCTTGCAGGAGCTCCAGGACCGCGCACGCGAACTCTCTTATGCTGAGTTGGCGGACTTGTCCGCATGGCTGGCGCAGCGGATCAAGCAAGACGCAAGCACAGATGTCCGTGCCGCGTGCGTGGCGGCGACGCCGGATGACCTTGAATCGGCCATCGCGAAGCTCCACGAGTGGTGTGTGCGGGAAGCGGAACAGCAGATTGACGTCACCCAGGGTGCGTTCCTGGGTGCCGGAGCGGGCAAGCCCCGGATTGGGTTTCTTTTCCCCGGACAGGGATCACCGGTTTACGTGAACGGCGGAATGTGGTCACGCCGCTTCCCGGCCATTCACTGCCTTTATCAGCGCGCGAATTTGCCGCGAAGCGCGGGCGTGGCCACGGAGATCGCGCAGCCCTGCGTGGTCACGGCATCACTTGCCGGATTGCATGCGCTTGAGCTTTGCGGCATCGAAGCTTCCATTGCGCTGGGACATAGCCTGGGAGAAATCACCGCCTTGCACTGGGCAGGGGCCTGCGATCAGGAAGACCTGCTGCGCCTGGTAAAGCAGCGTGGACGCGTCATGGCCAGCAACGCCGCGCCTTCGGGGAGCATGGCTTCCATTGGCGCCGATTCCACGCAGGTGAGGAACCTGCTGAATGGCGATCCGCTGGCCATCGCAGCTTATAACTCTCCACGGCAGACGGTGGTCTCCGGGCATGAGGACGCCGTCCGGCAATTCACGTCGCGGCTTGTCTCGGCCGGGATCGCCGCCACCGTGCTGCCGGTTGCGCACGCCTTCCACTCGCCGCTGGTGAAAGAGGTGGCCACCGCATTTTCCGGCCATTTAGCTGAAGAAGAGTTTTGCCGACTGCGCCGCAGAGTGGCTTCTACAGTAACGGGGGCGCTCCTGGAAGCCGATGCTGATTTCCGGGAGCTGCTCGCCGCCCAGATCACCATGCCGGTGCAATTCGCCTCCGCCCTCGCCGTGGCCGCGGCGGAGACAGATTTGCTGCTGGAGGTTGGGCCCGGCGCGGTACTCTCCGGAATTGCAGCTGAGTGTACGGACAAGCCGGTGGTCCCCCTGAACGTGGGCGCGGAATCCGTGCGCGGGTTGCTGCTGGCCGTGGGCGCTGCTTTTGCGATGGGAGCGAACGTGCGCACTTTTGCTCTGTTTGAAAACCGGTTTGTGCGTCCATTTGATCCCGGACGGAAGCACTCTTTTCTCGCGAACCCGTGTGAGACGATCCTGGACACACTGCCCCGGCGAGCCTCGGCCCGCGCCGCTGCCGACGCGGCAACTTGTGCAAGAGAGATGCAGATTGAGAGCGGGCAGACAAGCCTCGACCTGTTGCGCAACCTGGTGGCGCAGCGGACAGAACTGCCGCTTGCCAGCATCAAAGCAGGCAGCCGTTTTCTTGACGATCTGCACCTGAACTCAATTGCGGTGAGCCAGATCATTCTTCAGGCAGCGACCCGGCTGGGACTGTCCACGCCCGCCGTTCCCAGTGAATACGCGAACGCGACTTTGCTGGAGTCAGCGGCGACGCTGGATGGAATCCGGCAGCAGGCGCCGGTGAGCGCCGGCAACAAATTTCCCGAGGGAGTTGATTCCTGGCTGCGAGCGCTGGGGATCGAGTGGGTGGAGCAGCCGCTGCGGCCTGCGTCTTCACTTCCACCCGGCAGATGGCAGGTGCAGGCGGAGCAGGACTCGCCATTGCGAGCCTCCCTCGCGGAAGAATTTCACGCGGTTGCCGGGAGCGGGTTGGTCTGCTGTGTCCCACATGAACTTGACCACGGCGGGGCGGGGTTCCTGCTGCAGTGTGCTCAGGCTGCTATCAGCCAGGATGTGCACCAGGTTGTTTTTGTGCAGGATCGCGCCGGCGCGGCCGCGCTTGCCCGCACTCTCTGTCTGGAACATCCGAAGTTGAACATTACTGTGGTGAACGTGCCGAACCATCCCATGGCGGCTCAGTGGGCGGCGCTGGAAGCCAACTCCGCCGGCGGATTCACCGAGGCGAAATATGATCCGGACGGAACGCGCCGCGAGCCCCGGCTGAAGGTGCTCTGGATAGATGAAGAGGCGCATCGTCTGCCATTGGGTGCAGAAGACGTGCTGCTGGTCACCGGAGGCGCCAAGGGCATTGCGGCGGAATGCGCGCTGAGTCTCGCGCGTGAATACCGGTGCCGGCTGGCGCTGCTAGGCCGCTCTGATCCCACGCGCGACCAGGAACTCCAGAATAATCTGGCCCGCTTTGCCGCAATGGGCGTGGACTACCGCTATTTCCCCGCCGATGTAAGCAAGAAAGAGCTGGTCGCGAGTGCGGTGGAGAGAATCCGGGCCGAGTTGGGCGACGTCACGGCAGTGCTTCACGGCGCGGGCACAAACTTTCCTAAGCGCTTGCTGGAGATCAGCCCGGCGGATCTTAAAGAGATTCTTTCGCCGAAGGTGGAGGGCCTGCGCAATGTTTTGGAGAACCTTGACGTGGGCAATCTGCGGCTGCTGGTCACATTTGGCTCAATCATCGCGCGTACCGGCCTGCATGGCGAAGGACATTACGGCTTGGCCAATGAGTGGCTCACCGCAATGGTTGAGCGCTGGCAGGCAGACCATCCATCGTGCCGTTGCGTCCATCTGGAGTGGTCCGTGTGGGCGGGCACAGGCATGGGACAGCGGCTTGGAGTGCTGGAGTCGCTGATGCGCCAGGGTATCACTCCGCTACCGCTCGACGACGCAATCGACGCGTTCAAAAGAATGCTTGCGTGGAAGCATGCGCCCGTCTCTTCGATCATCACCGGACGCTTCGGGAAGCTGCCGACGCTGCAATTTTCGGATCCCGACTTGCCGTTGCAGCGCTTTCTGGAGCAGGTGCAAGTTTATTATCCGGGCATTGAACTGGTGGTGGATGCCGAATTAAAGGCAGATACGGACCCTTACGTTGCCGAACATGTGTTTCAGAGCGAGCAGCTTCTTCCCGCAGTCGTCGGAATGGAAGCCATGGGCCAGGCAGCCATGGCACTGGAAGCAACTGATCAGTTGCCTGAATTCCGCCAACTCCGCTTCGAGCACCCGATCGTGGTCCCCGCAGGCAATGCGGTAACTATACGCCTTGCCGCGCTGCGACGCCGGCCGGCGCACGTCTCAGTGGCCATTCGCTGCTCCAGCAGTTCGTTCCAGGTGGATCATTTCAGCGGCGAGTGCATCTTTGAGCGCAAACAAGCGGAACAAATTGCGGATGGACCGCCATTGTCGCAAAAAACGCTGTCTCTCGACCCTGCGTGCGATCTTTATGGTGGAATTCTTTTCCACCAGGGCCGCTTTTGCCGGGTAAAAAACTATCATCTGCTGGAAGCGGGCAGAAGCGTGGCTGAACTCACCGAGCCGGCGGCTTCGCCATGGTACGCCCGCCACCTTCCAGCGGAACTTGTTACGGGAAATCCCGCGTCGCGCGATGCGGCGCTGCACTCGATTCAAGCGTGCATCCCGCATAAAACCGTGCTGCCGGTGGGAATTGTCCGGGTTGTGGCCCAGGCTGACTGGACCTGGAAAAGCGCAACGGTGCGTGCGACCGAACGCAGCCGCGACGGCGACGACTTTATTTATGACCTGACGGTCCAGAATGAGTGTGGGCAGATCTGCGAGCGCTGGGAAGGACTCCATCTTCGCGCCGTGGGAAGCAGCCGGAGTGCGGGGCCATTGCCGCCGGCGCTGCTGGGGCCGTACATCGAAAGAAAGCTGGGCGAATTGCTTCCTTCAATCCAATTGCGGGTGATGCTGGTGCGGGAAGAAGATGCGGCTGCGACGATCGAGCAAATGCTAGGCCCGGGGGCGAAGCTCACCCATCGCCTCGACGGCAAGCCTGAAGTTACAGGCTGTCTGGATTCGCTGGCCGTGTCTGTTTCTTACTGTTCGGGACTGACCTTGACCCTGTGCGGGAAGCACCGGGTGGGTTGTGATATTGAACCAATTTCGCGCCGAAAAAATCATTGCTGGAAAGAGTTGCTGGGCGAGAACTACGCGCTGGCGACACTGATGGCGGAAAAGTCGCGGACATCGTTTGACACGGCTGCAACCCAGGCCTGGACTTTGAAAGAGTCGCTTAGAAAGGCGAGCGCCAGCGATCAGCCGCTCCGCTTGCAAGCGGTTTTCCCCGATGATTGGTCCACGCTGAGCGGCAGCGGCGTTACCGCGTCGTCGTTCCACACGCGACCGGCGGGAATCAATGACGAGATTGCTTTCGGCTTTGTTGTCAGGAATGGAATACGATGAACGCCTACGAGTATCGTCACATCATTGGATTTGAGGAGACCACGCTGGTGGGGAACGTCTATTATGTTAATCACTTCTGCTGGCAGGGCCGCACGCGAGAATTGTTTCTGAGAGAGCATGTTCCTGAGATCCTTATGGAGCTAGAACGTGGGTTTGCGCTGATTACCTTGCGGTGCTCCTGCGAATACCTGGCCGAGTTGAGGGCATTCGATGAGATAAGCGTTCGCATGTTCCTGGCGGGCACGGTGCAGAACCGCATCGCCATGAGGTTTGAATACTGGCGTGAGAACCAGCCTCGCGAGCTGGTGGCGCGCGGCGAGCAGGAAATTGCATGCATGCGCCGCCAGCACGCACACCTGGTGCCGGTGGCAATACCCAAGTCGCTGCGCGAGGTCTTAGCGCGGTTTGACCAGGCAGCGGATATGGCTTTTGAAACGGCGTGACGACCTCGCCACCTCACTTCCGCGTCGGAGGCGACGGTGCTCGCAGCGACAGCCGCACGACGCTGGCGCGCACCTCTTCGACCACGCACACCCAGATCGATCCTCTCGATTTTGAATTACTAAGCTGATTTTATGGCCATGACACCATCGATAATTTGCTGTGAATCGCTCGCCATCGTTTGATTCCCCGCCAGTTTCCAGTTTTCCAATCCGACAACTCCGGAAATACGGTAAGTCGAGGTTCCAGGTCAAAACTGAGTGCGGTTTTGTCTTGAAACAGAATCGTGATTGCGTTCAGGTCAGGATCAATTTCGACACTCTCAACGATCTTGCCTTTGACTTCGCGAAAGTAAGTGAGATGTCTTGGGCTCTTTTTCCGTGAGCTTTTACCCTTGACTGCAGCCAATTGTCGCCTCCAGCGGGTGATTGGGTCATAGCTCGTTTGTGCCAAGCCACGAGCGCGTCCCGTTGTGTTCTATAGCTTCCGTTGGCGAATAAAGCAACGAAATAACCAGCTAGAGAATTTTTTGTGCAGTTGCCGCTAGAGGGATTGCTTCGCCACTTTGGCGTGTATCTGGGCGGCATTTCTGGTAACCCAGTTCTTCGTCACATTATCGCGTGTCGGTGCTTTTTCTTTGGCAATCAAACTGGTCAGGTGTTTCGCTAGCTTTTCTTTAAAAATTACATTCGCCTGCCAATCTGGCACAGCTCGCTCCAGAACATACTTCGCCGCCCATACAACTAGTTTGTGTTCAAACTTCTGCCTGCGTTCCTGAACCCGAACGGGTACTGTCGCGGATCGGTTGTGTTCTATGCAACAGAAAAGCCCATATTCATAAGTCTTATTTGGTTTGTCGAATACAAAGTAGGGCCGCTTACAATTTTTATAGCGACACTTTGCAATGCGCAGCCGCAAATCACTCGAGAGAACCAAAGCGATGATGCGCCTGGCCTGCCACATGGGATTTTCAAAGTTGCTCTGATCTTGGGGCAGCAGCCTGAGAGTTGAAAGGGTAGAGGTCTCTAAAACGGTTCGTGACGTTTTCCAATACGCTGCAGCTTCTGAGGCCGCTTGCTGTGCCCTGGACTCATTTCGGTTACGCGCAGCTTCCTTGGTGCCATTTTTCCCGCTGTCGATCCATTCATCAATACAGCTGCAGACCTTTTGGGCCGCCACCTCGCGATCAGTGCGTTGCTTTTTACAGAACTCATCAACGTCAATATCCGGATGCACCGCGGCGCAGTTTGTTTCGTAAAACGCATCACCGCTCCACAGCGGACTCACGATGCGAGCTTCCGGAGTACTGTTCAAGAGATCCAGCACATCCTGCTCAGAAAGGATGGTTTGTAGCTTTAAGTCAATAGCCAACAAACGTTTTCCGACAGTGCGTTTCACAAATATGATGCTATCACTAATGAGAATAATCATGATAGCAAATGAAATCTAGTTCCAACTCCGGAGCTGTGATTCACTGCCCCCATGACTACCTCAAATGCGTCCGATCTTACGATTTCGTACTTACCAATCGATGCTCTTGTGTCTAATCCCTGTAACGCACGAACGCACAGCAGGCACCAACGTCGGCAGATAGCAGCCAGCATCAAGGCGTTCGGGTTTACAAATCCAGTTCTGATCGATAACAGGAACACCATAATCGCCGGGCATGGGCGAGTAGAGGCTGCAAAACTGCTGGGCATCGATCGCGTTCCGACTGTACGGCTGGAGGGTTTGACCCAGGATCAGATTCGAGCCTACGTGATTGCTGATAACCGGCTTGCAGAAAAAGCAGGCTGGGCCAAAGAGATTCTGGCAATTGAGCTGCAACACCTCATCGCCCTCGACAACGATTTAGATATCACGATAACGGGTTTTGAAATTCCCGAGATCGACTTGATCCTGCAGGAAGCAGGCGCGCAACAAGATGAAGATGATGTTATTGAAATGGATCTGGCAGCTCCAGCTGTCACTCAGACTGGCGACCTCTGGCAGATGGGCAGACACAGGGTCCTTTGTGGGAATTCTCTTCACGACACTTCTTACCAAGCACTCTTGGGGAGCCGGCGTGCTCACGCCGTTTTTATCGATCCGCCCTACAACGTCGCCATTGACGGGAACGTTTGTGGCAAAGGGTCAATTAAGCACCGCGAATTCTCGATGGCTTCAGGTGAGCTGAGTGAAGCCGAGTTCGTGGCTTTTCAGAACACGGCATTCAGGTTCCTCGTTCGGTATAGCATGGGCGGATCTGTGCACTACATATGCATGGACTGGCGCCATATGAGTGAGTTGTTAGCCGCCGGCAAGCAGATCTACGACACCCTCCTTAACCTGTGTGTTTGGGCCAAGGACAATGGTGGAATGGGATCCTTCTATCGGTCCCGGCACGAACTGATCTTTGTTTTCAGAAATGGCAAAGGTCCACACCGCAACAACATTCAGTTAGGACAATACGGGCGTAACCGGACCTACGTATGGGAATACCCGGGAGTCAATACCCTTTCGAAACATAGCGATGAAGGCAATCTGCTCGCACTGCATCCGACCGTCAAACCCGTAGCTTTAGTCGCCGACGCTCTTTTGGATTCCTCTGCTCGCGGCGATGTCGTTCTCGACAGCTTTCTTGGGTCGGGCAGCACGCTCATGGCGGCGGAGCGCATTGGCCGGATCTGCTACGGAATTGAGATCGATCCAATTTACGTGGATGTGGCCATCAGACGCTGGCAACGGCTCACCGGGGATCGCGCCGTTCATGCCGTAACAAAGAAATATTTCGATGACCTTGCGGTCGCAGCGGAGGTACGCCATGGCTGATCATGACGATTCTTACGAAATTGGATACAAGAAACCGCCCGCCGAGACCAGATTCACCCGAGGACAATCGGGTAATCCAAAGGGAAGGCCTAAAGGCACAAAGAATCTGGCAACCTTACTCGTCAAAGTCGGACGGGAGCGCGTCAGGGTCACGATCAATGGGCGCACTCGGACGATGACCAAGCTCGAAGCAATCCTCCTGCAATTGGCGAACAAGGCTATTGCTGGTGAAGACCGGGCGGCCAAAGAAATCTTGCATTTGCTGAGCTTGTACGAAGAATCGGACAAGACTGGACTCCCGCAGGCCGATCAGGATGAAAAGGACGAGGCTACCTGGGACAACCTCGTGAAACGAATTCTGAAGTCCAACCCAGGGTCGGATGATGGAACCGGCGGCGCCCCGGCAGCCGTATCCGACTGGGAGAAATGATCATGCAATTTTCTCGCTCCGAACTTGAATTTATCTTGCGCCGCGATCTAATGGGATTCATCGTACGCTCATTCTACGAACTGAATCCGCAAACGAAGTTCTTTGAGAGCCCCCATATCGAAGTCATGGCCTCGAAGTTGGAAGCCTGCCGTCAAGGCAAGATTAAGCGGTTGATCGTCAATATGCCGCCACGGGCGCTGAAATCACATGCCGTGAGCGTTGCTTTCGTCGCCTTGGCTTCTTGGACACGATCCGACCAAGCAGATCATCTGTGCCAGCTACGGCCAAGAGCTGGCGGATAAGCATGCCAGGGACTGTCGAACCCTGATGGCAAGCGCTTTCTTTAGAAGGCTCTTCCCCAGGACCCGACTCTCTCCAGATAAGCAGGCTGTCAATGATTTCATGACAACCGAACAGGGCTTTCGAATGTCGACTTCGGTCACGGGGGTGTTGACTGGTAGGGGAGCGGACGTCATCATTCTCGACGACCCGCTAAAGCCCGAAGAGGCACTATCTGAAACCAGGCGCAACAGTGTTAACGACTGGTACAGCAACACCTTCTTAGTCGCCTCAACAATAAGGAAACCGGTGTAATCATTATTGTCATGCAACGGCTGCACCAGGACGACCTGGTCGGCCATGTGATGGAGCAGGGAAATTGGGAGGTCTTGTCGTTTCCGGCGATAGCGGAGGAAGACGAAACTCATATCATCGAGAATCCCTGGGGAAAGCGGACATTTCAACGCAAGGCCGGTGAAGTCCTCCAACCGGAACGGGAATCCAAACTCACACTCGACATTACTCGTAAAAACACAGGAGAGTATGATTTTGCCAGTCAATATCAACAGAGCCCGATGCCTCTGGGCGGCGCCATCATAAAGACGCAATGGCTCAGATATTACGACCTTGGTAAACTTCCCGAAAGATTCACCTCAGTGCTCCAGAGCTGGGATACAGCAAACAAGAGCGGCGATCTCAATGATTTTAGCGTTTGTACAACGTGGGGCGTTGTAAGCGGCTATTACTATTTGCTGCACGTATTCCGTGCGCGTCTTAATTACCCCGATCTAAAACGCGCAGTGCAAGACCAGGCTCAACGAGAGCACGCATACCTTCACCCCGCCAATACAATTCTTATCGAGGACAAGGCGTCGGGAACCCAGTTGATTCAGGATCTGCAGGCGGAAGGGGTGCTTCATGTAACTCCCTATGATCCTCCTCCTGGATCGGACAAACTGATACGTCTCTATTCCCAGTCGGCAGAATTTGAGAACGGTCGGGTGCTGCTGCCGAGCTCTGCCTCATGGCTGGACGAATACATTCGCGAGCTTACGGCTTTCCCCGGTTCCAAATATGACGATCAGGTGGATTCTACATCGCAGGCGTTGGAACACATGAAGCAGAATCGCGGCCTGGCTTCTACTATCACCCGGAGAGCTGTTACAGGCGACTGGGGCACAATCCAGTGATGCTGCCGCTTGCAAGTCGTTAATTACGGCAGGGAAGCAACTTGCACAGACGTGGCCTTCCAAGTCCATGGCCGAACAGCGCGAGTTTTTACGCGACGTGATAGGACGAATCATTGTGCACGAAACTGGGCTGCAAATGGCAGTGATCCAACCCACATTACGGGCAGCCTTGCTAGGAGAGCAACCAGCTCACGGCGGCAAGAGCACGCAAGACGTTTACACAATCACCATCGACGCTCGAGTCAAACGTTGTGGTTGGGAAGTGCGGTTAGTTGTTCCAGCTGGAACCGGCACCCAGGTGCCACATCGAGCTTCGCTGCCTTTAGTCAAGGCCGTCGCCCGCGTCCATCGTTGGACGGAAAAGATCATGGATGGAGGATTTCAGAGCCGGCAGTCGATCGCACAATTCGTACAAGTTGATCAGCGTTACGCGGGCCGCATTCTTCAATTTGCCTTCTTGGCCCCTGACATTATCGAAGCAATCCTGGAAGGGCGCCAGCCAGCCGAGCTGACTGTGCAAAAGCTGCTGCGCGGGCTGCCGCTGAGTTGGGCCGAGCAGCGAAAGCGGCTAGGGTTCATGGCTGTCGCGCAAGACTAGAGCTCCGGCTTGGGCCCAGTGGGTCTTGTGCGTCCGAACTGTAGGCAATTTTGAAATGTGGTTCCTTCGTCACTGTAGACAGGGGATGAATCCGCAGATTGCCGATTTAGTGATCTCTGCTTTAAGTGCCAGGCATCTGAGCAAGGTTATGTTGCTCTGTGTGGTTGGCGTTCCGGCCGGCGCACTTTCCGTCTCAAGCAAGAGATCTGACGAAGAGTGCAAGAGCCTGCCACAGACGCTGGCGATGATCGGCGCTTTAATTCGTACTCACCCTCTACCAGCTCAGTTTTCTAGCATCCTCGCAAGCTCGAACCAGCCAAGGTCTCGGCACTCACGTTCGGAAAATACCTCTGGCAGGAGAAGAAACGAGCAAAGTGCTAAGTGTTCGGCTAAGGCCAGATTCGTGCGATATCCCTCAAATATGCTTCCCCATGCTTGCCAGATAACATGGGGTCGTCGGCTAGGTTTAAGTAATTCCGCGATGAAAATGCCCATGGCCGTCCTCACATCAATCGCGCGTCTCTCGGTGACTTGATCGCTCATTGCAATCAGTGGTCGCAGTTCCAGTGCAAGGTGCGGTCCGTTGCGCGCTAGGATAGGCGCTCCGGAACGGAAACTAGCGGTCGCTTTTGCAGTGAACGGACTGGCAAGTGCAGAAAGACCTGTTTCTGGCCCTTCAACTGAGCCGGTTGCAACAACTCCCCCCGAGGACCAAAACACGAAGGGCATAGCTCCCAAAGCAAATCGCTGCCCCTGAGCCCATGCCCCCATAATAGCTTCCTTGACAGCACTAAGATGGTCTGCCGCAGTACTCACCGATCGAGCCGCCGCGATCTCTAGCACTCTCGCTGGAACGCGAAGCAGAGCTTCTTGTTCTTGCAGTGTGCCCATCGATAGAAGCGCTGACACGAGACTCCGACGAGATTCCTCACTAACCTCGATCTGCTCTTTGCGAGCGGAAGTCAGCGCCTCTTGGAAGACGTCTTGGAGACGACTATGCACGATGTCGCTAGCCCAACGATGTCCCTCAGACAGCGTCGCTGCGAAATGACGATCAAGGCGCTCATTGTCCACTCTGCCAGTCTGTTCGAGCATGGAGAGCGCGGCCTGTCTTATTGTATTTGGGAACATAACGCGCCCTCTGTATAAGAACTCTATTGCCCTCGGCGTCTGTGATGCCTCGCCCGCTAGGCCGACGGGGCGGATGAGACGCAGACAAGTCGTTATATCAGCATGACGCTCATCAGCGTACCTGGCAAGGGTATCTAACTCATCTTGCTCAGACACGACGGTCGCTGTTTGAGTCGCCTCCTCAGCAATTTTCTGTAAGACTTTGTAGAGTGGCAAAAGTATCCGGATTTCGCTCAGCCAGGCGCTTGCGCTGTCCGCACCTTCCTTGATCTCCTTGAGTCGTCGTTCAAGCGAAGCCCGATCCCTGTGGTAGGTCTCGATAAGCTTGCCATGGCTCCGGTGATGTTTGCGGTTCGCCTCAGCAATCAAAGAGGGAATGGCGTGAGGCCGCCCTGCTTCATCCCCAGCCAAGTCTTTCGCCGCAAGGAGTTCCTCGATCGACTGCTCCGGCTCGATTCCGTACGCCTTCGCCCTAGTCAGAGCCCACAAATTCTCCCAAGCAGTGTGCGAGTGAGTGATGAAGCGATTCGACCACAACCTTTCGACATATCGAATCCCGGACTCCACTCCATGCTGGGTAGTAAGCTCCGACACTGCCTGACGAATGTAGGACCCTCCACCGTCACGGGTCTGATATGCCGAAGAGATAGAGATCCACCACTCCATGTAGTATGTTGCGGCAGATATCGTGCCGCCATCCACGGCGGAATCCGAGTACTTTCTTCCGCCAGAATAAGTATCCGCCAGCGGAACACAGTCATGGTGGTGCACGACCGCGTAGTCGCTGAGATATTCGTCCGTCTGATGCTGAAATAATTCTTGGGCGCGTTTTGATAGCTGGTCCCAAGGCGCAGTTGTGTCGGCCGGACGCGGGTGTGGCGATCCAACGATGTGGGGCAACAGGTCAAGTGCGTGTTGAAGGAAGACGACCTCATCTGAGGAAGACATTCTTGCTCACCTGAGCGACAATTTCTTGCCCTCTGCGAACCGCGAGTTCTCGCGGCCATCCACTTTCTTCAAGAACACTTGCCGCCGCTTGTGCTGCAGCGTCGTTTTTGGCAACGTTGCCTGAAGGTTGATCTTTCTTGAGGGTTGCGAGCGCGTCCAGGGCATCTGCAAGAACGTTCGGATCCATCGGAAGGTCGCGGGCGGCTGTAAGCCGTTTCGTGAGGTCGCTGTCTGAGTCGTGTTCACCACGAGCCTGCCCCGGCCTGAGGCGACGTTGCAACTTACCCAGCTGGTCGTATGCAACACTCGAGAGGAGATTAACCACGAAAGCGACTATGACATTCCAGACAACGAGTTCGAACCATTCCGGCGAAGGCAAATTACGTTCACGACTTTCTTTCGAGGACGCAAGATACGGGGCGTCCTCTACTAGAATGGAGAACGTCTGATTGAAGAAGTTCAGAGCATGACGCGTCGTTATGGGGTCTTCATTCTGCATCAAGAGGACTATACACCCGTATCAGTCTCCAAGCTCTATGCGACTGCGGTAGCGTCACGGCCGACTCGGACGTGATTCCGTAGACATGCGTTGTTGGCGATAGCGTCCTTTATCATTTACTACTTGAGTCTCAATGCCAACAGTTTCGAGGAAAACGAAGTCTTAATTTTCCTATACTTTGAATCAATAATTATGAGCGGTACTTAGGCATATCCTGAAAGACGGTTCTCGTCCGAAATTACATAGTCAGAAGTAAGCAAGTCCAAATGGCGCGCTTATCATTGCTAGACTCTTCAGATCACACTTGCTCCACATTTTGCTATTGCTGGATGCCCAGGCTCGGGCGTCTTAATGCGAGGTCAGAGAAAGCGTTTGGTAGAGAGATGACGAATTTTACAAGTGACAGCGAAGCGGCAGCGGCCAGAGGATGGTAGTTATCGCGAGTGGTCTTCTTTGTCCCGTCAGCCCAGTCGCAGACGGCCTTCACGACTATCCATTCTTTTTTGGCGTCGTGCCGACTTGCCGCTGCGTATAACCCGGCACCCTCCATTTCGCCTCCGATCGCCGTAGGGTGCTCAGAAAACAGCCGAACCTTTTCGTCCAGATTGTCGAGGAGGGTGTCTCCAGTGAGAAGCGGACCCGGTTTCACTCTACACACATAGCCGTCAGGCCGCTTGAACTCCCACCCGAATACATTGCTGAAGCGGTTCAAAAGAACGGGCCCGGCTTCCGGACTTGACCCGCGGTATTCTTCGCCAGCCACACTCGCGCGCTTGACCTCATACGCAATCACTTGCTCTGAGACCAGCACGTCGCCGATTTTAAGCTGGTCGGTGTAACCACCGAATGCGACACCTGCGGCAATCACGGCGTTAGGATCGCAGTCAGCAATGGCCTGTCGAACCGACAATGTCGCACCATCCCGACGGGACGTACCTGCCTTGCATTTGGCGACGGCAATGTGATGGCGCCCTAGTCGGCCAAAGTAATAGACGGCTTGTCCCTTGTATCCATACAGCACAGAGGTACCGCCAATCGGTTCGAGTGCGTTCAATGCCGTATCAAGCTCGATTTCGGCCGCCGTAAGAAGAAGTATTTCGGTCTCTTTTAATAGGGCAGCTGTTTTGTCTGCATCTACGGCCTCAGCCTTCGGCTTTGCCGGTGCAGCGAATGAGAAGTTTGGAGCTTCCCCGTTGGTGAGCCGGGCTCGGAGTGGGTTGTGACGAACCAGCTTCTCCTCGCGCTCACCGTGCGATGAAGTTGCAGCCTGGGGGAGACATTTCGCTGTAAGACCTGCGACATCCGCCGCACTGAGGTAAAAGGTACCGACCTGATCCTCCTCAAGCCGTTCCGGAGTTTTCATGTTCTGCAGCTGACGTCTGTACAACGGCTCGATCATTTCCAGCCCTGTATAGACGATCGCTACGACATCAGTCTTGTCAGACGACCACGTTTCGAATTCTGCACGATTCTGAAATACTGGATTCCTAGTCGCACTCTGTTCCCATACATACGTTGGCGGCCCGGATTTTGTGTCCCGAACGGATGCCTTCGCGAGGATTGCTCCCGACGCTGTCCTATCGCTCTCAACGTAGAAAAAAACAGTGTCACCGGGCTTCAGGAACTTCCCTACAGGGCCACCCTTGAAGTACGTTCGCTCCTGGTTCGGTGCCGTGCTCAGAGCATGAAGATATGCAGATTTGATAGGCGCAGGAGTTACGAATACGCCATTGAAAGGTTTATCGCCTGGTATTGCTCCGAACCTAGATTGACGTTTAACCGATTTGTCGTTGTGAAGTATCGCGCATTCCTAGAACGCCTCTCGCTGTCAGCAGCTACGATCAACTTACATCTTTCCGCGATTCGGAGGTTGGCCGATGAGTCCGCAGAGAGCGGCTGGCTGAGCCCGGACACGCGATTGGAATTCGGCGAGTTAAGGGAGTCAAGCAGCTCGGACGGAAAATGGGCAACTGGCTCACTCGCAATCAGGCTCAAGAGCTAGTTAACGCCACTTCGAAGACCAATCTATGTGGTTGGAGATGGGGCAATGCTTGGATTGCTATTGGGATGTGGATTGCGACGTTCGGAAGTCGTGGGTTTGAGCCTCGACCAGTTGCAATCGAGGGAGGGGCGCTGGGTCATTGTCAATTTGGTCGGGAAAGGAAAACGACTACGAACGATACCAGTGCCGTCGTGGACCAAGGAGCTTCTCGATGCTTGGCTCCGGCATTCCGGAGTTATCGAGGGAAAGGTATTTAGGCGGGTTTTGAAGGGGGGAACTCGACAAGAAGCCGGTCTGACAGCCAATGTTGTTTGGTATGCGGTGAAGCGATGTGCCAGTCAAGCTGGCATAGCCAATTTGGCACCTCATGACCTTCGTCGCACTTGCGCCCGCCTGTGCCATGGCTGTGGAGGAGAACTGGAACAAATTCAGTTTCTGCTGGGCCACGCCTCCGTGCAAACAACGGAACGGTACATCGGCAGCAATCAGAAGCTTCAAGACGCCGTGAATGATCGACTTGGAATTTCGGTCGCGAGCGACAGCGCCTGAAAGGTTCTATACTCTCGTCACGTAGTCTTGACGATAGCGTCCTTTATCATTCACTATCTGGGTTGGCAAGCGGGCATTCGGGTCGTTTGTCCCCGACAGCGACTATCCACTCACTTGTTTGCTTCCCGCGAAATGCGCCAATTGGCGTTTCTCGACCCTTACGGCGTTTGTCAGAACGAATCCAGTCGCGTTTGCGAATAGCCGGCTTCCAGGACGATGGCTTTGACTGCACTCTCAAGGGTTATCAGGTCTATCGCGCGGAAAGTGCCAGGCTAGGAAACCACAGCGTAGATGCGGTTGCCGCCGGACAGATTAGCGCCAGCGAAGAGAAACTTGAAACCCTGCCATCCACCGAAGCCGACGATCACCGGGTCCGAAACATTCCCCGGAGTTCCGGCGTCACCGTAAGACAGCAACTCTCCGCTCTGGTTGACCGCATAAATGCGGTTGTTGCCGGACACATCTTTGCCGGCGAACAGAAACTGGAAGTCTTGCCATCCACCGAAGCCGACGATCATCGGGTCCGAGACATTCCCTGGAGTTCCGGCATCCCCGTAGGACAGCAACTGCCCGCTCGCGATGGTCTCGACCTGAACGGAGAAGGCACCCCCCAGCACGGCGCCGACAACATTGATCGTTACGCCGTCTGTCGTGAATGACTGTCCTGTCGGGAGAGCGGTTTACGTGAGCAGGGCAAGGGGAGCGGCGTTGTTCTGCGCATTCCCCAGCGGGTCCGATGTCTGGACGCGGTAGACGATAACGCCTTCGTTGGGAATGTTGGTGTCGAACTGGTCGGCCCGCAGGCGTGCTTCAACCATTAGGTAAGGCACCGCGGCGCCGATCTGGATAGCGGCCACTCTCCCGGTCGGGGGCGGTTGGATAAGGCTGGCCGACTGCAGCGTATAGGTAGCAACTCCGCCGCGGTGCATCGCAACGGTCGAAGGGTCCAGCCATCCTACGGCCCGTTTCGTCCATGCCGAGATGTGGGTGGCGTCATAGCCAGCCTCCTGGTCAAAGGGACCCATGTTATCGCCGGACGGATAGTTTCCGGCAAAATCGAACAGGTCGGGAAGATCGCATAAGTTCGTCTGGTGCAGGAGTTCACCCACCCAGTTGCCGAGATTATCGGACATACAAAAACGAGACCAGGCGAAGTTCGAAAGCTGAGCGGTCGAGCCGCCGCCCGGCCCACCCAGCATCACGATCGCCGCGCCGACAAAGCCCTCGGATCTCAGTTGGGCGCCCATCGTCGCTTCAAGAGCGTCGGGTAGAACGTTCTTTCCTGCGATGGTTTGCGCAGGGAGCACGACGACGTCGAGATCCGCCAGTCCGGAAGATACGGTGTGGAAGTAAGCGCGGACGGATCGGTCGACGCCGGCGATCGGTGCGCCGATTATCGAGTTTTTCGGCGGGTCGTAAAACAGCCGTTGCATGATCTGATCGGACCAGTCGGGCGGTATGACGTCCGGCGGCTGAATGTTTGTCCGAGACAACGGAATGAATGCAAGTTTCTTTCGACCCAGCCAAGCCATATCGTCCTCCCACGCGCCGCGATGATTAAAACCGCAGGGACGCTTTGATCGGTCATATTCAATACCGTCGCTGGTCCGGAGCAGTACCGCGTGTTCAACATTCGGCTGGGGATTGAACTGGCCTTTGCTGTTCCCGCCAGCCAGCAGTTGTTCTCCTAGTCCAATAGTGACGCTACATGCTGATTCGTTTCAGTGAGGTTTTCTTGTCTGGATTCTTTAGTCTCGGTCAATCGGTGTCGAGGGGCACGGAGGATCGCCCCAACAGGTCCTCTGTGAGGATTGAGCAAATTTCAACGGATGGTGCGACAGTCAACGCTCGTGTCCACAACGCCTGCCTTGGCGCTCGGTAAGTCGGCACCCTTGTATTTATTGCTGGACCACACCCCCTGATATGGTCCTCGGTTCATCGGCTCTGAAAGGCTTTGACCATGAACAAGACTGCTTTTCCTGTTGTTGCTCATTGGGATCTCCCTCGCCGCCGAGTCACCGAAATACGGATGGAAAAACTTGGCGAGGAAACGTTCTCCTTGGACGCGACGGAGCACAAATACCTCAGACTGCCGACCGGTAAACTGCGTTTTGAATTCAAGGCAGTCCACCGTTGCTGACCGCTTATCCTGTAACGCTTCGAATATCCAAATTTAAGTTGCTTATGTCGTCACCAACTAGTATTCTCTCTGACCAACACCCCTTCCAACTGTAGAGCGGTAATCAGAGGAAGATATGATCGATTGGCTGCGCACGGCTAAGTCTGCCTACTTCTACAAAAAGCGGAAGAAGTTACCCAAAAATGCCATCGTCGACATGTTTCGAGCTGTTCGAGATAGATCGGAAGCGCCGTCACAAGACATTTTCCGCCACGTAAAAGAACCACTTAACCACGCTGCATGGTCGGCAATAGCCTTCTTCTACCCAGAGATCGAGGAAATATTTGTCCAGCCAGCTACCCCACCCGCCGACCAGGAAGATGTCGGCGTTCAGTTAAAACGTTATATAGATCGAAACGACCTTTTTACGATCCTATTTAATGACTTTGCCATCGTATATCTGGACGGGACGCTGTATCGAGACAACTCGTTAGCTGACGGCCAGGCGTTCCTCGCGTACATAAAAACTGACCCTCAGCTCGCCACTACAACAAGTGAAAAAGGAGCCTTCTCGTCGGCGCACACGGCTTTTGATGCGGACTCGGTATTCGGGGTGATTGTGGACCGCATCGCGAACGATGATGACGTTCTAATTTGTGATGATCTCGGCGACGAGTGGGCTGATTTCATCGGGGTCAATGACGATTCACAGCCGAAAACAATCAGCTTTTATCATGCGAAACATGACGACTTAACTTTAGGCGCTTCTGCTTTACACATTTTAGTGAGCCAGGCAATTAAGAATTTGGGACGAATGAATCCTTCAAATGCAGAGGTTACAGCCAAGCTTCCAAAATGGACTGCACTCTATACCAACAACAATGCAGCTACAGCCATTCGGCGGCTCGTGAGAGGCAATGCTGCAATGCTAAGTAACAACATCAATGGGGCCATATCAGCGCCTGATACTATTCGTCGCATATTCATAGTCACCTCGTCTTTGAGCCGTGCACAGCTCGTGCAAGCCTTTGAGGCCATTCGCAATGGGACACCGCCGAGACCTCACTTCGTGCAACTCTACTGGCTTTTGATATCCTATTTCTCCGCATGTACCGAAGTCGGAGCCTTTGCTTACGTCATGTGCAGAGAATAGCGATTGCGACGATGACTTACGATCAAAACAGAGATGACTGTGCCGGACGATCCTGCACCGCAACTGATTCTTCCGCGCACTCCGGTCCGTCATTCCCGACCTTATTCACTCTGGAACTCACCGGGTACACACGCATGAGCCGAGCATCGAAGGGCTTGAATAGATCAGCAACCTTTGCGGGATCGGTCATGCCGGGGTCAAGCCACAGGTCATGGTCGTTCTTATCGATAATGACCGGCATTCGGTTATGAATGTCTTTCAGCAGCGCGTTGGCTTCGGTGGTCAGGATTGTGCAGGATTCGATTAGCTTTCCTGTCGGGTCTGTCCATCTATCCCAAAGACCGGCGAACGCAAACAGCCCATCATCGACCATGCCAATTTATACGGCTCCTTTTTCTTCGGGCCGATCTGCTTCCACTCGTAAAAACCATCTGCAGGTATCAGGCACCGGCGCTTCCGCATGGACTCGCGAAAGACCGGCTTCTCCGCCGCCGTCTCCGACACCGCGTTGATTGCCCTATCACTGGCCAGATGACCTCACCGTACCTGAAGCGCAGACAAGGCAAAGAGCTTGTGACATATCCACGCCCGTCACTTGAGCCGGTACTAAAGCGGACGCTAGGTGTTCCACTGTTTCAGGAGCAGCTTTTGAAGATGGCGATGATCGTCGCTGACTTCACGGGCGGAGAAGCCGAAGAGTTACGCCGGGCATTGGGTCATAAACGGTCTCAGCAGCGCATGAAGGAGATTGAGGTCCGGCTTCGTGCTGGCATGACGAAGAACGGTGTGAGCGCAAAGGCTGAGGACGATATTGTCCAGTTCATCAGCTCATTCGCGTTATACGGATTCCCTGAGTCGCACTCAGCTAGCTTTGCTCTGATCGCATTTGCCAGCGCATTCCTGAAGGTACGGTATCTATCTGCGTTCACGGCGGCGCTGCTCAACAACCAGCCCATGGGCTTTTACTCTCCGGCGACCATCGTTAAAGATGCACAGAGGCATGGGCTGAGAATCAGGCCGATTGATGTGACGTGTTCAGATTGGGATTGTTCACTGGAAAAAGCGGAAGGCAAGATCGTGATGCGTGTGGGACTGCGGTACGTGCGTGGGATGCAACAGATTGCCGGCCTGTGGCATGTCTAAACATGGAACATTCGACGTGGGCAAATATTTTACCTTGCTGGTCGTCGTATTCAGCCTTGTGACTGGGGTTTTCATTTTTATTCACGCCTTCGTCTTTCTAAAGGTAAAGGGTGCCTATTCGGAAGAAGCAGTTTGGAGTGCCATTGCAGGAATGGTCCTCTTTTTTTGGAGTGCCCACCAAACCGTCATTATGTTTAGAGAGGTACTTTCCAAAATAGCTACCCCGATAAAGGCCCAGCAGCCTGTGCAGCAAATGGAGACGAAGCAATGATTGAAATAGGCGATACGGTAAGGGAGATTGCAACTCAGGAAATCAGGACCATCACGGGCATCGGTCCCGGTGAATTTTTCCGGACTCAACTTGGAAACGATGGGGCTTCAATAAAGATGTTTAAGGCCGATGATCTTGAACTCGTCGCAAAGGCCCCCAAGCCAAAAACAGAACCCGGATTCGTTCCCTCTCGGGGTATCATGGAATAAGTAACGATTTCTAGGCTTTAGCACTGAATTTGAACCACGACGCCGGCCTTACCGGCTACGCCATCGGTCCCGTCGCTGCCCGCGCTCCCACCCGTGCCAGCAGCGCCGCCCGAGCCATGGACCCCGAGGGCCCCGCCGTTGGCCGTGATGGTCCCAGAGCCAGATAGAAGTTGGTACATCAGGAACACGACCCCGCCATTTCCGCCCGATGCTCCGCCTCCTCCGCCTCCGCCGCCCGTTCCAGTATTCCCAGTTCCCCCGTTACCACCAGCCCCACCATCGCCGCCGTTAGAAGAGATGGTTCCGTTGTTAGTAAGTTTTCTGGCGCAAATGACAACCCACTGGCCGTTACCCGCAACGCCGCCTGCTGCCCCGCCGCATCCGCTCAGGTGTAAAACATTGGTACCATGACTATCGGCTTGCAAGTGTTTTCACAGAGGCCTCGAACGTCATCTCGCTGGATATGGCCGCAGCTGGCCTGCCCGTCGTCGTATCGGCTGAGATCAAATGGGCGGACCCGGCCTGCATCGCGCAGCCGACAGACTCCGAGGATATTGCGGAAAAGATGCACCATGCCGTAGCGCATCCGGACCTGACGGAAAAGAACAAACAGCGCATAGCCGAACACAATGACTCATGCTTCAGCCATTGGCAGAAGTTCTTATGGCCAAACGCCCGCGTCCTGTTCCTCGTGCATAACGCGCTGAACACAGGCATCAGCACCGTGGCCAATAACGATTGCGCGATGCTCCAGGCGAACGGCATCCACGCTGAGATAGTCCGGACGACTTTCGCGCCAGATGCAGTGAAGCAAGCGATACAGCAGCACAAACCCACGCATGTGATTAGTGAGGCGTCGTGGCGTCCGATTGAGGTTCTGTGAAGCGACCCACCGAAAGCGCGGGGGCAAGGGGACTTTGACCGTGGAAGAGCTTGCCCTAAATACTGAACTGCCTCCAAGAAAAACCATTTCAGGTAGTTGTCGAAAAGCCACCGCTCATGAGGGGTTGAATGAACGAAATCGGCGATGATCCAGTAGGTGGGAAGTTTTGCCCAACCTCTTGGCATACGGCAGTCAGTGTAAATGGCGAACTGGTGGTGCCGTCCCCTGCATAAACTATCGTGCACATGTAATTAGACGACTTTCCAGCTAACACCATAACTAATCCCTGATTAACTGCCTGCACAGTGTTTGGCACAGCGCTTACAGAAAATTCTAACAGGTGCGATCCTTGTTGTTGTGGATACGTCGTAGTACCAGTTGCGTTTCGCGACTTCGTTTGGAGAGGGTTATCGCCGTCAATCACTGAGAAAAGAGTTCCCCAATCGTTCGAGTCAATTGAAATCGAAAACAAACCCGATGTTTCGCTAACAGTACGGAGATAGCTGCCATTTGTTTTGCCTGCTTTCTAAGGAAGACGTATCTTAGCAGATCAAAATCCCGACGCCAATCGATTAGCTTATTTTGCCTCCGGGCTCTTAGCCCTTCAAATAAGAACAGCACCTTTGAATCTCTCCAAGGTGCTGTTTTTAGGTTCCGTTTGCCGGACCGCAAGTCAATCGATAGACTCGAATTTTTTCCACAGCTCTGCGTGTTCCCGGGCAATGGCCCAGAGGCTATCCCGCGTGGTGCCCGGTTCCTTGGTTTTGGCGGCAAAGAGCGCCGCTAATTCTGCGAGCCGGATGTGCAAAGCTTCTTTCTCAGGATTCTCAAATGGTTTTCGCCACATCAGAAGCTCGGCGTCTTCATCTTCTGTGCTGCCGGGTAAACGATATTTATCGCAAACCCGCGTGGAGCCGCAGATAAGCCCGTGCCATGACCGTTGGCTCATTTGCTCCCCCAATCGCACTTGCGGGTTTTACGGTTGCGGGAATTACGGCGCACACGGAAAGCGTGCGCGACGAACTGCACATAAACCACCAGGGCAATCACCGCTATCACAGCGATGAAGGTGGAAATATGCTGGGAAATCAGGTTGTGCAGGTTAGGCAGAAGGGATGGGGATTGGGCAATCATTGGCTCACCCCCGCTGCTGCAACCTGTGCCTGGGGCAGAGCCCAAACCTGTGCAACTTTGGCCGCTCTCTGGTCGTCCTTGAGGGCGGACAGATACCGCCAGATGGACTTGGAGTTTGCTGAATGGCCCATCTGGCTGCGCAGGGTTTCGATGTCCATTCCGTTCCTAAGGCAGGTTGTGGCATACGTGCTGCGGAATTTATGCAGCCAAAATTCATCCGGGTCTAACCCGGCGTTGGCTGCAATCCGTTTGCAGGTCCGGAGCAATTTTTCGTTAGGCTGGCCGCCAGAGGTAGGGAAAATCAGTTTGCGTTTTGCCGTGAGCTTGAGCGTTCTCAAATCCTGGATCAAATCAGGCGGGAGATACACCTTGCGGGATTCCCCGGTTTTCGGGACGTAGTCGTACTCAGGGCGGGGCTCAATCGTGATGTAACCCTTGTCGAGGAAGAGCGAAGTCCAGTGGGCATATTTAAGCTCTGACTCGCGAAGGCCGCCACGAAGGAAGGTGTTGAAGATGACCCGCTGATAAGGATTGCAAGCAGCGAAAAACTTTTTAAGCTGCTCATCATCGTAAACATCCACGGGAGGGTTTTTGGGGACTCGGGGACCGTCGCAATTCTTAGCGATGTTGACGCCCGAGAATTTGAGGAATTGGTTAACCCGGATGAATTTATTCTGGGCGGTCCGAGCGGAGCCCGAGGGGCTCTGAGACTTTGCCCATGCAACGTACTCGAATAGGGTTTGTTTTGTGACTTCCCGGAGATAGCGGCTTTTTGAGAACTGCTGAAATTCCCCGAGTATGTGTTTGGCGTTTGTGTAAGTCCGGGGCCTGCGATTGCCCCTGGTTACCGCTTCATTGATGTGATTGAGATAGGCGGTTATCGCATCGCTTACGGTGCCGGATTGCTCATCCTCTTTATGTGTGTCAGCCTGAACATCCAGCCCTTCGGCTTGGGCCGCTAACCGGGCGAGTTCCTTTTTCTGTGCAGCGACCGCATCAGCCGGATTGGGTCCAACACACTTCCACTGCCCCGCGATATTGAGGTAGTAAGACCCCTCGTCGTGATACTCCTCCTGACCTCCGGGGATTGTTACCCAATTGGGCTTGATTTTGTTGTTAGGCCCGATGACGGGCTTGCAGTAACGCCAGCTCTTCCCGAGCCGGACGTACTTGTATATTGAGATTTTGCGGTTGGCCATTATTTCCTCAAATACTGAAAGTTTTCAGATTTGAGAAAATCTTTAGGTGGGACTTTAGGATTTCCGTCTCCCCCGCGTTTGGCGCGGGGTTAAAGCTGTCTGGCGGAGAGGGAGGGATTTGAACCCCCGATACCCGTTAAGGTATGTCCGCTTTCGAGGCGGATCGTTTCAACCACTCACGCACCTCTCCGCGCCGTGAAAATCCGTGGTCTCAGGTCATTTTATCAGGAGCGGTGAGGAGCGTGGAAAGCCTACTGATGCCGCAGCGCTTCCATGGGGTCCACTTTCATGGCCCGGCGCGCCGGAACATAGCAGGCAAGCATGGCGATGGCGCAAAGCAAAGACGTTACGGCGATGAAGGTCAGCGGATCCGTAGGCTTTACGCCAAATAACATACTAGCCATAAGTCTTGTGAGTCCCATGGCGCCGACGACGCCAAGTACAACGCCGACCAGCGTCATGCGCGCGCCATCTTTTAAAACCATGCGCAGGACGTCAAGTCGCTGAGCCCCGAGCGCAAGGCGAACGCCGATTTCCCGGGTGCGCTGCCCCACCATATAAGAAAGGACGCCATAAATGCCGATGCTGGCCAGCAGCAGGGCAAGCAGCGCGAAGACGCCGAGCAATGTCATGGTAAAGAGCTTTCCGGAGATAGAGTCAGCCACCGTCTTTTCCATCTCTTCCGGATCGTGGACTACCAACTCAGAATTGAACTCGAGCAGGCGGCTACGCAGCGCGGCCAGGTTTGATCCGCCAGCCGCCTGCCGGCGAATGAAAACGTCAGCGCCCAGCCCACCACGCTGGAGGTCCTTGTCCGGAATCTGGGCCACAGGCAGGTAGACCTGTGCGTGCAGCGCTTCTGCTCCATCGCTATCGAGTCCCCACTGGTTGACATGGCCGATAATGCCGATGATCTGCGGGTTCGGCACCTTGTCAGGATTGGCGGGGTTGGTATTGAAATCCAGGTATTGGCCGATGGGATCTTGATTGGGAAAGTATTTCGCCGCCAGAGTCTCATCGATGACAATCACTGCGGGGGCATGCTCATTGTCGGCGGCGGTGAAAAAATGGCCGCGTTTCACCGGGACATGCATGACTTTTAGATAATCCGGCTCCACGTCATATACGATCGCCATGGGAAGATCGCTCTGGTGCGCCGGCTGGGGTTTGCCGACGAACCAGAAGTATTCTTCATCGTCGCTGCCCATGAGGTGAGCGCCTTCACTCAATGACACTGCTTCAACTCCGGGCGAGGAGGCCAGTTTGTCATGAATTTGGTGGAACGCGGACCGTATCGCGTCAGGGGATTGCGTCTTGTAGGAATGCGGGCCGGAGAGTTCGAACGTCATGACGTTCTTGGAATCGAAGCCGGGATCGAGGGCCCAGAGCTGAAACAGAGTGCGAATCATCAGTCCCGCACCGATAAGGAGAATCAGGGCCATTGCCATCTCACCGATCACAAAGACTGCCTGCGCGCCGCCCCGGGCGCCGGCGACAGCCCTTCCGCTTTCACTCAACGTTCCGCCAACACTCCCTCGCACCGCCTTCCAGGCCGGAGCCAGCCCAAAGACGATTCCGGCGAGAGCGGATATTGCCAGCGTAAACAGAAGGACACGAGGATCGAGGCCAATATCTTCTGAGCGCGGTAGAGTCCGCGGAACCGCCGCCAGAGCGGCTGCGGTACCAAACTTTGCCAGCACCAGACCAAAGGCGCCGCCGATCAGCGACAGAAGCAAACTCTCAGTCAGCAATTGGCGGATGACTCTGGGTTGTCCGGCGCCAAGGGCGAGACGAATAGCAAATTCACGCTGCCGCACCGTGGACCGTGCAAGCAGAAGATTGGCTACGTTTACGCAGGAGATCAGCAGCACGAAACCGACCGCTCCTAGCAGGATCAGGAGAATGGGGCGCATCCTGCCCACCATCTCGTCTTTTAAAGAAAGGATGTTCGCCTTCTTGTCTGAATCGATGGCGGGATAAGCCGCAGCCAAATCGCGTGAGACGCGATCCATGTCTTCTCTGGCCTGCTGAAGAGTGACGCCGGGTTTGAGCCTGCCAATGGCGTCCAGCCCCCAACCTGCGCCACGCTCAGCGTAAAATTTCGGTTCGTTGAATTCTCCCACTGGGATATAAACTTCGTTCATCGGCCCGCCGCGCTGGAAATTCTGTATACGCAGATGAAAGCTGGATGGGACCACGCCCACGACGGTTCGCCCAACATCGTCGAGTACCATCCGCTGGCCAATAATGTCCGTGCGGCTTCCAAATTTACGCTTCCACAGCCCTTCCGTGATCATCCCTGTCGGGTTGGCGCCAAGACGGTCTTCGTCCGCAGTAAAGGTGCGGCCCATGATCGGGTTCACCCCGAGAATTTTAAAAAAGCCTGCGGAAATCATTTCGCCATGCAGGCGTTCGGGCTCGCCATTGCCAGAAAGATTAAACCCGGCGGAGCGGTAAGCCGCCATGCCCGCAAACGTGGTGTTCATCCTCCGCCAGTCAGTAAAGTTCGGATAGGAGATGGAACCATTCTTGAAGTTAGGTATCTCCTGAAACAGTGATACGAGCTGATTTGGATCATGGAAAGGCAGTGGATTAAGCAGCACGCCATTTACAACTGAGAAGATTGCGGTGTTTGCCCCGATGCCAAGCGCCAGCGTGAGAATTGCAATCAGGGAAAACCCCGGCGACTTTACCAACACCCTTGCTCCGTAGCGCAGGTCTTGAGGCAACGAGGTAAGTAAATTGGCGGACATAAGAGTTTTGACTAAAGAAACCATTGCCGGTTAGCAAGCAGCCTGTTCTCTTTTACGGCGAAAAAATTCCTGAAGAATCTCTGAACATCTTCCGGCCAGCACGCCAGCGGTGACTTCCATGTGATGATTCAGGCGGGGATGGTTTATGACCTGCACCGTCGAGCCAGCAGCTCCGGCTTTGGGATCGCTGGCGCCATAGACCAACCGGGCAATGCGAGCGTGGATGAGCGCCCCTGCGCACATGGAACAGGGTTCAATAGTGGCGACCATCACGCAGCCGACCAGGCGATGGTTTCCCAGTCGAGTGGCGGCCTGGCGCAGGGCGACGATCTCAGCGTGAGCGGTGGGATCGTTATCCAGCAGGTTGCGATTATGGCCGCTGCCAATGATCTCGCCATCCTTGATTACTAAAGCGCCAACAGGCACTTCCCCAGCAGCCGCAGCCAGCCTGGCCTGGTCCAGCGCCAGTTCCATCCAGACGGCATCTTCTCCCGATTGCATGTCTGCTGAGTTTTCCTGTGTGTCTGCCATAAACGTTGCCGCGCGGGTTGTATGAAAAATCTTACACGAGCAGCAGCTCTGCTTATGTTTTATTTCCAGTCAACCCCGGAGGGTTTACCAGTCTCTAACTAAACATCGGCGTCCTTACCTCAGCGGACGTTGGCGGGAAAACCTCGCATCAAGCCCAGACGGGCACAGATAACGAAGGAGCAACGACATGAACAAGAAATTTATTTTGGCGCTGATGCTGACCACAGGGATGGCATTTGCGCAAACAGGCAGCGCTGGCTCGACACCCGACCAGCAGCCCAGCCAGCAGCCATCGACAACCAGTCCATCCACCTCTCCCTCCACGACCGACCAGACGAATTCAACCGCCACCAGCACGAGCGATCAGTCTAATTCGATGCGGGGCTGCCTGAAACAGTCCGGCGGGAACTGGGTGCTTGCCGCCGACAACGGCCAGAGCGTGAATCTGCAGGGCGACAGCTCCATCCTGAAGCCGCATGACGGACATCAGGTCCAGATTCAGGGAACGCGCGCCAGTGATGGCTCATTGCAGGTCAGCTCAGTCAACATGATTTCTGATTCCTGCACCAACAATCAGGCTTCGAGCGCAGGCGCGGCCGCCGGTGCTTCCGCAGCCGATGCATCGGCATCGAATGCAGCGGCACCAGCTTCGACTACATCGAGTGCATCAGCACCAGCTTCGACCACTTCCACTGATCAGAGCGCGGCTTCATCCACAACGGCCAGCAGCAATCCGCCAGCCGCGACAGGTAGCAGCCAGACTCCGACCACGGACACAAACAATGCAAATGCTCCTGCAGCAACCACCAGCACCAGCCCAGCCGGTGCAGCTAGTGAGAGCGCCAGCGCTCCGGTAAATCCGCCGGCGCAAACGCCCAGCTCCACTGACCAGAATGCAACCGCTGCCAGCAGTGCAGCCCCGGCTACCGCCGCGGCTCCGGCTGATCAGAATGCGGCTGCTGCTTCCAGCACCACGACCGCTCAGAATCCTCCGGCCAGCACCACCACCGGAACTGATCAAACCGCAGCTCCTGCCGGCAGCGCCGCTGCCGCTGATCAGAATGCTGCTTCTACTGACAAGAGTGCCGTTGCGGCCGATAAAGCCCCGGCGGCTGACCAGACTGCAGACGCGGGCCAGAAACTGCCCCAGACCGCTTCTCCGCTGCCGCTGCTTGGCCTGCTGGGATTCGGTTCTTTGGCTGCCGGTCTCCTTGGCCGTAAGAAGAAATAACTACCGCTCATCTACTAACCGGCTGCCCGTGTGCAAATGCATGCGGGCAGCTTTGTTTTGCGCTTCATGATTGTGCAAAGCGGCGAGTGGGAATAGGATTTATCTTCCAGTTCCGCGGCGAATCCTAAGCACCGAGGTGTTGCATGTCGAGTTCAATTGAAGCCGTTAAGTTTGATATCTGCTGTGCGGCGCGGGCGCTCTATCGTGCCGGCCTGAGCGCCGGCATTGCGGGACATCTGAGTGTTGCCATCGGCGAAAACAAGATGCTGATGAATCGCTTTGGTCCGTCCTTCGGCACGCTTCGTCCGGCGGACATATGCACGTTTGACTTCGACGGCAAAGTTCTGGAGCATGATCCTTCGGTCGACCCATACGTGAATGACACAATTGCGCTGCATGCGGTAATTCACCGATTCAATCCGCAGATCGCGGCGCTGGCGCATACACATCCGCCCGCCACCGTAAGTTGGGGAACATTCCGCCGGGTGCCTGAGATTTACGACCAGGAAAGCTGCATCATTGCCGG
>Ga0137403_10001421_pt1 | contig 30051 bp, 27 predicted proteins | sample CZOMad2_1_16fung_FD_122057 | JGI IMG/M metagenome (GOLD analysis project Ga0137403, IMG submission 122057) | Vadose zone soil fungal communities from Angelo Coast Range Reserve, California, USA - CZOMad2_1_16fungal (Hybrid Assembly) | ecosystem: Environmental > Terrestrial > Soil > Vadose zone... | reverse complement strand
TGTCCAAGGAGTGATCCGGCAGCGCGCGGTTGTAGAAACACCGTAACACCAAGATCCCGGTGCACACCGGGACGCGCAGCTAAGTCTGCGCATACCGCGAAAGCGACGAGCGCTCGGGGGTCGGGACACCGGTGCCCGCCCCCGAGCCGCCTTCTTCATTTCCCCTGTGCGATCATGAGCGCGTGGGTTTTCTCCTCAGAGTTCTGATCAATACCGTCGCGATTTACTTCGCAGCGACCGTCGTGCCCGGCCTCACCATCGGTGGAGTGCTGCCCGCCCTCGGGGCGGGACTCGTCCTGGGACTCATCAATGCGATCGTCCGTCCGATTCTCGTCGTGCTCACCCTGCCGGTGACGCTGCTCACGCTCGGCCTCTTCCTCTTCGTCCTCAATGGTCTCTGTCTCTGGCTCACCGCTCAGCTCGTACGCGGCTTCGTCGTGTCGGGATTCTGGGCGGCGGTGTTCGGCGCTCTCATCGTCAGCGTGGTGAGCTGGCTCCTGACGGCGTTCGTGAGTGACCGCGGTCACGTCCAGGTGATCACGCGTTCGGACGCGCGAAGGTTGCCGCGCTAACCAGGTCGCCGGCACCCTGGTTGCTCCATTCCACGTCCATGAACATTCTGCGCGCCCTCACTCTGACCGCCATCTTCGCCCTTGTCACCGCCGGGACCGCCGTGGCCGGCGAGCCCACCGATCAGGTCCGACGCAGCGTGGACGAAGTGCTCAAGATCGTGCAGAGCCAACCCGATGGGCCCGCGCGACGGACAGCGGTCCGCCAGGCGGCCAACCGTCTCTTCGACTTCGAGGAGACGGCCAAGCGCGCGCTGGGGCCGCACTGGCAGCAACGTACGCCGGCCGAGCACGAAGAGTTCGTCAGGCTCTTCAGCGATCTCCTCGAGGCGGCGTATGTCGGCAAGATCGACCTCTACCAGGGTGAGAAGATCACGTACGTGGGCGAGACCGTGGACGGCGACCAGGCCACGGTGAAGACGCGCATCGTCACCAAGCAAGGTAACGAGGTGCCGGTGGACTACCGGTTGCTGCGCGAGAAGGACGGCTGGCGCGTCTACGACGTCATCATCGAAGGTGTGAGCCTGGTCGCCAACTACCGCACGCAGTTCACCAAGATCATCCAGACCTTCTCGTACGACGATCTCGTCAAGCGGATGCGGGCCAAGGACTTCTCGGCGCCCGAAGGGAATCGCGGCCGCCGCAGCTGAGTCGCGCGCCATCGCTCACGCGCTCCGGCGCTCCGTCGTGAACCCTCGACGGCGTGGAATTGACGCGGTCGAGCGGCAGTGGTATTTGTCTAGACAATTTTCAGCCGGAGGCCACCCGTGGAATACCGTCCAGGCGTGCCCCGCTATCTTCAGATCGCCGACGCTCTCCGTCGCGATCTCCGCGGTGAAGGAGAGCGGATCCCTTCCGAGCACCAGCTCTGCGCCACCTACCAGGTGAGCCGCCCGACGATCCGACAGGCTCTCGACGTCCTCGTGCAGGAGGGGTTGCTCTACCGCCACGCCGGCCGGGGCACGTTCTCGACCCCGACGCCGGGCGGGGGGGACCGCAAGCTGCGTGTGATCGGATCGGTCGGCGACATGGTGGCGATGGGCGAAGAGACCTGGTTCAAGCTGCTGAGCCGCGAGGTCGTCCCCGTTCCGGCCAACATCGCGCAAGCCCTGAGGCTCCCGCCAGGGTCCACGGCGTTTCGCGTCGTTGGCGTCCGTCACGCCGACAACGGCCCGTTCCAGCACGTGACGGCGTACGTCCCCGAAGCGATCGGTCGTGCCTTGAGCGATGAGGACCTCTCGAAGACGTCGATGATCGGCGCCATCGAGCGCCACTTCGCCACCTCGATCAAGTTCATGGAGCAGGTCACGGAGGCGACGCTGGCGCCGCGCCACGTGGCCGAGCTGCTCCAGCTCCGGCCGCGCACACCGCTGTTGCTCTTCGAGCGCACCTACTTCGCGTTGAGCGGTGAGCCCGTCGAGCACGCCCAGACCTATCAGACCAGCCGGCGTTACCCCTATCGCATGGTGCTGTCCCGGGCGGAACGCCGGAGCTGAGGGCGGATGCCGTACCGGGTTGGATTCGACGTCGGCGGTACGTTCACCGACTTCGTGCTCCAGTCACCGACCGGCGAGCTGACGACCGCCAAGCGGCTGACGACGTATCCCGATCCTTCCGCTGCCTGCCTGGCCGGCCTCGACCAGCTGATGGCCGCCGTCGGGTGGGACGAAGTCGCCCAGGTCGTTCACGGCACCACCCTCGGCTCCAACATCGTCATCGAGCGCAAGGCCCGCGGCGTGGGATTGCTCACCACGCGCGGCTTCCGTGACGTGCTCATCATCGGACGCGAGAAACGCTATCAGGTCTACGACCTCCAGATCGAGAAGCCGGCGCCGTTGATTCCGCGCCGGCTCATCGGCGAGGTGACCGAGCGCGTCCTGGCCGACGGGTCCGTCCGCACCCCGCTCGACGAGGACGACGCGCGGCGCGCCGTCCGCGAGCTGGCCGCGCGCGGCGTGAGCATGCTGGCTGTCTGTTTCTTGCACGCCTACCGCAATCCCGTTCACGAAAAGCGGGTGGCCGAGCTGGCGGCCGACGAGGCGCCCGGGATGCAGGTGACGCTCTCCCACGAAGTCTCGCCGACGTTTCGCGAGTACGAGCGCACCTCGACGACCGTGGTGAACGCGTACGTGATGACCGCCCTGCGCGAGTACCTGCGGGGGCTCGGCGCGGCGCTGAAGGAGCGCGGGTATCGAGGGCGGCTGTTCGTCATGCAGTCGTCGGGGGGTATCGCGACCGCCGAGGCCATGGAGCGCTATCCCGTACGCATGATCGAGTCGGGGCCGGCGGCCGGCGCGTTGATGGCCGCCGCCTACGGCGAGCTGACCGGTCATCGCGACCTCATCGCGTTCGACATGGGTGGCACGACGGCCAAGCTGGCCCTCGTCGAGAACGGGCGACCCGGAACGACGACCGCCTTCGAGCTCCATCGCGTGAACAATGCGCCGGGCAGCGGGTTGCCGATGAACATCCAGGCGATCGATCTCGTCGAGATCGGCGCAGGCGGGGGCTCGATCGCTCGCGCCAGTCTCGGGGTCATCGCGGTCGGCCCCGAGAGCGCGTCCTCCATGCCCGGCCCGGTCTGCTACGGCCGCGGCGGCCTCGAGCCGACGGTGACCGACGCCAACCTCGTGCTCGGCTACCTCAACGCCGACTACTTCGCCGGCGGCACTCTTCGCCTCGACGCCGAGGCCGCGCGGCGCGCGATCGCCACGCGCGTCGCGCAGCCGCTGGGCCTGTCGGTCGAGGACGCGGCGTGGGGCATCCACGCCATGGTGAACACCAACATGGAGCTGGCCACGCGCGTCGTGTCGATCGAGCGCGGCCGCGACCCGCGCGACCTGACGTTCGTCGCCTTCGGCGGCTCGGGCCCCGTCCACGGCTGCCGGCTCGCCCAGGCGCTCGGCATCCCGCGCGTGATCTTGCCGGCCGCCGCCGGCGTCACGGCGGCCATCGGCCTGCTCGCGGCGGAGGTGAAGTTCGATGTCGCGCGCACCTGGGTCCGGCGGCTCGACGCGCTCGACCCGGGCGCGCTCACGACCATGTACGAGGAGATGGCGGCGCAGGCGGCGGCGGTCGTGCGCGGCGCCGCGGTGGCCGGCAACGTCGCGTTCGTGCGTTCCGTGGACGCGCGCTACGTGGGGCAGGGCTACGAGCTGACGGTGCCGGTGCCGGCGGGCCGTCTGGATGCCGCCGCGCTCGCGCGCATCCGCGCCGCCTTCGACGAGATCTACGCCGCGCGCTACGGCTACGCGAACCCGACGGAGCCGGTGGAGACGGTGACGTGGAAGCTCGCCGCCGTGGGCGGCGCGCCGCGCGTCGCGCTGGCGAAGGCCGCGACCGACGCGCGCGACGGCGGGCTGAAGGGCCGGCGCCGCGCGTGGTTTCCGGAGACGCGCGGCTGGACCGAGTGCGCCGTCTACGACCGCTACGCGCTGGCGCCCGGCGCGCGGCTGGACGGGCCCGCGATCGTCGAGGAGCGCGAGTCGACGTCGGTGCTGCCGCCGGGCGTGATGGCGACCGTCGACGAGTACGCGAACCTCATCGTGGAGACGAGCACCCGATGACGGCCCGGCTCGCGGCTGTCGCGCTGGTGGTGCTCCAGTGAGCGCGCGCGTCGATCCGATCACCCTCGGCGTCGTCTGGGGCGCCCTGCAGTCGATCGCGGTGGAGATCGGCACCACCGTGCACAAGACCGCGTACTCCGAGCAGGCGCGCGAGGGCCAGGACTTTTCGGTGGCCGTCTTCGACGCGCAGGGACGCATGGTGGCGCAGGGGCCGTACTCGCCGGGCCACATGGGCGCCATGTCCTTCGCGGTGAGAAACGCGCTGGCCGCGCATCCGGTAGAGACGCTGCGGCCGGGCGACGCGATCCTCCTGAACGATCCGCTGCTCGGCTCCGGCCATCTCCCCGACTTCTTCATCACGCAGCCGGCGTTCCATCGCGGCGAGCTGATCGGCTTCGCCGTCAACATCCTGCACCACACCGACGTCGGCGGCGCGCGGCCCGGAAGCCAGGCCGTCGAGGGGATCTTCGACTACTACCAGGAAGGGCTGCGCATCCCGCCGACGAAGGTCTGGCAGGAGTACCGCGAGCACGAGGGCATCGTCGGCATCATCGCGGCGAATACCCGGACCCCGGACAAGGTTCTCGGAGACCTGCGGGCGCAGCGGAGCGCGCTGCGCGTCGGCGAATTGCGGCTGACGGAGCTGGCCGAGCGCTACGGCCGCGCGACGCTCTTCGCGGCGATGGACGAGATCGTCGCCCGCACCGAGGCCAGCATGCGCGCCGCCATCCGCGCGGTGCCCGACGGCGTCTACCGCTTCGAGGATTTCCTCGACGACTGCGGCCCCGGCACCGAGCCCCTCCGGGTCGCGGTGGCGGTGACGGTCGACGGCGATCGGATGACGATCGACTACGAGGGCTCGAGCCCGCAGACCGCGTCCGGCATGAACTCCTACATCAACTACACGCGCTCGTACTCCTACGCGGCGGTGAAGTGTCTGACCGATCCCTACGGGCCGATGAACGAGGGCGCGCTGCGCCCGATCACGGTGAAGGCGCCGGAGGGCTCGTTCCTCAATCCGCGCCCGCCCGCGGGCGGCGGGCCGCGCGCGATCATCTGCTATCGCACGTTCGAGGCGGTGATCGGCGCGCTGGCGCCGGCGTTGCCCGAGCGTGTGGCCGCCGCCGCCTCGCACTTCGCCAACCCGACGTTCGGCGGCTGGGACCGCGCGCGCCAGCGCCGCTTCGTCGCGTACGAGCTCGTGCTCTCCGGCACGGGCGCCCGCGCGACGAAGGACGGCTGCGAGGCGATGTCGTACGCGTTCAACGCGTCCAACATCCCGGTCGAAGCGCAGGAGGCGAACCAGCCGCTCGTCGTCGAGCGCTTCGAGTTCATCCGCGACTCGGCGGGACCCGGCCGGTTCCGCGGCGGCTGTGGCATCCGGCGCGACCTGCGCTTCCTGGCCGACGAGGGCAAGCTGACGAATTTATCGGAGCGGCAAAAATTTCCGCCTTACGGACTGTTCGGAGGCAAGACGGGCTCCCTGGCCCGAACGGTGATCGACCCCGGACCGAACGAACAGGCCGTCCACGGAAAGGCGTCGCGCGAGTTCGAATACGCCGCGGTCATTTCGTTCCAGCAATCGGGCGCCGGCGGCTACGGCGATCCGTTCGAGCGCGATCCGGAAGCGGTGCTGGAGGACGTGCTGGACGACTACGTCTCGATCGAGGCCGCGCGAGCGCGCTACGGCGTCGTGATCGTCGGTACGGGCGGGGACCTGAGCCTCGACGAGAGCGCCACCACGGCGCTGCGCGGACGGAGGCGCTGATGCTGCCGACGCTCGAGGGGATCATCGCGCGGCGCGTGCTGGTGAACTTCCGCGTCGACCCCGACGTGGCGCGCCGGCTCGTGCCGTCGCCGCTCGAGCCCGTCGTCGAGCGCGGCGCGTGCGTGGCCGGCATCTGCCTGATCCGCCTCGAGCGGCTGCGCCCCCGGGGATTTCCGGCCGCCGTCGGCCTGGCGTCGGAGAACATGGCGCACCGGATCGCGATCCGCTATCCGACGCCGGAGGGCCCGAGTGACGGCGTGTTCATCTGGCGGCGCGACACGGAGCAGGCCCTCGTCAGCCTGCTCGGCGGCCGGCTGTTTCCCGGCGTGCACGGCAAGGCCGCGTTCGACGTCACGGAGAGCGACGCGAGCCTCCGGATGGACGTCAGCACGGAGCGCGGTGAGGCCGACGTCGCGCTGCGCGTGCGCTCGTCGACCGACTGGCGGCCGACGCCGCTGTTCCCGACGTTCGACGCCGTCTGCGAGTTCTTCCGCCGCGGCGATTGCGGCTTCTCGTGCTCGCTCCATCAGGACCGGCTGGAAGGGATGCGTCTCAAGACGCTGGTCTGGAAGATGGAGCCGCTCGCCGTCGACGCCGTGCGGGCCGCGTTCTACGCCGACGTCACGCGTTTTCCGTCCGGCGCCGCCGTGCTCGACGGCGCCGTGCTCATGCGCGGCATCCCCCACGAGTGGCACGAGCTCACCGACGTGCCGGAGCTGGCGACGACGGCATGATCGCCTTCACGCCCGAGCAGGAGGAGTTCCGCAAGAGCGTCGCGCGCTTCGTCGACGCGGAAGTCGCGCCGGCCGCGCAGGCGCTCGACGAGCGCGGCGAGTTTCCCGCCGCGCTGATGCGGCGCATCGGCGAGCTGGGCTGGCTCGGGCTGCGCTATCCGGAGAAGTACGGCGGCGCCGACGCCGACATGACGACCTACTGTCTGCTCGCCGAGGAGCTGGCGCGCGGCTCGCTGTCGGTGGCGGCGGCGGCGGGGATGCAGTCGCTCATGGGCACGCACTTCATCCACGCGTACGGCGACGACGCCCTCCGCGAGCGCTACCTGGTGCCCGCGCTGCGCGGCGAGCTCGTCGCCACCTTCGCCATGACGGAGCCGAACGCCGGCTCGGACGTCGCCAATCTCGCGACGCGCGCCGAGCGGCGCGGCGACCGCTGGCTGCTTCGCGGCACCAAGACCTGGGTGACCAACGCGCCGGTGGCCGACGTGCTCACGGTGGCCGCGAAGACCTCGGGCGAGCGCGGGATGAAGAACATCGCCCTCTTCCTGCTCGACCGGCGCACGATGCGCGGCATCACGCTGGGCAAGCCCATCGACAAGATGGCGGTGCGCGCCTCCGCCACCGGCGAGATCCTCCTCGACGACGTCGAGGTGCCACACGCGCACCTGCTGGGGGGCGAGACGGGCGGCGCCGAGAAGATCGGCGGCATCCTGGCCGAGATCCGCATCATGACGGCGGCCCTCTCGGTCGGCCTCGCGCGCGCGGCGTACGAGGCGGCGCTGGCGTACTCGCGCGAGCGCGTCGCCTTCGGCAAGCCGATCGGCGAGCACCAGGCGATCGGCTTCAAGCTGGCCGACATGCTGGCCGGGATCCACGCCGCCGCGCTGATGACCTACCAGGCGGCGGGGCGGCTCGACGCCGGGCGGCCGGTGAGCCGCGAGGCGGCGATGGCGAAGCTCCTCGCTTCGGAGACGGCGGTGAGGGTGACCGACGACGCCGCGCGCATCTTCGCCTCGTACGGCCTCGCGATGGAGTATCCGGTGCAGCGCTACTTCCGCGACGCGCGCTTTCTGCTGCCGGGCGGCGGGACGTCGGAGATCCTTCGTCTCGTGATCGGGAGGGAGCTCGATTGGGACCGGGGGACCGCGTTCCAATGAAGCGCTACGACGTCCTGACGTTCGACTGCTACGGCACGCTCATCGACTGGGAGCGCGGCATCGGCGACGCGTTTGCCGTGGCCGCGCGCGTGGACGGCGTGACGCTCGACCGCGCGGCCGTCCTGGGTGCGTATCACGAGATCGAGCCGGTCGTGGAGACCGAGCGCTATCGAAGGTATCGCGAGGTGCTGACGCTCACCGCGCAGCGCGTCGCCGAGCGGCTGGGCTGGCCGCTCGCCGCCGGGCGCGCCGGGTTCCTGGCCGAGAGCCTGCCGACATGGCCGCCGTTCGCCGACACGAACCCGGCGCTGCAGCGGCTCGCCGATGCCGGCTACCGGCTGGCGATCCTCTCCAACGTGGACGACGATCTCCTGGCCGGCACCCGCAAGCACCTCGGCGTGGAGTTCGAGTTCGTCGTGACGGCGCAGCAGGTCGGCTCGTACAAGCCCGCGCCCGCGCACTTCACGACGGCGCGGCAGCGCATCGACGGCGCGCGCTGGCTGCACGTGGCGCAAGGCTACTTCCACGACATCGAGCCGGCCCGGGCGCTCGGCATCCCATCGGCATGGATCAACCGCAAGCATGAACAGCCGTCGGGCGATGCCCGGCCGGATTTCGAGTTCGGCACGCTGGGCGAGGCGGCGGCGTGGCTGACGGGCGCGTAGAGGGAGAGCGCATGGCGCACGGCGGGCGGGGGCGGTACTGGGAGGAGTTCACGGTCGGCGAGGTGCTCGTCACCGGCCGGCGCACGATCGACGGCGGCGACGTCACGCGCTTCGCAGGATTCACGGGCGACTTCAACCCGCTGCACATCGACGCGGAGTTCGCGAAGACGACGCCGTTCGGCGAGCGCGTCGCCCACGGGATCCTCACGCTGGCCGTCTCCAACGGCCAGCAGAACCTCGGCGGCTGGTTCGAGGGCACGACGCTCGCGCTGCTCGGCCTCGACCGCCTGACGTTCACGGCGCCGGTGAAGTTCGGCGATACGGTGCACACCGAGATGACGGTGAAGGAGACGCGGCCCTCGTCGAAGCCCGACCGCGGCCTGGTCGTCTTCCACGTGGCCGTGAAGAACCAGCGCGGTGAGCCGGTGTGCACCTACCAGGAGACCGTGCTGATGCGGAGGAAGCGGGGATGACGCCGCTGGAGACGGTGCTCGACGCCATCAAGCGCAAGGACCCGGCGGCGGTGACGCGCGCGCTCGACACCGATCCCGGTCTCGCCACGGCGCGCAGCGCGAGCGGGCAGACGCCGGCGCTGGTGGCGATCTACTGGCGCCCGCCGGAGATGCTGGCGCTGCTGCGCTCGCGCGGGGTGTCGCTGGACGTGTTCGAGGCGGCCGCGGCCGGCGACACGGAGCGCGTGCGCGCGCTGCTCGATGCCGATCCGTCGCTGCGCGACGCGCACGCCCGCGATGGCTGGACGCCGCTGCACCTCGCAGGTCACTTCCGGCAGACGGCGGTGATCGACCTGCTGCTCGCGCGCGGCGCCGACGTCAACGCCGTCTCGCGCAACGCCGACGCCAACGCGCCGCTGCACGCGGCGGCAGCGGGCGGCGCCGACGCGGCGGTGATGAGCCGGCTGGTCGCCGCCGGTGCGCGTGTGAGCCATCACCAGAGCGGCGGCTACACGGCGCTGCACGAGGTAGCGGCCATCGGCAACGCCGAGGTCGTACGGCTACTGCTGGCGGCGGGCGCGCAGCCGGACGCGCGCACCGCTGAGGGCGAGACGCCGGCCGAGCTGGCGCGGAAATCGGGCCACGCCGCGATCGCCGACGCGCTGGACGGCGCCGCCGCGGTGGGGAGGACGTCATGAGAAAGGTCGCGCTCGTCGGCGCGGGCGTGTCAAAGTTCGGCGTGCGCAGGGCGTCGTACCGCGACCTCATCTGGGAAGCGGGCAAAGCGTGCTTCGATTCGATACCGGGCGTGAAGCCAAAAGACATCGAAGGACTCGTGGTCGGATCGGTCATGCCCGAGCGGACGGCGTTCCAGAGCCACATCTCGTCGATGGCCGCGGAGGCGCTCGGCATCCGCCCGAGCGCGCTGAGCGCGCGCACCGAGCACATGTGCGCCTCGGGCACCGTCGGCATCCGCTACGCCTACGCGTTCATCGCGGCCGGGCTCGCCGATCTCGTCATGGTGCTCGGCGTCGAGAAGCTGAACCAGCCGAGCGGCGACGAGGCCATCCTCAACATGGGCACGGGCGTGGACCGCGAGTGGGAGGCGGCGTTCGGCCTCACCGCCCCGCCGTGCTTCGCGCTGGCCGCGCAGCGCCACATGGCCGCCTACGGCACGACCGAAGAGCAGCTCGCCCTCGTCGGCGTGAAGAACCACACGCACGCGTCGAAGAACCCCAATGCCCACTTCAACAAGGGCGCCACCCTCGACCAGGTGCTCGGCTCGCGGATGATCGCGAGCCCGCTGCGCCTGTTCATGTGCTCGCCGATCACCGACGGCGCGGCCGCCGTGATCGTGGCCAGCGAGGATCGGGCGCGCGCGCTGACCGACCGACCCGTGTGGATCCGCGGCAGCGGCCAGGCGCTCGACGGCTTCCAGCTGACCTCGCTGCACGAGGACTACGCGCACTGGCCGGCCATGCAGCGCGCGGCGGCGTCGGCGTACAAGGCGGCCGGCGTCGGGGCCAGGGACGTGGACGTCGCCGAGGTGCACGACTGCTTCTCCATCGCCGAGCTGATCGCCTACGAGGAGCTGGGCTTCTGCGCCAAGGGGGAGGCCGGGCCGTTCGTGGCCGCCGGCCGGAGCGACTACGGCGGCGACGTCGTCGTCAACCCGCGCGGCGGGCTGATCGGATGCGGCCATCCGCTCGGCGCCACCGGCGTGGCCCAAGCGGCGGAGATCTTCGTCCAGCTGCGTGGCGAGGCCGGCGCGCGCCAGGTCCCCGACGCCGAGACCGGCCTCACCCACAACAACAGCGGCATGGGCGAGCACATCGTCGTGATCTACGGGAAGGATCCCGCCTGAGCATGAGCGACACGGTCGCCGTCCTCGGCGCCGGGCGCATCGGGCGCCAGATCGCGCTCACGTTCGCGCTGGGCGGCTGCCGCGTCGTCCTGGTGGATCTCAAGGGCCGCTCGGTCGCCGACAGCGAGCTGGTGCTGGCCGACGCGCGGCGCGAGATCACGCGCGACCTCGCGCTGATGGCCGAGGAGCGGGTGATCGCGGAGGACGACGCGCCGGCCGCGCTCGAGCGGATCGAGGAGCGGATCGGGCTGGGCGACCTCGGCGCGTGCGCGTTCGTGCAGGAGGCGCTGCCGGAGTCGGTGGACCTCAAGCGCGCGACCTTCACGCGACTCTCGGAGGTGATCTCGGCCGACGCGATCGTGGCGTCGGCCTCGTCGACGATCTCGCCGTCGCATCTCGCGGACGCGGTGGCGCGGCCGGAGCGCTTCCTCGTGGCGCACTGGCTCAACCCGGCGCACATCATCCCGCTCGTGGAAGTGGTGCCCGGGCCCCGGACGGCGGCGAAGACCGTCGAGATCACGCTCCGGCTCCTCGAGCGGCTCGGCAAGACGCCGGTGCGGTGCGCCGACTCGCCGGGGTTCATCGGTCCTCGCATCCAGGTGTTGCTCATGAACGAGGCCGTGCGCCTGGTCGAGGAAGGCGTGGCCACGCCCGAGGACGTCGACCGCGCGTTCCGCGCCGGCATGGGCTTCCGCTACGCGTCGATCGGCATCTTCGAGTTCATCGACTGGGGCGGGGTGGACATCCTGTACCGCGCGAGCCGCTACATGAGCGAGGCGCTCGGCGACGAGCGCTTCAAGCCCGCGCGCCTGGTCGAGCGGAAGATGGCGTACAACGAGCTCGGGACCAAGACCGGGCGCGGCTTCTTCGACTACACGGGCGAGCGGCGCGACACGTTCGAGACGGCGAAGATCCGCGCGCTGCTCCGGCAGCTCAAGCGCGATCGGGAGTCGGCGCCGTGATCGTGGCCGCGTACCTGTACTGGCCGGTGATCTACCTCGCGGTGTACCTGCCGTTCATCGTACCGCGCCTGCCCGCGTGGGATCACGTCCCGGCGGCGGTCGTGGCGACGATCCTCGGCGGGTACGTCGCGGTGCTGCTGGCGGCCGGGCGCTCGCTCGCGCATCGGCGCATCGCGCTGCATGCCATCGGCATCGCCGTGAGCGTCGACGCCTTCTCGCTCGTCATGTCGGCGCTCCGCACGCCCGCGTTCGCCAGAACCTTCGACGGGTTCGACCCGTGGGACGCGCTCGCGATGGTGGTGCATGCCCTCATGGTGCTGGCGTGCCTCGAGGCCGGTCGCGCGCTCGGACGGGCCACGCGCGCGCGGCGGAGCGTCGCGTGACGTACTTCCGTGCGACCGACCCGTTCCCGCTCGAGAGCGCGGAGCACACCAAGCTGCACGAGTTCTACACGCGGCTCGGCGAGGGCCGGCTGGTGACCACGCGCTGCGGCGCCTGCGGCACCACGGCGTGGCCGCCGCGCGGCTTCTGCGGCGAATGCGCGTCGGACGCGTTCTCGTGGGTGGACCTGGCGCGCGAGGGCACCATCCACGCCTTCACCGTGCAGGACACGGGGCTGCCGGCCGGCTTCGACGGCCCGCGCGTCTTTGCGATCGTGAAGGTGGACGGCCATCGCGTGTTCGCGCTGGTGACGGGCGCCGATCCCGCGAAGGTCCAGGTCGGCCAGCGCGTGCGGCTCGCCCCCGTGCGCGTGAGCGACGATCCGAAAGGGCAGCCGCGCTGGCTGACCGCGTTCACGCCGGCATGAAAGTCCTCATCGCCAAGCCCGGCCTCGACGGCCACGACCGCGGCGCCAAGGTCGTGGTCCAGGCGCTGCGCGACGCGGGCCTCGAGGTCGTCTACACCGGGCTCAAGCGCACGCCCGAGGAGATCGTCGCGGAGGCGGTGCAGGAGGACGTGGACGTGGTCGGGCTGTCGATTCTCTCTGGTGCTCACGTGCCGCTCGCCCGGCGCGTGCTCGAGGGGCTGCGCGCGCAGGGCGCCGCCGACGTGCGCGTCGTGGTGGGCGGGATCGTCCCCCCGCGCGACGTCGAGGCGCTCCGCGCGCTCGGCGTGAGCCGCGTGTTCCCGATGGGGACGCCGCTGCCGGAGATCGTGAAAGCATTCCAGGGAGACCTCGCGTGACGCCCGGTTGGCTCGACGCGCGCGCGTATCCGTTCGCGCAGCGCTGGATCGAGATCGAGGGCGCGCGTGTCCACTACGTCGACGAGGGCGGCGGACCCACGGTGCTCATGGTCCACGGCACCCCGACGTGGTCGTTCCTCTGGCGTCATCTCATCACCGGCCTGCGCGACCATCATCGCTGCGTCGCCCTGGATCTGCCGGGCTTCGGCCTGTCGGACAAGCCGCCCGGCGACGCCTACCGCCCCGAAGACCAGGCGCGACGGCTCACCGCCTTCGTGGACGCGCTGCGGCTCAAGGACTGGGCGCTCGTCGTCCACGACTTCGGTGGCCCCATCGGCCTGTCGCTCGCGATCGAGCGGCCCGACGCCGTCCGGCGGCTGGTCCTCTTCAACACGTGGATGTGGTCGCTCGCGGGCGACCGCCAGTACCGGCGGGTCGACCGGCTCTTCTCGGGACGCCTCGGCCGCGCGCTCTACGAGCGCTTCGGCTTCTCGGTGAACGTGGTGTGGCGCCACGCCGTGCGCGACGCGCGCTACACACGCGCGGTGCACCGCCAGTACGCGGCGCCGCTCGCCGATTCCGGGGCGCGCCACGCGACGTGGATCTACCTGCGCGCGCTGCTCGGCTCGAGCGCGTGGTACGAGGGGCTGTGGGCGCGACGCGAGCGGCTCGCGCGCATCCCGGCCCTCCTCGTGTGGGGCGCGAAGGACCCGGTCTTCGCGAAGTTCCTGCCGCGCTGGCGCTCGGTCTTCTATCGCGCCGAGGTGATGGAATTGCCCGACGCCGGCCACGCGCCGCAGGAGACGCGCGGCGCCGAGGTCGTGCCCGTCGTCGCCCGGTTCCTGGACGCAGGGAGGACGCCATGAAGGACGTGAGACTTCACGCGGGCATTCGGGTCAAGCCCGTCTACGGTCCGGAGGATCTGGCCGGGCGCGACGTCGACCGCGACGTCGGCCGGCCGGGCGAGTACCCGTTCACGCGCGGGATCCACAAGCACATGTACCGGGAGCGGCTGTGGACGATGCGCCAGTACATCGGCTTCGGCACGCCGCAAGAGACGAATGCTCGATTCAAATACCTGATGGCTCATGGACAGGATGCATTGAACGTGGCCTTCGATTTACCGACGCAGCTCGGCCTCGACTCCGATGATCAACGCGCCGACGGCGAGGTGGGGCGCGTGGGCATGGCCATCGACACGCTGGCCGACATGGAGGAGGCGTTCGCCGGCATCCCGCTCGATCGCGTCAGCGTCTCGCTGACGATCAACGGCATGGCGGCGCCGATCACCGCGATGTACTTCGCCGTCGCCGACGCGCAGGGCGCCGTGCGCGAGCGCGTGGTGACCACGCCGCAGAACGACATCCTGAAGGAGTTCGTCGCGCGCGGGACCTGGATCTATCCCGTGGAGCCCTCGCTGCGGCTCGTCGGCGACCTCATCGAGTACTCGGCACGCCACTATCCGCGCAGCAATCCCGTGTCGGTCTGTGGCTACCACATCCGCGAGGCAGGCTGCACGACGGCGCAGGAGATGGCGTACGGCCTCGCCATCGCCGCCGCCTACGTGGACATGATGATCCGGCGCGGCATGGACGTGGACGAGTTCGCGCCGCGTGTGTCGTTCAACTTCACGGCGTGGGGCAAGATCTTCGAGGAGGTCGCGAAGTTCCGCGCGGGACGGCGGCTCTACGCGCGGATGCTGCGCGAGCGCTTCGGCGCGACGAATCCGAAGTCGTGGATGTTCCGCACGCTCATCGGCGGCGGGGGCTCGGCCTTCGTCGTGCAGGAGCCCGAGAACAACATCGTGCGCGGGGCCTACATCGCGCTGGCGGCCGCGCTCTCGGGCGCGCAGACGATGGCGCTGCCGACGTACGACGAGGCGTACACGATCCCGTCGGCCAAGGCGCAGCTCATCGCGCTGCGCACGATGCAGATCTGCGCGGAGGAGGCGGGCGCGGCCGATACGGTCGATCCGCTCGCCGGTTCCTACTTCGTGGAGGCACTGACCAACGAGATGGAGGAGAAGATTCTGGAGGAGCTGGCGGCGGTGGACCGCATGGGCGGCATCGTGGACGCCATCAAGTCGGGGGCCCTGCAGGCCGAGGTGGCGCGGCAGGCCTATCGATTCGAGCAGGGGCTGGCCTCGGGCGAGGTGCCCAAGGTCGGCGTCAACTGCCACGTGGCCGAGGGGGCGGCCGAGGCCGATCCCGAGGTCGAGCTGTACGCCTTCGATCCGAGCGTCGCGGCGACGCAGGTGGCGAAGCTGGCGCGCGTGCGCCGCGAGCGCGACGACCGCGCCGCGCGCGCGGCGCTGAGGCGCCTGTCCGACGAGGCGCGCGGCCCCGCGAACCTCATGGAGGCCATCGTGGAGGCGGTGAAGGCGTACGCGACGCTGGGCGAGATCAACCGCGCAATGAAAGACGTCTTCGGCGAGCACAAGGAGCCTGTTCAATGGTGACCAGAGAGCGGTTCGCGCAGGGGATGACGTTCGACGAGTACGTGAAGTTCGTGGGCACGCCCGAGAACCTCAAGCGCGAGGGCTCGTTCGGCATGCCGCGGCGGGACTACGGCGAGTTCCTCCGCAAGGCCTTCGAGTCGGCGCAGCTCTCCGACGCCCAGCGCGAGGCCTGGCAATGGATCGTCTCGCAGCCGAACGGCCCCGCGAAGATGCTGGTGATCTCCGAGGAATGGTCGTCGGACTGCCGCCGCGACGTGCCGGTGCTGGCACGGCTGGCCCAGGTCGGCGGGCTCGAGATGCGCGTCTTCCCGCGCGACGGCCACAAGATCAGCGCGCTGCCCGCTCCCGACCCGAAAGAATCGCCCAACGCCGACGTGATGGCGCCGTTCGTCCGGAAGCGCGGCGCCGAGACGTTCCAGTCCATCCCCGTCGCCGTCTTCTACACGAAGGGCTTCGAGCACCTCTACACGTACATGGAGTTCCCGCAGATCTATCGCAAGGACCGCGTGGTGGCCGCCATCCGCGCACCCAAGCCCGGTGAGGCGAAGGAGGACACGGCCAAGCGCGGCCTGACCGACTTCTTCGCGTTCCAGCAGACGCCGTTCTTCCGGCTCTACGCGAACGCCGCGGTCGACGAGATCATCTCCATGCTCCACGAGCGTCTGCGGGTGGGCTCGCTGGCGTGACCGAGCTGTCCGTCGTCGGCAAGGCGACGCCGAAGAAGGATGGCGCCGAGAAGGTCACCGGGCGCACGCGCTACCTGCACGACCTCATCCTGCCGCGCCTCGCCCACGGCAAGATCCTGAGATCGCGGCACCCGCACGCGCGCCTCGTCCGCATCGACACGCGGCGCGCGGCGGCGCTGCCCGGCGTGCTCGCGGTGCTGACCGCCGCCGACGTCGAGCAGGAGCGCTTCGGCTTCGCCCGGGACCAGACCGCGCTCAAGGCCGGCAAGGTGCGCTGCGTCCGCGATGAGATCGCCGCCGTCGCCGCCGAGACGGCGGCCATCGCGGAGGAGGCCATCGGCCTCGTCGAGGTCGACTACGAGGAGTTGCCCGCGGTGTTCGACCCCGTGGCCGCGGCACGGCCGGGCGCGCCACGCGTGCACGACGAGCGCGCCGACAACCTGACGGATTTGCGCTACCAGTTCAGCCACGGCGACGTCGACCGCGCGTTCGCCGAGGCGGCGGCGGTGGTGGAGGGCGTCTATCGTCTGAACTTCGTCACCACGTGCTGTCTCGAGACCATGGTCGCGATCGCGGAGTGGGACGCGCAGGGCGGGCTCACGATGTGGTCCACCACGCAGGTGCCCTTCCTCTACCAGCGCGAGCTGGCGGGCGCGCTCGGCATCACCGGCGACCGCGTCCGCGTGATGCAGCCGCCCGTGGGCGGCAACTTCGGGCGCGGGCTCGATCTCTACCCGATCGACGTGATCGCGGCGCTGCTCGCGCGCCGCGTGCGTCGTCCCGTCAAGGTGGAGTTCGAGCGACTCGAGGAGTTCGTCGCCAGCCCCACGCGCGAGCCGTGCGAGATCCGGCTGCGAACGGCCGCCGACGTCTCCGGGCGGCTGCTCGCGCGCGAGGCGCACGTGACCGTCGACAACGGCGCCTACGTGTCGTGGGGCTCGACGACACCCTACGTGATGCTCGCGACGGTGGCCGGGCTCTACCGGGTGCCCAACGTCCGCTTCGACACGACGATCGCCTACACGAACAATCCCTACTCCGGCTCGATGCGCGGCTACGGCAACCTCGAGTCCACGTTCGCCGTCGAGTCGCAGATGGACGAGCTGGCCGACCGCCTCGGCCTCGACCGCCTCGAGATCCGCCGGCGCAACGCGACGAAGTCCGGCGACGTCAATCCGCAGGGCTTCGTCGTCACCTCGTGCGCGATGAGCGATTGTCTCGAGGCCGTCGCGGACGCCATCGGCGGGCCGGCGCCGCCGGAGGCGGGCTGGCGCCGTGGCGTCGGCTACGCCGGCATGTTCCACGTGGCCGGCGGCGCGCGGATCTATCGCTCGGACGGCTGCGGCGCCATCGTGAAGATGGACGACTTCGGCAAGGTCGCGCTGATCACCGGCGCGACCGAGATCGGCCAGGGCAGCGAGACGGTGCTGGCGATGATCGTCGCCGAGACGCTCGGCGTGCCGCTCGAGCGCGTGGACGTCGTGAACTCCGACACGGCCGTGAAGCCGTGGGACGTCGGCGCGCACGCCAGCCGCACGACGTTCATCGCCGGCAACGCGGCGCGGATGGCCGCCGAGAAGCTGCGCGGCGATCTCCTGGCCATGGCCGCCGAGCAGCTCGAGGAGCCCGTGGAGCGCCTGGCCATGAGCGACGGCGCGATCGTCGTGACGGCGGAGCCGCAGCGGCGGCTGCCCTACGAGCGCGTGGCGCGGGCTGGCCACTATGCGCCCGGCGGCCGCACGCTCGTGGCCGAGGCCTTCTACGATCCGCCGACGACGATGCTCGACAAGGACCTGCGCGGCAACGTCTCGGCGACGTACGGCTTCGCCGCCCAGGCCGTCGTGCTCGACGTCGAGGAGGCCACGGGCGCCATCCGCGTCCGCCGCGTCGTCTCGGCCCACGACGTCGGCCGCGCGCTGAACCCGCTGGCCGCCGAGGGGCAGATCCACGGCGGGATCCACATGGGCCTCGGGTACGCGCTGGCCGAGCGGCTCGTCGTCGAGAACGGGCAGGTGCTCACCGCGTCCTTCATGGACTACGCGATCCTGAGAGCGGAGGACATGCCCGAGCTCGTGGTGCGCCTCATCGAGACGCACGACGCCGAGGGCCCGTTCGGCGCCAAGGGCCTCGGCGAATCCGGCGTGATCCCGGTCTCCGCCGCGGTCGCCAACGCCGTGCACGACGCCATCGGGGTCCGTTTCACCGAGCTGCCGATCACGCCGGTGCGCGTGCGCGCCGCGCTGGAGGCCGGCCGCCGGTGAGGCTCTTCGAGGGCGTGCGCGTGCTCGACCTCTCGCGGATGCTCGCGGGCCCGTACGGCTCGATGCTGCTGGCCGACATGGGCGCCGAGGTCCTCAAGGTCGAGGCGCCGGACGGCGGCGACCCGATGCGCGCGATGGGGCCGCCGTTCCTGCCCGACGGCGAGAGCGCGTACTTCCTGGCGATCAACCGCAGCAAGAAGTCGCTCGTGCTCGACCTCGGCAAGCCCGCGGGACGCGACGTGTTTCTCGATCTCGCCGCGCAGGCCGACGTCGTGTGGGAGAACTTCCGGCCGGGCGTGATGGAGCGCCTCGGCCTCGGCTACGCCGCGCTCTCGACGGTGAACCCGCGCCTGGTGATGTGCTCGCTCTCGGCGTACGGCCAGGACGGGCCGTACCGCGACTGGCCCGCGTTCGACCTGGCGCTGCAGGCGATGGGCGGCGCGATGTCGATCACCGGCGAGGCCGGCGGCGGCCCGGTCCGCATGGGCCTGCCGATGGGCGACCTCGCCGGCGGCCTGTTCGGCGCCTTCTCCGTCGCCGGCGCGCTGCTGCGGCGCGCGCGCACGGGGCTGGGCGCGCACGTCGACCTCTCGCTGCTCGACTGCCAGGTCTCGCTGCTCTCGTACCTTGCCCAGTATTTCTGGACCGACGGCGTCGTGCCCCAACCCATGGGCACCGCGCACGCCTCGGTCGTGCCGTACGGCACGCTCGCCACGCGCGACGGTCACCTGATCGTCGCCGTCTTCGAGCGCTTCTGGCCGGCCTTCTGCCGCGCCGCCGCGCACGCGGAGTGGACGGCCGATCCGCGCTTCGCCGCCAACGCCGACCGCGTCGCGAACCGCGCGGCGCTGATGGCGCTGATCGAGCGCGCGTTCGCCGAGCGGACGACGGCCGAGTGGCTCGAGCGTCTGCACGCCGAGGGGGTGCCGGCGACGCCGATCCAGACGGTCGATCGCGTGCTGAGCGATCCTCAGGTGCGTCACCGCGGGATGGTCGCGGAGGTCGAGCACCCGCGTCACGGCCGGCTGCCGACGCTGGGCACGCCGATCAAGCTCGACGACGCGACGCGCTTCGCGCCGGCGCCGCCTCCGCGGCTCGGCCAGCACACCGACGAGGTGCTGGCCACGCTGCTCAAGTATCCGGGCGAGCGCATCGACGCGCTCCGCAGGGAAGGGGTCATCGCGTGAATGTGGCCGTGCGAGCCGCAGCCCGCTTCAGGAGCCGCAGCCGAAGGCGAGGCGACGCTGTGAGAAGCGAGGCGAGTCTATGAATCTTGCCGTTCTCGGTGGCAGCCACGGGGCCTTCGCGACCGCGGCGGATCTGGCGTTGGCCGGGCACCGCGTGCGGCTGTGGCGCCGGCGCCCGGAAGATCTCGCCGCGCTGTCCAGGGGCATCACGCTGACGGCGGAGCAGCGCCAGGGCGCAGCGCGCCTGGACAAGGCCACGGCGGACCTCGACGAGGCCGTGCACGAGGCCGACGTCGTCATCGCACCGCTGCCCGCGTCGACCCACGAGGACCTCGGCCGGCGTCTCGCGGGCGCCCTCACCGAGCAGCAAGTCGTCCTGCTCGGCGCGGCCACGCTGGGCTCGTTCGTCATCGCGCGCGAGATCGCGCGCGCGGGTAAGGCGCTGCCGCTGGCGCTGGCCGAAACGGGGACGCTGCCGTATCTCGCGCGCAAGACGGGGCCGGCGGCCGTCGCGGCGCCGGTGCGCGCCGCGAACCTGCCCGTCGGCGTCTTCCCCGCGTCCCGGGCGAAGGACGCTCTCGCGCGCGTGCGCGAGCTCTACCCGGCGACACGACCGTGCGTGGACGCGATCGACGCCGCGCTCACGAACGCGGGGCCGGTGATCCATCCGCCGCTCGTGCTGGTCAACGCCGGCGCCATCGACCGCGGGAAGTTCGACGTTCACGCGGCGGGCACGACGGAGAGCGCGCGCCGGCTCATCGACGCGGTGGACGCCGAGCGCGTGGCGAGCCGCAAGGGCTGGGGCTTCCCCGCGCCGCACTACGAGATGGCGACGTACTACGACGAGGCGCGCGCCGCCGAGGGCCTCTACGGCGCCGGCGCCAAGGGAAAGCTGGTCGCGAGCGGGCTCTGGAACGAGGTGCTCACGTTCGAGCATCGCTACGTGACCGAGGACGTGGAGCTCGGCCTGCCGTTCTTCGAGTCGGCGGCGCGCTCGGTCTCCGTCGCCTCGCCGGCCACCTCCGGCCTGCTCGGCGTCTTCGGCGCGCTGCTGCGCCGGCCACTGGCCGGGCGCGGCCGCGACCTCGACCACCTCGGCCTCGGCGAGCTGACGCTGCGCGACGTCCGCGAGCTGTTCCACGAGGGCTGGCAGTCCGCGCTGTGGCGCAGGGTCGCGCGATGAGCGTGCGTGTCGGCGTCACCCTGATGGCCACGGAGCCGCCCGACCGGTTCCGCGAGCTGGTGGCGCTGGTCGACGACGCCGGCTTCGACGAGCTGTGGGTATGCGACTCGTCGCTCCACGGGCGCGACGTCTACGCGTACCTGGCGCTGGTGGCGACGACGTCGCGCCGGCTGGCCTTCGGTCCCAACTGCACGCACCCGTATACGCGCCATCCGGCGATCACCGTGAACGCGGTCGCCACGCTGCACGAATTGTCGGGCGGCCGCGCGCGCCTGGCGCTCGGCGCCGGCGACCGCCCCGTGACCGAGCTGGGCCACCGCGCGGCGTCGGTGGCGACGGTGCGCGAGACGATCGCCATCGCGCGCGCGCTCACCGCCGGCGGCGACGTGACGCGCGAGGGCCCGATCCGGCTCGCGCGCGCGCGTCTCACCATGACGCTGCCGTCGCCGCTGCCCATCTACGTCGCCGCGTCCGGCGCGCGGATGCTCGAGCTCGGTGGCGAGGTCGCCGACGGCGTCCTCTTCTTCAGCGGCGTGCACCCGCCGTGCGTCGAGTGGGCGCTGGCGCGCGTCGCCGACGGCGCGCGCCGCGCCGGCCGCGATCCCGCGTCGCTGGACGTCGCGTGCACCGTGGCCGGCTCGCTCCGCGAGGACGCGCACGCGGCGCGCCGCGAGTGCGTGCCGATGGCCGCCTGGTTTCCGCAGACGGCGCCCGTCTACGCCGAGCTGGCCGGCGTGCCGGCCGACGTCGCCGCGCGGATCCGCGCGGCGTACGCGGGCGGGCACTTCGACGGCGCGCACGGCGCGTTCTCGCACGTGACCGACGAGATGGTCGATCGCTTCACGGTCGCCGGCGGCGCCGAGCTGTGGCGGCGGCGGCTGAAAGACCTGGTGGCGCTCGGCCTTCGCCACCTGAACGTGTTCGTGCTGTCACGCGACGCGCGCGGGATGCTCGAAACGCTCGCGCGCGACGTGTTGCCGGCCGTGCGGGGGCTCGCGTGACGCCGCCGCCCGGCTACGTGCTCATCCGGCCCGAGACGCTCGTCGCGCTGCAGAAGGCCGTGGAGGCGGCGCTGGGCGCGCGCGCCGCCGAATGCCTCGTGGCCGGCGGGCTTGCCGGCGGCGCCCGCGCCACCGCAGCCCTGGAAGGCCCGCCCCAAGCGCGCGTGCAACGACTGCTCGAGGCCGGGCGCGACATCGGCTGGGGCGACTTCGCCCTCGAGCGGCTCACGCCGAGGCAGCTCATCGTCACCGTCGGCGACTCGCCGTTCGCGCGCGTCTATGGCCGCGCCGGGGCGCCGGTCTGCCACCTCACGCGCGGCGTGCTGCAGACGCTCGCCTCGACGGTGCTCGAGGCGCCGGTCGCCGTGGCGGAGACGGCGTGCGCGGCGGTCGGCGCCGAGCGCTGCCGCTTCGAGACTGTCGAGGTTGGGAGGGACGAGGCGTCCCCCCCAACTCCCCCCCGGTTCGCGCGGAATGCCACCACGGTGTCAAAGCAACCGCTGCTCCGCGGCGTGCTGCACATCGGCATCGTGGTCGACGACCTCGAGCAGAGCCTGCGCGAGTGGCAGCGGGTGTTCGGCGTGAGCGTGGGCGACCGCTGGCAGAGCGACATCGGCGTGAAGGTCGCGTTCCTCGACGTCGCGGGCACCCGGCTCGAGCTGGTGGAGTACACCGGGCCCATCGTGCAGCGCTTCGGCCCCGTGCTCGCCCGCCGCGACGGGGTCCACCACGTCTGCTTCGCCGTGGACGATCTCGACGCCGCGCTCGCCGATGTGCGCGCCCGCGGGCTGCGCGTCGTGCCGGGCTTCCCGCTGGAGGGCGCGCACGGACGGATCGCGTTTCTCGAGCCCGAGCCGACGACCGGCCTCGTCACCGAGCTCTGCCAGCCGCGCGAGCCGGTGTGATGGGCTACCGCCTCGGGGTCGACGTCGGCGGCACGTTCACCGACCTCGTGCTCGCCCGCGACGGCGCCCCGCCGCGCGCGGCGAAGACGCCGTCCACGCCCGCCGATTCCTCGGAAGGCTTCCTCGCCGGGCTGGCCGAGCTGGCGGCGGGCGAGGGCCGCGCGCTCGACGCGTTCCTCGCCGACGTGGAGGTCATCGTGCACGGCACCACGGTCACGACCAACGCCGTCCTCACCGGCGAGGTCGCGCGCGTGGGCTTGCTCACCACGCGCGGCTTCCGCGACGCGCTTGCGATGCGGCGTGGCATCCGCGAGGCGCAGTACGACAATCGCTACACGGCGCCGCCGCCGCTCGTCGAGCGCTGGCTCCGCCTGCCCGTCACCGAGCGTGTCGACGCCACCGGCGCCGTCCTCACGCCGCTGGACCCCGCCGACCTCGACGCCGCGCTGGACACCTTGCACGCCGCCGGCGCGGAGGCCGTGGCCATCTGCTTCATGCACGCGTGGGCGAATGCCGCGCACGAGCAGGCGGCCGAGGCGCGCGCGCGGGCCGCGCTGCCGGCGGCGTACCTGTCGCGCTCCTCGGCGCTGCTGCCGCAGGTACGCTTCACGGAGCGCGTGAGCACCACGGTCCTCAACGCCGCCGTGGGGCCCGTGCTCTCGCGCTATCTCGATCGCCTCATCGCGCGGCTCGGCGCCGCGGGCTTCCGCGGCGTGCTGCTCGTCATGCAGTCCAACGGCGGCGTGGCGTCGCCGGCCGTGGCGCGCGCGGCCGCGGCGACGACGCTGCTGTCCGGCCCGGCCGCCGCGCCGACGGCGGCGCTCGCGTACCTGGCGCCGCACGGCGCCCGCGACTTCCTCACGGTGGACATGGGCGGCACGTCGTTCGACGTGTGCCTGGTCAAGGACGGCGCGCCGGCCGTGACGTCGGAGGGCCGCATCGCGCGCTATCCCTTCGGCCTGCCCGCGCTGGCGATCCACACGATCGGCGCCGGCGGCGGCTCCATCGGCTGGCTCGACGCCGGCGGACTGCTGCGGATGGGACCGAAGAGCGCCGGCGCCGCCCCCGGTCCCGCGTGCTACGGCCGCGGCGGCACACGGCCCACGTGCACCGACGCCGACCTCGTGCTCGGATATCTCTCACCCGCGGGCTTCCTCGGCGGCCGCGTTCCGCTCGACGAGGCTGCCGCGCGCGCCGCCGTCGCCACGCTCGCCGGGCCGCTCGGCCGCAGCGTGGAGGGGACGGCCGCCGGCATGGTGGAGGTGATCGACGCCAACATGGCGGCGGGCATCCGGCACGTGAGCGTGGAGCGCGGCCACGACCCGCGGGAGTTCCTGCTGGTGGTCGGCGGCGGCGCCGGTCCCGTCCATGCCGCCGGCATCGCGCGCGAGCTGGGCCTCACGCGACTGCTGGTGCCCCGCGACTCCTCGATCTTCTGCGCGGCCGGGCTCGTGCGCTCCGACCTCCGCCACGACTTCGTGCGCAGCCATCCGTACGCCTTCGATCGTCTCGACCGCGCCGCGCTCCGCCGCGTGGCCACGGCGCTCGAGGCCGACGCGCGCGTGACGCTGGCCGTCGAGGGCGCGACGCGCGAGCGCGCGGTGGTCCGACTCGCGTGTGACGTCCGGTACGTCGGGCAGTACCACGAGCTCACGGTCGAGTGGCTGGGCGAGGAGGCGGACGACGCCGATCTCTCGGGCGTGAGCAAGCGCTTCCACGAGGCGCATGACCGGCACTACGGGTATGCGCTGCCCGAGACGCCGCTGGAGCTGGTCAACGTGCGCGCGGTGGCGCTGGGCCTCACCCCGACGTCGCCGCCGCCGGAAATTCCGCGCGGGGAAGCCTCGACCGCGCGCCGCGGCCGCCGTCGCGCCTGGGTGGCGGACGAGGCCGCCTTCGCCGACACCGACGTCTTCGACGGCGAGATGCTCGGCGCCGGCGCGCGGCTCGCGGGGCCCGCGATCGTCCAGCTGTCGACCACGACCGTCGTCGTGGCGCCGGGCTTCACCCTCGACGTCGATGGGTACGGCTCGTTCCTGGTGGAGCGGCGATGAGTCCTACAAGCCCCATCGATCCCGTCTTCGCCTCCGTCCTCGAGCGCCGGCTGAAGGCGATCACCGAGGAGATGGGACTCACGCTGCTGCGCACGACGCGCTCGCCGATCCTCAGCGAGGCGCGCGACTTCGTCACCGGGCTCTACGGCCCGCACGGCGAGATCTGGGCGCAGAGCGAGTACATCCCGATCCTGGCCTTCGCGCTCCAGCCCGCGTGCCGCGCGGTCATCGCCGCCTTCGAGGGCGACGTCCACCCCGGCGACGTGTTCCTGCACAACGACGTGTTCTCCGGCGGCAACCAGAACAACGACGTGGCGGTGTTCCGGCCGATCTTCGTCGACGGCCGGCTCGTCGCGTGGGCCGCCACCAAGGGCCACCAGGCCGACATCGGGGGCGCGCAGGCCGGCGGCTACAACCCGCGCGCGACCGAGGTCTGGCAGGAGGCGCTGCGCATCCCGCCGCTGCGCGTCGTCGATCGCGGGACGCTGCGGCGCGACGTGTGGCGGATGGTCTTCGCCAACGTGCGGCTGCCGATCGTGGAAGAGGACATCCGCGCGCAGATCGGCGGCACCGTGATGGGCGAGCGCGGGGTGGTGGAGCTCTACCGGCGCTCCGGCGCCGCGCGCGTCGAGTCGCACCTGGCGCACCTGTTCGACGCCGCCGAGCGCCGCATGCGCGCCGAGCTCGCGCGCATCCCCGACGGCGTCTACACGGGCGAGTCGATGGTGTTCGACGACGGCCACCACGAAGGCAGCCGGCATCCGATCCGCGTGACCATCACCGCGCGCGGCGGCGAGCTGAGCCTCGACTACACGGGCACGGCGCCGCAGACCGTCGGCTTCGTCAACGCGCCGCTCGCCTCGTCGTACTCGGCGATTCTGCTCACCGTGCTGATGCTGGTGGACCCCGACATCCCGCACAACGAGGGGATCCTGCGAGCGATCCGCGTGGACATCCCGCGCGGTACGCTGCTGAACGCCGACTTCCCGGCGGCCACGACGTTCGGCAACACGCTGGCCGGCCCGCACTCCGATGCGATCTTCCGCGCGCTCGCCGACGCCGTGCCCGACCGCGTGTCCGCGGGCTGGAACCGCATGCTCGGCATGACCGTCGCCGGCACGGATCCGCGCCGGCGCCGGCGCTACGTGGACATCCTCTTCCTCGCGCTCAAGGGGGGCTCCGGCGCGGTGCGCGGCTGCGATGGCTACGACCACATCGGCCTCATCAACACGGCGGGCGGCATCCTCGCCCAGGACTACGAGATGCTCGAGATCCAGACGCCCCACCGGCTCCTGCGCCACGAATATCTTCCCGACTCGGCCGGCGCCGGTCGCTGGCGTGGAGGCCTCGGCGTGGTGACGGAGTTCGTTGTCGAGGGCGACGATGTCACCGGCGTCACGTTCGGCGACGGCGTCGAGGACGAGGCGCGCGCGTTCGGGCTGTTCGGCGGCCGGGCGGGAAGCGCCAATCGCCTCGAGCTGGCCACACCCGACGGGCGCACGCTCGTCCCGCGCGCCAAGGACGTCGTCGCGATCCCGCGCGGCACGCTCTTCCGGCAGTGGGCGGGAGGCGGCGGTGGCTACGGCGACCCGCGCGAGCGGCCCCGCGAGATCGTCGCCGCGGAGCTGCGCGACGGCCTGATCTCGGAAGACATCGCGCGGGCGGTGTACGGGCTCGAGCCGTGAGCGCGGCGACCGTCGTTCACGTCGTCGTGTCGGGTCTGGCGACCGGCGCGATCTACGCGCTGATGGCGCTCTCGCTCGTCATCATCTACAACGCCACGCGGACGCTGAACTTCGCGCAGGGCGAGATGCTGATGATGTCCACGTTCGTCGCGTGGGCGGCGCAGCGGGCGCTCGGGCTGCCGCTCGTGCTGACGCTCGTCGTGGCCGTCCTCGCCGGTGGCGCGATGGCCTGGCTCGTGGAGCGCGTGATCATCCGGCGGGCGATCGCCGGCACCCACTGGGACGTCCTCATCATCACGGTGGGGCTCTCGCTGATCCTGCGCGCCGCCGCCGGACTCGCGTGGACGCACGACGAGTTCCCGTTCCCGTCGTTCTTCCCGTCGGCGCCCGTCATCGTCGGGCCCGTGCGCGTGGCGCCCGTCTCGCTCGGGATCCTCGGTGGCTCGCTCGCGCTGATGGCGGCACTCTGGGCGCTGTTCCGGTTCACGCGGCTGGGCCGTGCGATGCGCGCGGTGGCGCAGAATCAGCGCGCGGCGCGGCTCATGGGGATCAGCGTGGAGCGCGTGTACTCGACGTCGTGGGTGCTGGCGGGCGTCGTCGGCGCCGTGGCCGGCGTGCTGGTCGCGCCGGTCGTGTTCCTGTCCTCCAAGATGGGGCTCATCGTCATCAACGGCTTCACGGCGGCGGTGATCGGCGGCTTCGGCTCGATGCCCGGCGCCGTGGTGGGCGGCATGTTTCTCGGCGTGCTCGAGAACCTGGCGCCGCTCTATCTGCCGTCGGGCATCCGATATTCCGTGCCGTTCGTGGTGCTCGTGGCCGTCCTCGTCGTGCGCCCCGCGGGCCTCGTGGGACGCGTCGAACGGAGAAAAGTGTGAGCCCTACCAGGGGTAGGACAAGCCCTACCAGGGGTAGGACAAGCGCCCGCCGCGCCTGGCCGGTGCTCGTGCTCGCCGCCCTCGCCGCCTGGCCCTGGGTGGCGCCGCGCTACTTCGTGTTCCTCGCCAGCCTCGTGCTCGTCAACGTCGTCGTCGCCATCGGCCTGAATTTGATGGCCGGCTACACGAACCAGCTCTCCTTCGGCCATGCCGGCTTCCTGGCCATCGGCGCCTACGTGGCGGCCCTGGTCACGATCCACGCGCCGGCCGTGCCCGTCGTCGTCACCCTGCTGCTCGCGGGCGCGTTCACCGCGGCCGTCGGTCTCGCGTTCGGGGTGCCCTGCCTGCGCCTGGGCGGGCTGTACCTGAGCATGGCCACGCTGGCGTTCGGTTTCGTGATCACCGAGGCGATCCTCAACCTCGACACGCTGACGAAGGGCGCCGACGGGCTGCGCGTGCCGGCGCTGCGCCTCGGCGGTTTCGGCGCCCTCGGCGATACGGGCCGCTACTATCTGACGGCGGTGACGGCGGCGCTCATGGTCGCTGCCGCCGTCAACGTCGTGCGCACACGCACGGGCCGCGCGTTCCTGGCGATCCGCGAGAGCGAGATCGCCGCGCAGGCGAGCGGCGTCCCGGTGGCCGCGTACAAGACCGCGGCGTTCGGGCTGTCGGCGTTCTACACGGGCGTGGCCGGCGGCCTCTTCGCCTTCGTGGTCGGCTTCCTCTCGCCGGACGCGTTCGACGTGTTCCTGTCGGTGGACTTCGTGGTGATGATCGTCGTGGGCGGCCTCGGCTCGGTGCCGGGCTCCATCCTCGGCGCCGCCGTGGTGACCGTGCTCTACGACTGGCTCGCCGCGTTCCAGAACTACCGGCCGCTGATCTTCGGCGGCATCCTGATCGCTTGCATGCTCTTCATGCCCGGCGGCATCGTGCGCGCGCTGGCGCGCTCAGTTAGGTGGGGGGCCCCGACATGGCCCCTCCGCTAACCTGGGGGCACCGACATGGCCCCCAGACCCCCAACGCTCGTCGCGTCCCGGGAAACCCGTGACGCGCCTCGAAAGCCGTGCACCGCTCGATACAAGGAGGACGTGATGCGCTTCGTCGTTTCGCTTCTGATCGCGCTGCTCACGCTCGTGGCCGCCGGGCCGGCGGCCGCCCAGCAGGGCGTGAGCGATGCCGAGATCGTGCTCGGCTGCTCGAACTCGTTCTCCGGTCCGCTGGCCTACACGGGCGAGCAGGCGACGCGCTACGGCGTCGACCTCTACCTCAAGGTGGTCAACGATGCCGGCGGCATCAACGGCCGCAAGGTCCGCACCGTGTACTACGACGACGGCTACAAGCCCCAGGAGGCCGTGGCCAACACGCGCAAGCTCGTCGAGCAGGACAAGATCCTCGCGGTCATCGCGCCGCAGGGGACGGCACCGGTGGCGGCCACCCTCGAATACCTCGAGGAGAACAAGGTCCCGCTGCTGTTTCCGTTCCAGGGCTCGCCGATCACGCGCGGCAAGAAGTACGTGTTCAGCGGCATGACGCTCTACGACCGGCAGTCGAAGATGATGATCGACTACCTCGTCGGCCAGCGGAAGTTCAAGACGTTCGGCGTGCTCTACCAGGACGACGACTACGGCAAGGCGTTCCTCACCGCCTACGAGAAGGACCTCGCGCGCCACAGCCTCAAGATCGCCGCCGCCGAGCCCGTGAAGCGCGGCGTCAGCGACGTGAGCGCTCAGATCGCCAAATTGCGCGCGGCGTCGCCGCAGGTCACCTTCCTCGTCCTCACGCCGGGGCCGGGAGCGCAGGCGCTGAAGGAGCGCGAGAAGATCGGCTGGACCGACACCCTGATGGTGTCGTCGGGCCCGCTCACGGACGAGAAGTACCTCGGCCTCGCCGGCGACGCCGCCGAGGGCGTGGAGGGCCTCTCGCTCTGGCCCGATCCGCTCACCTCCGACCTGCCGGGCGTCAAGGCGTACCGCGCGGCGATGCAGAAGTACTTCGACAAGAACGAGCCGAACCGCTACTCGCTGTCCGGCTACGTCGCGGCGATGCTCTTCGCCGAGGGGGCCAAGCGTGCGGGCCGCACGCTCACCCGCGAGACGCTGATCGCCGCGCTCGAAAACGTCCGGAACTTCGATAGCGGCATCCTGCCGCCGCTCAGCATCGGTCCCGACCACGAGACCCAGAAGCAGGGCTTCTGGGTGCGCGTGGAGCAGGGCCGCTTCAAGGCGCTGACCGACTGGCTCAAATCGGACTAGCGCCGCGTGGCGCTGCTCTCCGTCGAGGATCTCTCCATCCGCTTCGGCGGGCTCGCGGCGCTGTCCGACGTGAGCTTCGACGTGGCGGAGGGCGAGATCCTCGGGCTCATCGGGCCCAACGGGGCCGGGAAGTCCACCGTCTTCAACGTCCTCACCGGCCTCTACCGGCCCGACGCCGGCCGCGTCACCTTCGCCGGCGAGAGCCTGCTCGATCTCGCGCCGCACGCGATCGCGCGGCGCGGGATCGCGCGCACGTTCCAGAACACCGAGGTCTTCCGGCCGCTCAGCGTGCTCGACAACGTGCTGGTCGGCCTGCACTCGCGGCTGCGCGGCGGCATCTTCGGCGCCGCCCTGTGGTCGCCGCGCGTGGCGCGCGAGGAGCGTGCCGCCCGCGAGCGCGCCGGCACGCTGCTCGCGCGGCTCGGCCTGGACGACGTCGCCGACGTCGAGGCGGGCGGACTGCCGCTCGGGCGTCAGAAGCGTCTGGAGATGGCGCGCGCGCTGGCCGCCGAGCCCCGCTGCCTCCTGCTCGACGAGCCGGCCGGCGGGCTCAATCCCACCGAGACGCGCGCGCTCATGGAT
>Ga0137403_10001420_pt1 | contig 30060 bp, 23 predicted proteins | sample CZOMad2_1_16fung_FD_122057 | JGI IMG/M metagenome (GOLD analysis project Ga0137403, IMG submission 122057) | Vadose zone soil fungal communities from Angelo Coast Range Reserve, California, USA - CZOMad2_1_16fungal (Hybrid Assembly) | ecosystem: Environmental > Terrestrial > Soil > Vadose zone... | reverse complement strand
GAGCTACCCAGGATGAGTGCGAGGACCAGCAGAATCACGACGATGATCAGACCAATTTTCATGCCAATTCTCCTTTTGTGTCAGAGCTTGTAAGTACAAACCCCGAAACCCGAAATTGAATCTCAGAAGTTTTGTCGCTTGACGCGCTGCCACTCGCGTTTTGGTACCAGCGCATCGAGCGCGTGAATCACGAATTCAATGGCTTCGAGATATTTGCCGTAGGCGCGCGTAATTTCCGGGGCGGGATGGTTGTCGCGGAGCGCACGGCCGAACTGAAATACTGCGGCATCGGCGCCGCTCAATTCTTCGATTCGCCGATATACGTCATTTTTTTCGGAAGGGGGATCTTCACCGAGCGCGATCAAAACGTGGCGCAGGAGAACGGAGACGCTGGAGATTGATTTTTCGTAGATTTCGCGAAGTTCCTGTTCATTTTCTGAGGCCCGCAAGAAATGCGTGCGAAGTTTCTGGAGCGCCGTGCGAAGTTCGCGCTCGACCTGCACGCGATGCAGATTCATCGGAACTTCGATATCAGCGACTGGATCATCGCCGAAAAGCACGCGATGAGATTGGCCAATGTCGAGAAGTTCGATGGCGAACACGTCAGCGGAATGAATCAATTCTTCACGAGTGAAAATGCGAGGTGGAGGTTCATTCAGTTGGCCAGACCACCAGCGAATGGTCGATGCGATTCGAGACAGATCGGCGGCCTTTGCAGACTTCAGGATGCAGAGCAGGTTTAGATCCGATTTGTGCGCATGGTAATCGCCACGCGCGGCGGAGCCATACAGGACAATGGATTGCAGATTTTCTCCAGCAGCTTCCTGAAGCCTGCGAGCGATCTCCGTCAACTTTTCTTCTCGTGCAAGCATTCGATCCTCGTTTACGTGAAAGCTATTTCGTGCGTGTCACCAACTGCCGGAGGCGCCGCCTCCACCACTTGAGCCGCCGCCAAATCCGCCGAAGCCACCGCCGCTATCGCCGCCTCCGCCAAATCCTCCTCCGCCCCAATTGCTGCCACCACCACCGGAGCCACGGCCCCCGCCACTCATGAGAAACGGCAACAGCCACCAGCACCCGCCAAACCCGCCGCGCCGCCCGGAGCCCCTGGAAATGATGGAACCAAAGATTTTAAAAACTATGAAAAGAATAATGAAAAAGGCGAAAGGACTTATCGGCAAACCGCGACCGCGCGAAGTGTTTGCGATTGGACGGGCAGGCGGCTGGCCGGAGAGAGTGACGCCGCGATCGTCGGCGATATATTTCGCGAGCTGCCATGCAGCGACTTCGACTGCGGAACCAAAATCATTCTGACGGAGGAAGGGAACCATCGCGCGGCCAGCATCGCCTGCGCGTGCGTCGTTAATGACGGGTTCAATACCGTAGCCGACTTCGATGCGGTATTTGCGATCGTTGGGGGCCAGAAGCAGTAAGATGCCGGAGTTTTCTTTTTTCGAGCCGACACCGAGATGTTTGAAGAGGTCGACAGCGTAGTCGTCGATTGGACGATCGTCCAAGGATTTGACGCTGACAATGGCAAGCTGCGCGCCGGTTTTTTGTTCGAGTTCCGTGCCGAGTGTTTCGAGGCGTTGCTTCGTGCCTTGCGGGATCACCCCGGCCAGATCGGTGACGTATCCGGTGGGGGAAATTTTCGATATCTCTTCGGCGGAGACAGTGACGGCAAAAACTACCAGAACGAAAACGCAAAGGAATAGCGGGCGGAAACGTGTCATGTGAGGAATTGGAGAGCGATCCTCTAGCTCGGCGAACGAGACTAGACGGAGCGACGTGAACAAGCATCGCGACTTTTGTGAAAAAGTGCAAGCGAAGTCGACGGGAAGAGGATGGCATCAGAAGCCTGTGCGACCAGGAAGAGTACTTCGGAGCGGCAGAAGCGTGGTTAAATCAGTGGAACTTTATGGGCAGTGAAACGGTAACGCGAGGGAGGCTCGATGCGACCAGCGACGATTCGACGGACGACGAAGCGAAACGGGCGTGGTTTTCGATTCACTGCGATGTGGCTCGCGGTTTTCATGCTGGTGGCTGCAAAGCAGAGCGCGGCCCAAGCGGGGCCTCCTGCGGATCTGGATGCGTTTGTCGCACGGTCGATGAAGGCTTTTGGTGTGCCTGGGCTGGCGATTGCAATTGTGAAGGACGGAAAAGTGGTGATGTCGAAAGGGTACGGCGTGCGAAAGATGGGCGAAAGCGCGCCGGTGGATGAGAACACCCTGTTTGGGATCGGCTCGAATACAAAAGCGTTCACGACAGCGGCGCTGGCGTCGCTGGTGGACGAGGGGAAAATTTCATGGGGCGACAGGGTGTACGAACGGCTGCCGGGATTCGCGATGTACGACCCGTATGTTTCGCAGGAGATGACGATACGAGATTTGCTGACGCACCGGAGCGGCATGGGTTTGGGTGAAGGGGATTTGCTGTTCTGGCCGCATTCGACGTACAAACGGGAAGAGATCATTTACAAGCTGCGATTCATGAAGCCAGCCACGAGTTTTCGGAGCAAGTATGCTTACGACAATTTGCTGTACATCGCGGCCGGGCAGATTATTCCGGCAGTAACGGGAAAATCGTGGGAAGAATACGTCACGGAAAAAATCCTGAAACCGCTGGGAATGAAAACGACTACGCTGAGCAACGCACATTTTCCCGCAGACGCGGATGTTGCATGGCCGCATTCAAAGATTGGCGGACCACTGAGGCCGATTGATTTTGTCGAGCTGGACAATGCGGCGCCGGCGGGATCAATCAACTCTTCGGTAGCGGAGATGTCGCGCTGGCTGATGCTGCAATTGAACCGGGGAAAATTTCCGGACAATGAAGCGCGTCTGTTCTCAGAACAAAGGTCGCGAGAGATGTGGTCGGCGGAGACGATTTTGCCGATACGGGAGCAGAAAGGTGCGCTGGCAAAACTTGCGCCGAAATTTGCGGCGTACGGATTGGGATGGGGCCTGCGCGACTACCAGGGAAGGAAACTGGTGGGACACACGGGCGGCGTGGCGGGATTTGTTTCGCGCGTGATGCTGGTGCCGGAGGAAAAACTGGGCGTGGTGATTCTGACGAATGCGGAAGAGGATGCTGCGTTCGATGCGATTCTGTTTCACGTGCTGGACAGCTATTTTGGAAGCGGAGACACGGATTGGATCGGCGTGCTGCACGATGCGGAAGAATCGTCGCGGAAGGAAGCGGAAGAGGAGGTCAAGAAACGGGCCGCGGGAAGGGCGAGCAATTCGAGGCCATCGCTGGCGCTTGAACAGTATGCGGGCAAGTATGAGGATAAGTGGTACGGGCCAGCGAATCTCCAGATGGAAAACGGGAAACTGGTTTTTTCTTTGGAGCACACGCCGACGGCGGTAGGGGAATTGGAGCATTGGCAATACGACACGTTCAAGACGCACTGGCGGGATCGAACAGTAGAGGATGCGTTTGTGACGTTCAGTTTGAATGCCAACGGCGGAATTGACCATTTCACGATGGTTGCGGTTTCGCCGCTGGCGGATTTCAGTTTTGATTACCAAGATTTGCTTTTTCGGCCGGTGGCAAGTGCGGGCGAGAAGCGTTAGGAAGAAATTCCACTGATTGAAAAATCGAGAAAAACCAGTTACGTATCGCCGGGAATGGCGCTGACAACACTGAGTTCGCCTTCCCAGCGGGCGACGACGGCGCTGGCGAGGCAATTGCCGGTGACGTTGACGGAGGTGCGAGCCATGTCGATGAGGGCGTCGACGCCGAGGATGACGAAGATGGGTTCCGTGGGAAGGTGAAAGGTTGCAGAGGATGCGAGAAGAACGAGGAGCGTGGCGCGAGGAACGCCTGCAATACCTTTGCTGGTAAGCATAAGCGTGAGAACCATCAGGAGTTGTTGCGACCAGGACATGTGAATGCCGGCGGCTTGGGCGACGAAGATGGAAGCGAGCGCGAGGTAGAGCGTGGAGCCGTCGAGATTGAAGCTGTAACCCGCAGGAATAACAAAGGCGACAATGCGGCGTGGAACGCCAAAGGCTTCCATGCACTCCATCGCGCGAGGGAGTGCGGCTTCGGAAGTGCTGGTGGCGAAAGCGATGGTGGCGGGTTCGGCAACGGCGCTGAGGAAACGGCGAAGAGGTATTTTCGCGAAAAGCGCGATCGGCAAAAGAACGAAAAGCAGGAATGCGATGAGAGCGCCGTACGCGGTAAGAAGAAGCTTGATGAGAGGGAGAAGAACAGTGATCCCCATGTGGCCGACGGTGTAAGCCATGGCCGCGCCGACGCCGATGGGCGCGAAGTACATGACGAGATTTGTGAAACGAAACATGACCTGAGTGAGAGATTCGGAAAAGCTGAGGATTGGTTTTTGAAAATGTTCGGGCACGCGAGTGAGAGCGATGGCAAAAAGAATTGCGAAGACGGCGACTTGAAGGATTTGGTTTTCGGCGACGGACTTGGCGATATTTTCAGGAAAAATGTGGAGAAGGAAGTCGGTCCAGCGGAGTGGAGTGACTTCTGGCGCGGATTGTGCAGACGCGGTCGCGGGGATTACGAGACCTTCGCCGGCTTTGGTTAGATTGATGGCCGCGACCCCAAGAAAAAGAGCAATGGTAGTGACGGCTTCGAAATAGACGAGACTTTTCCAGCCGATGCGGCCGACTTTGCGGAGGTCGCCGTGCCCAGCTATGCCGGTTATGAGCGTGCCGAGGATGAGCGGGGCGACGATGACTTTGATCAGACGAAGGAAGATGTCACTGAGGACGCGGAGTTGGCTGGCGAACGCGGGTGAGTCGAGGCCGAGTTCGAGACCGGCGAGCATAGCGAAGAAGATCCAGAAGGTGAGCGAGCGATTGCGGAGGCCGGCTGTGGCGAGGAAAAGTAAGCCGAGGCAGCGGAGGGCGATGAGAGATTTGTGAGCGGGAAGCACGACGAGCAGCAGGCAACCCGCGAAGAAGACGACAAGTCCTGTGGTGAGCAGGAGCTTGAATTGGCGGGAGCTGTCTTTTGGCAAGCGGGTGCCTCGCGAAGAGTCTATTGAGAACGGACATCATAGCCGAGAAACGGCGGTTCAAGCCAAGAACGAGAAGTGCGCAGAAGACGTGTTTCGAGTCGGCTTGCCTGGGTGATTCGTGCGCTGCTATTGTGCGGGAATGCCAAAGATAAAACATTTTGAGTGCTCGAGATGTGGAGCAACTGTTTCAGCGGAGGAGCCACAGACACTTTGTCCGCAGTGTAAAGGTTCGCTTTATGTGCGTTATGACTTGAGTGGGCTGCGCGGGCAGACACATCGTGCGCAGATTTTGCGCGATGCGCTGATTGGCGGATGGGCAGGAATGTGGAGGTATCGCTCCGTGTTGCCTGAGGTAACGCCGGTGACGTTGGGAGAGGGATGGACGCCGGTGGTGCGGAGCAGGCGATATCCAAATGTGGTGGTGAAAGAAGAAGGAGCGAATCCGACGGGAAGTTTTAAGGCGCGCGGGTTGGCGCTGGCAGTGACGATGGCAAAGCACTATGGATTGAAGAAGCTGGCCGTGCCGTCGGCGGGGAATGCGGCGGGTGCGTTGGCGGCGTATGCGGCGGCTGCGGGAATCGAAGCAAATATTTTTATGCCGAAGGATGTACCGTTCGCAAATTATGTGGAAGCGAAGATGTATGGCGCGAACGTGACGCTGGTGGATGGGTTGATTTCCGATTGCGGAAGGATGGTGGCGGAGCGGAAAGAACGGGAAGGGTGGTTCGATATTTCGACGTTGAAGGAGCCGTTCCGGATTGAAGGGAAGAAGACGATGGGGTACGAGCTGGTGGAACAGCTTGGATGGGAGTATCCGGAAGCGGTGTTTTATCCAACGGGCGGTGGAGTGGGATTGATCGGGATGTGGAAAGCTTTTGCGGAGTTGGAAGAGTTGGGCTGGGTTGCCCCGGGGAAACGTCCGAAGATGATTGCCGTGCAATCGGCGGGGTGCGCACCGGTAACGCGAGCGTTTGATCAGCATGAAAAAGTGAGCGAGATGTGGGAGAACGCGGCGACATTCGCTTCAGGGCTGCGTGTGCCGAAGCCGTATGGCGATTACATCATGCTGGAGATATTGAAGGAGTCAGATGGGGCAGCGCTGGCGTTTACGGACAAGGAGATTCTAGCGTCGTTGCGGGATTGGGCGAAGAACGAGGGGATTTTTCTTTCGCCCGAGGGAGCGGCGGCGACGGTGGCGTACGATCATTTGTTGAAGACGGGATTTTTGAAGCCGGAGGACCGCGTGGTGCTGTTCAATACGGGCGCGGGATTGAAGTACACGGATGTTACGGCGGAGGCTGCGGGGATTCAAATGCCGAGTTGAGCCGCGGACAATGATGTGGGCTTCGGTATAGTTGAGGTCCTTCGCCTATCCTCAGCGGATTGGCTCAGAATGGCGTCCCTTAGGTTTGCAGAATGCCAGGACGCTTGCCAATTCTCGTATCACGTGAAGGGATTCAGGATTGGGGAGTTGAGGAATGGCGGAACCACCGATTTTCGGAAAACTGGCAAACGGGACGCAGCCGCACTATCTGCATCCCGAATATCGGTCGTCGGTGAAGCGCGCGCCGACGCGGCCGTTGATTGTGCTTCCGCACACGCTTTCGGAAAGAACCGGGCCGGTTTTTGGTCAGGATATGGTGCGTGAGAGCGATCGTGATTTAACGGCGCAGCACGCCGGAGAGCCGCTGGGCGAAAGGATTTTGATCAGCGGGCGTTTGCTGGACGAAGGTGGAAAACCGGTACGCGGCGCGCTGATCGAGGTGTGGCAGGCCAACGCTGCGGGGCGTTATAAACACAAAATGGATCAGCACCGCGCGCCACTTGATCCGAATTTCAATGGATTTGGACGAACGCTGACGGACGCTGAGGGCCGCTACAAATTTATTTCGATTAAGCCGGGAGCCTATCCCTGGGGAAATCATGCAAACGCATGGAGACCGGCGCACGTTCATTTTTCGATTTTCGGCGCCGGACTGCTGAGCCGTCTGGTAACGCAGATGTATTTTCCGGGCGATCCGTTGCTGGCTTACGATCCGATTTACAACTGCATACCGGACGAAAAAGCGAAGCAGGGACTTATTTCTATGTTTGATTGGGAGAATACGTCTCCCGAGTTTGCGTTGGGGTATCGATTCGATATTGTTTTGCGTGGACGCGACGCAACTCCGATGGAAAAGTGAAATGAGTCACGTGCCGACACCTTCGCAGACGGTTGGACCGTTCTTTTCCATTGGGCTTTCCGCATTGTGCCGACCAGGTATTGAGTGCGCGGGAGAAAAAGGGAATCGCGTGACGATTCGCGGGCGGATTTTGGACGGAGACGGCGAGCCGGTGCCGGACGCGCTGCTGGAGATCTGGCAGGTGGATGATGTCTCTAAGAAGCCGTATCAAGGTGAGCGCACCATTGAGCGGACGAAAACTTTGCCATTTGGATTTGGAAGGATTGCGACAAACGAGTGCGGCGAATTTCAATTCAGCACGAGGAAGCCTGCGGCCAGGCGGGATGAGGATGGAACGATTCATGCGCCGCACCTTGTTGTGCTGGTTCTGATGCGCGGATTGCTGCGGCATCTGGTGACGAGAATTTATTTTGCAGGGGAAGCTGCGAACGAAGAGGACATGGCGCTGAAACTGGTTCCAGCCGAGCGGCGCGAAACACTGTTGGCGATGCCGTCACCGGAAAGCGACAACGATCTACGATGGGACATTCATCTTCAAGGTGAGCGAGAAACAGTTTTTTTTGAGATGTAAATGCGTCGAAGCCGCATTTCCGGCTTACGGATGCGGGTAGACCGGCACGGCCGGAGAGGGTGTTTCATAGTCCTGACCGTATTTGTTTTTATGCGGCGCTGGAGCGCTTTGCTGCTCGGCCACGCGCAATGCTCCAAAAGAGTGGAGCGTGTCTGATACAAGGATGGTGCGGACGTGCGAGTCGAGCGAATCCGGAATGGCGCGCTCGTGCCACACATGCAATTCGTAACGTCCAGGCGGGACATCGGGAATCGTAACCGAGCCGCGGACGTCCGAAATTCCGTAGTAGGGAGTTTTGAGGGCCACAACCACGCCGCTCATTTCCGGATGAATATTGCAGAAAATGTAGCTGATGCCCTCGCGATCGAAGATTACAGTGCGGCTGGTTCCGGCCTCGTATAAACCCAAGTCAAATCGTTTGCCCTCAAAGAGAGAAAAAACATTGTGAAAAAAAGGATCTTTGTTGGGAAACGCGACGGAACTCCCCACCTGAACAACAACAAGATGGGGATTGAAGCTTTTGTTTTTCTGCACTAGTTGCAGCTTGGGCAAACTGGATGCAGCGGGCGGTTCACCGGTCTCTCCAATGCGCGTCAACCAGACGACGCCGCTCGAAGAATCCTGGGGCGAGGCTGAGCCCTCGCGGAAAAGTTCCAGCTTGCCCGTAACCGTGACTTCCTGACTGCTGGATGCGCTTGAAAATCCCAGAGAGAAACAAATTCCCAGGAGAAAGATACGGATTACGGATCTGCCGCCTGGCTCGCACCGCGCAAAACTCGAAAACCCAAAAGGCGAATGATGCATTTAGAAGAGCACTCCAATGCCGAGATTTATGTGATCCGCGCTTTGGGCGGTGCCTGAGAGCGGAACCGTTTGCAGCCGGCGGTATTCGACTGAAAACAATAGATCAGAGCGCGGCCGATAGATAAAGTTGAAAAAGCCGCTGTGATTTCGCGCGAGGGACGCAGAGTAATCACCCGGCGCCGAGACTGGATAATCGCGAAGATCGGCGGCCATGGAATTGTCGAGGCCATAGGCGGCATTCCATTCGAGCTTTTCCGTCTGGCGGAATTTCAATTGTGTCCACCCACCGGCCGCGTTCAAAGCCTGAATCTCCGAGTTGGGGTTATTGAGCGGACCGGTAAGGACAACGCTTCTGCCAAGGCCGCCTCCAAGGCCACCGATGCCGCGGCCACGATAAAATTCTCCAGACAGTTCCCAGCGGTTTGCGAGGGGAATCGTCCAATCAGCGGTGCCCGCCCAGCCGTCCACATTTCGATTGAAGCCCCAATTCTGGCGACTGTAGAAGCTGCCCACGCCGAGAATGAGATCGTGATTGAAAAGGCGGTAACTCCAAGCGAGGCGCATGGCGTAAGCCGGTTGGCGCGAAGCTTCACCAGCGAGTGGCGGTCGTGAATATTGCGAATACGTGGCTTCGCCAGTTACCGGATCGAGAATACCTCCTTGAAGCAAGAGCTTCGAATTCTCGCCAACGCGAATGCGGTGTTCCACACGAACCTGTGGAATCCAGTCCCAAAGATTCCCTGAGTAGGAAAATTCCGGCAGGGCAAGCGATGCAATCGAGCTCGGAGAAAGCGGAGAGAAGAACGGAGCATCCTGGCCGGCGATCAGCGAAGTGTTCGGCCATTCCAGACGAACGACCCCGGTGCGGAGGCGGGCGAAGCCGAATGTGGTGCCGTTAGACAGATTATAGGAGCTGCCGGCAAAATCGAATTGTACATCGCCACTTATGCGAGCGCCGTGAATTTCCGGCCCGAAAACTTCCAGTCCCAGCAGCGACTGCTGCAAAGTTGCTCCAAAACTTCCCTTGGGCGAGCCAGATCCGGCGGGGATGGCTAGCGATGGAAAATCCAGGTTATCAACGGCTCCGCGATTCTCAACGGCATTCAGCAGCACGATGCCGGAGAGACGGACGCGATATTTGGAGCCACTCTCGACTTTGGTCTGGTGAAGCTCCGCCAGTTTTGCGTTGACGAGCTGTTGGTTTTCTTCCAGTACGTGCGGATTTTGATCGGCACGCGATGTGGATGCCGAGGTGGATTCCCCGAGATTTTTCTGATCGCCTACAACGGAGTAATCAGTGGAAGGGCTGCCCGGCTTCGACTGAGCCGCAAGAAGCGATCGCGTTGCTTCCATTTCGCGGCGCAGATCCGCGGACTCCGCGCGCGAACGGACGATTTCTTCGTGCATTGCCGACATTGCGGATTGGAGCTGCACCAATTGCTCTTGAAGTGTCCGCAGCCGATCATCGAGAGAACCTGTCGATGACTGAGCCGCCGATGCAGCCTGCTGCTGTGCGCGCACGGAGGCGGAATGGAAGGCAAGTACGGCGAGACAAAGAAAAACTCGGCACAGCCAGGAAAATGTCCGGGACTCTAGGAATTGAGGTCTCACAACGCACCCCCTGATTTAGCGTGCAGTTTCTTGACGATCTAGGGCTACATCTTAGTTGGGCTCTGAACTATCTCCGCTGACGCGCATGGGCAGAGTCAAACGAAAAACAGTCTTACCGATTTCGGAACTCTCCAGGCAGATGCCGCCACCGTGATCCTGCAGTATTTTCTGGCTGATTGTCAGTCCGAGTCCAATGCCATTTTGCTTGCCGTAACTAGTAAATGGCTGGAACAGCCGCTGGCGGACAGGCTCGGCGACTCCTGGTCCATTGTCCATGATGCGGACCTCGACATCGTCTTTGCCTTCGCGGAGATCGATCTGAATTTTTCCGGATTCGGGCGCCACGGCTTCGCACGCGTTCAAGACAATATTCGAAAATACGCGTTCCATTTTTTTCTGATCGAACCACGTTTCACATTTCCCCTCGCGGGCGACAGATATTTTCAGGCCCTGGAAATCGGGTCGCGCACGGACGGTTTGAACGGCCCGCTTCACGGCCGGTTCGACTGGGCCGAATACGCGACGAAGCGATTCGCGGGCTTTTGAAAATTCCAAAAGGGATTCCACCAGGTCGGTCATTTGATCAACGGCGGCGCGGATTTCGTGATAGAGCTCCTCGCGCTGAGCCGTATCAAGATCGCGTTCACATAAGAATTCGGCATTCGCCATCACGGCGGTAAGTGGATGCCGCAGATCATGCGAGATAGAGCTTGCCACGCGGCCAATGGTTGCGAGCCGTTCCGCGCCCAGAAGTTCCTGCTGGCTCTTGCGCAAGCTGCTGCGCATGCGCTCGAAGGCCGCAGTGACTTCGGCGACTTCATCGTGGGAGCGAATGGCAAGCGGATAGGCAAAGTCGCCTGTTTCGAGGGCGCGCACGCCGGAAACCAAGTTCGCAAGGGGTTTTGTGAAAGTGTCCGAGATTAAGAAGACCAACCCACTGCCAGCGAGCACCGCCAGTAAGCCCAGTCCAAGCAAAACACGATTCAAGCTATCGAGAAACGTGACGGCCTTATCGAAGGATTTCAGAACGGTCAGGCGCACGGGCTGAGGCGAACCGGGATCCAGATCGACGGAGGTCGCGAGAAATTCCTCACCACCGAGGCGGATGGCGCTCGGTCGAGGGCCGGCCTCGGTCGCCCGGCTGGAAGAGGGTTGGGCCAAATCAGATTGCTGCTCGGGTTGAAGAGTGCTGACGATCAGACGGTTGCCGTAAAAAAAAGCAACCTGGCTGGTCGCTAACTTGCTGACTTCCATAGCCACGTTCTCTGAGATCTCGTGGCCGACGCAAAGCACTCCAAGCTGGCTGGCATTCTTAGGAGAGCCGAAATAAACGGGTTGGAGAAAGACTTCGTAAAGGTGGCCTGAGCTTTGCCACCAGAAACTCGGCTGATCCGTTCCGACGGAATTTTTTAGGAACTCTTGGGCTGCAGTCTTTGTTACACCGGGCACGGATGTTTGAAGTGCCAAAACCTTGCCCTGAGGGTCGGCGAGAAGGAAAATGTCGCTCGGCGCAAGCCGCCAAATTTCGCCGGATGCGTCTTGAATCGTGGCCGAATCGCGGGTGGTCATTAATGCTTTGAGGCTGGGGAGGCTAGCGAGTAATTCCGCCGATCTGGCGAGCGTGACTTCCCGCTGCCGTTGAAAGTCCTGAAAAACAGTTACGGAATTTCGCAGGTCGTTCGCAATTTCCTTTTGGAGCTGAATGCGGACACTTCGGTGGACCATCCAGAGCGTGGCGCTGGTTAGTCCGGCGGACACAAGCAGAAACGAGAGCAGGAACTTGGTCCGCAGGCGAACACTGGACATTCGTGCATCCATATTGTTTCCGCGCTGTCTGGAAATGCTATTGTTTGGGCGACGGGACGAATTTATAGCCGGTCCCATGAACGGTCTGGAAGTATAGCGGGTTGCCAGGATCGTCTTCCAGCTTCAGGCGGAGCTTCCAGATGTGATTGTCCACGGTGCGCGTCGAAGGATAGTTCTGATATCCCCAGACTTCGTTCAGCAGTTCAGAGCGGGAGAAGACGCGACCCGGACTCTGGACGAAATATTTCAGGAGCTTGAACTCCTGAGTGGTCATGGGCACGGAGCGGTCGGCACGAGTCAACTCCATCTTGGCAAAATTCACCGCGATTTCGCCGAACACGTATTGGTCGGTGGGTTCCGTGCGCTGCGTTCGTCTGAGGGCGGCCCTAACGCGAGCAAGCAGCTCTCGCGGACTGAATGGTTTTGTCACGTAGTCGTCGGCGCCCATCTCAAGAAGGAGCACCTTGTCCGCGACATCCGTCTTCGCGCTCAAGACAATGATGGGAAGGGACGGGGCGCGCTTCTTGATTTCACGGCAGACATCGTGGCCCGGCAATCCGGGAAGCCGAAGGTCCAGAACGACTGCGGCTGGACGAGAGGAGTGAAAGGCGTCAAGTCCGGCCTGGCCGTCCGGCTTTACTTCAACAGCATAGTCCTCGGACTCGAACAGACGCCGCAAAGCCTTTTGTACCGCGAGGTCATCTTCAACGACGAGAATAGTCTCCATTGCCTTCCTACTTTAGAGGCCGCGCTTAAGGCACGGACCGCCCATCAGACTTAGACACACCGGAATTAGATGCGAGAGGCTATTGTATCGCTATTCAGTAAATACGCTATCAAACCCGGACGCTGGCTCAAACTACATTTCAGGAGTGACGACGAGCGGAATAAGATCGCCGCGAGACATTCGGGAGACAAAATGCGCCCGGTGCTCGCGCGCTAATTGTCCGGCTCGAGAGAATGACATTGGATTTGCAGGAACAAGATATGCCCATGACAACCCAAGGGAGGCGAAGAGCTACGCTCCAATACGAAAATGGATACCACTGTCCCGCCAGCTGCGGCCGCCAAGCCGTCCATTCTCAAATAAATTCTTGGGGAGCGTTTAATGTCACGTCCAATTCAATCGAATTTTATTCAGAGAGCATCGAACCGGCGTTCGTTCTTGAAAAAGGGCGTCGCAGCCGCGGGAGCAGCTACGGTGGGCGCAGCAATGTTTCCGGATGGACTACGCGCTTCTCAGGAAGAATCCGGTGGAAATTTGCATAAGGGCGACGCCGCAATCCTAAGGTTCCTAGCGGCAGCCGAAATTCTGGAGACCGATCTCTGGCAACAATACAACGAACTTGCTGGCGTGCAAGTGACGAGCGGCCCGAGTTTTCTCTACGTCACGGCACTGGAACAACTCGACGGAGATATGCCGCAGTACATTTCTGATAATACGGACGACGAACTGACGCACGAAGAGTTCATTAACGCGTATCTCGCTTCAAGGGGAGCGGAAACCGTCGACCTTACTCGGTTTGCCACGCTGCCGTCGAGCAAGGCGGATGGCGCGAAACAGGTTGGCCGATTGACAAACCTGATGCACCTGAATGTGGACACGAGTTGGTGGACGCGTTACCGCAGCAGCACGAAGAATCCCGATTTCGGAGATACGTTCCCGCAAGCCGTGAACATTAATAATCGCACCGCTATTCCGAGGACGAACGACGACCTAGTCGCGGACGGCGGAAAAGCAAGCGGTGTTTCCGATCGCACGCAGGCGATTGCCAACGTGGCGGGATTTCACTTCGGCACGATCGAGCAGGGCGGGACGAGCCTCTATCCTTCCTTGGCGCAGCGCGTGAAGGACGTCGAAGTGTTGCGAATCGTGCTCAGCATCGGCGGCACGGAGATCGCCCACTTCCAAACCTGGCACGACAAGGCAGGGAATGCACCGCCGTTGACCGATGTCGATCCAGTGACCGGTTCGAAGGTCGTTTTTCACGACCTGAACAACGATCCGGGCTTCGGCGGGGAAGAGTTCCAAACAAATTTGATCATGCCGGAGCCGACCATTTTTCTTAACAGGAGCTTTCCAAAGTGTTCCATCATTCGACCGACGCAAACCAAAGGCGCGGCCATGGCCGCTCTGAATGCACTGGCCGGGAGCAACTTGTTCCTTGGCCAGTCCAAAGAATTCTTTGCGTTTCTCACGAGCCTTGCTCAAGATGCGGACGCGGCGCAGCGCGAGGGTGATCACTGAAGAGATTGTTGCGCTTTTGCGGCTGAGATCCTTCTAAGATTCTCACCGGATATCCTCAGGATCAGAAATCCGCGACCGTTGATGACGAATCGCGAGCCGTGCAATGGCTGGGGGGCGCTAGGCGTTCACACGCGGGATCGAAGTTCTCTCCGCGGTGTGTCTTGCGCTCTATAGTTCCTGCCGATCGGCACCAAGAGCGACGAAGCTGCAAAGGCTTCAACTGAAGAATGCGCCTGGCTCGAAAAACTTTGCTCAAGGACCGGTCCTTGACAAGCCCGGCGGGTGTGCGTAAAAGGAGACCGAACAAATGGAATAGCCGCGGCCTTTTAACCGGACGGTTCAATGACTTATTTCCTGCGAGACATTCTTCGCCAGCCAAAGGAATTACGCCGAACAATTCATTTTCTGCTGGGGCCAGGTCGAGCGTCCCTGAATGCCGCGACGGCCGCGGTTCGTGCCGCTCGCCACGCGTATCTGACTGGAATCGGCAGCAGTTGGCACGCAGCGCTGAGCGCTGGGACGCTGTTCAGCCTGGGTGGTTGCCCGGTCTACATGCAGGACGCATCCGAGTTGCTCGAGTTTGCGGCGTTCCCGCGCAATTCCGTGGCGATCGTGATTTCGCGGAGCGGTCGCAGCATTGAGATTGTGAAATTGCTAGCGAAGCTTCGCGAGAGCGAGGCAACTGTTATTGCCATCACGAACTCGGCGGAAGGGCCATTGGCGCGTGAGGCGCAGATTCCGATCGTGGTTCCGATCGAGTTGGACCACGCGATTTCCGTAAACACCTATTCCACATTGGCGGCGACAGCTGGGATTCTTGCGAGTGCGGTGGTCGGTTCGCTAAACGACAGTTTTACAGAATCATTGTCGACCGCGTTAGAGAAAACCGGGACGGCGATTGCAGGCTGGCAGGAGCAGATTGCGGATACGATCTGGTTCGCAACTGGTGCGGCGACATATTTTCTGGCTCGCGGATCAAGTTTGGGAAGTTGTCAAGAAGCCAGGCTTCTCTGGGAAGAGGGCGTCAAATCACCAGCAACTGCGATGGGCACAGGCAGCTTCCGGCACGGACCGCAAGAAATGGTTGCCGCAGGCGCGCGATTCGGGATTTGGATCGCTGGTGAGCGAACGCGCGAACAAGACCTGGCAGTGGCGCGCGATCTAAGGAAACTGGGTGCCTCGGTGATGCTAATCGGGCGAGATGTTCCAGGGGATGCCGGCGATCTTGTTTTTCAGGTGCCAGACACGCCGGCCAACTGGCAATTTTTGATCGACATTATTCCGGCGCAACTCGCAGCCGAAAAACTGGCGCGCCTTTCTGGAGTCGACAGCGACACGTTTCGCTATTGCTCGTTCATCGTGGAAGACGAGTACGGATTGTTGCCTGAAGAGCCGGGCTCTTCCAGCGCGCGGAATTAAAGCAGCGCATTGAGGAACCAATAGAACGAAATCAAGATTCAAAAAGGAAAATCGTGATTGGCGCGGTTGACATCGGCGGAACGAAGATAGCCGTTGGAATGGTGGATGATGCTGGGAGCGTGGTATCAAAACTGGAATCCCCGACGGACGCACGAGGTGGGTATGTAAACGGCCTTGCGCGGATGACCAGCATGCTGCGAGAAACGGCGCGAAATGTCGGCGTCGGAATTTCCGGAATCGGAATTGGTTCCACGGGGATGGTGTACCCAGAGAGCGGAAAGTTTGGAGACGCCGATTTTTTGCCAGGATGGCAAGGAAACAATCCGGTGGAGGATCTGGCGCGCGAGTTTAATGTGACTGTGGCGATTGAAAACGATGGGGATGCTTCCGCGCTAGGCGAAGCGAGTTGGGGAGCCGGAAAAGGCAAGTCGCGCCTGATTTATGTGACGATTGGCACGGGCATCGGAGGCGGAATTATTCTGGATGGGAGACTTTACCGCGGAGCGGACATGGCGCATCCCGAAATCAGCCACCACGTTATCGATGCGTCCGGGCCAGCTTGTTCTTGCGGCTTTCGCGGTTGCTGGGAATCGCTGGCGACAGGACCGGCTATGGCTGCCTGGTTCAAGTTGAACTCGACGGGTGACGATCGATATCCGGTCAACATATCCGCGGAACAGATCTGCAGACTCGCGCAGAGCGGGGACGAACTGGCGGCGCGGGCGGTGCAGCGTGAAAGTTATTATTTGGGTTTGGGCCTGGCGAATCTGATCAATCTGTTTGTGCCGGAGGTGATCGTGCTGGGCGGCAGTGTGATGAAAAGTGCCGCGCTTTTTCTTGACGGCGCCCGCAAAGTCATCAGCCAGGGCTGTCGATTTGTTCCTTATGAAAAGACGCAACTGGCGCTGGCTTCATTGGGGGAAGACGCGAATCTGATTGGAGCAGCGCGCGTGTGGCATCACCGGTTCGGAGAACGTGGACTCAGGACTGGAAGGATCTAAGGTCTAGTCCGCAGTCGAAACGTCACTTTGCTTTCCGCCTTTTGCAATCGTCCGCGATTTCGCGGGGGTGGTGTTCGGAGGGAAGGTCGTCGAACGGCGAAGAACGAGTTGCGTTTTCAAGTGATATTCCGTCCCGACCGGCGAAGGGGTTTCTCTTTTCACTTCCTTGTACAGGGCGTCAAACGCGAGCCTTGCCAATTCCGTTTGGGACATTTGAATCGTAGTTAGAGGAGGAATCATGAAGTCGGCGAGTTTAGTATCGTCAAATCCAACCACTGACAATTGTTGGGGAACCGCGATGCCGAGTTCGAAGGCTTGCCTCATCACTCCGATTGCGGTCATATCGTTCGAGCAAAGCAGAGCGGTGGGTTGTTCGCGAAGCTGATGAAGCTTTTGGAAAGCCAGTTTCCCTCCTTCCAGTCTGTGATCACCCTGCACGATAAACTCTGGCTTCACGGTCAGGCCGATTTCGCGCATCGATTCTTCAAACGCATCTCTCCTTGCCACTGCTGACCTCAGCTTCAGGGGGCCGGTGACGAAGCCGATGCGTTCGTGCCGCATAGCCGCCAAGTGCTGAACGGCCTGGCGAATTCCATGAGCGTAGTCGACACGAATGTTGCTGACGCGTGGCGCCTTCGGTCCAACGTCGATGAATACCAATGGCAGGTTCCGAAAACGGAGATGCTCCAATAATTCGTCTTCCATTCCGAACGTAAGAATCGCTACGCCATCCACGCGACCTTCAATCATCCTTCGGACTGCAAGTTCCATGCGCTTGGGATCGTGAATCGTCGAAGTTAAGAGGATTTCGTAGTTATGTTCGACAGCTAGGGTTTCAAACGTCTGAACAATTTCGGGGAAAAATGGATTCGTAATTTCAGAAACGATCAGGCCAAAAACGCGGCTTCTGCCAGAAACCAGGGCGCGCGCCTGCCGGTTAGGATAGTACCCGAGCTCGTCAATCGCCTTCCAAACCCGCTTGGCCAGTTGCGCATCGACCGTGGCCACCCGATTGACCGTGCGCGATACGGTTGCGGTCGATACGCGAGCTCGCTTGGCAACATCGCGAATGTCCAAGAGTCCTCTTTCGCGGGGTCAATTGGTTCGGGCACAGTATACGCTATCTTGTTATTACTGATCGTTTGCGAGAATGACGCCGAGGATCGCGTCGGAAAGATTGCACAAGCCGCGCAAGCGCAAGGGAAGGAATCTTAAGGGCGGCTGGGGTAGGAAGACCGTTTCCGAGACGGCTTGCAATAAGGCTAATGACATGGTAAACGTTTACTGCCATTGGCCAGATTTTCCGGCGCGTTGCGAAGCCGCAAAGGATTGTCAAATCTTGCGATTTTCGGGTCCTTGGTTCTTTGCCTGCCATTCCCCTGGCGTCCGATGGCGCAAGCACAAGGGCGAATGCTACTGACGTGAAATGTTTGCAGATGCTGATACCGAAGTCGAGGGTGAATGCTGCTAGCGGCTCTGCGCGAAGAAGTACTCGAAGCGAACCTGGACCTGGTTCGAAGAGCACTCGTACTTTCCACCTTTGGCAACGCGAGCGGCGTCGATCGTAAAGAAGGGTTAATTGTTATCAAGCCGAGCGGCGTGGCTTACGAGGCGATGAAGCCTGGAGATCTGGTTGTTACGGATCTGCAGGGAAAAGTAATGGAAGGAACGCTCCGGCCATCCTCGGATCTGCCCACACATGCCGCACTGTACCGCGCTTTCCCTTCCATAGGCGGCATCGCACACACACATTCAGAGTACGCAACTGCGTGGGCGCAGGCACGTAGAGCGATTCCGTGCTTCGGGACTACACACGCTGACTATTTTCACGGACCGATTCCAGTGACCGAGGTCATGGCCGAGGATGAAATCGTTGGTGAGTACGAAGCAAATACCGGAGCTGCGATTATCCGCACATTTGAAAATCTGGATGCAATGTCGATTCCCGCGGTTTTAGTGGCAAACCATGCACCGTTCGCCTGGGGTCGCGATCCGCGGAAGGCGGCGGAAACGGCATGGATGTTAGAGTCTGTCGCGCGGATGGCGTACCTCACGATGAGCATCAATCCACACGCAGGCGACATCGCTAAAACGCTTCACGATCGGCATTTTTTGCGTAAACATGGCGAGAAGGCGTATTACGGCCAAATGAGGCCAAAAGAATGACACCGGTATTCACTTCAGAGCATGCCGCGGGGGCCGGCGCACCTGTCGACATCTGGTGTAGCGACGGAATTTTTGCGGTGATTGGAGCTGTTTGCTGCATTTGTTGTGCATCCGGGACAGGGCGCGTCTAAAAGAGAAAATGGCGGAACGAACCATGGCGAACAAGAAGAAAATGACGATGGGAGTAATCGTAGGGAATCGTGGATTTTTCCCCGATCATCTTGCAAAGACCGGCCGCGAAGAGATGATCCAGGCTTTGCAAAAGGCCGGTATGGACGTGGTTGTCCTCGGGCCGGATCAGACCAAGTACGGAGCCGTAGAAACGTACGAAGAAGCGAAGCGCTGCGCGGAGCTATTCAAATCACAAGCGCACGCAATCGACGGCGTGGTTGTTACCTTGCCGAATTTTGGAGACGAGCGTGCGATTGCGGACACGCTTCGACTTTCGCGTTTGGGCGTGCCGGTGCTGCTTCAAGCTACGCCGGATACTCCGGGCAAAATGGCAATCACGCACCGCCGCGACAGCTTCTGCGGGAAGATGTCTGCGTGCAACAATTTGCGCCAATATGGCATTCCGTATTCGCTGACAACACTGCACACGGAAACGCCGGATTCCCCTGAGTTCGCAAAGGATTTGCTATGGTTCTCAGGCGTATGCCGCGTCGTGCGTGGACTACGGAATTTGCGAATTGGAGCGATTGGTGCCCGGCCGACAGCGTTCAACACTGTGCGGTATAGCGAAAAGCTCCTTGAAGCGAGCGGTATTTCCGTAGAGACGTTGGACCTGAGCGAAGTGTTGGGACGCATCAGTCGAATGAAGGACAGCGATGATTCCGTCGTGCAAAAGTTGAGTTCCATACGGAAATACGTGACGACCACCGACATCCCACAAGTGGCGCTGGTGAAGATGGCCAAGTTAGGCGCGGTAGTGGACGACTGGATGAAAAACAGTAACGTGCAGATCAGCGCGGTGCAGTGCTGGACATCTCTTGAAGAAAACCTGGGAGTGGTGCCGTGCACGGTGATGAGCATGATGAGCGATTCGCTGCTCTCGAGTGCGTGCGAAGTCGACGTATGCGGCGTTATGGGAATGCACGCGTTACAACTGGCATCGGAGACACCGAGCGCGCTGCTCGACTGGAACAATAATTATGGAACGGACCCGAACAAGGCGGTGTGTTTCCACTGCAGCAATTTGCCAAAACACTTCTTTAAGGAAGTGAAGATGGACTTTCAGGAGATCATCGCGGGCACAGTGGGCAAGGAAAACACCTTCGGCACGTGCGTTGGGCAGGTGAAGTCCGGGGCCATGAGTTTTGCGCGGTTCTCTACGGATGATACCGGAGGAAAGATTCGCGGCTACAGTGGCGGCGGGAGATTCACTGACGACCCGCTGCAGACGTTTGGCGGCGCGGGCGTCGTGGAGATTCCGGAGCTTCAAAAATTGCTGCGCTACATCTGTGAAAACGGGTTTGAACATCACGTCGCTGCCAACTTTTCCAGCGTTGCTCCTGTCGTTCATGAAGCTACGACACGCTATCTGGGCTGGGATATGTACGCGCACTGTGCGTGATCGTGTGCTGAGACGGAGCGAGCGGTAATCCGATGGCCATTGTGGCGGGAGTTGATTTCGGAACCCTCAGCGTACGCGTGTCCATCGTGGATAGCGTACGCGGCCTGCTAGCGACGGCTCTTGCTGAATATGCACTGCATCGAAAGCGTGATGATCCGGAGTATGCCACGCAATCGCATGACGACCAGATGCAAGCGCTGGCGGCGGCTACGCGCGAGGCCGTACGGAAAGCCGGGATTTCCGGAGACGAAGTGCAAGCGCTCGCGGTCGATACTACTGGCTCATCCGTCATTCCCGTCGGAAAAAATCTCCAGCCGCTCGATGAATACTATCTTTGGTGTGATCATCGCGCAAAAGCAGAAGCCGCGGAGATCACGGAAGCGGCTCACCGGGAAGGGTTACAAGCGATTCAGTGGTGCGGCGGCGTGTATTCCTCCGAGTGGGGCTTTGCGAAACTGCTGCATTGGCTGCGCCACAATCCAGAGAAGCGCGCGCAATTGGTTTCTGCCTTCGAACACTGTGACATGGCGGCAGCAACGCTTTGTGGAATTACCGATTCGGAGAGAGTAAAGCGCAGCATTTGCGCGATGGGGCACAAGTGGCTTTGGAATGCCGAACTGGGCGGGCTACCTTCGGAAGAATTCCTGCTTAAAGTAGATCCTTTGTTCGCGGGGATCAGAGAAAAACTTCAGGGCGAATATGTTACTTCAGATCATTTAGCGGGCAGGCTTTCGGCTCTTTGGGCGGAGAAATTGGGCTTGAAGGCGGACATTCCCATACCCGTCGGGGCGTTCGATGCGCATTGGGATGCCATCGGCGCAGGCTGCCGCACTGAGGATGTGGTGAATGTCGTTGGCACCTCGACGTGCATCATCGGCATTACCCCGGCGGTCAATCTGGTTCCCGGGGTTTGTGGGGTTGTGCAGGGCAGTGTGCATCCGCATCGGACCGGCATTGAAGCAGGACTTTCGGCCGTGGGTGCGATCTTTGAGTCCATTGCCAGCCGAGCCGGAACAGATGTCGCTACGCTGAGCCAGGGGCTTGAGGACTACCGCGCGGGGCAAACCGGACTTCTTCGCATGACATGGGACAACGGAGACCGCACTGTGCTCGTGAATCCGAATTTGCGCGGGATTACGTTTGGATGGAATTTACAAAGCACGGCACGGGACGAGCTCTTTGCGGCGATCGAAGGCACTGCGTTGCACACGCGAATTATTCTGGATCGAATGGCCGAACATGGAGTTGATATAAAACGCGTGATCAATGCTGGCGGGATTCCGCAAAAGAACAATGTGCTCAATCAAGTTTATGCCAACGTATTGGGACGCCCCGTTCTCGTGCCAAGCAAGAGTGTGACAAGTCTTGGTTCCGCGATCTTTGCGTTTCTTGCCGCAGGAACGTTCAAGACCGTGGAAGAAGCTCAAGACAAGATTTGCCCGGAGCATGCGCGGTTCACGCCGGAGCCGACTGCGCAGAGGATTTACGATTCGTTGTACACAAAATATCGAAAATTGTATTTTGCATTTGGACAGCCGCACGATGGGGCATTCGCCGACGTGATGCCCGCGCTCATACGTTCATCTCAGAAGACGAGTTAGAAATGGCAGTTAATTTTCATGTCCGTTGGTCCAAACGTTTTGCCGCGACCGTTTAGTTCGCCGCGAAGGCAAGACGCTCATTGAGGAAGTGAATCATGAAAATAGGTCCGAAGATTTCTCGCCGAGAATTTGTTGGTTCGACCCTTTCCGCGGCCGCGATGCAGTCGCCATACGTCCAGCCATTTCTGAGGACCGTAGTGGAGGGTAGTCCTTCTGATCCCGGCTGGAAGGACGAAGGAATCCTTTTTGTCGACAGGTCTCCCTACGCCAAGTTGCGCAACGTTCCTGTGCATGCGGTGACGATTACCGAGGGATTTTGGGGAAGGCGACGCGAGACGAATGTTAAAAAGAGCATCCCTTCGATGGAGAAATTACTCGAAGCCAACGGCCGGATGAACAATTATTTGCGGCTGGCCGGAAGGAGCGATGCTCAACAGAGCGGTCCGGTGTACTCGGACTCCGACGTTTACAAATGGACGGAGGCCGTAGGTTTTCAATTGCAATCTGGCGATCCCCCAGAGTTGCGTGCGCTCGCGGAAAAAATTATTCGGGAAATTGTCGCAGTGCAAGAGCCCAACGGATATTTGAATACGTACTATGTTGCGGATCGCGCAAAGCAACGCATGGCACCTGAAACACAGCGATGGGGGCACGAGCTCTACAACATCGGCCACATGATACAAGGCGCGATTGCGTATTATCGGGCGACGGGCGATCGCACGCTGCTCGACGCCGGAATTCGCTTTGTCGATGACTACCTGCTTGCAAGTTTTGGCCCCGGAACTGACAAACAACCGCTCTTCTCCGGACATCCTGAAATTGAACTGGCGTTGATCGAACTTTATCGCACCACCGGAGATCAGCGGCATCTCGAACTAGCCGGCTATATCCTGCAGGGCGATGATCGAATCAAAGTGCCTCGGCACGCCTACGTCTATCACTTTTGCGGAATTCCGTTCACTTCGCGCACGCACCTGGAAGGTCATGCGGTACGTGCAATGTATGCATGTTGCGGCGCCACGGACTACTACCTGGAGACCGGCGATCAAAAATATTGGAAAACGCTGGACATCCTTTGGAACGATCTTGTGTCATCGCAGATGTACGTGACCGGCGGAGTCGGAGCGCGCAGTGATGGCGAGGCTTTCGGTGATTCGTATGAGCTACCGAATTTCACGGCGTACGGTGAGAGCTGCGCGGCGATAGGTAATATGATGTGGAATTGGCGGATGCTCGCGGCGAGCGGCGAGGCGAAATATGCCGATGTCATCGAACGAGCTTTGTACAACGGCATTAATTCCGGGATGTCGCTTGATGGCACGCTCTATTGCTATCGCAATCCGTTGTCGTTCGACCCCGCAGGCGGTGACCAGATTCGGAATCCGTGGTACGACACTACGTGCTGTCCGCCGAACCTCGAACGCATCTTCGCTTCGCTGCCCGGCTATCTTTACAGCACCAGTAAAGACGGGCTGTATCTGCATTTGTATGAAAATTCGCAACTCGATTGGCACCTTGAGGACGGAACCGGTCTAAAGGTTGAGCAGAAGACAGGCTATCCGTGGGACGGCGCGGTGGAGATTAGCGTTACTCCAGCGAAATCTACGGAGTTCACGTTTTATCTGCGCATTCCTGAATGGTGCAACTCGGCGCAGGTCGCAGTGAACGGTAAATCCGTGTCTGGGGTGACGCCTGGACAGTATCTTGCCGTGAGGCGTCGCTGGTCGCCCCGCGATGCAATTCATTTGAAGTTCGGTATGACGCCGCAAGTGATCGAGGCCAACCGTCGGGTGGTGGACGATTACGGACGCGTTGCGGTGCAGCGCGGACCGCTCGTGTACTGCCTTGAGCAACTGGACCAGCCGCTGGGCGTCTCTCTGTACGACGTTTCGTTGGATCTACGACAGGATTCCTCACCAGCATTCCACGAGGAATTCGACAAGGATTTGCTTGGGGGAATCGTCGTGCTGAAGCACGCCGGAGCTTGGGCCGAGAAGACCAGTTCGGACGGCAAGCTCTACCGTGCGTACACACCGACCGTTCCAAAAGGACGTCAGGTCGAGCTGAAGTTCATCCCTTACTACGCGTGGGCAAATCGTGCGGCGACGCCGATGCAGGTATGGACGCCGACTTTTCGAGCTTAACAGTCCTTTTTACGCGCCCCATTGGATCACGGAATAGGAACGTGGCGGCACTTCGAATCTTGTATGGCCACCAGAAGTAGTTGGCTTATTTAAATCTTGCGGAACCACTCGCGTTGGTGAATCGAAACTATTGACGGCTTTCAAGTCGCTGCCGGTCAGCACGGTGGACTTCAGCACTCGTGTGTGTGGAGCATCTTCCCACACCACATCGACCTCGTGAGAATTGGAAAGGTCCCGATTGAGGATAAAGAGCGCCACGTTCCCATTTTCTGTAGAGAAAGTCGCGGTCACATCCAGATAAGGAACTTGTCCGATTCCAGAAACTTCGTATGTTGGTGAATCCGCGAGGACGTTCAATACCTCGCCTCGCGCCATTTGCAATCCCCAGCTGTATGGATAATAGATTGTTTGGCGGAACAGGGAATTGGAATTCGTCATGATCGGCGCGATTACGTTCACCAACTGCGCCAGACAAGCGAGTTTCACGCGATTCGCGTTTCGAAGCAGCGTGTTGACAATTCCGCCGACAAGAAGCGCATCTTCCAGATTATAAATTTCTTCGAGCAAATGGGGCGCATCTTGTTCGCGACCGTTTACGGCATCACCGCTGCGGGCGCGGTACCAAACGTTCCACTCGTCAAACGAGAGCCACAATTTTTTCGGAGAGTGCTTGCGACCCTGTACGTAGTCGCAGACGGCTACCGTTTCCGCGATCTGGCGATCCATAGTCAGATTCATTGCGAGATATTTCGAACTGTCAGTGCCGGTTTCCTGCTGTGTGTTCCCGATATAGCGATGCAGAGAGAGTGCGTCTACATATTCGTAGCACTCCTCTAAAACCTCACGGTCCCATTCGAGATAGGTGGGCATGAGGGGACCGCTTGAACCGCAGGCGACGAGCTTAAGCGTGGGATCGACATAGCGCATCTGTCGCGCCGCATCCGCAGCTTTGTATCCATACTCTTTGGCGGTCATGTGGCCGATCTGCCAGGGACCATCCATCTCGTTCCCGAGACACCAATTTTGTGCTTTGTACGGGGCGGCAATTCCGTTCTTGCGGCGCAGTTCGCTCCAGCGGGTGCCCTTTTCAACGTTGCAATATTCCACTAAGGCGGCTGCTTGCTCGGGGGTTCCCGTTCCGAGATTAAGTCCCATCAACGGCTGCGTGCCTACAGCGCTGCACCATGCCATGAATTCATCGGTACCAAACTGATTTGAGTTTATTGAGTTCCACGCCTTGTCCAGCACTCTTGGGCGATTCTGTTTTGGTCCCACACCGTCAAGCCAGTCGTATCCGGAAACAAAATTACCGCCCGGGTAGCGAATGATGGGCACCCCTAGGGTGCGGATTTCGTCCATCACATCTTTTCGGAATCCGTTGGAGTCAGAAAGTTTCGAGGCTGGGTCGTAAATGCCTTCGTAGATTGCGCGGCCCAAGTGTTCCAGAAAAGACCCAAAAAGATTCCGATCGATGGGCGCGATTGTGCGTTTGGTATCCAAATAAATGCGCGCCGCGGTGCGGCTGGAGGCAGTTTGCTCCGGCAACAATCGCCCCAGAAGGAGTTCCGCGGAACAGCCTGCTCCCACCGCAAGGCTGCGCTGCAAAAATGTTCGCCGTTCGATCGAGGGCATGAGCCGACCTCCGTGAGTCAGGCGGTTATGAGTTGCAGTAAGCGTTTGCTCACAACCGTTCGGAGAGAGTATCCCAAAACTCTTTGAGCGACTAGGAGTTTAGTTGAATCTTTAGCGCTGTCACGGACGCCGGAGGAATCTCGACTACCAGATTGCCTCCGCTCACGCTGAGAGATTTGCTTTGAGCTACCACGGCATGTGGTTGTTCGAATGTATTGTGCGCGTGGATGTCCGTATCGGTGACGAAGGTCATGCTAGCGTTCTTGGCGGCTGCTCCCCTGAGCGCTATCTCCGCGAGGCGAGAGTCGGTTGGGCTGGGATTAACGGCTGTGATCGTTAACTCTTTGCCACGAACAGAAGCGGAACCCTTAAGTCCCCAAAACGAAGCAACTTTTTCGTCGCGGTCGTAGCGCAGGTTCGGCGCGGAGAAGACGGTGCGTAGCGAATTGCCGCCCTGATGACCCGCGTACAGTTCGAAGACGCGGCCGACAGGTGTGATTACGAAACTATCCTCATGCGCCAGATACAAGCTGTTCAGGCAATTGACAAGCTGCGCGCAATTCGCCATTGCAACTTTTTCAGGATGACGGTTGAAGATGTCCAGAGTCATTCCGCTGAACACTGCGTCGCGCAGAGTGGGCATCTGTTCGAGTGCGTCGCCGGGAGTTGCCTCGCTCCCGGGACGATACCAGGGTCCCCACTCGTCCACGATTAACTTCACGTGATGGTCGTGATCCGTTTCACTTAGGACCTGCCAATGGCCGGTAACCAGGCCCTCCATACGCTCTCCTTCGCGAAGCAATTCAAACCAGTCGACGGGTTCAAATTTCAACGCGTCACCTTTTCCCGCATCCCAGTCCTGCGTTTTTCCGCGACTCAGGTTCCAAGCGTAGTGGTGGAGCGCCATTCCATAGATATGCTGCAATTGGCCAGGTCCCTTGCGCACGATTTCGGCAAGGAACTCTCGCGTCCAATTCCAATCGTCCGTATTTGGGCCGGAAGCGATCAGTTTTAATTCGTCGCCATAGGAAGGAAGCCACGCGGAATAGCGCCGAAACTCGACAGCGTACTGCTGTGGAGTGAAGTCGCCGCCACATCCCCACGATTCGTTTCCGACGCCCCAATACTTCACATGGAATGGCTCGCTGTAACCTGCCGCCGCCCGCGTATCCGCAAGAGTTGTGCTTCCCGCGGGAGAATTGCAGTATTCCACCCACTGTTGGAAAGCTGATGCGGGCAAGCTCCTAACATTCGCCGCAAGATAAGGTTCCGCTCCGATGAGCTTGCAGAAATGAACGAATTCGTTGGTTCCTACTGCGTTGGGATCGTAGCGGTGGCTGGCGGGTGATTTATCTGATTCAACGTTCGCCCAGAAGTTTGTTCGACGCGGGCGCTTTTCGAAAGGACCGATGCCGTCGCGCCAATCGTAGCTGTCTGCGAAACATCCGCCGGGATAACGAATCACTGGCGCCTTGACCTTCCGCATGTGTTCAATGAGTTCCGTGCGAAGCCCGTTGGTATTCGGCACCTTCGATCTTTCGCCGACCCAAATGCCGTCGTACAACACGCCTCCGAGATTTTCGGCGAAATGGCCATAGATATTCGGAGAGATTGTCCCGAGAGGCTCGTCAAACAAAACGTCAATACGGGAGTCCGCCGTTCGAGAATTGGAGAAGATGTTCCAACCGGTCTTGGGCGCAAAGCAGAGGCCCGCAGTTCCAAACATGCCCGTCTCTAAAAACTCCCGGCGCCTCATCATGAGAGCCTCCTCTGATTGGTATGCAGAGCATAACTGATACAGCAAACGTTTGCTTTCCTGGCCCACGGAAGTGTAGCAAAGCCGGATTAATCGAGTTGCAAGATCGGGAAAGGGTTTTTTGCTCTCAATCGGTCAGAGGATCACCCCGAAATGAACGATGAAATGGTTGAGAGTTTCTTGCGGAAAAGTTTGGGAATGGGGACTCGCGGGGCCGTTACCCATTTAGCTCAACGTAGCCGGAACGCCCAGGTTTCTCGCTCATCCCGCCACGGAACGCGGCGAAGGGCGAGAATCGAAAAGCGTAGCTCCATCCCGGCACCGGACTCCCCGTCAAGGCAATAGCCGGAAATCCACGTTTTCTGCACGGTCAGCGAAGACCAAGCGGCTCTCAGACTTGAGTGGGAACATCTCTGGATAATTGCCTGGGCGATTGGACTGTGAAGAATGCGTTGCAGTCCTGCAAGTTCCGTCGTATGATTCTTGAGATGTCGACGAACCTCAACCTGCGCTGCGACTTCGCCTCCTGTTGTTGTACGTGTTGTACACAGGTGCGCACTGGCGCGGGGAGGCTCGAAGTCTAGATCGAACTTTAAATCGAGCTGTAGTCGAAAACCCACCGCCAGAAACTGCTGGCAGGTGGGTTTTGTGTTTTTACGATGTTTTTTTAGCAGGAAGGAGAGGAAATGGCCCCAACCGCCCCGGAAGCGTTGCACACGACTCCGATTGACGACGCCCTAGAGGCCGATCAAATGCTTCCTGCTCGAAGCATTTTGACAAACCTTCAGGCGCTTGAGGCGGAAAGCCTTTACATCCTGCGTGAGGCTGCGGCCGAGTTTTCCCGCCCGGTCATGCTGTACTCGATTGGCAAGGATTCATCGGTGATGCTGCGCCTTGCGCAAAAGGCCTTCTTCCCCGGCAAGATTCCTTTCCCTCTGCTGCACATCGATACGAGCTACAAATTTCCCGAAATGATCCAATTCCGCGACTCTTACGCAAGACAAATTGGTGCCGAACTGATTGTGCACCGCAACGATGAGGCGCTGGAGCGCGGTGCAAACCCGTTTTCGCTCGGAACACAAAAGTGTTGCGGCTTGCTGAAGACCAAGTCCTTGCTTGATGCCCTGGCTGAAGGCGGTTTCAACGCGGCGTTTGGCGGGGCGCGGCGCGATGAGGAGAAATCGCGGGCCAAGGAGAGAATCTACTCGTTCCGTGATTCCCACGGGCAGTGGGATCCAAAGAATCAGCGGCCTGAATTGTGGAACATCTTTAACTCGCGCGTTGACAAAACGGAGAGCATTCGCGTTTTTCCGCTCTCGAATTGGACGGAACTTGATATTTGGCTCTACATTCACGTTGAAAAGATCCCGATCGTGCCGCTCTATTACGCGCGGGAACGCGAAGTGGTCCTGCGCAACGGTTCCATCGTGTTGATTCACTCAAAGAGGGAACTCTTGCCTGGTGAGACGACGCAACTTGTGAACTGCCGGATGCGTTCGCTTGGCTGCGTGCCGTGCACCGGGGCGATCCGATCCGAAGCAGACACGGTTCCCAAGATTATCGGAGAGATGGTCTCGTTCCGCCGTTCCGAACGCGAAAATCGCGCCATCGACCATGATGAAGAAGGCTCGATGGAGATGAAGAAGCGGGAAGGTTATTTTTGATGATCTCGGCGCCAGAAGTCCACGAAGGCTTCGAAGAATTTCTCCAGCACGATCTGGAGAAAGAACTGCTGCGTTTTACCACCGCAGGAAGCGTGGACGATGGAAAGTCCACCCTGATCGGCAGATTATTGCATGACGCAAAGGGCGTCTACGAAGATCAGCTCGCATCCGTCAAGAAGAGCCGTGTGAATCGTTCCACTGGTCCAATCGATTTCTCGCTTATCACCGATGGCCTCCGCGCCGAACGCGAACAGGGAATTACGATCGATGTTGCCTATCGCTATTTCCAGACGGCAAAGCGGAAGTTCATCATTGCCGACACGCCCGGACACGAACAGTACACGCGCAACATGGCCACAGGCGCGTCCACGGCGAACCTTGCCGTGATTCTTGTGGATGGCACCAAAGGTTTGCTTCCGCAAACCCGCCGTCATTCCTACATTGCAGCCTTGCTTGGAATTCCCAACGTGCTCGTGGCAATCAACAAGATGGACCTGATCGGCTACCAGGAGGAAGTCTTTCTGCGCTTGCAAGATGACTTTCTCGCTCTTGCCGAGCGGCTGAAAATTCTTGCCGTGCAGTGCGTGCCGGTCAGCGCGCTCGAAGGGGACAACGTCGTTACCCGGAGCCGCGCAATGACGTGGTATTCCGGCCCCACCTTGCTGGAGCATCTCGAGGGCGTACCAATCGAGCCAGTTTCAGAAACAAGGGAGGTGCGGTTCCCGGTTCAGTACGTCATCCGTCCAGACGCGAGCTTTCGTGGCTTTGCCGGCCAAGTCGCCGGCGGAATTCTCCGACCCGGAGACTCTGTATTGGCGCTGCCGTCGGGGCGGACTACCCGCATACAGTCCATCGTCACGTACGACGGCCATCTCCATGCGGCTTTTCGTT
>Ga0137403_10001419_pt1 | contig 30099 bp, 30 predicted proteins | sample CZOMad2_1_16fung_FD_122057 | JGI IMG/M metagenome (GOLD analysis project Ga0137403, IMG submission 122057) | Vadose zone soil fungal communities from Angelo Coast Range Reserve, California, USA - CZOMad2_1_16fungal (Hybrid Assembly) | ecosystem: Environmental > Terrestrial > Soil > Vadose zone... | reverse complement strand
GACGACAAGCTCCTCACGATCGGCTGCACCGAGCCGTGGCTCTGGGAGAACTTCTGCAACGCGATCGGGCGGCCCGACTTCAAGCGCTTCGCGCGGAGCTCCGATCAGTTCGTGCGCGCCGCCAACGCCGAGGAAGAGGCCGCGCGGCGCGAGATCGAGGCGCTCATCAAGACCCGCGACCGCGACGAGTGGTACGACTTGCTCGTGAAGGCCGACGTCTGCGTCGGGAAGGTCTACGACGTCCCCGAGATGGTGGAGGACCCGCAGATCAACCACCGCCGGATGATCGTGGACGTCGAGCACCCCACCCAGGGCCGCGTGCGGCAGATCGGCGTCGCGATCAAGCTGTCCGACACGCCCGGGACGATCCGAAGCGCGGCGCCGATGCCCAACGAGCACACCGAGGACGTGCTGAAAGACTTGGGGATGACGGCCGCCGAGATCGCGGAGCTCAAGCGAAAGGGAATCGTCGAGTAGCGATCGCGTGACGCCAGCCTGGCGCCAGCTGACGCTCCTCTCGCTCGCCGAGTTTCTCGCCCTCTCGCTCTGGTTCAGCGCCTCCGCCGTCTTGCCGGCCCTCCAGCACGACTGGGGCCTCGGTGACGGCGGCAGCGCCGGCCTCACGATCGCCGTGCAGGCCGGATTCATCGTCGGCACCCTCATCAGCGCGCTCACCAATCTCCCCGACGTTTTCTCCCCGCGCATGGTGATGAAGGTCGGCATCACGCTGGGTGCCCTGACCAATGCCGCGCTCGCGCTCTGGGTCTCGAGCCTGGGGCCGGCGCTGGTGCTCCGGTTTGCGACGGGCCTGTGCCTGGCCGGCGCCTATCCCCCGGCGATGAAGATCATGGCCACCTGGTTCCGCGAAGGCCGAGGGCTGGCGCTCGGGATTCTCGTCGGCGCTCTCACCGTCGGCTCGGCGGGTCCGCACCTCATTCCCGGTCTCACCGAGCTCCCCTGGCGCGGAACTCTGCTCGTCGCCTCCGCGCTCGCCCTGGCGGGCGCTGCCCTCGTCCAGCTCTGCGTGGCCGACGGACCGCACCGATTCCCGTCGGCTCGGTTCGACATCCGGATGGCGACCGCCGTCTTCGGCGAGCGGGGTCCCCGCCTGGCGTGTCTGGGCTACCTCGGCCACATGTGGGAGCTCTACGCGATGTGGGCGTGGATCGCGGCGTTTCTCGCGGCGAGCCTCGACGCCCGCGGCGGCGGCAGCTACGCCGGGCTCAATCCGAGCGGCGCCACGTTCCTTGTGATCGCGCTGGGCGCGCTCGGCTGCTGGGCCGGCGGGCTCGCCTCCGACCGGTGGGGCCGGACGGTCCTCACCATGACCGCGATGGCGCTCTCCGGAGCCTGCGCAGCGACGATCGGCCTGACGTTCGGCGGCCCTCCGCTCGTGACCCTGCTCGTCGCCGTCGTGTGGGGCGTCACGGTCATTGCGGATTCCGCCCAGTTCTCGACCGCGATCACCGAGCTGTCGCCGCCCGCGTACGTCGGCACGGCCCTCACCACCCAGACGTGCGCCGGCTTCGCGCTGACGATGGTCTCGATCTGGCTCATCCCGCCGCTCGTGACGCGTGCCGGCTGGCGGTGGGCGTTCGCCGCGCTGGCGATCGGGCCGGCGCTCGGCGTTCTCGCCATGGGCCGACTTCGGGCACTTCCTGAGGCGATGAAGCTGGCCGAGGGCCGTCGCTGAAGGGGCGAGCGGTCCGGAGAGGTCAGACGACCGGCTGAGGAAACGCCTGGAGTCGGCGCAGCAGCGGGAGGCCCTGACCGGTGAGCCACTCCTTCGTCGAGTCGTACCCGTAGCGGAGCGCCGCCCGACTCGCCTCGAAACCCATCGACGGCCCGAAGAGGGGCGTGTCCTCTCGCGTGGGCTGGATCAGGTGGAACTCGCTGCGGGGATGCTTGATCCGGAGCGTCGACAGGCCGAGCTGCAGCAGGTTCTGGCTGTAGATGCGGCCCGCCTGCTCCATGATCGTGTAGAGGCCACGACTGCGCAGCGGAACAACGCCGGAGTCGGGGCTCGGGACGAGCGGGTTGATGACGATCACGACGTCGGCACCCGCCTCGGCCGCGAGATCCGCGTGGCCGCTGAAGCCGACCCCGCCGTCGACGTAGTCGCGTCCGCGCAGGGTATAGGGCTCGAAGAAGCCGGGAATCGCCGAAGACGCCGCCACCGCCTCGCTGATCGGGACGTCTAGAAGCCCGTCGCGGCCGAACACGACACGCTGCGCCCGGTCCAGGTCGATCGCCGGGATCAGCAGGACGCGCTCGAGCGCCGTGAAGGAGTTCTGCAGCCCGGCGCTGGCCAGCGTCTCGCGCATGTATTGCTCGAGCGCCGCCAGCGAGAAGAACCCGGCCGGCAGGTCGCGCTCCGCGGCGGCCAGCATGTCGGGGACCGAGCCGCGTACCGCGGTCATCGCGTTCTTGCTGACGGCCCAGAGGAGCCGGCCGAACCGGCCCGCCGCATGGCGGAAGGAGTTCGTGGCGTAGACGGCGCCGCGCCGGAAGTTGAGCGGGTGCTCCAGATCCTGGTCGATGATGCGATAGATCTCGGAGGCGCGGACGCCGTTGGCGAGGAGCGTCGCCACGACGGAGCCCGCGCTGCAGCCCACGTAGATATCGAAGTCACCCGCACCGTTGAGCCGTTCCTCGATCGCCGCGATGACACCGACCTCGTACATGCCGCCGATGACGCCGCCGCCCGCCAGGGCCAGGGCGTAGCGGGGCCGTCGCGACCGCCAGCGGCCCACCACGCGCTCGAGGAAATTCATACCTGACTCATTCTAGCAACCTTGTCAGCAAGCGAGTTGCCAGCCTAGCCCGTATCCGGAAACCGCTAATTTCACTGACGATCACTCCAGCGGCCGATTGTATAACTGTGGGGCAAAGCGGCAAGTTCTTTGACACCTGGTCGGTCCCCTACCGCGGCTGGTCAAGAGCACTGCGAGGCTACCGATCAGGTCCGGACCACCCCCTCCGGAACGAATCTTGGCTCGGGTCTCGGCGCGCCGCGTCGCGGTCCAGTCGGGTGGCTAGGAACGACGCCAACTTATAACCCCACCCTGTGCTTGGTATCGGCCTTGCTCCGAAAAAGGCGCGATGATCCGATGGCTCCAGGAGTCGGTCCGCCACACGCGCGCCTCGGGACCGCGCGCCGGTGACCGCATGAACGCCGGGCTCCGGGCCGACCTGCACATCCACACGCGGGAGGCGGAGCCCTTCATCACCTACAGCGCTCGCGACGTGATCGCCCGCGCGGCTCGCGAGGGCTATCGCGTGCTCAGCATCAGCAATCACGACACGCTCACCTTCAGCGACGAGCTGGCCGCCTATGCACGCGACCACGGGATCGTGCTGATCCCCGGCGTGGAGGCCACGGTCGAAGGGCGCCACGTGCTCGTCTACAACGCCGACGTCGCGCCCGACAAGCTCCGGACCTTCGCCGACCTTCGTCGATATCGGACGCCCGAGTGGCTCATCGTCGCGCCCCATCCGTTCTTCCCGGCGTCCTATTGTCTGCGTGAGAAGCTCTGGCAGGAGATCGAGCTGTTCGACGCGATCGAGTTCAGCCACTTCTACACGCCTCGGCTGGATTTCAACCGGGCGGCGGTCAAGCTGGCCCGCGCGGTGGGTCTGCCTCTCATCGGGACGTCCGACAGCCACCTCGACGAGCAGTTCGGGACGACGTTCTCCCTCATCGAGGCCGAGCCTTCGGTCGAATCGGTGCTGGCCGCAATCAGGAAGGGCCGGCTCAGCGTCGTCAGCCGACCACTGAGCCTCACGCGCTGCCTGAGTATCGTCGCCCGGCACGCGCTGGGGGCCGGTCGGGAGCGTGCGCGGACGCGGCTACGACCGTCCCCTCAGACGATCCTCACGCCGCGCTAGCGCGCGGCCCCTACGCGAGGTCGAAGACCAGCACTTCGGCGGGCTCGAGTCCGATGAGCCGGAGCGTGGGCTGCGCGCTGACGGCGGCGCCGTCCCCCTGCCAGAGGGGCTGGCCGCTGAGCGTCAGGGAGCCGCGCGCGACCTGCACCCACGCGTGGCGCTCCGGATCGAGCTCGTGAACCACTTCCTGGTCGCGCTCGAGCAGCACCGAGTAGAGGCGCACGTCCTGATGGAGAGTGACGCTCGAGCCGCCGCCGCGAGGGCCGGCGATGAGGCGGAGCATGCCGCGCTTGTCGGGATCGGCGATCGCCTTCTGCTCGTAGCTCGGCTCGTAGCCGCGACGGTCCGGCACGATCCAGATCTGCAGGAAATGCACGAGCTCGGTCGGGGAGGGGTTGAACTCGCTGTGCGTCACGCCGGCGCCCGCGCTCATCCGCTGGACTTCACCGGGCCGGATCACGGAGCCGGTCCCCAAGCTGTCCCGGTGCTGGAGCGCGCCGGCGAGCACGTAGCTGACGATCTCCATGTCCCGATGCCCGTGGGTCGGGAACCCGAGACCGGGCTGCACGCGGTCCTCGTTGATGACGCGCAGGGTGCGGAACCCCATGTGGCTGGGGTCGTAGTACTCGCCGAACGAGAACGTGTGAGAGGTGTCGAGCCAGCCGAAATCGAAGTGCCCGCGGTCCGCCGCCGCACGTCGCGCGATCACAGCTGGGTCCCGGCCTGGCCGGCTTCCCTGATCCGGCGCAGGCGCTCGAGCTCGGGCGTGACGTACTTCTCGCGGCACTCCGGACAGATCCCGTGTGTGAACTGGGCGTCGGAGTGCCCCTCGATGTAGGTCTCGACTTGCTGCCAGTAGTTCTGGTCGTCGCGCACCTTCTTGCAGTAGGAGCAGATCGGCAAGAGCCCCTGGAGCTGCTTCACCCGCAGGAGCGCCTCTTCGAGCTCACGCACCCGCTCGGCCAGGGCGGCCTGAAGCTCCAGCATCCGGAAGCCCACCTGGACCCGCGCGCGCAGCTCCTCCCGCTCGAAAGGCTTCACGATGTAGTCGTCGGCGCCCGCCCCGAGCCCGGTCACGATGTCCTGAGTGCGGGCCTTGGCGGTCACGAAGATGATATACGGCTTCGGCTCGCGGCCCAGCGCGCGGATCCTCGTGCAGAGCTCGAGGCCGTCCATGCCGGGCATCGTCCAGTCGAGAATGGCGAGGGACGGCGGATCGTCGCCCTGAAAGAGCTCCCACGCCTGCTCGCCGCCCGACGCCGAGACGACCTGGTAGCCCCACCCGGTCAGGGAGGTCTCGTGCAGGCGACGGACGATCGGCTCGTCGTCGACGATCATCACCCTCACGGCGCCGCCTCGATGTCCAGCCCTTCCGGCCAGGCCGGATCGGCGAAGAAGGCCATGACCTGCTCGAGCTCGCGCGCGATCCGGGCGACGAGGTCGGGGCTGTTTTCCGTGTGTCCGTCGTGGGCCGCGTCCTCGAGCGCCAGCGCCGCGCTCTGCAGGCGCGTCGCTCCCAGAATCGCGGCCGAGCCCTTCAGACTGTGCGCGACGTGCTCGAGCTGGCGGATGTCGGCCGCGGTCATCGCGGCGCGCATCGCCTGCAGCCGCTTGGGACTGTCGTCGACGAAGATCCCGACCAGCTCGCGGAGCAGCACCTGATCGCCGCCGAGCCAGCGCAACGCCACCGCGAGATCGACGGGCCGCTCGGCCGCGCCGTCCACGACGTCACACCTCCGTCAGGTCCTCGCCGACGGCGATCGCCCCGGCGAAGTCTTTCCCGGCCGCGGCCGCGAGCTCGGCGGGCACCGACCCCGGCATCAGGTGAGTGAGCACGAGCTTCTTCGCGCGCGCGTCCCGCGCGATCCGGCCGACGTCGGCGGGCTGGGTGTGGTAGGAGGCCAGGTCCTTGATCTTCTCCTCCAGCGTCGGCCATCCACAGCCGGGATACCAGGTGGTCCTCGTCATCTCGCAGCACTCGTGGATGAGACAGTCGACGCCGTGGCTCCAGCGCACGAGGTTCTCGCACGGACGCGTGTCGCCCGAGACGACGATCGTGCGCCCCCCACCCTCGAACCGGAAGCCGAAGGCCGGCTTGACGGGGTCGTGCTCGACCAGGAACGCGCTCACCCGCACGCCACCGACCTCGAGGAGCTTGCCCTCCTCGATCTCGGTCACGCGGACCTCCGGCGGGCGCCGCTCGTGCATGTGCGCGCGACGCACGTCGATGTCCCAGGTCAGATAGTCGAGCAGCTTCTCGACCTGGCGCTGGGTCCCGGCCGGGCCCCAGATCTCGAACGGCGCGTTCTGGCCGGCGATCCAGCGCGAGATGAGCAGATGACCGAGGTCGATCGTGTGGTCCGAGTGGTGATGGGTGATGAAGACGCGCGGCCAATCCCACGGGCGCACCCCCGCCTGGACGAGCTGGGCACCGACGCCCGAACCGGCGTCGACCAGGAAGCGCTCGTCGGCGAGCGACACGAGCGTCGCGGGGCCCCGTCGCTTCGGGTTGGGTGGCGGGCTCCCGGTTCCTAGAAGGACTCCGCGCATCAGTCTTCGAGGGATACTAGCATAGCGCACGGTCGCCCCGGCCCGTTCAGAACAGACCGACGATGTTGCCGTTCGCGTCGATGTCGATCCCTTCAGCGCCGGGCACCTTCGGGAGGCCCGGCATCGTGAGGATGTCACCTGCGTAGGCGACGACGAAGCCGGCGCCCGCGGAGAGCGCGACGTCACGCACCGTGATCGTGAACCCGCGCGGTCGGCCGGGCCGCTTCGGGTCGTCGCTGAGCGAGTTCTGGGTCTTCGCCACGCACACCGGCAGACGGCCGTAGCCCAGCGACTCGAAGCGTGACAGCTTGGCGGCGGCCACCGGCGCGAACGCCACCCCATCGGCGCCGTACACGCGCTTCGCGAGCGTCTCGAGCTTCGCCGCCAGCCCGAGCTCGTCGGGATAGAGATAACGGAAGGCCGAGCGGTCGCTGGACCGGATCGCGTCGAGGACCATGCCGGCGAGATCGGTCACGCCGGCGCCGCCGAGCTCCCAGCCGCGTGACACGCCGCAGGGCACCCCGAGCGTCCGGCAGCTGGACAGCACCGCGTCGACTTTCGCGTCGGTATCATCGGTGAAGCGGTTCAGCGCGACGACCGGCGGGAGGCCGAAGAGGCGCACGTTCTCGACGTGCTTGGCCAGGTTCTCCTCCCCGTGCAGCGCCAGGGCGCGCGTCGTGACGACGATGACCGCCGCCGAGGGCACCAGACCTCCGGTTCGACACTTGATATCCACGAACTTCTCGGCGCCCAGGTCGCTCGCGAAGCCGGCCTCGGTGACCACGACCTCGCCGAGCTTGAGCCCCAGCCGGGTGGCGATGAGGCTGTTGCAGCCGTGGGCGATGTTGCCGAACGGCCCGCCGTGGACGAGCGCGGGCGTGCCCTCGAGCGTCTGAACGAGGTTGGGCTTGATGGCCTCCTTCATGAGGACCGCCATCGCGCCCGCGGCCCGGAGCTCGCGCGCCGTGACCAGAGTCCCCTCGCCCTTCTCGGCGACCACGATGCGCTCGACCCGCGCCTTGAAATCCTGGAGGTCGCGGGCCAGGCACAGAATCGCCATGACCTCCGAGGCGACCGTGATGTCGAAGCCGCTCTCCCGCGGGACGCCGTGGGCCGGCCCACCCAACCCGACGACGACGCGGCGCAGGGCGCGATCGTTCATGTCGAGGGCGCGCTTCCAGAGGATCCGCCTGACGTCGAGTGCCAGCGCATTGCCCTGCGCCAGATGATTGTCCAGCATCGCGGCCAGGAGATTGTGCGCGGCCCCGATCGCGTGCATGTCGCCGGTGAAGTGGAGGTTGATGTCCTCCATCGGCGCCACCTGGGTGTGACCCCCGCCGGTTCCACCGCCCTTGGCGCCGAACACCGGCCCGAGCGACGGCTCGCGCATCGCGACGACCGCACGCTTCCCGAGCCGGCGCAGCCCGTCGGCGAGGCCGATCGTGGTGGTGGACTTGCCTTCCCCCGCGGGCGTCGGGGTCATCGCCGTCACCAGGACGAGCGCCCCGTCCGGGCGGGCGCTCGCGCGCTCGATCGCCTCCCAGCGGATCTTCGCCTTGTAGCTCCCGTACGGCTCGAGGTCGCCGCCATTCAACCCGAGCGCCTCGCCGATCGCCTGGATCGGCTGGAGCTTCACTGCGCGCGCGATTTCGATGTCCTGTTTTCCCATTGCTAGGTCCTCATGTCGGCCGCTCCGGCCGCGCCTCGGAGCGCCCGAGGAGCGACTCCGGACGAATCGGAAGCGTGGTGATCCGCACGCCGAGATGGCGCACGGCGTCGGCGACCGCGTTGGCGATCGTCGCCGGCGCGCCGATCGTCCCCCCCTCGCCCATCCCTTTCACGCCCCCGGGCGTGAGGGGTGACGGCGTCTCGAGATGACTGATCTCGATCGAGGGCAGGTCGTCCGCCTTGGGAAGCGCATAGTCCATGAGCGTCGCGGTGAGGAGCTGGCCGTCACCATCGTACACGACGGACTCGAGGAGCGCCTCGCCGATGCCCTGCGCGACGGCGCCGTGGATCTGGCCTTCCACGATCATGGGGTTGATCACGGGTCCGCAGTCCTCGACGAGCGCGTAGCGCTTCACGGCCACGCGCCCCGTGATCGGATCGACCTCGACGACCGCGACGTGCACCGCGCCCGAGAAGGTCGGCCCGGGAGGGTCGAAATAAACCGTGGCCTCGAGGCCGGGCGTGAGGCCGGCCGGCAGGCCGTCGAGCGGCGGCGAATACGCCATCCGCGCGATCTCGGCCAGGGCGACCGCGCGATCGGGAAGGCCGCGCACGAAGGCGCGCCCCCCGTCGAGCACCACGTCGGCGGCACTGGCCTCCAGCCGATGCGCGGCGAGCGCTCGCAGCTTGTGCCCGACCGCGTCGGCGGCGGCGCCCGCGCTCCCGAGCATCGCGACCGTGCCTCGGCTTGCAAAGGTGCCGCTGCCGCGCGGCGAGCCGGCCGAGTCGACGGGCTGCAGGCGGACCGCCTCGAGCGCCAGGCCCAGCCGATCGGCAACGATCTGGGCGATGGTGGTCGCGTGGCCTTGGCCCTGGGTGGGAAAGCTCACGACGCACCTGACGGTGGCATCCGGATCCACCGTGACCGTCGCCGCCTCGATGCCGGGCATGTCGGAGGCGCCACGCCGCCGGAAGCCCGTCGATCCCATCCCCGTGTATTCGGTGTAGCACGCGATGCCGATACCGACGAGGCGTCCGGCCGCGCGCGCCACCTGCTGCTCGCGTCGCAGCTCGTCGTAGTCGACCGCCGCCAGGACCTGCTCGAGCGCCTTCGGAAAATCGCCGCTGTCGTACGTGAAGCCGGTCGCCGAAATGAACGGATACGCCTCACGCGGGATCAGGTTGCGCCGCCGCACCTCGGCCGGGTCGAGTCCGGCGCGCTCCGCGACGAGGTCGAGCAGGCGCTCCATCACGAACGCGCCCATCGTCATGCCGACGCCGCGATAGGCGCCGAGCGGCGGCTTGTGGGTCGCCAGCGCCAGCGCTTCGTACTCGTACACCGGCGTCCGGTAGGGGCCCGGCAAGATGCTCGCCGTTCCCAGGGGCTCGAGGGCGCCGGTGACCGGGTACGCGTGATACGCGCCCGCGTCGGAAACGACCCGCGCCCGGAGGGCGAGCAGCGTGCCGTCCGCCGCGGCGGCAACCGCGACTGTCGTCCGCTGCTCCCGCGCCTGTGACCCCGCGGCGAGATTTTCCCGGCGCTCCTCGATCCATTTCACCGGACGGCCGAGCTGCCGCGCGAGCGCGGCCACCGCGACGTCTTCGGGGAAGACCTGCATCTTGAGCCCGAAGCCGCCGCCGACGTCGGGCGTCACGATCCGGACGCGCATTTCCGGGAGCCGGAGGGCCGTCGCCAGCGCCGTGCGCAAGATCGACGGACACTGGCTGGGGGACCAGACCGTGAGGACCTCGCCGTCCCAGTCGGCGATCATACCCCGCGGCTCGAGCGGCGAGGGCGCACAACGGCCGTGCCCGAACGTCTCGGCGACGACGATCGCCGCGCGCGCGAACGCGCCGTCGACGTCGCCCTGTCGGTGGCGACGTTGGAACAGGACCCGGTTCGCCGCGAGCGCCTGGTCCAGGGTCGCGACGGCCGGCCGCGGCTCCCAATCGACCGCGATCAGCTCGCGCGCGTCGGCCGCGACGTACGGGCTCGCGGCCACCACGGCCGCCACCGCTTCCCCGCAGAAGCGCGCGACGCCGTCGGCCAGCGCCGGCCACGCCGTCGGCGTGAATCCCTCGCCCTCGAGCCGCGGGGCGAGCGGCTTCGTCACCGCGCGCAGCTCATCGGCGGTGACGACGGCGAAGACCCCGGGCAGGGCACGGGCCGCCGCGGCGTCGACCCGCCCGATCCGCGCGTGCGCGTGCGGGCTCCGGACGAAGCTCACGGAGAGCGTCTTGGCCAGCGTCAGGTCGTCGAGATATCGTCCGCGGCCGGCAAGGAGCCGCGGGTCCTCGAGCCGCTTGACGCGCATGCCGGTATAGCGCGGCGTCACCGGCGCCTCCGCCGCGCTCATTCGCCGAGACAATGGAACACGAGCCCGTCCAGCAGCTTGGGGTAGAAGTGGGTGGACTTCTGGGGAAGGAGCTCGCCGCCGCGAACGACCGCCTGGAGCTCCTCGGGCGTCGTCGGCCCGATGAGGAACGCCGCCTGACACTTGCCGGCCCGGGCGAGCTCGACGGCCTCGGCCCGGTCGGCGGTGTAGTCCACGTGCGTCTTCGCGTCGAGCTTGGCGTCGGTGATCCCGAGCAGCGGTCGGAGCAGTCCCTCGTGGAGGATCGACACGGCGAGCCCCCGCCAGGCCGGCGACGTCTTCTCCGGCCATGCGATGTGCTCGAGCTCGCCGGGCTTGAGTCTCAAGAGGGCGGCGTCGGGTCCGCTGACGACGCCGATCGTCCGGTTCTCGAGCCGGACGGCCAGCGGGTCGGCGAGCGGGGCCACGTCGAACCAGCGGGCCGCCGCCTGCATCAAGTCGTCGAAGTCGAAGCCCGGCACGCTGTGAACGAGGCGATGGTTCGGCAGGATCGTCAGTCCCGGGGCCTCGAGCGCGAAGAACGCCATCAGCTTGTGGGCGGCGTCGGGGCGGCGCCCCGCGTACGCCACCGCGGTCTCGTACCGATGGTGGCCGTCGGCGATGATCACCGGGCGCGGTGCCATCAGCGCCTGGACGCGCGCGATCGTCGTCTCTTCGGTGACGCGCCAGAGGCGGTGACGCTCTCCCTTCAGGTCGCTCGCCTCGGCGATCGGGTCGCCGACGGGGGTCGTGGCGCGCCGAAGCTCGCCGCCCGGATCGGCGGCCAGCATGAAGAGCAGCCCGACGTCGGCGGCCGTCGCCTCGAGCAGGTCCATCCGGTCCCGCTTCGGTCCGGCGTGCGTCCGCTCGTGCGGCACCACCACGCCTCGCCCGTAGTCGCTCACCTCGCCGAGGGCGATGAAGCCCATCCGCGTCACCGGCTGGCCGCCGACGGTGTAGGTCTGATGGTAGGGGTAGATCGCGGGTTGCGCGTCGCGACGCCACACGCCGCCGGCGAGCCAAGCGTCGAGCACGCCCCGCGCGCCCCGGTACTTGTCGGCCGCCTCCTTCGGATACGTCACCCGGACGATGTTGTGTGGGCTCATCGTGTAGAGGCGGTCCTGGGTCTCGGCGCTGATCTGGTCGTACGGCGGCGCGACGACCGACGAGATGTCGCGCGCCGTGTGGCCGGCGTATCGGTAGCCTCGAAGGGCCCTGATCTCCATAGGCTGTCGTCGCGCGAGGCACTGTCAGACCAAACCCGTGCGAAGTCAAGCGTGCTAGACTTACGAACCCACAGGAGGTCGCCGATGGGCGAGACCGCGGTTGCCACGACGACGGGCGTCGCTCAGGTGTTCGACCTCCACGCGCTGGAGGCCGGCGCCGACGGGACCGGGGCGTAGCCCCACTTCGGGAGGCGATGGGTGGGCAACGTGGAGCGCTGCGACAAGACGCTGGCGGTCAACGAGATGATGTTTCACGTCCGCCGTGACGCCGCGCTGCGCGCGCGATTCGTCAGCGACCTCGAGGGGCTCGCGCGAGAGTTCGGCTTGAGCCGTGCCGAGTACGAGGCGGTTCGCGACAAGGACCCCCGCCGGATGATGGACCTCGGCGTGCATCAGTACTATGTGCCGCAGATCCTCCGGCTGTTCTTCGGCGCCGCGCACAATAGCAACGCCAGCGCCGCCCTCGAGTGTTACCAGCGCGCATACCCGGAAGAGACGGCGAAGGCGATGGCCCTGCAGGCTCGGCTCGAGCGAGCGCGATAATGGCCCGGCTCGTCGCCGCGATGGCCATGACGCATTCGCCCGGCCTCACCGGATGGTTCACGCGGGCCTCCCAGGAATACCAGCAGCTCGCGCTCCAGGCGACCGCCGAGATGCGGCGCCGGCTGGAGGCGGCGCGCCCGGACGTCGTCGTGATGTTCAGCAACGACCACTTGCTCAACTGGCCGATCAACAACATGCCGGAGTACACCGTCGGCATCGGCGAGGAGCACGTCGGGCCCGCCGAGTGGTTCGACGAGTGGCTCGCCATGGAGAAGTACCGCGTACCCGGCCACGCGCCGATCGCGCGGTGGATCGTCAACGAGGGCGCGCGCCACGGGCTGTCGCTCGCCTACCTCCGCGAGATGCAGTTCGACGACGGCATCTCCGTGCCGACCCACTACCTGAACCCCGACGCCCAGTTCCGGATGGTCCCCGTGACGATGAACTGCACCGTGCCGCCGATTCCGACGCCCGAGCGCGCGTATCACGTCGGGACGCTCATGCGCGACATGCTCGCCGCCTACCCCGGTGGCGAGCGGGTCGCGGTGGTTGCGACCGGGGGGCTCTCGCACGAGCCGGGCGGGCCCCGATACTTCTGGGTGGACGAGGAGTTCGATCGATGGTTCCTCGATCTGTTGAAGAAGGGCGACCACGCGGCGCTGCTGCGCGAGTGCACGCTCGAGCGGATGGAAGCGGCCGGCTCCGGAGGGACCGCCGAGCTGCTCGCCTGGGTGCTCGTCCTCGCCTTCACCCGCGGTCCGGCGGACGTGCTCGCTTACATGCCCGCCGTGGCGTGGCGGTCGGGCACGGGCATGGTGGTCTGGAACGAGCTGGCCCGATGACCGGAGGACCCTGACCCGATGGCGACCACGCACCACCTCGACCGGGAGACGGTCCACCGGGAGTGGAACAACGCGCTGCCACCGCGGCTCACGATCGATCCGGGCGACACCGTGGTGTTCGACACGCGCGACGCCGCCGACGGATACTACTCGCCGACTTCCACCCACTCCGATGTGCTCGCGCGTGGTCCGTTCCGCGGCCACCCGCTGACGGGTCCGGTGGCGGTCAAGGGGGCCCGGCCCGGCGACATCCTGACGGTGGAGATCCTCGAGGTGAAGCCCGCCGCCGCCTTCGGCTGGACGGCGATCCGTCCGGGCCGGGGCCTCCTGCCGGAGGCCGAGTTCCCGAAGCCGTTCCTGACGATCTGGGACCTGAGCGACGGCACTCACGCGCGGATGGGCCGCGACGTCAGAGTCCCCATCGCCTCCTTTCCGGGCGTGATGGGCGTGGCCCTCGACGAGCCCGGCGGGCACAGCACGATGCCGCCTCGGAAGAACGGCGGCAACATGGACATCAAGCAGCTGGTCGCGGGGACGACGCTCCTCCTGCCCGTCTGGGTGGACGGCGCCCTCTTCAGCGTCGGCGACGCTCACGCCGCACAGGGCGACGGCGAGGTGTGCGTCACGGCCGTCGAGATGATGGCGCGGGTCACGCTCCGATTCGGTCTCGAGCCCGGACGCGGGATCCGGGAGCCGCGCTTTCGGACACGCGGGCCGCTCGCGTCCGCCTTCGAGCGCGGGCCGTGCTTCGCGACGACCGCTCACGGCCCCGACCTCTTCGCCAGCGCCCAGCAGGCCATCCGCTACATGATCGAGCACCTGGTGGACGAGCGCGGCCTCGGCCGCGAAGAGGCCTACATCCTCTGCAGCGTGGCCGTCGATCTCAAGATCAGCGAGATCGTCGACGCGCCCAACTGGATCGTCTCGGCGTTCCTTCCCGAGGCCGTCTTCGCGTGAGGCTCGACCGCTTCGAGCGGCGCGACGGCCGCCGGCTTGCCCGACACACGCACTTCTCGCTCTCGCCGGCACCCGCCTGACTGGCGCGGGCCGGCCGCCCACAGGAGGGGCCATGCACTACGGTGTCTTCATCTTCCCGACGGATTACTCGATCCGGATCGACGAGCTGGCGCGGGCCGCGGAGGAGCGGGGGTTCGAGTCTCTGTTCGTGACCGAGCACACCCACATTCCGACGAGCCGGCGATCGCCGTTCGCCGGCGGCGGGCCGCTGCCCAAGGAGTACGCCCACACGCTCGACCCGTTCGTCGGGCTCGCCGCCGCGGCGGCGGCAACGCGAACGCTCAAGGTCGGCACCGGCATCTGCCTCGTCATCGAGCACGACCCGATCACGCTGGCCAAGACGATCGCGAGCCTCGATCTCCTCTCCAACGGACGGTTCCTGTTCGGTATCGGGGCCGGCTGGAACGCCGAGGAGATGGAGAACCACGGCACCGCCTTCAAGACACGCTTTCGGCTTCTTCGCGAGCGGATCCTCGCGATGAAGGAGATCTGGACGAAGGAGGCGGCCGAGTACCACGGCGAGTTCGTCAACTTCGACCCGATCTGGTCGTATCCGAAACCGGCGCAAAAGCCGCACCCGCCGGTCCTGTTGGGCGGCGAGAGCGGTCACACGCTCCAGCGCGTCGTGGATTTCTGCGATGGCTGGTTTCCACGCGGGCGCAACGCCGAGGCGATCCTGCCCGGGCTCGTCGACCTGAGAGCGCGTGCCGCACGGGCCGGCCGAGACCCCGCGACCATCTCGGTGTCGGTGTTCGCGGCGAAGGCTGAGCGCGCCACGCTCGACGCCTATGCCGCCGCCGGAGTCACGCGCGCGATTTTGAGGCTGCCGTCGGAGGGTCGCGACCCGGTGCTGTCGCTCCTGGATCAGCACGCCAAGCTGATTCGGTGAGCGACCTCCCCGCCTTCGCCGCCGAGCTCCTGCGAGAGAGCCGGGTCGCCCGGCTCGGCACGGCGGACCGGGCGGGTCAGCCGCTCGTCGTGCCGGTGTGCTACGTCTTCGACGGCCGGGCGTGCTTCTCCGCAATCGACGCGAAGCCCAAGCGGGTCGCGGCCGGGGCGCTCCGGCGCGTGCGCAACATCGCGGAGAACCCGCGCGTGTCCCTGGCCGTCGATCGCTACGACGAAGAGTGGTCGCGGCTCTGCTGGGTGATCGTGCAGGGGCGGGCCGACATTCTCACGGACGGGCCTGAGCGGGCGGTCGCCGTCGATCTCCTGCGGGCCAAGTACGCGCAGTATCGGGTTCTGGGGCTCGACCGAGAAACCGCGACGGTGATTCGCATCTCGCCCGAGCGAACGCTGTTCTGGAGCTGGAACGGCTGACGACAGACGAGGCGAGAGGACCTAGCGCCTCTCGATCTGGAGGCCGGCCTGCGAGACCAGCACGCCTGCCTGCCCGGCCTGGCGCATCGCCTGCGCCAGCCGGTGCTTCTCGATCCACGCCCTGATCTCGAGATCCCGGTGGATGTCGAAGAACTCCGCGGTCATGGTGATCAGCTGGGTCACCTTGCCGAGGTTGTCCTGGAGCTGGAAGACCTGCGCGTTCCGCTGGAAATCGTAGAAGTCGTAGACCGTGCACAGCGGGAACTCGCGCTGCAGATACCCTCGCACGACTCCGATCTTCGTCTCGTCGAGCGCCGGGTGGTCGAGGAACTTCCGCCACTGAGGCGCGAGCTCACCGTTGTCCGGGAGGGTGAGTCCTTGGAGGATACGCCGCTGCTTCTCCGTCAGGTCACCGATCGCGTCGTGGGACTCGTCGGTGGCCTCGTCGGGGGCCACCTCGTTGGCGGTGACCTCGATGTCCGCGGCGAAGGGCAGGATCTCGAGCGGAGCCGGAGCTGGAGCTGGGGGCGGCGTCGCCGGCGGGACACTCGCCCGCGGCGCCGCCGGCGCGGACGCTGGCCGCGTGTCGAACGTGCTCGTCAGCCGGTCGAGGAACTTCCTCCAGGTCGGCGCGAGGTCCCCCTGCGGGGCATCGCTCCGCGTGAGGTCGTTCTTCGACGCGCCGTTCTTCGGGACATCGCTCCTGGCGGGCGCGGGCGGCGCCGGAGGCTTGACGACCTCGCGCGGGGCCGTGGGCTTCCCTTCCACCGGGCCTGGCAGCACATCGGGCACCTCGCGCGAGCGGCCACGGGGTGGAGGCTCTGTGGGCGGACGCAGCCCCTTGAGCACTACCGGCGGCCGCTCCGCTCGCTCACTGGCGTCCCTGCTGAGGGCGCCGTTCGTCGCCGCGGGCTCGACGATCCGGGGAGCCGCCTTGGGCTCGTGGAGCATCACGATCCTCGGCTCCTCGGCCGGGACGAGCGGGACGATCTTCGGCTCTTCGCGCGGCGCGACCTTTGGCTCTTCGCGCAGCTCCTCCCGCGGTTCCTCGCGTAGCAGCACGAGCTTCGGCTCTTCGCGCGGCACGACTCTCGGCTCCTCGCGCGGAACGACCGGCTCCTCGACGATCGGCTGCTCGACGCGCGCTGGCCGCGGTGCGACCGTCTCGGAGCCGGGGGACGCCGGTGCCCAGTCGACCCGGTTCAGATAGAAGCCCGTCGTGCCGTTCGCCTCGACGTAGCGAAACTCGAAGCAGTCGACTGCGGAGAAGCTGAGCAGCCGGATTTTCCGTACGAACGACTCGAGCAGGCGCTCCGCGACGAACACGATCCGCGGCGGCCACCCGGGCTCCAGGGTCGCGGGGACGAGTCGCTGCACCGACTCGGGATACTCGAGACACCACGCGTACGCCTCGAGCGCTCGCACGAGCATGGCGTCATCGGCGGTAAGGCCCAGGATGAAGAGGACCGGCACATGCTCAGCGTCGATCGCGGCGAGCTCGACGCTCGTTCGGCCGAGATTGAGATTCGACGCGAGGATCTGGAGGCCGGGCTCCACGGCGTCGGCGTTGTCTGCGACGAGCGTTGCAAGATGTTGCAGACTTGTCACTTCTCGGCGCTTGAATGTCAGCTTCATCGAAGCATCCCCGATCCGTCGAGCAACCGCTGTGCCAGGAGAGCGCGAAGATTACAGCCAAGGAAACCGATGGGTTGCGTGTCAAGCGAAGATCGAGGAAAGACAGCGTGACACGGTATATCGCCTACCTGGCATCGGCTCGCATAGGGTCGACAAAGAATTTGTCAACAATAAGAATTTCCGTGGCCAGTCCCTGGCCACGGAGGTGAGAGGACCCGAAGCCAGACCTCCCGATCTCAGGGACTTAAAAGACAATTCTATAAATTGCCTGTGCTGGTTAAAGTGGCATCCGGCTTGCTCAGGTGTGTATCGTATCAGTCTGAACCCGGAGTTTCCGGACCCGAACTCTTGGAGGCGACGGAATGCGCGCGGCGGACGCGGTGGCTGGCAGCGAGCCCTGCAGCAATCGGAGCTACCGACGTTGAACATGACCCAGGCGTTCAGAGAGCTCGTGCAGATCGGGATCACTCTGACCAGTGAGCAGGACCTCGGAACTCTGCTCGAGCGCATCCTCACCGAGGCCCGCCGGTTCACGCGCGCCGAGGCCGGCACCTTGTTCCTCCGGGAAGGCGACCAGCTTCGCTTTTCCGTCGTCCAGAACGACAAGCTCGCGAAGGAACTCGGTCAGGAGGAGATGCGCCGCCGCCTCCAGGCCGAGCCCCTGAATCTCCGGGAGCTAAGCCTCGCGGGTCACGTCGCCCTCACCGGGGACATTCTCAATCTGCACGACACCTACATGATCCCGCCGGACCGACCATACTCGTTCGACTCCAGCGTCGACGCGCGCCTGAACTACCGCACCCAGTCGATTCTGGTGGTCCCGCTCCAGGACCCGGCGAACAACATCCTCGGCGTCCTCGAGCTGATCAACGCCCTGGACCGAGGACGCGTCGTGCCCTTCGATTCGCAGTACGAAAGCCTCGTGCGCTCGCTGGCGTCGCAGGCCGCGGTCGCGCTGCGCAACGCCAGACTGGAGGATCTCTCGTTCAAGGACGCGCTGACGGACGTGTACAACCGTCGCTACTTCACGATCCGGATGCAGGAGGAGTTCAAGCGCCATTGCCGCTTCGGTGAGCCGCTCTCGCTGGCCCTGGCCGACCTCGACCACTTCAAGGATGTCAACGACCGCTTCGGCCACCGGGCCGGCGATCAGGCCCTGCGAGACGTCGCCCAGATCCTGGTGAAGCACTCCCGCAGCTTCAGCATCGTCACGCGCTACGGCGGCGACGAGTTCGCGATCATCCTCGTGAACACGGCCAAGGATGGGGGCCTCACCTACGCGGAGCGCATTCGTGGCGTCATCGAGCAGCATTCGTTCCCGCACGGGCCGGTCACCGTCAGCCTCGGCGTCGCCAGCCTCCCGGAGAACGCCACGACGGTCGACGACCTCGTCGTCGCCGCCGACCAGGCCCTGTACGATGCCAAGCATCTGGGCCGGAATCGAGTCGCCGTCCCGTGAGCCCGTCGACGATGCTCGGCCGCGAACAACTCCTGGAGGAGCTCCTCGAGATCGGCCTCGCGCTCACCACCGAGCGCGATCTCTACGCGCTGCTCGAACGCGTTCTGGAGGCGGCGCGCCGGTTCACGCGGGCCGAGGCCGGCACGCTGTTTCTGCGCGAGGGCAACCACCTGCGGTTCGCGGTGGTCCAGAACGATTTTCTCCAGCGGAAGCTGGGCACCCTCGAGCTGCAGCAGCGGCTCCAGGCCGAGCCGCTTCGCTTGACCGAGCCGAGCCTCGTCGGCCACGTCGCGCAGACCGGCCAGCTCGTCAACATCGCCGACGCGTACGCGCTCGGCGCGCACGAGACGCGCGCCCTCAACCCGCGGTTCGACGCCGCCAGCGACTACTCGACGCGCTCGGTGCTGGCTGTTCCGCTGCAAGACCTCACCGGGAGCATCGTCGGGGTGCTCGAGCTCCTGAACGCCCTCGACGAGTCCGGCGCGATCGTTCCGTTCGAGCCCGACGACGAGAAGCTGATCCGGGCGCTCGCCTCCCAGGCTGCGGTCGCGATCCGCAACGCGCGACTCGAGAATCTCTCGTTCAAGGACGCCTCGACCGAGCTCTACAACCGCCGCTACTTCGACCTGCGGATCGACGAAGAGGTCAAGCGTCATACCCGGTTCGGCCACCCCCTGTCGCTCGTCGTCCTGAACATCGATCACTTCAAGCAGCTCGACGCGGACCACGGTGGTGCGGCGGGCGACGAGGTGCTCCGGGAGGTGGCGCGGCTGTTGCTCAAGCATTCCCGGAGCTTCACCATCATCGCCCGCCTCGACGGCGACGGGTTCGCGGCGCTGCTCGCCAACACACCCAAGGCCGGCGCCGTCACCTACTCGCAGCGGATCCGTGGCGTCATCGCGACCCATCCGTTCGCGCACGGGACGATCACCGCGAGCTTCGGCGTCGCCGGCCTCCCCGCTGACGCGGCCTCGGCGGACGACCTGATCGCGGCGGCCCAGCGGGCACTGAACGAGGCGAAACGGCTCGGCCGGAACCGCGTCACCGCGCTCTGAGGCCCCGTCGTGGCGTCCCGGAACGCCACCCGCGCTTGACTTGGATCGGGATCGTGTGTCATTAGGTTCCGCATCGAGGAGGAACCCGATGAGCAAGAGCCCGTTCCGCGCACAGCTGGAAGCCGCCGTCAGCGCCCGACACAGCCGCCTGAACCCCTTCACCGAGAAGTGGGTCAAGGGCGAGCTGACGCGTGCCCAGCTCGGCGCCTGGGCGGCCCAGCACTATCAGTACGTCTCGCAGTTCGCGCGCTGGTGCGCCACCGTGTACGGCGAGTGTCCGGACCCGGACGCTCGGGACTTCCTGCTCGAGAACATCATCGAGGAAGAATCCGGCACCAAACACGTCGACCTGCTGATCCGCTTCGCGGAGGCGTGCGGCGTCTCCCGCACCGAGGTGGAGTCGAAGCAGCAGCTCCCGACGACCCGCGGGCTCACCGCGTGGTGCTTCGAGATGTCTCACCAGCCGTTCCACATCGCGGCGGCCGGGCTCCTCGTCGGGCTCGAATCCCAGGTGCCGGGCATCTACCAGCGCAACCTGCCGCCGCTCAAGGCGCACTACGGCTTCACGGATCACGAGGTCGAGTTCTTCGCGATCCACATCGAGGCGGACGAGGTCCACGGCGAGCGCGGCTACCAGATCGTCGAACGGCATTGCACGACCGCCGCGCGGCAGGCGGAGGCGGTCGACGCGGTCCGCCAGGCGACCGAGATGCGCTGGCAATACATGACCGGCCTCTATCGCGCCTTCGTCGCGAAGGAGGAGATGTGAGTCGCTGCCGTGTCGCCCGCCTGGAGAATCTCGCGGTCGGCCAGCTGACGCTGGTCGAGGCCGACGGCACGCGGGTCGTGCTGGCGCGCGTGAAGGACGACGTCTTCGCGTGCAGCGACGAGTGCAGCCACCAGGGCGGCCCTCTCAGCGAGGGCCGGCTCTCCGGCACCCGGCTCGCCTGTCCCTGGCACGGCTGGATGTACGACGTGAAGTCCGGTGAATGCGTGATGCCCACACGCGGCGGGCGGGTGGCGACCTATCCGGTGACGATCGAAGCCGGAGAAGTCTGGGTGGAGGTTCCCTGACATGGCGCTCACCCGAGAGCGGGCGCGCGCGAGCATCGAACGCGGCTTCGCCACCGCGCGGGCGCTCGGCTTCAAGGTCGCCATCGCCGTCGTGGACGACGCCGGCCACCTGGTCGTCTGCGATCGGATGGACGGCGCCCTCTGGGTGACGCCCGAGATCGCGCGTGCGAAGGCCAACGCGGCGGCCGCCTTTCACGCGACGACGCTCGATCTGGAAGAGCGGTTCGCCAAGCGCCAGCTCTTCGCCGACAACGTCGCGACGCTCGGCGACTACCGCTTCGTCTTCGGCAAGGGCGCGGTTCCGCTCGTGGAGGACGGGCGGATCGTCGGCGCGGTGGGCGTGAGCGGCGCCGTCCCCGCCGACAACGACCACACGATCGCGGACGCGGCCGCCGGCCATCCCGTCCTCCCTCGCAGCCACTAGGGGGGCGGGGGCGGCGGCGGCGGTCCCCACGGCCGGGTCCCCTGGTGCCGCTTTCTGAGGTAAAGTGGCGGTCATGCAGTTCGAGGTCGAAGTGCATCGGAACGAGCTCGGTGAATGGGTCGCGGTCGCCGTCGCCTGGAACGTCCAGGCCACCGGACACACCGAGAACGAGGCGCTCGCCCGGATGATGGACGCGCTGGCGCACCACTTCAAGGCCTCGTCACGGAAGTGAGCGGCGCGCTCTCCGGCCTGCGGGTCATCGACTGCTCTCGCTTGATCGCCGGCGGCGTGCTCGCGACGATCCTCGCCGACTACGGCGCCGACGTGATCAAGGTCGAGAATCCGCGCGGGGGCGATCCGCGACGGACGTGGCTCCGGGACCGGGGCGAGCTCTGGTGGAAGGTGTATGCGCGCGGCAAGCGTTCGGTCACGCTGAATCTCGCCCGCCCGCAAGGGCAGGCGCTCCTCCGGCGGCTGAGCCGGAGCGCCGACGTCTTGATCGAGAACTTCCTTCCCGGCACTTTCGAGAAGTGGGGCCTCGGCTGGAGCGTGCTCTCCCAAGAAAATCCACGGCTCGTCTTCGCCCGCGTGTCCGGCTGGGGCCAGGACGGCCCGTATCGCGACCGGCCCGGGTTCGGCACGATGGTCGAAGCGATGAGCGGCTTCGCGGCGTCGACGGGCCCGGCCGACCGGCCGCCGACGCTCCCGTCGTTTCCGATGGCCGACATGGTCGCCGCACTCTCGGGCACGGCCGCGGTCCTGGCCGCTCTGCGGCACCGCGATCACGTTTCCGGCCGAGGCCAGGTGATCGACATCTCCCTCTACGAGCCCTTGCTCTCCGTGCTGGGTCCGACCGCCGCCGAGTACGCGCTCGACCGCACGGTGCGGGCGCGCCACGGCAACCAGTCGGACAACGCGAGCCCGCGCGGCACCTATCAGACGCGCGACGGCAAGTGGGTCGCGCTGTCGGCGTCGACGCCCGCCTCGGCGACCGCGCTCTTCGAGGGGCTGGGCCTCCGGGGCCTTCTGAGCGACCCGCGGTTCGCGACCAACGACACGCGGGTCGCCCACAACGACCTCGTGGACGTGGCGCTCACGGGCGCCATCGGGGCACGCACGCTCGACGAGATGCTGCGTCTCTTCGAGACGATGGACCTCACGGCGTCCCCGGTCTACGACATTGCCGACATCACCAAGGACCCGCACGTGATTGCGCGCGGGATCCTCGTCGACGTTGCGGATCCCGAGCTCGGGACGGTGCGCATGACGGCGCCGACGCCGCGCCTGGGGGAGACGCCGGCGGCGATCCACTGGGCGGGACCCGCGCTCGGGGCGCACAACCACGAAGTCTACGGATCGCTCGGCCTGGACGAAGCCGAGCTCCACGCGCTTTCGCGCGACGGCGTCATCTGATGCGTCTCCGGGTCGGCGGGGCGGGGCGGAGGGGCACGCGATCGGCTCCGTCACCCACTCGCCCGAGCGCAGCTCTTCGAGCTGCGGGCGGGGCTCGGGGGTCCCACTCCGCCGATCGCGTGCCCCTCCGCCCCGGCGCGACCCGGAGGCGCGCGAGTCTCTTCATGGGCCCCCTATTGCTCGTCGGGCTGCTCGGCGCGGGGTCGGCGTGGGGCGCCGATTATGGGGGACCGCTGATCGACGCCCACTCGCACGTGCCGAACGCCACCGCGATCGACGTGTACGTCGCGGCGATGAAGCGGCACAACGTCGTCAAGGTGGTGCTCCTCGGCGTCGGCGGTCTGCAGAAGGACGACACGGCCTGGCTGACGGCGGCGAGCAGGAAGTATCCCGACTACGTGGTTGCAGGCCTGCCCCTGCCCGACCCGACGTCCGAGAGCGCGGCGAGCCAGCTCGAGCTCCAGCTGAACCGGGGCCGGCCTCGAGTGATCGGCGAGGTCCACATGCGCCAGGTCGGCCGGCGCACGATCGATCGGGACCCAACCAGCGCCGCCTTCGGCAAGATTCTCGACGTGGCTGCGAAATTCGGCGTGCCGATCGTCATCCACTACGAGCTGACCGACGCGGCGGAAACCGCCCTCGATCGCGCGCTCGCCGCGCATCGAAAGGCCACGATCGTGCTCGCCCACGGCGGCGAAGGTCCGCCCGGCCGCCTCGACCGCCTGCTGCTGCGCAACCCCAATCTCTTCGTGGACCTCTCCGGCATGCACTTCCAGCGGACGCCCGCGCTGGCCTCCGAGACCGGCCCGCTCGATCCCGGCTGGAAGGCGCTGATCGAGAAGATGCCCGATCGCTTCCTGATGGGCGTGGACCTCTGGACGGCGCGGCTCTTCGAGCCGGTGATGCTCGATCGGCTCTCGCTCTGGACGCGACGGATCCTCGGCGAGCTCAAGCCCGACGTCGCCGAGCGCGTCGCGCATCGGAACGCCGCGAAGCTCTATCGCCTCGAGTAGTGACCGTGGCCGCCAACCCGTTCGCCGAGGCGACCGCGCGCTCGCTGCTCGACGCCGCCGCCGCGCGCTGGGGCGAACGTCCGGCCATGGTGTTCGGCGACGCGCGCATCACATTCGCGCGATTCCGACAACAAGCGGAGGCGCTGGCCCGCGGCCTCTCGGCGCTCGGGATCGAGCACGGTGACAAGGTCGCGATCTGGCTGCCCAACCGCCCGGCCTGGTTCTTCGCTCAGTACGCCTGCGCCACGATCGGCGCGATCGTCGTCGCTCTGAACCCGCGCTACAAGGCCCACGAGCTGACCTACATCCTCGGTCAGTCCGACACGAAGGCGCTGCTCCTGACCGATCATCTCGGCGGAATCGACTACCTCGAAACGCTCCACGAGGCGTTGCCCGGGCTGCCCGCTGCGGTTCCCGGCGAGCTCGCGTTCGAGAAATTCCGGGCGCTCCGTCACATCATCGTCGACGCCGACGACCCCTACGCGGGATGCCACAGACTCGCCGACATCTTGGATCTCGGCGCCGGCGAAGCGGGAGGGGCACGCGATCGGCGGAGTGGGACCCCCGAGTCCCGCCCGCAGCTCGAAGAGCGGCGCTCGGGCGAGTGGGTGACGGAGCCGATCGCGTGCCCCTCCCGCTTCACCGGCGCCGAGCCCGATGACGTCTTCGCGATTCTGTACACCTCGGGAACCACGTCGTTCCCGAAGGGCGCGATGATCACCCACCGGAACTGCGTCCCTCACGGGTGGAACATCGGCGAAGCGCTCGGGATGACGCCCGAGGACCGCGTGCTGCATGCGCTGCCGGCCGCGGGCACCTGGGGCGGTGTCAACATTCCACTCACGACCTGGAGTCACGGTGCCTGCCTGGTGCTGATGGACGTCTGGGATCCCTTGCGCGCGCTCTCGCTGATCGAGCGCGAGGGCTGCACCGTGTGGAACGCGGTCGACACGATGATCAAGGGCGTGCTCGAGCATCCCGACCTGGACCGTTACGATCGCTCGTCGCTGCGCACCGGCGGCCTCGGCTCCACCGGCGGCGGCGCCCACGGACTCTTCGAAGCGTTCGTGGAGCGGATCGGCGTGAGGCTCGGTTACGAGCCCTACGGCATGACCGAGATCAACGCGATGGCGATGCTCCACCACCTCGACGAGCCGCTCGCGCTGCGGAAGCTGCCGGGGATCAACCCCGCGCCCGGGCTCGAGGTCCGCGTGGTCCACCCGGACACCGGGGAGCCGTGCGCGCCAGGCCAGGAGGGCGAGCTGCAGTTCAGGGGCCCGCTGGTGACCCGCGGCTACTACCAGAAGCCGGAGGAGACCACGGCCGCCTTTACCGCCGACGGCTGGTTCCGCTCGGGCGACCTCGGCGTCGGAGATCGCGACGGCCACACGATCTTCAAGGGCCGGCTCCGGGAGACGCTCCGGATCAGCCACTTCATGGTCGCGCCCGGTGAGATCGAGGCGTTTCTCATGTCGCATCCCCAGATCGAGCAGGCGTTCGTCGTCGGCGTCCCCGACCCCAAGCTCAACGAGGCGCCCGTCGCGTACGTGATCGCGGCCGAAGGCTCACGGCTGACCGAGGATGAGCTCCGAGCGTTCTGCCGCGGCAAGATCGCCTCCTACAAAATTCCGACCGCCGTGCGGTTCGTCAAGGACGTGCCGCGCGCGCCCGGCCCGCACGGCGACAAGGTCCAACGCGCCAAGCTCCGCACGCAGGCGATCAAGGAGGTTACACCATGACCTTCCGCACCGCGCTGTGCGGGCTGCTCGGCATCGAGTATCCGATCGTCCAGTCCGGCATGGGCGCTATCGCCGGGCCGGACCTCGTGGCGGAGGTGTGCCGGGCTGGAGGCCTCGGTATCCTGGCCGGCCTCAACGTCGTCCCCGACGATCTTCGGACGATGATCCGCCGCGTCCGCGAGCTGACCGATCGGCCGTTCGGCGTGAATCTCTGGCTGCACCGGGCGCTCCGACCGCCGATCGATCCCGACGCGATCGGCGAGGAGACGGTGCGCGGCGCTCAGGGGATGCTCAACCGATTCCGCCAGCACCTGGGCATCCCGACGACGATGGCCCGACCCGGCCGGGCGCCCGATCTCGTGGATGCCGCGGTCGACGTCGTGCTCGAGGAGCGGCCGCCGGTCTTCTCGGCCGCGCTGGGATGGCTCGAGCCCGGGCTGGTGGAGGACTGCCGCGGGCGCGGCATCAAGGTCATGGCCATGGTCTCGACCGTGGAGGACGCGCGCACCGCCGCCGCCGGCGGCGCCGACGTGATCGTGGCTCAGGGAGGCGAGGCGGGCGGCCATCGGTCGATCGACGGCAAGCCGGCGTCACCCGAAGCGACCACGGTGGGGATCATGGCCTTACTGCCGCAGGTCGTCGACGCGGTGCGGGTGCCCGTCGTGGCCGCCGGCGGGATCGCCGACGGCCGCGGGCTCGTCGCCGCCCTCGCCCTCGGCGCGAGCGGCGTCCTGCTGGGAACGCGTTTCGTGGCCACGCGCGAATCGATGGCCCCCGAGCTCTACAAGAAGCGGCTGCTCGAGAGCGAGAGCGGTACCACCACGCTGACGGACACCCTCAGCGGCCTCTGGGCGCGCGCACTCGCCAATCGCTTCACGCGCGAGTACGCCGAGTCGGGCGCGCCCGTGCTGCCGCCGCTCATTCAGCGCAGCGCCGCCAACGACGTCTACATCGCGGCGCTCAAGCAGGGCGACGCCGACTATTACCCGATGATGGCCGGCCAGAGCGTCGGTCTCGTCCGCGACCTTCCCGGCGCGGGCGAAGTGGTCCAGACCATCATCCGCGAGGCCCGCGCCGTGCTGAGCGCGCTTCCCGAGCGGATCCGCCAGGCCTAGAGGCCCGCTTCGCCGTCCTCCGGGCCGCGGGCCGCCGGCGAAGCTCGACGGTGGCACCGCGCACGCGCCCGGCGCATTGGCGGCAGAAATACTTGACCTCCACCGGATGCCCGCACTCGGCGTGCACCAGCGCGGTCTGCCGGTGGACGTGGCGCGAGCCCCACGCCGCGAGCGCGCCCACGACGACCCCCAGCTCGCGCCCCTTGTCGGTCAGGGCGTACTCCGCGCGGGGCGGATGGTCGGAGTAGAACCGGCGTGTGACGAGCGCGTGCTTCTCCATAAGCTTGAGGCGGTCCGAGAGGATGTTGGGCGGGATCCCCGGGAGGCTCCGCTGGAGATCCTGAAACCGTCGGGGCCCGGGCAGCATGTCCCGGACGAGCAGAAGGGTCCAGCGGTCGCCGACCAGCTCGAGCGACTTCGCGACCGGACAGGCCTGACCGTAACGCTTGGGCACACCCCGAGTCTATCGCACGTCTTGACAGAAAAGCTAGTGACTATAGAATAGCAAGCTACATGGATCTCACGACCCGGCGGCTGCTCGAGGGCCCCATCACCCCGACGCTGCTCGGCCTCGCGGCGCCGAACGTCATCATGCTCGTGGCCCAGGTCTCGATCAGCATCCTGGAGGCCTACTACGTCGGCTGGCTCGGCGCCGACGCGCTGGCCGGTGTCTCCGTCACCTTCCCGCTGGTCATGCTCATGCAGACGATGTCGGCGGGGGGCATGGGCGGCGGGGTCGCCTCGGCGGTCGCGCGGGCGCTCGGGGCGGGGCGCCGCGCGGACGCGAGCCGGCTGGTGACGCACGCGATCGTGATCGCCCTGGCCATGGCGGCCGCGTTCACCGCGATCGTGCTCGGCGGCGGGCGCGCGATCTACAGCGCGATGGGCGCGCGCGACGGCGCGCTGGAGGCGGCGCTCGCCTACTCGAACGTGATCTTCGCGGGCGCGGCGGCGGTCTGGCTGTTCAACACGCTCGCGAGCGCCGTCCGCGGCACCGGCAACATGCTGCTTCCGGCCGGCGTCGTGCTCGGCGGGAGCCCACTCCTCGTGGCCCTCTCCCCCGCCCTCATCTTCGGCTGGGGGCCGTTGCCCCGGCTCGGCGTCACCGGCGCGGCCCTCGCCGTCGTCGCGTACTACATGGTCGGCGCCCTCGTGCTCGTCGTCTATCTCGCCTCCGACCGGAGCCTGGTCCGTCTCTCGCCGACGGTCCGCTTCGAGCGCGCGCTGTTCCGCGAGATCCTGCGAGTCGGAGCGCCCAGCCTCGTCAACAACGTCATGACGAATCTGACCGTCGTCCTCCTCACGGCCCTGGTCGGGTCGTTCGGCACCTTCGCGCTGGCCGGCTACGGCATGGGCGTGCGCCTCGAGTATCTCTTGATCCCGCTCGTCTTCGGCTTCGGCTCGGCCCTGGTCACGATGGTCGGCACGAACTTCGGCGCCGGACAGGGCGCCCGCGCCAGGCGAGTGGCCTGGACCGGCGCCTTGATCGCGGCCGCCGTCTCGGAGACGATCGGGCTCGCCGCGGCCCTCTTCCCGCACGCGTGGCTCGGTCTGTTCAGCGACGAGCCCGCGGTGCTCGCGGCGGGGGCCGCGTACCTCCGCGTCGTCGGCCCCGCCTACGGCTTCTTCGGCCTCGGACTGGCACTCTACTTCGCGTCGCAGGGAGCCGGGCGGCTCCTGTGGCCGATGCTCGCCGGCGCTCTTCGTCTCGTCAGCGCGGCGGCGGGAGGCTGGCTGATCCTCCGCTGGGCGCCCGGCGAGCTCACGGCGCTCTTCGCGGTCATGGCGCTGGCCCTCGTCCTCTTCGGCTCCACCCTGGCCGGGGCGATCCGTCTCGGCGCCTGGAACACGGGACGGAACTGAGGGCTCCCGATGCCACGGATGCTCGATCTCATCCAGAAGATGCGGCAGGGGGAAATCCCGCCGCCGCCCGTCGCGACCCTGATCGGCTTCGCGTTGACGGCCGTCGAGCCGGGCCGCGCCGTCGTCGAATTGACGGCGGAGGGGCGCCACGCCAATCCCATGGGCACGCTCCACGGCGGCATCCTGTGCGACATGGCCGACGCCGCGATGGGGATGGCCTACGCCGCGACCCTGGACGAAGGCGAGACCTTCACCACCCTCGAGCTCAAGATCAACTTCCTGAAGCCGGTCTGGACCGGCAAGCTCGTCGCCACCGGGCGGGTCGTGAAGAGTGGGCGGACGATCGGCCTCGTCGAGTGCGACGTCGTCGACGACAAGGAGCGGCTGGTGGCACGGGCGACTTCCACCTGCATGACGCTCCGGGGCGACGAAGCCAGGGGCCGCTAGCCCGAGGTCACCGGTCGCTCGCGCGATCGGCCGCCTGTCGCGGGCTCACGCACTCCGCTACAATGGCCTATCCCGACCCGAGGAGAGGCCCCGTGAAGCTCGATGTCGGCATGCTGACGCACGATCTGAAGTCCATCCCCGCCTACGCACGGAAGGTGGAGGCGCTCGGGTACGACTGTCTCTGGTCCTCCGAGACCCAGCACGATCCGTTCCTCCCGCTCGCCGTCGCCGCCGGCGTCACGACGCAAATCCACCTGGGCACCGCGATCGCCGTGGCGTTCCCGCGGAGCCCGATGGTCCTCGCGCACATCGCGTGGGACCTTCAGAAGGCCTCCGACGGTCGGTTCATCCTCGGGCTCGGCACGCAGGTCAAGGGGCACAACGAGCGGCGCTTCTCGGTGAAGTTCGAGTCGCCCGGGCCGAAGATGCGCGAGATCGTCCTGGCGCTGCGGCACATCTGGGACTGCTGGCAGAACGGGACGAAGCTCGCGTTCAAGGGCCAGTTCTATCGCTTCGACCTGATGACGCCGTTCTTCAATCCCGGGCCGATCGCGCATCCGAAGGTGCCGATCTACATCGCGGGCGTCAATCAGTACATGTGCCGCGTCGCCGGCGAGGTCTGCGACGGCCTGCACGTGCATCCGTTCAACAGCCCGAAATACCTGCGCGAGTACGTCCACCCGGCCGTGGAGGAAGGGTTGCGGGCCTCCGGCCGCAAGCGAACGGATTTCACGTACACCACCGCGAGCTTCGTCGTCGTGGGCGACACCGAGGAGGAGCTGGCGAAGAACCGCCGAGCGGTCAAGCAGCAGATCGCCTTCTACGCCTCGACGCGGACCTACGAGCCGGTGCTCGCGGCCCACGGCTGGCAGGACCTGACGCCAGCGCTCCATCGGAAATCCGTCGAGGGCGACTGGCCCGGCATGGCCGATCTGATCACCGACGAAATGCTCGACACCTACGCGGTCACCGGCAGCTACGAGACGATCGGCGGACAGCTCAAGGCGCGCTACGCCGGGCTTCTCGACAGCACGGCGCTCTATCAACCCTATCAGCCGGGGCTCGACGATCCCCGGCTCCCGCGGTTCATCAAGGAATTCAACGCATGATCGACCTCTGCGAGCTCGGTGAGCGGCCGCCCCTCGGCGAAGTCCCCAAGCGCATGCACGCCTTCCTGGTCCGCCAGAATCGGTTCGGGCAGCCCCGCGACGCGTGGCGGCGCGAAGTCATCCCGACGCCGACGCTCGGGCCCGACGAGGTGCTGATCTACGTGATGGCGTCCGGCATCAACTACAACAACGTCTGGGCCGCGCTCGGCACGCCGGTCGACGTGATCGGCGAGCGGCAGCGCGCGGGCGAGCCCGAAGATTTCCACGCCGGCGGCAGCGACTGCTCCGGGATCGTCTGGTCGGTCGGACGGGACGTGAAGAACGTCAAGGTCGGCGACGAGGTGA
>Ga0137403_10001418_pt1 | contig 30112 bp, 25 predicted proteins | sample CZOMad2_1_16fung_FD_122057 | JGI IMG/M metagenome (GOLD analysis project Ga0137403, IMG submission 122057) | Vadose zone soil fungal communities from Angelo Coast Range Reserve, California, USA - CZOMad2_1_16fungal (Hybrid Assembly) | ecosystem: Environmental > Terrestrial > Soil > Vadose zone... | reverse complement strand
CTTGTATATCCTCCGCAAGGGTAAGGCGCAACTCCGAACACGTGTTTTGATCCAGCCAAAAGCTGCTGCCTTCTTCACCGCGGCCCGGGCAGCGATAGCCTTCCCGCGCATGCTCGGGCGCGGTCGAGCAGGAACTCGCGTTCGCGCGCGTTGCGCGTCAGCGATGCGGCGCGCTCAAACTCCACTTGGGCCTCGGCGGAACGGCCAAGCTTGAAAAGAAAATCGCCGCGAACGCTCGGCAAGAGATGGTAGGACTTGAGAGACGGCTCCAACGCAACCGTGTCGATGACCTCAAGGCCCGCTTCCGGACCGAAGGCCATGGCGTACGCGACCGCGCGATTCAGTTCCACGATGGGCGACGGCATGAGCTGCGCGAGGGAGTCGTAAAGCTCCGCGATGCGTTTCCAGTCTGTTTCCGCCGCCGTACGCGCGCGCGCGTGGCACGCCGCGATGGCCGCCTGCCTCGCATACGTCCCCGCCGTGCCGCCAAGCTGCTCGGCACGCTCGAGCGCCGCGAGACCACGATGGATGAGCAGTTGATCCCATTGCCCGCGGTTTTGATCTAAGAGCAGGATGGGTTCACCCGACCGGCCAATTCGTGCGCCAGAACGTGACGCCTGGATCTCCATGAGCGCCACCAGGCCGTGGACCTCCGCCTCGTTCGGAGCGAGTTCGGCCAGGATACGCCCGAGACGCAGCGCATCCTCGCACAGGGCCGGCCTCATCCAGTCCTCGCCGGCCGTCGCCGAATAGCCTTCGTTAAAAATGAGGTAGATCACTTCCAGCACGGACGACAAGCGGGCGGCAAGCTCAGTCCCGCGGGGCACCTCAAAGGGAACGTGCGCCTCAGCGAGAGTCCTCTTTGCGCGCACGATGCGCTGGGCGACGGTAGGCTCCGGCACAAGAAACGCGCGCGCAATTTCCTCGGTTGTCAAACCTCCCAGCAAACGCAGCGTAAGCGCGACACGCGCCTCGGAAGAGAGCACCGGGTGACAGGCCGTGAACACCAGCCGAAGGAGGTCATCTCCGATGTCATCGTCGATTGCCGCGTCGAAGTCCGCCACGGCGTCCTCCTGCCGGATCTCGAGCTCGCGGCCGAGTTCCACATGCTTGCGCTCCAGGAGCTTATTCCGGCGAAAGTGATCAATGGCGCGATGCTTCGCCGCAGCCGTCAGCCAGGCCCCCGGATTATCCGGAACGCCCGATTCCGGCCACTGCTCGAGCGCGGCGACGAGGGCGTCCTGCGCGAGTTCTTCCGCCAGACCGACATCGCGGACCATCCGGGCAAGCCCCGCAATGATTCTGGCCGACTCGATCCGCCAAACCGCGTCGATGGTGCGATGAATGTCGGTAGCCGTCACGGCTACCCATCACACCATCTTCAATCCGCCTGTGCAAGCCCGCGCAGCGGCTCTGTGTTCGCGGCCATTCTCAAGCCCGAGAACTTCTATGCTTTGGGAGCGAAGTCTTCCGGGCCCAGCACCTGGCGAACTTCGGTTTCGCCCTCCCAGCCCGGCCAGTGTTTCTTGTGTAGCTCCATGAAATGCTTCGCCGACTCGAGCGCCTCTTTTTTTGACTGGAACTCAAGAATCGCAAACCCACCGATGACTTCTTTGGCCTCGGTGAAAGGCCCGTCGATCGGGGTTATCTGGCCTTTAGAAAGACGGACGCGTGTGCTCGCTGCAGTGGAGGCCAATCCGCCGCTTACGACCATCGTGCCGGCTTTGACGGCCTCTTCGCCAAGCTTCGCCATCTCATCCATGAATCCCTTGGGCGGAGCGCCCTTGTTCTCAGCGGACTTGACCAGCATCATGAATCGCATGGTGACACCTCTCCTGTGTGTGTTTTTTACTCCAGAGCTGCACTCCAGCCAGTCTTGACCGGAGTGCAGCTCTGGCTCTACCGCAATGTTGAACTCGGGCCTACTAAATCAAGCGCGGCCGGACAGAAACATCACGAATAGGAAAGACCGGCCGCGTCAGAAGCTCACGCCGAATGAGTCTTTGCAGCTGGCTCGGGACAGGCGTGCGCTTCGTATATTTGGCGAAGCTCGCACTCACCGCCACCGACTACTTCGAGGAAATCCTTGGCCAATTTGATGACTTCTTCCTTGGAATTTGCCTGAAGGATCGCGAAACCGCCGATGACCTCCTTGGACTCGGTGAACGGCCCGTCGGTCACCGTATGCTTGCCGTCGGAATAGCGAACGCGCGCACCCAGCGCGCTGGGCAGACATCCTTCAGTCCCGAGCAACCAGCCGGCTTTCATGCCTTCTTCGATCAGTTTCCCCATCTTGGACATTTCCTCTTGTGAAGGAGGAACGCCCCTTTCAACGCTCTTATAGATGCTTAGGAATTTCATGATCATTTCTCCTTGTATTCGTTTTGTTGCGTTCGGCGTTCGATTGCCGTTGATTTATGAACGGGCGTCAATTCCCGCTCTATTGTACGGCGAATGACACGCTTCGAAATCGACGCGATCTGGACATTATTTTTTCCAAGTCAAGACCCCTTCTTCTGCTTGGCTTGCCCCTGCATCTCGGGAAATCCGGCTGCGGCCTTCTGGACGTCCGCGGGGAAGTCCGTGAACTCTTGCACCTGTCGAATTTCAATTACCTCATTCTCCGAACCGGGGCATCGCTTTGCCCATTCGATTGCTTCTTCCTTCGACTTCACCTGGATCATCCAGTAACCGCCGAGAGCCTCCTTCGCCTCGGCAAACGGCCCGTCGCTAACCTGGGGCTTCCCTCTAGAGAATGAGACTCGCGCTCCCATCGATGGCGGGTGCAGGCCATCAGTGCCAGTAGGACCCCGGCCTTCTGTAGCGATTCGTTGTACTTCATCATCGCCGCTACGGCCTTGGCGTCTGGCATGGCGCCCGGCTGGGCTTTCTCATATCCTTTCGGGATCATCAGCATCATGAATCGCATTGTCGTGTCTCCTTCTCTTTGGGGTCAGGAGCCAAGCTTCCCGCCTGTCACGACCAGCTAAACCTGCGCTCCACTTACACGTCGAACGAGCGACGTTGAAATCGACAATTCGAACGATCTATTTCTAGGCCTAAGCGTGCCATGACTAGGGTTTTGCAGCTTTCCTCTGGAGTTCGTCGCGCAGCGCCTGCTCGCGAGCGGCGTCTTCGGCAGGAAGCACTTCAGCAGGAAAGTCCGACGCTTCGTACACCTGGCGGATCTCGACCTCAGTGCCCCCGTCGAATGGGGCGCGCTTAAGCCATTCCACGGCTTCTTCCATGGACTTCACCTGCCACAGCCAGAAGCCGCCGATGAGTTCCTTGGTCTCGGCGAAGGGCCCGTCGATCACGGTGCGCTGCTGTCCCGAAAACCTGACCCGCTTGCCTTTTGAACTAGGTTGGAGCCCCTCGCCTGCGAGCATCACACCAGCCTTTACCAAATCCTCGTTGAACTTGCCCATGGCGGCAAACATTTCCTTGGTTTCCTTGGTTGGTAGAATCCCCGCTTCCGAATTCTTGTCCGCTTTGACTAACACCATGACTCGCATCGTCTTATCTCCTTGTGGTTTGGTTCTGGCTCGGAGCCGGCTTCCGGGCCGATCGGCTGGACCTGGGCTCCACTTACACGTCGAACGACGGGCCGCAAGATCGACAGGTACGGTAACTTTTTTGAAAGAAATTGTTAAGCGTTCGCGAACTAGTACGCCGCATATGCGCAGATCTCCCTGTGGTACCTAGCCAGCTATGACGCAAAGCAGCGGCCAGACGGATGCCACGATTTGGAATAAATGTTGGCAACACCTTGAATCTTCACATAGATACGCCGGTACGAGTTGCCAGCACACCAAAACGACGTGGCGCAATGCCTCTACCGCGACCCATGCCGTCTCGAAACGTGCGTTGCATCCCCGTTCCGCCGCCCCATCGAAACTGCAAAGCAAAATGGCCAGTGCGAACGCCGCGATGCCCGTTCCTGCGATTCTCTTCCAGTTCCGAGAGTATTTGTCTTGTCTTTTCATGGCCGCCTCCCGCGTTTCCCTTCTTCCTGGCTCTACCTAAATGTCGAATGAGGGGCCACGAAATCGACAGCTTCAGTACTTTTTTGGGGCGTATTTCTTGTGTTCCAGCGCTGTTTCGTTATGACCGACTTGCGGTACAGTACTTGGCGAATCGTGGGAATGGAAAATAGAGCCAGCGGCCTGAATAGGGATGCTCCGGACGCGCCCGCGTCCGACCCTTGGGAAGCCGCCTATCTGCGTTTCGAAACGCCGCAGCAGGAAATTCAGAAGTTTATCGCCCGCCTCAACCGCTTGGGCGCTATTCAATGGCCGCGCGATGCGGAAATTGTCGAGCTTTTTTGCGGACGTGGAAACGGTTTGATTGCCCTCGAACGTCTCGGTTTCACCCGCATCGAGGGCGTGGATTTATCCCCCCGGCTGGTCGCTCAATATCACGGACCCGCGAAATGTATTGTCGCCGATTGCCGCAAACTTCCTTTCGCTGCTCGCACCAAAGACGTCCTCATCGTCCAGGGTGGCCTGCATCATCTGCCCGCTCTCCCTGACGATCTCGATCAAACTTTTTCAGAAATGCAGCGAGTCCTGCGAAACGACGGCTGCGTCCTTCTCGTCGAACCCTGGCTGACTCCTTTTCTGCGATTCGTGCACGCCGTTTCTGAAAACCCTCTCGCCCGCCGCCTTTCGAACCGCATGGACGCCCTCGCCACCATGATTGAATTCGAACGCCGCACCTACGAGCAATGGCTCGGCCAGCCGGCACTCATCCAGAAAACCGCCCGCGCCCACTTCGTTCCAGTGCACGAGTCTTTCGCCTGGGGCAAATGGAATTTCGTCGGCGCTCCCCTGTAGACCGTTCGAATCGAATCAATTCGCATTCGAATTCTCCACTTGCACCTTGCTTTTTCTCATCTCCCCGATATGATGGCTGCGTTTCACAATCCCATCGAGACCTCACATTGCCTGGATTATCAGAAGCATCTTCAGTGGCTAGCCCCGCTTCTGCGGCCGGCCGTGGCCGTCTTCTTCAGGTTCTCGGCATGTGGTTTGGAATGGCTGTGGCTATCGGAAATGCGATTGCCGCTGGAATCGTTCGAACGCCCGGCGAAATTGCGAAGAGTCTTCCGAATCCTTGGCTGTTTATCGGCGTGTGGGTCGCTGGCGGACTTTACGCGCTTTTCGGGGCGTCTTCGATGGCCGAACTCAGCGCGGCGATTCCCCGTAGCGGCGGCCAATACAATTTTTCTCGCCGCGCTCTCGGCGATTACGCCGGCTTCATCGTTGGATGGAGCGACTGGCTTTCCACGTGCGGCACCGCCGCCGTTGCGATTGTCATCGCCGAGTACAGTGGCCATCTTTTCCCTGTACTTGCCGGCCACGTAAAGCTTATCGCCGCCGCCATCGTCCTCGGATTTGGCATCCTGCAATGGCGCGGCGTCCGCTGGGGCAGTCGCGCGCAACTCGTGACAGCGGCGATGAAAACCGCCGCCCTGATGATTCTTGTCGTCACCTGCTTTATTCTTGGCGCGCACGCGCGCGCCGCTGCTCCCGCCGCAACTGCGGCTCTCCCACCCGTACCAGGAGGATGGCCGCTCGTCGTCGCCCTTGTTCTCGGATTGCAGGCCGTCGTCTACACTGTCGACGGTTGGGACGGGGTCATCTATTTCGGCGAAGAAGTGCGCAATCCCGGCCGCGACATTCCCCGCGCCATTTTCGGCAGCGTCTTTTCCGTGATGGGGATTTATCTCCTGCTCAATCTGGTGGCTCTGTACGTCCTCCCCATGAATGAAATTGCCGGCAACAATTTTGTTTTGGGCGCCGTCGCCGATCGCGTCTTCGGTAGACTTGGCGATCCTACAATTCGCTCGATCATGATCATTTCCATGTTGAGCAACATCAACTCCAATCTGCTCTTCTCCTCGCGCACCCTTCATGCCATGAGCTGCGATGGCCTCTTTTTTCGCCGCGTGGCGCGTGTCAATGCTGGCGGCACTCCCGCTCTCTCGCTGCTCCTGAGCACGATCGTTAGCTTGCTTTTCGTTCTCGGATCGTTTGAACGCGTGATTGCGATGCTGTCGTTTTTCTTCGTGGCCAACTACACGCTCACGTATGCGTCGCTTTTTGTGCTGCGCAAGCGCGAGCCGCAGATGAATCGCGCGTACCGCGCGTGGGGTTATCCCTGGACGACCGGGATCGCCCTGGGCGCTTCCATTTTGTTCTTGATTGCCTCGATCGCCACGGACCGAGAGAACGCACCCCTAGCGCTGGCCATGCTGATTTTGAGTTATCCCGTCTTTCGGGTTTTGAAGTGGGTCACGCAACGCACCGATGACAGCGCGGCAAAAACCTCTTAGCTCACTTTTTCAGCGATGGACTTGCCCTGCATAAACAACAGCAAATAATCTTTCCCGCCGGCCTTCGAGTCCGTTCCCGACATGTTGAATCCGCCGAACGGATGCGCGCCCACCATCGCGCCCGTGCACTTCCGGTTTAGATAAAGATTGCCGACGTAAAACGTCTCTTCGGCCTTTTTGATCTTCTCCGGATTCTTTGAATAGACCGCCCCGGTCAAGCCAAACTCCGTATTATTTGCAATTTCCAGCGCCTGGTCGTAATTCTTCGCTTTAATCACCGCCAGCACCGGCCCGAACACTTCCTCCTGCGCCAGCCGCGCCTTTGGATCCACATCTGCAATAATCGTCGGCTCGATAAAGTAGCCGTCGCCCGCCGCGCGTTTCCCGCCCGTCAGCAGCTTCCCTTCTTTCTTTCCTACTTCGATGTAATCCAGAATCGTCTTCATCGCCGACTGGCTGACCACCGGGCCCATGTAATTGTTCGGATTGTCGCTCGGCCCGACAGTGATTTTCTTCGTGCGCTCCACCAGCTTATCCACGAAAGTGTCGTAAATCTTTTCGGAGACGATGGCGCGCGAACATGCCGAGCATTTTTGCCCTTGATAGCCGAACGCCGCCTGCACAGTGCCTTCCACCGCCGCGTCGATGTCGGCCTCTTCGTCCACTACGATGCCGTCTTTGCCCCCCATCTCCAGCACCGTGCGCTTGATCCACATCTGCCCCGGCACGGTCTTCCCCGCCAGCTCGCTGATGCGCAGCCCCACTTCCTTCGAACCCGTGAACCCGATGTAGCGCGTCTTCGGATGAGTGACCAGCGTATCCCCAACCGCGCCGCCCGGCCCGGTGATGAAGTTCACTGCTTCCTTCGGAATTCCGGCCTCAAAAAGAATGTCGATAAATTTCGCCGCGATCGTTGGCGAATCGCTGGCCGGCTTGAGCACCACTGTGTTTCCCGTCACCAGCGACGCGCTGACCAGTCCGGCCATGATCGCGCACGGAAAATTCCACGGTGGAATAATCACGCCCACGCCCAGCGGAATATAAACCAAGTAGTTGCGCTCTCCGCGCATGGGCACCAGCTTTTGCGGCTCGCCCAATCGCAGCATTTCGCGCCCGTAGTATTCCAGGAAGTCGATCGTTTCAGCGATGTCCGCGTCCGCTTCCACCCACGTCTTGCCCACTTCGTAGCACACCAGCGCGTTCAGTTCGTACTTCCGCTCGCGCACAATCTGCGCCGCGCGAAAAAGGCACTTCGCCCGCTCCTGCGGTGAAACTTTCTTCCACATGTCAAAACATTTGTGTGCGTCTTCCACTGCCTGCCGCGCCATGTCCACGGTGGCATTCTGGAAAACGCCAATAATTTCCAGCGGATGCGACGGGTTCGTGGAGATGCGCTTCTCGGTGGTGGTCACCTTTTTCCCGTTGAGCCACATCGGGTATTCGCGCCCAAACTCCGCCTTCACCTTCTTCAGCGCCTCTTGCATGCGCGAGCGGTTTTCCGGCTTCGTGAAATCAATAAACGGCTCGTTGGTGAACTCAGAAATGTGGACAACCTGTTCGGCAGTAGCCATCGCGGGTCCCTCCTCGCGCTGCAACAATCCATTCTACTGCGCCCGCAAACTGGCCCACAAGCAGCCAGGAACGTAAGGGGCATGAGCAGGAGTGGCCGTGCTACTTGCCGAAGAGGGAGAAGAGAAATACTCTGCCTGGCGGAGAATCCGTGTCAATAAGGCGGCAGGGATGGTGGCTGAGTGCCTCCCAATTCCCCTTTGGTCGAAGCAACTTCAACCCGACGGAATAGAAAGAATCTGAAAGGGGTTTGCAATAAACGACGTGTGCGCGCGAATACAGACGGCCGGTGACCGAACGAACGGAAACATCACGATCGGGGACCCAGAACGCTCTCGTCAGAAGGCAGACGCCATGACGGCTAACGTTGATCGTAGACGCAATCTCATGCGCGGTATTTTCGAAACTGTAGAGCACGACCGACACCTTTTCGGGGATGCGCCTTTCAGCCCGGGCAGGAGGGGATAGGTTTGCCATGGATTGTTCTTCTCCTCTTGAGTTGTGATGGGCTACCGGGCCATGCCGCCGGCGAATTTCGCAAGCGGGCTGGGGACGCAGGTGCCGCTGTAAATCCGGTACGCGGACCACGTGACAATGCGGTCCTGGAAACTCAATCCTATGAGGTAGCGGCCGCCCGCGCGCGGCCGGCAATAGACGACCTTTCCGGAGAGCGTAGATTCATCGTTGAACGAGATGACTTGTGCCACTTCGCCGATTTGCCAGGGGTTGCAGGATGCCATGCTGGCGCCGTGAAGACTAATGTTATGCGTATGTGTCAGTTCTCCTCCGTCGGCAGACTGAGTCTGCGCGTGGACGAGGAGCACAACAATCGCCACGGGTATGCGTTTCTCCATACGTCCGACGAAAATGCTCTTAGGGTTCATTTCGCCTGGGCCTAGCCGGGTGGGCGGACATCCGCGGCACGAGGCTGGTGGAGGCCATCGACGGTTCGATATTCTGACCAACAACTAATTAGCACTGAAAGTTTCTCCAGCAATCGCGTGAAGACCTCAAAACAGGCTCCGGTAAATCCACTAACTGTTTTGGCACCTTTGCCAAGGAGGTCGGCGGGGCACAAACTGAAGCGAACAAAGGACACGCGGGCGCCCATTATGGCGCCTTTGCGTGTGGGGCTTTTGATTTGGAGTCTTCCTGGCGTGCTTGCCCAGCCGCCTGACCTCACTCGCCCTTCATCCACTGCCCCTGAACACTTGCGCAGACACACAGCGAGATCTACCCCTTTGTTTTCTTCTCTTTACAAAATTTTTCGAACAAATATCGCAGCTTCCTCAAGATTGAACTATAAATGTAGCTAACAAATAATTTAATTAATGCTAGGATGGGAGGTGATTGATCGGCTGCATCTCCGCCGAAATGTCGTACCACTATCGCCTCTCCCATTCCCATTTGGGTTCTCACCCCACCTCTTAGCTCAGAAATCATCGCTCCTTTATTTTCATGCACTTACGAATTGCAAGTTTCACATCCCCTTTGTTTTGACATTCATACAAAATGCCGGGGCGTGTACCCCCTCCAAGAGCAAAAATCATGAACATAACTATCCAAGAACCCGCCGATAGCCTTCTCTCCGATCCCAGCCGTCATTCGCAGAGTTGCAGTCGCAATTCGCGACCTGGACAAATCATCGCCATGATCTCAGACTCAGTAAATCCTTTCATTTACCACCCTTGTGGTAAACTCTTGCGCAAAATCCTCAGCCGAAGGCGATCCCCTCAAATCGTCTCTGATCGCCGCACGGCGACAGTTCAAAGGAAAGTCCCATGGCCACGTTCGTTATTTTTCTTCCCATGCTGCTGAAATTCGAGGGCGGTTACGTGGATGACCCCGAAGATCCCGGCGGAGAAACGAACAAGGGCGTGACGATGCTAACTTTTCGCGGGTGCTCCCACGAACTGCTGGGCATTGACCCCACTTCGGAAAATCTGAAAGCTCTCACGGACGCGCAGGCAGGAATCGTGTACAAGGCGCTTTACTGGAACAAGATTCAGGGAGATGCCATCGCGCTTCAGGATCTGGCCAACATCGTCTGCGATTTTTTCGTGAATGCCGGCACCCACGCTACAAAATTGCTCCAGACCGTGATGATTGGTATGGGTGCCAACATTTCGCCGGACGGCGTCATCGGTCCCGGTTCCATCCAGGCGCTCGGCGCGCTTCCTCAGCAGGAGGTTTATCGCCGCTTCAAACAAGGCCGCATCGCTTACTACCAGGCTCTGGGACAGAAATATCCCAAGTTTTTGCAGGGCTGGCTCAACCGCGTCAATTCTTTTCCCGATCTCTAGTACCTTGCCGAAGCGCCGCTCGGGGCAGGCGCCGGGCAGAGGGAATTAACGCAACGATCGAAAAGGTCTACGGCTCAAACAGGAACTTGATGGTGACGGTGACGTGGGCAGCGATGCGCTCGCCGTTCTGCCTGGCTGGAGCGTATCGGTATTGCTTGAGAGCGTCCATCGCGGCATGGTGCAACGAAGCGGGCCCCGCGAGCACCTTCATCGATTTCACGGCTCCTGATACATCCACCAAGGCGTCTAGCGTCACGGTGACCGTGTTGCCTTTATCGAAATACCGCAGCGCAGAAGGAGACGCGACCGCGCGAACCGACTTGATTAGTTTTGGTGGCACTACAGCGCTGCCTGAAGGGAGTGGTTGCGGCGAAACGGAGGACAGTGGTTGCGACGACGAGACGGAGGCGGTCTTATCGGAGGAAAGGGGGACGACTCGCTTTGCCGCAGCGGGAGCGACGACGGACCCTGGCGCAACCTCGGCCACGTGGACATCCGGACCGTTCCAGTGCGAACGCCCGAGGACAGAGGAGTCGGAAGGTTTTGCGGCAGCCGCACCAGCAGCCGGCGGCACTGTGTCCCGCGAAGCCACTGCCGGCTGAAGCACAGAGGCGCCGCCGGCTTGCGAAGGCTTGCCGGAATCCGTTGCGGCCATCGCGGTCTTCTGCGGAGCGGAACTCGCGGCGGGAACGGGGGCGCTTGAGGCTGCATGGACAGCGGGTTTCTTTGGCGGCTTCAGCCAGGGAATCCAATTCAGATACCAGGCTGCGCCTGCCGCGCCGGCCAGTAGCAGCAGGGAGAGAACAGCGGCGCGCCGCGCTTCCGGCCGCAAATTGCCACTGGGAGCGGGAATCGGTTTCGGAGAGCGCTCGAGTGCCGGCTTCTGGCGATTGACGCGGATCTCCGGCTTCGTAAAGGGCTTCTCTTCGAATGCGGTGGCTTCGCGTTCAACCGGCAGGGACGAAGCGACCCGAGAAGGAGGAGGGGAAGATTTCCCGGGAGCGCGCGCGCGCGCGGCCGGAGACTTTGGAGAATCTTCGCGCGGCGTCGCGGCTACCCTAAGGGCCGGCGGAGGAGTTGGAATTACCGCGGGCGCTGGATGCTTGGGCGAATTCTCTGCCGTGGTCTGTGTCTGCATCGATCGCAATTGCTCGCGGAGCGCCTCAACTTCCTCTTTTAGCTTTTCGACTTCGGCAGCGTTAGGAGCGGGCGCTGGCGCACTTTCTTTGCTAGACACAATGCGCGAACCTTGTACGAGTTCGGCAGCTTCTTTTTGCTGCGCAGTCGCAGGAAGCGGCTCTCGGTTTTCGGATAATTTGACGCCCCAAAATCCAGGCGCGGGCTCGCTGAATTCAACTTCCACGTAACAATTCGTGGGACGGAAGTCGCGCTTGCGGGTCACCTGGGCGACGACTTCGCGGCGAGATTCCTTATGAGTGAGGAAAAGCAACTGACCGGCGGCCACAGCCGCGGAAAGACGGATGACCGCGCCGTTTTCGAATACCAGCACCGTGGTGGTTTCTTCGGTAAAGAGGTCGCGCTGGCCGCCGCTGTCGCCGGGGCGCGCACCGGTGGCGATCACTGGAACTTCAAGAGCTACCGGATTGGTCTTTGGAGCAGATGGCGTGCTCGACCGGCGCGAACTTGCAGGGCTCGCCAAAGGCGAGGCCGGTGAACGGCGAGAATCCACAACAGATGCCACGATAAGATTGCCCTCGTGCGCTGGAGGGCAGCGCATTTAAGGAAAAAGCGACGGCTGCGGAGAGCCCTCCACACAACAGCCCAGCCAAAATTTGATTGTCCCAGGCAGGCGGGCTGCCGGCCATAGTACAGACGTACAGCAGTGGAAAGCTGTCCTTCCGGACGGGCTGATCGAGAAGGGGCAAGGGCCCGCGCTGCCGACTCCGATTCTTGCGGAAGCGACAAAACGCAAAAAGCCGGCGGAAGCATTTAAAAAAACTTGGAGGGCACGAGATTTAATGCGTTGGTTCGAGAATGAGTTTCTGGATACGCCAGTTCAAGAGTTCGGCGATGTAAAGTTCGTCCGCGGAGGGGCAGGCGATTTCATGAATCCAGCCGAATTGTCCGAGCTGCTTGCCGGATTTGCCGAGAACGCCGAGAACTTTTCCATCGAGAGAGAGTTTGTAAATGCGGCCCGGAAACGCATCGGAAGTATAGAGGACTTGATTTGGCGCAGGCGTGATGCAAAGGGTCCAAGGCGCTCCGGGCGACATGGTGCCGGCTGTTGAAGAGGGTTTGTTGCCGATGGCGGGGCGAGCGTCGGCGGGCGCGGGAATGTCGATCATAAATTGCCGGAGAAACTTTCCGTCGGTGTTGAAAACCTGGATGCGGCGGTTGCCGCGATCGGCAACGTAAATGTTGTTCTGGGAATCGATGGCGATGCTGTGCGGAACGTTGAACTGGCCGGGCTGATCGCCTGGTTCGCCCCAGGACTTGAGCCACGCGCCGTCCTTGTCGACTTTGGCGATGCGGGAATTGACGTAGCCATCGCTGATGTACGTGTTGCCAACAGAATCCCACGCGACGTCGGTGACTTGGCGGAACATTCCATCAACAGGAGGAAGCGGCGGCTTCACGTGCTTGAGCGGCTCGGTGCCTTCGTCGGAAGCTTCCTGCTTGCGGCCGAAGACTAAAACGACGCGGCCATCGGGATTGAATTTGATGACCATGTCCGAGCCTTTGTCGGTGACCCAAATGTTGTCATCCTTGTCGACTTTGACGGAGTGGGCGAAGGACCAGGCGTAAAGATGATGGCCGATTTCGCGGAGAAATTTTCCGTCGGGAGCGAATTCGAGGAGTTGCGCGGCAGCGGCGGCGTACGCGGGTCCGGTGGTGTTGCCGCGGGAGAAGACGAAAACATGGCCCTTCGAATTGACGGCAACGCCAGTGGTTTCGCCGAGATAGATATCTGGCGGAAGTTTCAGGAAATCAGGAGTGGAATGGAAGCGGATTTCGAGCGGTTGCTGGGCGAAAAGTGGAGCGGCTACGAAAAAGAGCGCAGCAAAAATAGACCGTTTCATGTGATGCAACCTCGCCGGTTCATAGATTTTGTCCACGCATCATACGCGGATTTTGGAAATCAGTCGCCTGCCAGAAATTTGTATTGGGCGTCGGTGAGGGGGACGACGGAGAGTCGGCCGATACGGACGAGCGGGGAGTCTTTGAAAAGCTTGTTGGATTTAATTTGTGCCAGAGTGATTGGCTTTGCGATTGGTTTACCAGCTTTGATTTCGACGGCGGGATTTTTCGGATTGGAGGCGTCAGCGGAAACGACTGTGGCTGTGCCTACGGCGCTCTTGTGGTCGCCGGTTTCATAGATGATCAGCCTGTCGCCGGGCTTCATTGCGCCAAGATTCCTCAAAGCCACGGGATTGTGTACGCCATCCCACACGGTGACTTTGTCGCGCTGAAGATCGGCGAACGAGTATTCGGAAGGTTCGGTCTTGAGCAAATAGTCTGAAGGCACGGCGCTCTCCTCTGTAGCTTGACGCTCGCTATTCTACATGATGAAGCTACTTCTTCTTCGTGGGAATCAGTTGCGGCAGAGTCCGCCGATTCTGCGAATGACCGATGAGCTCGGAAAGCCGCTTGAGCTTTGTCTCTTCCCTTTTGGCGCTGATGACCCAAAAAGTTGTCACCCTTTGATACCAAGGGGCTTGGGAACGGAAGAATTCCCAGGCGACCTTGTTGCTGCGAAATTGTTTCGCTTGTTCACAAGTGAAGCGGGCGCTGTTTCGTTGTTCGTAAGAATAGATGGCCGACTTTTTTTCGTCACGAGCGGCAAAAGCCTTGAGGCCGGCGGGATGCATCAGGCCCTTTTTCGTGAGTTCTTGAACGGATTTGATGTTAATGGCGCTCCAGGTGCTGGTGGGCTTGCGCGGAGTGAAGCGAATCATGTAGCTGGTTTCGTCGATGCTCTTTCGAACGCCGTCGATCCAACCGAAGCACAGTGCAACTTGTACGGATTCGGGCCACGTGATGCTGGGCTTGCCGGAATCCTTTTTGTAGAAGCCCACGAGCAGTTCGCGGAATTTGTCGTGACGGGCTTCGAACCAGGCGCGGAAGTCGGAGGGCGTCGGGAAGAATGTTGGTTTTGGTGGCATGGCTTCCAACCGGATGCTGGCGGACACCAAGGTCCCAGTGTTGCTTGGGGAGCATGGGCATTCTACACGCATGGCTGAACGAAAAGAGAATGAAACGCAGAGACGCAGAGAGCGCTGAGAACGGAAAGAAGACAGACAGGAATGTCTGTCCTACTGGGAGGTGAGTTCGGCGGTGGCGGAGGCGAAGATTTTGGTGTGGGCGTCGATATCGGATTCGGTGGTAGCGGGGGACATGAGGGCCATGTTGTGGAACGGAGTGAGGAGGACGCCGCGGTTGAGGGCGTAAAGGTGGAGGAAACGCTCGAGTTCGAAATCGGCAGCAGTGGCGGATTCGCCACCATTGCGCGGAGGCTTTGCAGCGAAGGTGTATTCGGCGCGGGCACCGAGCTGGATTACGTTCCAGGGAAGATGGTGCGCGCGAATTTCATTGGCTACGCCGTCGTTGAAGCGCTTGGCCAGCGGAATCATGCGTTCGAACGCGGCGGGCGTGAGGATGTGTTCGAGCGTGGCGCGCATGGCGGCCAGTGAAAGCGCATTGCCGGCGAGAGTGCCACCAATGCCTCCCACGTCGCAGTCTTCGAGATGAATGCGCGCGGAGATGCGTTGGGCGACTTCTTCAGAGACGCCGAACGTGGCGCCGGGAATGCCGCTGCCGATGGCTTTGCCGAAGACGAGCATGTCGGGGCTGAGCTTCCATGCGGCCGTGCAGCCGCCGGGGCCGACGCAGATGGTGTGGGTTTCGTCGGCGATGAGGAGCGAGCCGTAACGGCGCGCGAGTTCGCGGGCGGCAGGCCAGTAGCCGGCATCGGGAAGGATGATGCCGACGTTGGTCATGGCGGGTTCGGCGAGGATGCAAGCGACATCGTGATGCTTGAGGGCGTCTTCAAGGGCGTTGAGATCGTTGAATTCGACGACGCGCGTGGTTTCAGCGGGATTGACGGGCGGGCCGATATTGCCACGGCGAGGGCCAACGACGCCGTTTTCGAGCGTGGCGAAGGATTCGTCTACAGTGCCGTGATAGCAATAATGGAAGACGAGAATTTTTGGACGCTGGGTGATTTCGCGGGCGATTCGAATGGCGAAGCGATTGGCATCGGTGGCGGTGAGGGTGAATTGCCAGTAGGGGAGGCCGAAGCGGCGCTGGAGATCTTCGCCGACCCAGAGCGCGTCTTCGGTGGGAAGCATCAGCGTGATGCCTTCGTTGGCGCGGCGGGCGACGGCTTCGGCGACGACGTCGGGCGAGTGGCCGGTCATGGCACCGGTGTCGCCGAGGCAGAGGTCGATGTACTCGTGGTCGTCAACGTCCGTGAAGTGCGCGCCTTTGGCGGATTTGACGAAGATCGGGAAGGCGCCGGCCCATTTCTTCATCCAGTTCATAGGGACACCGCCAAGCAGGGAATTTCGGGCACGCTCGTAAAGCCCAGCGGACTTGGGATGGCCGGCGAGGAAGCGGGCTTCTTCGGCCTTTTGGAGGGCCTTCAGTTTGTTGCGGTCGATGGTGGCCATGGTTTGCGCCGGAAAACGATAGACGGAATGCGGGTTATGGGGCAAGGGGCGAAACGCGCGGAGGGCTAAAGTCGGCCACTGCGGTCGGACGAACCAAGAGCGTATGTTGGCCGAATAACCGCCCGCAAAACTGAGTCGAGCTCATCAATAGAAGTCCTGATTGACTTCGCGCGGGCAGAGGGGCTATTTTGTCCCCCTCGATAAGCCCACCGGCCGCATTCTGATATCGCGCCACCAGTCCGCTGCCGAGGCTCCCAGGAGGAAAAAGATGAACGCTCCCGCAATACGTATTTTACTGTTCGCAGCTCTGCTGGCGCCGGCTTCAGCGTTCGCGCAGGGCCTTTCACAGATTTCGGTACCCACGGAGCACAACGAAGCTACGGTGGCCCAACTCCAAGCGGAGATGGCGTCCGGCAAGCTGACCTCGGAGCAACTGACACAGGAATACATCAGCCGCATCCTCGCACTGGATCAGAATGGCCCCGGGGTAAACGCGGTAATTGAGCTCAACCCGGACGCTATCACGATCGCTAAGCAAATGGACGCGCTGCGTAGGCGCGGCATGGTGCTGGGGCCTTTGCACGGCATACCGGTGCTGCTCAAGGACAACATCGGCACCCACGACAAGATGCAGACCAGCGCGGGATCGTTCGCGCTCGTAGGGACGCCTGCGTTGCAGGATTCCACGGTGGCGGCGAACCTTCGCGCCGGTGGCGCGGTAATTCTGGGCAAGACGAACTTGTCGGAATGGGCGAACTTCCGGTCGTTTGAATCGATCAGCGGGTGGTCCGGCCGCGGCGGACAGACGCACAATCCGTATGGCATCGATCGCAATCCCTGCGGATCGAGCTCCGGGTCGGGCGCGGCGGCATCTGCAAACTTCGCCACGGTGTCGTTCGGTAGCGAAACCGACGGCAGCATCGTTTGTCCCGGCAACGCCAACGGCGTTGTCGCGATCAAGCCTACCATCGGGCTCACCAGCCGGGCTGGCGTCGTTCCCATTTCACATACCCAGGATACAGTCGGTCCGCACGCGCGGACGGTGGCGGATGCGGCGGCGGCCCTCAGTGTCGCCCAGAGCCGAACCTTCGACGGACGGGATCCGGCGACGGGCGGAGTTCCGCTCGGTTGGCAGGGAAGGGGCAAGAGTCGCCCCGCGAACATTCCCAACGACTACACCCAATTCGTGAACCCGAACGGCCTGCAGGGCGCGGTGCTGGGCGTCACCCGGCAGGGACTAAACGGATTCGATCCGTTCGTCCCCACGCCCGGACCGGTCACGGACGCCATCGAGGCCGCCTTCCAGGAACTGACGAACGCGGGCGCGACCCTGGTGGACCTTGACGCGCTCGGGTACAACTTCTCCGGAGGCCCCGGCGAGTTCCTGGTGCTCTGCTTCGACTTCCGCAACGATGTGGCGAAGTACTTCGCCACGCGCGTCGGCGTGCCCGTGGCCGGTGGCACTCTACAAAGCGCAATCGACTTCAACAACGCCCATGCGGACGTGGAAATGCCGTTCTTCAACCAGGATATCTTCGACCTGTGCAATTCGCTGGCGCCGGGGCCCGACGATCCGCAGCCGGCATTCGGCGGGATGACTTACAACCAGGCACTGGAGGCCGACCGGCTCTTCACTGTGAACAACGTCGATGCCGCACTCTCGGCGCAGCATCTCGACGCCATAGTTAGCGCAACCGACAATCCGGCTTGGGCTACTGACCTGCTCTTCGGCGACCACTTCATCTTCGGAACTTCCAGCATCGCCGCAGCGGGGGGGTATCCGATCGTGCAGGTGCCCTCCGGCTTTCCTAAGCTCTGTGCATCAACAACGCAGCCTGCTAACTGCACGCAATACGGTGTTCCGCTCGGAATCAGCTTCTTTGGCACGGCCTTCAGCGAGCCCACACTGATCAAGCTGGCATCGGGCTTCGAGGCGGCAACACAAGTGCGCGCTCACAACCTGCCGACGTTCGCGGCGACGGCGCCCTTCACCAATGTACAGGGAACGACGCTCACAAAGCCGACGAGGCGGGCTTTTCCGACTCCGGCGACCACTGGCCCAGCGAAGAAAGTGCCGCACCACATGTAGTCAATCTGGTTATGCACGGCTACGTGCTTGGGGCGTCCGCTGCATGGGCGCCCCTTTTTCTTACAATGGCGAAGAATGGAATTGAAGGAAGGGGTCTCAGGCGCGGGCGGCGCGAATCTGGGCGACTCTCTCGTTGAACTGGCGCGTCAGATGCGGCACGATGCCCAGTTGCCGCTGGATCAGCATTAATTGCGCGCGATGGTGCATCTCATGCTCCTTGGTGCCAAGCAGCCGCTCGAACCGCGACTTCTGCGTTTTTCCGTCGGGCTCGGTCACCATCTCCGCGAGGAACTCCGGCGTCAGCGTTTCCATCCACGCCGCGAACTGCTCTCCCTCCGTTCGCAGCAGTTCGAGGATCTCGGCCTTGGACCTGTTCTTGGCTTCTTCGGCGTTGAACCGATCAAGCGCTCCGAAAAAGTCGAAGCCCACTAGAGTGGTCAGGCCCTTTTTGTGCACCTCTTGAAATATTCGCGGACCGATCGCGATGTGCGTCAGCATGCGCCCCACAGAGCGCACCTCAGGCGCAGCCACGAAACCGTACTTCGACTCCGGAATATCCTCCGCAACCTGAATGGTGTTCTTGCGCACCGTGCGAAACGCGTTGGCCAGCTCTTTTCCGCCGTAAGAAGTCATGGTGGTCACCTCGCTGTCTTGATTTCTGCGCCTCCGTTATGGAGGCCACCAAGTACGATGCGCGGTTCTCAGTATCCGTCACTCGCGACTTCACAGGGGAGCATAAGAGCACCTACAGAAAAGCGGGAGCAAGCTCCCGCAGTCCAAGATTAGCGGAGGGCGTGAATGATTTCACGGGCGGCGTTGGCGCCGCTCACGCCGGTGAGGCCATTGCCTGGGTGCGTGCCTGAGCCGCAAAGAAAAAGGCCGCGGATGGGCGTTTTGTAGCGCGCCCAATCGAGGACCGGACGCATGGTAAAAAGCTGGTCGAGAGCCAACTCGCCATGGAAAATGTGGCCGCCGGTGAAACCGTAGGATGTCTCGAGATCCTTGGGCGTGATGACCTGCATGCCTTCGACGAGGCTGGGGAGATTCGGCGCGTAGGCAGCGAGAGTTCTGATTACAGTTGCGCCCAGCTCGCGACGGCTGAGATCCCAATTCCCTTCTTTAAGTTTATAGGGAGCGAACTGTACGCAGGCGGAGAGGACGTGCTTGCCTTCGCGGGCGAGTTCGGGGTCGAGGATCGTGGGAATGGTGACGTCGAGATAAGGAGCTTTGGAAAACTCGCCGTATTTGGAGGCGTCAAAGGCGCGCTCGAGATAATCGATTTCCGGGCCGATGTGGATGCGGCCGGAGAGAGCTTCGAGAAAACCCTCGGTGGGATCGAGCGCCGAGAAAGTGGGAAGAGCGCCGAGAGCAAGATGGACTTTGGCGACAGTGCCATTCGAACGGAAATTCTTGATGCGGTTGGCGAAAGTCGGATCGAGCTGAGAAGGATCAATAAGATGGAAGAAGGTGCGTTTGGGATCGACACCGGAGACGATAGCTTCGACGGCGATTTCCTCGCCGCCGCAGAGCACTACACCGGTGACGGCGCCGTCTTTGACGCGGATGTGCTGGACTTCAGCGTCAGTGCGAATTTCGGCGCCGGCTTGCTTTGCGGATTCGGCGAGGGCGCGCGAGAAATTGCCGAGCCCGCCGCGCGGAAATGCGGCGGTACCGACAGGATGAGTATCAGAAGCGGCGCGCAGTAGAAGGACGGCTGTGGACCCTGCGGACCAGGGGCCTAGTGCCGTGCCGAAAATGCCACGCGCAGCGATGACGGCGCGGATAAGCTCGGTTTCAAAGAATTCAGAAACGAAATCGGCGACGGCCATGGGACCCCAGCGGAGCAGGTCGAAAATTCCTTTTTTTCGGAGCATGCGCACGTTGCGGCCGGTCTTCAAGAGATTCCAGAGGTCTTCAGGTGTGGGCTTGTCGATGGCTGGCGGATTGATGGAAACAAGCTGGTCGAGAACGCCCGTGAGATGGTCGAGGGCGTCGGCAAATTCAATGTACTTGACGGAGTCCTTGGCGGAAATACTTGCGATGCCGCGAGCGGTCTTGGCGTTGTCGTTCCAGAAAAGAAGCGAGCTGCGATCGGGCTTGGGGGCGAAGACGCGCGGGCCAGGATAAAGTATTTCGTAAGCAAATTTCTCGATTTGCATGTCGCGCGCGATTTCGGTGCGAAGTGGGCCAAGAGTATGCGCGAGCGTGGAAGCTTTGAAGCCGGGATGAAATTCCTCAGTAATGGCGCCGCCGCCGACCATTTCGCGGCGTTCGAGGACGAGCGGTTTGAAGCCACCCTTGGCGAGATAGAAAGCGGTGATGAGGGCGTTGTGCCCGCCGCCGATGAGAACAACGCGCTGTCCGAGAGGCATGATCAGCTGGCCGCCTTGGACGCGGTGGCCACCGAGTGCGATGAGCTGGACTTTGTCCAGCGCGCCCGCGAAGTGAGCGACCATTCTTTCAGGATGACCTGGCTGGCGATGCGGCCGTTGGCACCCATAATGCCGCCACCTGGGTGGGTGGCGGAGCCGCACATATAAAGGTTGTGGATGGGAGTGCGGTAATAGGCCCAGCCGGCGACGGGGCGAAGAAAGAAAAGCTGCTCGAGCGAAAGTTCGCCCTGGAAAATATTGCCTTGCGTGAGGCCGAATTCGCGCTCCAGGTCGAGCGGAGTGAGGATCTGGCGGCCGATGATGATGTCTTTGATATTGGGCGCGTACTCGGCGATGGTGTTGATCACGTTGTCGCCGAAGGCTTCTTTCTGATCGTCCCAGTTGCCTTCGGCAAGTTTGTACGGCGCATATTGCACGAAGCAGGAGAGCACGTGCTTGCCGGGAGGCGCAACGCTGGGGTCGGTGAGGCTGGGAATAACCATGTCAATGTAGGGGCGGCGCGAGTAGTGGCCGTACTTGGCGTCGTCGTAGGCGCGCTCCATGTATTCCATGCTCGGAGATATGGAAATGGCGCCGCGAAGATGCGCGCCGGGGCCGGGCAGGCATTTGAAATTAGGAAGAGCGTCGAGAGCGAGATTGACTTTGCCGGAAGAGCCGCGAAATTTGTAGCGGCGGACGCCTTCGAGAAAATCGGCGGGGAGTTCGCTGGGTTCGAGAAATCTTTCGAAGGTGAGATGCGGGTCGACGCTGGAAGAGACGATGTGGGCGGAAAGTTCTTCGCCGTCCTGAAGGGCAACGCCGCAGGCGCGGCCGTTCTTGACAAGAATTTTTCCCACGGGAGCTTTGGTGCGGATTTCGACACCGGCTTCGCGGGCGGCGTCGGCAATGGCGTTGGAAATGGCTCCCGTGCCGCCCCGGCTGAAGCCCCAGGAACGGAATGCGCCGTCGATTTCGCCCATGTAGTGATGGAGGAGAACGTAGGCTGTGCCGGGCGAGCGAATCCCAAGAAATGTGCCGATGATGCCGGAGGCGGACATCGTCGCCTTGAGGACGTCGGTTTCGAACCACTGGTCGAGGAAATCGGCGGAGCTCATGGTCATGAGCTGAACGAGTGTATAGCGCTCGTCGGAAGAGAGTTCGCGGAAACGCTGGAGGAGGAAGTGGAGCTGCTTGAGATCTTTCGGATTGAGCGTGGTGGGGTCGGGAGGAACCATCGAGAGCATGGGCTTCACGAAGCGGCACATGGGCGTCATCATCTTCGAGAATTCGTCGTAGGCTTCGGCGTCGAGGCGGGAATGACGGCGAATGTCGCGGATGGATTTCGCGTGGTCGTTCACGCGCCAGAGATAATCCCCGCTGGGCATGGGGGAGAAGGTGCCGTCGAGCGGCAGGATTTCCAGGCCGTGGCGGGGAAGGTCAAGTTCGCGAATGATTTCCGGGCGGAGAAGCGAGACGACGTAAGAACATTCGGAAAAAAGAAAGCCGGGGAAAATCTCTTCGGTGACGGCGGCGCCGCCAAGGACGTGGCGGCGTTCGAGGACGACGACCTTCTTCCCTGCTTTGGCAAGGTACGCGGCGTTGACCAGGCCGTTGTGGCCGCCGCCGATGACGATAACGTCGTAGTGCTGCCCCATTCGGTATGACTCCGGTATGGCTCAAAAGAAAGATTAGTAGCGGGAAGCAAGGACGGGCCATTTTACTGAGACCGGCGATGAGGCACAAGTCCGCCACGTGTCCTGGAAGCGCAACTGTGCGGCCTCAAATTCACGCTCCCGGAGCGTTTCCCGCAGCCTTCGCCGCCGCGCTCTCGCTGCCGGCAATGGGCACCATACGGCCCTGGCGAATTACATATTCGACGCTGCCCCAGCGAATATGATTCGACCCAAGACTTGCCAGCCAGATCACGAAATGGATTGCATCTCGCAGCGGCACCAGCCAGAGTTTGCCGCGCAGGACTTGGTCCTCGACGCCCCAAATGCCAACCATCCAGGCCATTGCAAAACGCAGAATCAAGTACGTTGACAGATACGTGGCCACGATCCACGCTGTCGGCGCAACGAGCGCGGCGAGCAGAACCCACGGGAGTCCTTGCGTAAAAAGAAGTCCCATGTAGGACAGCGGCCGGCACAGTCGCACCGTCCGCGCCCAGCGCACTTGGTGATCCCAGAAGCTGCGAAATGTTTGAGCGGGATACATGGTCCAGACGGGTTCGCGGGAGAGGACAACTTTGCCTCCCGCTTTGACAATGCGGTTGCCAAGCTCATAGTCGTCCGCGAGCGTGTCGGCAATGGCTGGGAACCCGCCCATTTTATTGAGCCATTCCCTGGTTATCGCGATGGAAGCTCCGAGGGCGAAAGTAATTCCTTCCGTCCAGTCGGCCATCAGCACGCCGGCGAAAAAATCACTTGAAGCGCCAATTGCTTCGATCTCCGCGTCTAAATTTTTCTCGGCAATGCCGCGGTAGAAGCAAGTTACGGCGCCGATTTCGGGGTCCACGAGCGGCGCGACAACTTCCTGCAAAAAGTGTGGTCCCACGCGCACATCACCATCGGTTAAGACCAGCACATTATTTTGAGCCTCGAATGCGAGCCGCGCCAGCTTGTTTACTTTGCGGTTTGTGCCAAGATGCTCCGCGCCGATGAGCAAACGGATTCTCCGGTCGGGAAAATCAGCGATGATTTGCCGGATCACCGGAACTGCTGGGTCTGCGTCGTCGTTCACCGCAAACAAAATCTCGTAGTCCCGGTAATCCTGCCTGCAAAAACTTGCGAAATTCTCGTAGGAGCCGAAGTCCACACCCCGCACAGGTTTGAGTACGCTGACGGCCGGGCGGTAATTCGGGATGGCTCGCGCTCGCTCGCGCTTGAAGAAACGGAAAGCCGCCAACGTCGCGAGCGCGTAGTAAACCAGCGGAGCCGCCGCCAACACCAACACCGCATCCCGCCACACCTCAAAATGTGCCCTCATGCGTATTTGCCTATCACTGGAAGAGACTATCCATCTATCTGAGGCTTACTCGCAACTCTAGCAGGTTGTCACACTGGGGGAAATTCATCTGGCCTGTTTTCTTCTGAGGAAGAGGGGATGAGAATTAGAGACCCAAAGTGAACCTCGCGCAGAGAATTATCGTGGCGGCAGAAGTCCCCGCGAATCACAATCGCTTTCCTTTCAAGAAATGGTTTTTGAGCTGGCGATTCTGGACCTTGCGCCGTGCGTAGCGCCTTCCATCGTCAAGTCTGCGTTTGGCAAAGGAAAGAGTTTCCCGTTCTTTACACGGTAGACTAGACCTCGCCACATGATCTTTTCCGAAAAAAATCCACTTACCCAAACAATGAAGCTAAGGGCATCTCGCAATGGAACCAGCCAGAGCCTTTTCGTTGTTCCACGATCGCCGAGTCCCCAAACCCCCGTCGTCCAAGCCAGGCTGAGGCGCAATGACAGATAAGCGAGGAGATGCGCGGTCGCGACGCCTCCCCATCCCGCCCTGGCCGCCACCACCGCCGCCAGCAGCGCCCCAGGCAACCCATGTGTCAGCAGCAGCCACCGGTAGGCAGTGGGACGCACATTCTTCAAACCGATCGACCAACGCAATTCGTGCCGAAAATATTGCTCGATCGTCTCTTTCGGAAACACCATCCATACCGGCTTGCGAATCAATTCCACGGTATAGCCACGGCCCGCGATACGGTTCCCCAGCTCAAAGTCATCCGAATGATGATTCGCCATAGCTTCCCAACCGCCAATCTCTGAGAGGCGCCTCTTGGTTGTCGCCATCGTCCAGCCGAAAGCAAATTGCATCTTGCCTTCGAGCATTCGCGCCACTAGAGCGCCGGGAGCGGAGTCCAGATGCATCCCCAGGGCGCCCAAATCTGCCGCGACGCTGCCACCGGTAATGCATCGGCAAAAAGCGGTGACCGCCCCAACTTGGGGATCGGCAAACGGCCGCACAACTGTCTCAAGGTAATCAGGGTCGACGCGCACATCGCTATCGCTCATCACCACCAGATCGTATTTCGCTTCTCCCACCAGCCGGCATAAGCTGTTAACCTTGCGGTTCGCTCCAATTCGCTCCGCCCCCTTAATCAGACGGATGCAGCATCGCGGAAAATCAGTTTGCAATTTCTCGATTACGGGCACGGCGGGGTCGTCTGAATCCGCCACTGCAAAAATGAGTTCGTATTCCGGATAGTCCAGCAGGCAATAGCTGGCAAAATTTTCGTAAGCTTCGCAGTCCACCCCACGCACGGGCTTGAGAATACTCACGGGCGGATAATACGAAGATTTCAAGAAAGGCGATCCCCGCAACGCACGGAAATAGCCAAGAACGCAATACAACGAGAGAGCGTAATAAACCAGCGGCGCAGCCGCTAGGACAAACGCGATCCAATAAAGGATATGTAACAGCATTCCAGTCGCCCCAAGTCCCAATCGCACGGCGATAACCGAAGCAATGGGCTCCCGTCCGTCAAACAGGAATCCTGATCTACAAACTTCCTTGCGGAGTCGGATGCCGGAATATTTTGATAGGTTGCCGCCGACAGACCTAGAATCCCGTGCCGGCATCAATCCGTTTCCTAGACACTATCACCACTTTCCAATTTATTGCTGAATATTTGAATCGTGAGGGATGTTCAGCCCGCCGCGACGAGTGCGACTCCCGCGCAAACCAGCACCACGCCTGCCCATCGCGCCGCGCTCACTTGCTCGCCGAGAATATACTTTGCCCCAAGCGTGCCAACCACGTAGCTAAGCGCTGATGCAGGAATCACTAAACTGATGGGTTCCCAGGAAAGCAATACCAGCAACGAATAAAATGACAGCGCCATCAGCGGCACGCCCGCCCAGAACCACCCATTGCGCACGGCCCGCCCCAGGAACCGAAGTAACTCCAGCGGCCGTAATCGAACTGGCTCACCGGTCGCCTTCATTCCGTGCGTGATGGCGATCTCGCCTCCCGTGCTGCCAAGAATCAGGACCGTAAGTGCCAGAATGACGCGCATTAAGCCACGGCCTCACTGGCCAAGGCCGTTGTCCGTGGCTTAGTCTGACCTACCAGCATCACGCCCGCGCAGATCAAGACGACGCCAACCCAACGTCGCGGCGAAACTGATTCGTGCAAGAAAATGACCGCCAGGAACGTGAGTAACGCATATCCGAACGCGCCCGCAGGCATCACGTAGCTGTAGTCCGCCCAGCTCAGCACCGTCATGTAACTCAGCATGAAGCCGGTCAGAAAGAGAATTCCCATCCAGATCGTTCCGTTCGTCACTGTCAGCCGGAATGCTTGGGCGAGTCCCGCACTGGTCAGTTGAACTGCGCCGATCTGTGACATCCCGCGCTTCAGCATCAGGTCACCCGCGTTGGCGCACACTACCATGGCCAAGACCATGATCAGCGTCTTGATTCGCAGTCTTCTTTCGCTTGCCATTTTTTGGGGGTTAATCGTTCCCGGAAGCTGAAGACGTCCCCGGCACGGAGACCATTGGCTTGTCGTAATCCCCGCCCTTGCGCACCCACTTCAGGCGCTCGGCGCGCAGTTGCAGAAATTCTGTTGCTTCGTGGTAAAGGCGCTTTCGTTCGTGGCTGTCCCACAGCGCTTCCTTCACGATGCGCCAAACAACCTTCGGCCGGAAATAATATTCATCGTAGAAGCGGTTCACTCCCGCCATCATTTCAGCCTTCGACAGGTGCGGGTACTCGATGTGTGGCAATTGATGGCCACCGGAATCGGCCAGGGCTTCGACCTTCAGGAAGCCCTGCTGTGCCATGGTGTCGTGCAATTCTGTTCCGGGCATGGCGTGGGCTAGCGAAACCTGGATCGTCTCGCAATCCAATTCCTTCGCGAAGTCAATCGTCTTTTGAATCGACTCTTTGGTCTCGCCGGGCAGGCCGATGATGAAATCGCCGTGAACCTTGATTCCGACCTTGCGGCAGTTTTTCATGAAGGCACGGCCCATTTCCACCGTAGCGCCCTTCTTGATGTTTTTCAGGATTTGCGGTTCGCCGGATTCAAATCCCACGATAAACAGCCGCGCCCCGCCATCCGCCATCCCCTTTACCGTCTCGTAGTCGCTGTGTACCCGCGCCGTCGATGACCACTGAAACTTCAGCGGCTTGAACTTGGCGCAAAGATCCAGCACGCGGTCCTTGCGGATGTTGAAGGTGTCGTCGTCGAAGAAAATTTCTTTCATCTGCGGGAAATATCCGAGCGCCTGCTTCACTTCCCGCGCGACGTTTTCCGTCGACCGCGTCCGCCAAGCGTGCCCCGAAATCGTCTGTGGCCACATGCAAAACGTGCAAAGCGCCGGGCATCCGCGCGTCGTGTAGAACGACACGTAGGGGTGCAACAAAAATGGAACGTTGTAGCGCTCGATTTCCAGGTCGCGCTTGTAAATATCCGTGGCGAATGGCAGTGCGTCCAGCTCTTCCGTGTGCAATTGCGGACGCTCGGCGTTGTGCACAATCTTGCCGTCTTTGCGGAAACTGACGCCAGAAATTTCGCTGAGGGGCTTTCCGTGCGCGTATTCCACCACGGAGTGATCGAACTCTCCGCGCGTTACAAAATCGATGTCCTGGCTGGCATTCAATGTCTCGTCGGGCTTGATGTGTCCATGCGGGCCGACGAAAGCAATCTTCATGCCCGGATTGGCTTCCTTGATTTTCCGGATGAGCTTGACGTCGCTATCCAAGCCGACCGTGGACGTGAAGAGAATCAAAAATTCGTAGTCTTTGCAGATCTGGATCGTCTGCTGCCAATTAACTTTGTGGGGCGACGCGTCCAGCACTCTGCTCCCGGGGATCATCCCGGCGGGATACGTCAGCCAAACGGGGTACCAGTAGGACTCAATCTCGCGCGTTGCTGGCCAGCGCGAACTCGCCCCGCCGTCGAAATTCTCAAAGCTCGGCGGATTCAACAGCAATGTCTTCATTACATCCGGCATTCTTCACCCTCAGCCTTTTCTTTACGATCTTGGCCGCTTCAAACTTTTGGAACTCGAGTCTAATTCTGCAATAGAGAAGGGCCGTGCATACACGCCGGGCGGGGCCTCATCTACAGACACTAGTTTACCTGACTTCGTTGCATCTCCCCAAACCTTTCTGTCATTGGGTGTTAACCGACAGCGAACGGCTATTCGCTTCATTGAACAGGGTTTGCGGGCTTGTCCTTTGTGGATGGATGGTGAGCGCCAAGGATCTCGCCCGCCGATAACGAGAGCAAGCCCCAGATTTGCTCCACCCAATCGAGATGCTCCGGTTTCATGAGCACGGAACGCAGGCAAGTGAGTGTTTCGCGATCGCGCTTCATAGCCCCAAGATTTGCCTCCCAAAAACGCGTCGGCAATTCTGCGACCGCCAAGTGCAGATCGCGCTTCGCGGCAGCTTCGAATATTTTTCGGCTTAGAGCAGAAGCCTGGGTCACAGTCGCGGCGCGCGGCGCAAAAACAACAATGTCCAGTTCAGGCGCGAAGGCGGTCACAAACCGAGAATCCGCACTCAATTTTTCGAACAGGGCAAGCGCCGCCTGCCTTCCCCGTTCCAGCCCGCGCGCAAATTCGCCGCCTTTTTTCAGTGGCAGCAGTCTCTGCGTCACCCACAACGCCGCCGCAGCCGCCCCCGGCCGCGAGCACTCCAGGCTTATCTCGCCCAAATGCAGTTCGGCAGAGCTGAAATACGTGTAAGGCGAATCGTGCTTATACAATCGGCCGACTCCAGGGTCGCGAAAGAGCACGCAACCGCACCCGTAGGGTTGCAAGCCGTGCTTATGCGGATCGATCACGATGGAGTCCGTTTCTCCCATCCGCGCGAAGGCCCGCGCGGCATCTTTTGTCAGAATTTCCGTGAGCGCAAAATAGCCTCCGTACGCCGCATCCGCATGTACTCGAAATCTGTGTTTTTCGCCAAGCACAAGAATCTCCGGGAGAGGATCGACCGAACCCGTTGCCGTGGTACCCATTGTGGCTACCACTGTCCCAACGTCGCCGCGCTCCGCCCGCTTCGCCAGCGCATTTGTATCCATGCGACCCCGCGAATCGCACGGCACCGTTTCGAATGGCAACTGCAGAACGCCGCTAATCCGTCCGTGTGTATAGTGCGCCTGCTCGCTGGCGAGAATTTTCTTTCCCGGCTGCAATTGTCCCGCAACCCATAACGCTTCGAGATTCGCCATGGTTCCGCCGCCGCAAAGATGCCCCAGAAAACCCTGCCAGCCAAACATGCCGGCAATCTCCGCGACCGCCTCCCTTTCCATCGCCGACGTCGCCCGCCCTCCGTCCAGCGCGTGATTGTTCGGATTGATCCACATCGCCAGCGCATACGCTAGCCGGGCCACGGGGTGCGGTGGCTTCAGCATCTGCCCCGCGTACAACGGATGAAAATAAGGATAGTTGTCCCGCAGCCGTTCCGCCGCCGCCGTCAAAGCTTCCTCCATCCGCTCGAATCCCGAAGCTTTACTCTGATAAGTTGATAACTCGGAAAACGCGGCGTCCAAACGCTTTGCGGCTTCGATGAGCAGCTCCAAACTCTTCAGTTCCAGCATCCCGGGTCCTCGGTCGTTTTCGCTACTGCCTCTTCCCGATCCCCTATCCCTCTCTTCTCACTGCCACACTTTATCCAATTGTCCCGCCGTCTTCAGCAATTCCAGCTGCGCCTGCTGTTTCTGAAAATTTGCATCCAGATACGCCATCCATTTTTCGTTCTCTTCCAGCCTTGCCTTTTCGACCTCGCGCAAATTCAGTTTCCCTTCCGCAAACTGCGCCTGTTGCACCGCGACTTGTTGCTGCGCGAGCTGTAATTCCAGCCGCGCCACCTCTTTTGCCGCGTCCCTCTCGCGCACTCGTCGCGTTTTTTGTCGCACGTCCGCGCCTAATTCGGTTCTCTTGTTCGTCAGGTTGACTTTGGCCGCCTCCAAGTTGATTTGCGCCATCCCCACGGCTGCTTTTATGTGGGCGCTGAAAATCGGCACGCGCATGTCGATTCCTGCGTTGAAATTGTTCCGCTGAAACGTCCGGAAAAACTGTGAATAATTGTTGAAGTTCGCCAGCATGCTGTACACGCTGACCAGTTCCAGCGTCGGGAAGTAGCCTCGCCTTTCACCCTTCAGTCGGAATTCTTTTGCCCGAACGTCAGACTCCGCTAGTTGCAGCCCTGGATTGTGCGTCATTGCCATCGCCACGAGGTTGTCTCCTGCTTGCTCGGCTTCCCCTGGAAGTTCTTCGGGTGCGACCTCGATGGGCTGTCCCTCGGAAAACCCGAGTTGGTATCTCAGGAAAACTTCCAGTTCATCTTCCCGGCCCTCGAGCTGTAAAATTCGCTGGATCACCTGCGCCTTCGTTAGCTGCGCCTTCGTCACTTCCACCGGCAGTTCGTACCCTTCTCCTTGCCGCTCCCGCGTCACCTGCAGAATCTTCTCGGCGCTCTCCTGCTCTTTTCGCAATAGCTCGAGGGAATGCCGCACCTTCCCCAGCTCCAGATAGGCCATCGCTGTTCGAGTGATCACGCTGTTTTTCGTATCCTCGAGCGCGATCTTCTGCGCTTTGGCCTGCTCCTGCGTCTCTTTCGCTTGGCCTCGCAGCGGTTCGTTCAAAATCTGTTCCGTGTACGACACGTTGAAAATCGATGGTGCTCGTCCGCCGGGCGTCTCCGGTATGCCGTAGGTATATCCCGCGCCGGAGCCCGCGTAGAGATTTGGCATGAATTCCGCCCTCGTAATCTGCGCGGCGCGATCCGCCACGCTCGCTTGAATCTTCGCCACTTGAATCTCTTTGCTGTTCTGCAGCGCCAGCTCGATCGCG
>Ga0137403_10001416_pt1 | contig 30125 bp, 28 predicted proteins | sample CZOMad2_1_16fung_FD_122057 | JGI IMG/M metagenome (GOLD analysis project Ga0137403, IMG submission 122057) | Vadose zone soil fungal communities from Angelo Coast Range Reserve, California, USA - CZOMad2_1_16fungal (Hybrid Assembly) | ecosystem: Environmental > Terrestrial > Soil > Vadose zone... | reverse complement strand
GCGTGATGTCGATGATCTTGATCCCCTCGTATGGCCTCATAGATCCTCCAGGCCGGTCGCGCTCCGCCGGCACGCCGCGCCATTCTACAGGCCGGGCAAGCATTCCGCCCTCATCCCGACCTTCGGTACCTCGAAGTCGGTGACCCGGAAGATCGAGCCGCCGCGCCGCTGAGCGCTAGACCTTCAGCACCTCGGCGCCCGGCGCCGCCTCGAGCTCGCAGGCGTTGACCGTCATCGACAGCATGCTGTAGTAGCCGATCGCGCCGGTGAGCTGGATGAAGCCGTCGTTGCCGAAGCGCCCGATGAGCGCCTTCACGGTCGCCTCGTCCACCCGGTGCTTGCGCATGAGCTGGCGGGTGAACTCGACGATCTGCGCGTCCTCCGGTGGAATGCCGCGGCTGTGATTCTCGCGGATGGCGGTGATGGTCGACTCCGGCACGCCGAGCTTTCGCGCGCCGCCGGCCTGGGCGCCCCAGACGTACATGGCCTCGAGCTCACGCGCGACCGTCATGGCCGCGAGCACGCGCACGCGCATGTCGAGCGAGCCCTCGAAGCGGACGTACGCGCCGAGGTGCGCGAGCCGCCCGGCCAGCTCGGGGCTGTGCAGGAACATCGTGAACGGCCCCTGGAGTGCGCCGCGGCTCGCGACGATCGAGTCGACGATCGCCTGGTCCTTCGCCGCGACCTGGTTCTTGCTGGTGATCGGTGTCAGCCTGGCCATTGGTTCCTCCGTGGTTGCGAGTGAGAGTCCAGAGTCAGAGCGCCGCGGCGAATCCTGCCTCGCGAAGCAGCGCGTGCACGCGGTCGGGCGTGAGGACGGGGCTCCGGATCTCGAGCCGCCCGTCGAAGGCGTCCGCAACGGCGTTGGCGATCGCCGCCGTCGGCGGTCCGGTGGCGCCCTCACCGACGCCGCGGACGCCGAGCGGGTTGTGGTCGGTCGTGAAGTGAAGATGCTCCATCACGAGCGGAGGCATGTCCGCGGCCCGCGGCAGGGGATAGTCCATCAGCGTGCTCGTCAGGAGCTGGCCGTCGGCGCCATACACGACGTGCTCGCCCAGGACCACCCCGAGCCCCTGGGCGAAGCCGCCCACGATCTGCCCGTCGACGATCACGGGATGAAGCTGACGGCCGCAGTCGTGCACGATGACGTAGCGGACGATCGCCACCCGCCCGGTCTCCACGTCGACCTCGACGACGGCCGCGTGCACCCCGCTCGACCAGGTGACCGTCGGCGGCGCGTAGAACTTCGTGGCCCAGAGCCCGGGGCCGCCCTGCTCCACCAGGCTCCGTTCGCGGAGCGCCACGCGCGCCAGCTGGCCGAGCGGAATCGTCCGCGCGGGGGCGCCCACCACGAACGCGCGCGATTCCTCGATCCGCACGTCGTCGGGCGCGCACTCCAGGAGCCCCGCGGCCACGCTGACCGCCTTCTCCTTCACCGCCGTCGCGGCCACCGCCACCGCGTTGCCGGTGTTGACGGCGACGCGGCTCGCGCCGGTTCCGTAGCCGTACGGGACCAGCGTCGTGTCGCCGCCGCGCACACGGATGTCGTCGAACGTCGCGCCGAGATACTCGGCGCAGACCTGGGCGAAGACGGTCTCGTGTCCCTGGCCCGAGCCGGAGACGCCGATGAGCACCTCGACGTGGCCGTGCTCGTCGATCTTCACCGTGGCCCACTCGCCGGGGCGGACGCTGCCGCCCGCTTCCAGGTAGCCCGCGATGCCGAGACCGACCCGGCGGCCCTGCGCGCGCAGCTCGGCCTGGCGCTTGCGCCAGCCCCCGTAGTCGAGCAGATCGAGCGCGCGCCGGAGCTCCAGCGGATAGTCGCCGCCGTCGTAGCTGACGGGCACGCCGTCGCGGTAGACGAGCCCGGGCCGATACGGCATCTCCGCCGGCGCGATCATGTTCCTCGATCGGACCTCGGCGGGATCGATTCCGAGCTTCGCGGCCAGCCGATCGAGCAGCCGCTCGATCACCAGAATCGCCTCCGGGCGCCCGGCGCCGCGGTAGGGCGCGCTCGGCACCTTGTTGGTGACCACCGAGACGCCTTCGGCGCGGAACGCGGGGACCTTGTACTGCGAGGGCAGGTGATTGATCGTGTTCGTCGGCTCGTGGATCGAAAAGCAATGATAGGCGCCCACGTCCTTCACGATCCGCACGTCGAGCCCGAGAATGCGCCCGTCGCGAGCCGCGGCGAGCCGCGCGTGGTGCGCCTGCTCGCGCGCCTGATGGGTGCACGCGACGAACTCCGCCCTGGTCTGGATCCACTTCACCGACCGGCCGAGGCGGACCGCGAGCAGCGGGACGAGCACGTCCTCCGGATAGATGCCTTCCTTCGGGCCGAACCCGCCGCCGGTGTCGGGCGCGATCATGCGCACGCTCTCGACCGGCAGCCCGACGCGCGCGGCGACGGCCCCGCGCAAGTGATAGGGCGCCTGGTGCGGCGCCCAGACGGTCAGGCTCTGCGTCGCGGCGTCGTACTGCGCGCAGAGCCCGCGCGTCTCGATCGCCATCGAACACACGCGCCCGTGGGCCGGGTGATCCTCGACGACCACTGGGGCGTCGGCGAACACGCGATCGACGTCGCCGATCACCTTGCCGACGCGTCCGACGATATTGCTCGCCCCGGCGTGCACCGCGGGCGACTCGGCGCTCATCGCCGCTTCGGCGTCGACCACCGCGGTCAGCGGCTCGTACTCGACCCGGACGAGCTCGGCCGCGTCGGCCGCCAGATAGGGATCGGGACCGACGACCGCCGCGATCGGCTCGCCGACGTACCGCGCCTCGTCGCGCGCCAGGGGATGCTGCGGGCGCGGCGTGTCCAGGCCGACGTACGGGTTCGTGCGATCGGCGCGTGCGGCGGGCAAGGGCTCGGCGACCTCGGGAAGATCGGAGGCGGTGAAGACCGTCACCCCGGGGAGCTTTCGCGCCGCGGAGGCGTCGACCGCGACGATGCGGGCCCGCGCGTGCGTCGACCGCACGAAGGCCACGTGGACGAGCCCGGGGAGCACGATGTCGTCGATGAACCGGCCGCGCCCGGTGAGGAGACGCCCGTCTTCCTTGCGCCGCGGAGACTGACCGATCACGGCCGCCGCTACCCCTGCTGCTTGACCCGCTCGGACGTGAACGGTAGCGCGCGGAGCCGCTTGCCGGTGGCGTTGGCGATCCCGTTGGCGATAGCCGCCGCCGTCGGACCCTGCGAGCCCTCGCCCACGCCGAGAGACCGCTCGGCGGGCTGGTTGAGCAGCACGACCTCGACCTCCGGCACCTCGGCGAAGCGCACGATCGGGTAGTCGGCCCACGACCGCGTGGTCACGCGCGTCCGATCGAAGCGCACCGATTCCATCAGCGTCCAGCTCGTGGACTGGATGATGCCGCCCTCGATCTGGTTGACGACGCCGTCGGGATTGACGATCTGGCCGGCGTCGACGGCCGCGACGACGCGGCCGACGCTCACCCGACCGGTCTTCGGATCGACCGCGACATCCGCAGCGATCGCGCAGTAGCAGGCGAGGTTCTTGTACTTGGCGAACGCGAATCCGCGGCCGCGCGTGCCATCGCCGAGGAGGTCTGGCTGCCAGCCGGCCCGCTGCGCCGCCGCCTCGATCACGGCGCGCGCCCGAGCATCCTTCATGTGCCGGAGACGGAACTCTACCGGATCGGTGCCGGCCGCCAGCGCGAGCTCGTCGACGAAGGACTCGAGCGCGAAGACGTTGGCGTAGGCGCCGAGCGTCCGCAGCGCCGAGGTGCGCAGCGTCGTCTCGGCGATGTAGTGCTTGACGACCTTGACGTTGGGAACGTCGTACAGGGGGATCGCGTTGCGCGCGGCGCCGCCGGAGGGCTGCGGGACGTCCGCCGGGAGCACCGGCGCAAACGGCTGGGCCAGGTGCCGGGCCGCGAGCAGGTTGACGCCGGCGGACGATCCCGGCCGGGTGCTATGAGGGTGGCTCCACAGCTCGTGGGACCAGGCCACGATGTTGCCACCGGCGTCGATGCCGCCCGAGAGCTTCATCACCATGGCCGAGCCGTACGGCTCCCACATGAACTCGTCGTCGCGCATCCACTGGAGCTTCACCGGCCGGCCGCCCGTCGCCCGCGCCACCAGCGCGGCGTCGAGCGCCACGTCGTCCGCGCCGTTGTGGCCGTAGCACCCGGAGCCCTCGGCGTGGATGCAGCGGATGTCCTGCGGCTTGAGGCCGAACACCTTGGCGAGATCGGCACGCAGGGGGAACACGCCCTGGCTGTGGGTCCAGACGGTGAGCTTCTGGCCTTCCCACTGCGCGACGGCGCACGACGGCCCGATCGAGCCGTGGCACTGATAGGGGCGCGTATAGAGCGCCTCGAGCGTCTTGGTCGCCGAAGCGACGGGCGCGATCTTCTCCACGACCGTCTCGCCCGGGGCCGGCGAGCTCATGAGCTGCCGGTACAGCGCCTCGCCGCTCGGCGGCAGGGACGCGGTCTCGCCCCAGCGCGCGCTCCGCGCGAGCGCCTCGCGCGCGCGAATCGCCTGCTCCTCGCGCTCGGCGGCGACGGCCAGGAAGCTTCCGTCGCGCACGACGGCGACGACGCCCGGCAGGCGGCGCACCGCCGCCTCGTCCGCCGCCAGGAGCTGTGCGCCGGGCGAGGGCGGGCGCACCACGCGGCCGAACAGCATGCTCGGCAGTCGTACGTCCTGCACGTAGGCGGCGCCGCCAGTGAACTTCTTCGGAATGTCGCGCCGGGGGATGCTCTTGCCGACCCACCGGTGGTCGGCGGCCGGCTTCGGCGTCACCCTGGCGGTCGCCTGGCGCTTGAAGTCCGCATCGCGCGCCAGGTCCCAGTACGTCACGCTCGCGCCGCCCGGCGCCGCGATGGTCCCGTCGCTCACCTTCAAGTCGGCGGCCGGCACGCCGAGCTTCGCCGCCCCCGTCGAGACCAGGATGTCGCGCGCCTCGGCGCACGCGAAGCGCAGCGCGGTGCCGCTCTGCTCGACCGACAGGGAGCCGGCGGTCTGGCCCTCGTCCGGCGTCCGCGCGGTGTCGCCGTGGATCATCTCGATGCGCTTGAGATGCACGTCGAGCTCGTCCGCGGCGATCTGCGACAGCGCGGTGCCGATGCCCTGACCGAGCTCGATCTTCCCGGTGAAGATCGTGACCGTGCCGCTCGGATCGATGCGCAGCCACGCGTCGAGCATGCGGTTGGTGTTGAGGCTGCCCGGGAGCGGGGCGGGTCGATCCTGTCCCAGGGCCAGACGCGGAGCGAGTGTGAATCCGACGACGAGCCCGCTCGCTCTGAGAAAGTCGCGACGAGAGACGCCCGGGGCCGGCGTCGCCTTCATGACCGGGTCTCCGCGCTGGCCGGACCGTCGGCTCGCAGCGCTTCGGCGGCGCGGCGCACGGCGCGGACGATGCGATTGTGCGAGGCGCACCGGCAGAGGTGACCGTTCAGCGCCTGCTTGATCTCGCGCTCGCTCGGCCGGGGATTGCGGTCGAGCAGCGCCTTGGCCGACATGACCATGCCGTTGCCGCAGAAGCCGCACTGACACGCCTGCTCCTCGATGAAGGCGCGCTGGAGCGGATGCAGCCGGTCCACGGTGCCCAGACCCTCGATGGTCGTGATGCGGCCCTTCGCGGCCGCCGACACCGGCGTCACGCAGGAGCGGGTCGGCTTGCCGTCCACGAGCACGGTGCACGCGCCGCATTGAGCGAGGCCGCAGCCGAACTTCGGACCGTTGAGCTCCAGGTCGTTTCTCAGGACGTAGAGGAGTGGCGTGTCCGGCTCGACCGACACCGTTCTGGTCTCGCCGTTCACCCGCAGTGTGACGTTGGCCATGAAGCCCTCCGCTGTAGGGGCGAGGCCGCGGATACCCCTCGAACAGCCGCGAGAACAGGATGATACACGGTGTCGACGTTCACCGCCGGGAACGTCCGGGTGGAGGCGCAGAGGAATCCGCCGGGGGGCGCAAGGCCCCCCGACGGTCAACCGAGGCTGCTAGTCGTTGTCGCGATCGCCGAACTGCCCGCGAATCTCACCCGAGGGGAACCGGTCGGTGTGCACGTTCCCGTAGATGGCATCGCTCTGGAGCGCTTCGAGGAGCGCGTCGAAGCCGTCCTGACCCGCAGGGAACCCTTGGCCGGTAAGCGGCAGGACCTGCTCGGGGAGAATGGTCCCCGTCACCGTCCCGGAGGGACTGGGGCACTTCGGGGTGTCTACCGCCGCCGCCGGGGCCTTGTTGTCATCCGACTGGCAGAGCCACACGTTGATGCCGCCGGTGGTGTGCTTCTGGCCGAAGTGGAGGTGCGCCTGGTTGACGAACTGGACGCCGACGACCGGCGTGGCGGCGGCGTCGGGGAAGCTGTAGGTCAGCACGTAGTCGATCGACCGGTTCTGCTTGTTGATCTTCAGCTCGAGCCGGCCGCTCCCGGTGCTGAAGATGGCCCCGAGGCCGAGGTTCGGCCCGATCACTTCATTGAATCCCGAGAGGTCGGTGCGAAGACGCGCGTCGTTTCCGTCGTCGTGGGCCGAGCCCGTCGCGGGGGCTATGAGGGCGAGCAGGCCGGCCGCTGCCACGATGGTCCTGACAAATCTGTTCATCCCTTGCCTCCTTCAAGCGGTCACTGGACAGCAATGCGCTGACTTCCTCGATCGATCCGGCACACCCTCCTCTCTCCTGGCGACCCGCCGAGTCCTGCGGCAACCCGCAACGGGGTTAACGTCTAGCGAAACGACGGATGGGGTCGCGGGGTTCCCCGCGACCCGGCGGCCTGAACTTGTAGAGGGTCGGGCTACGACCGGGTGAGAGGGGCGGTGCGCAGAAGGGCCGTTTTTTTACACGACTGTTACACCGGCCCGTTCGGCGCGACCAGGATCTTGCCGCTGCGCTCGCCGCGCTGGGCGTGCGCCACCGCTTCCTTGATCTCCTCGATGGGGTAGACCATCTCGACGGGCGCTGACAGGACGCCCTTCGCGATCTGCTGACCGAGGTCGGCGTAGATCGCCCGGATCTGCTCGAGCGAGCGAGTGCCCAGCGCGCGGCCGAGGATGAAGCCGACCAGCGTCTGTCCGCCCGAGATCAGTCCGTTGCGGGACATGACCGGGTCCTCGCCCGTCATCGAACCGTAATTACACACGACGCCGCCCTCGCCCACACACGCCGAGATCCGCGTCGTGGCCCGGCCCGATACGGCGTCGATCCCCAGCCGGATCGGCGCCTCGCGCGTGTGCGCCTTCACCGCCTCGGCCAGGTCCGGTCCGTCGACGACGCAGGCGTCGGCGCCGAGCGCCTTCAGCTCGCCGAAGAGCGACTCGCGCCGCACGACGTTCACGGTCTTGATCCCGCGCGGCTTGGCCAGGCGGATCAGGAGCCGGCCGACCGCCGAGTTGGCGACGTTCTGGATGACCCAGTCCCCAGGCTTCAGATCGACGACGTCGGTGAGCAACAGGAGCGCCGTCGCCGGGTTGATGCGCAGCATGGCGGCCTGCTGAACGTCGATGCCCTCCGACACGGCGATGACGTCGTCGCCCTTGACGCGCCGCTGCTGCGTCCAGTTCTCCCGCTGCAGGTTGATGACCAGATCGCCCGTCTTCACGTGGGAGACGCCGGCGCCGGCCGCGGTGACGCGGCCGACGCACTCGGCGCCGGGCGTGGCCGGCAGCGGCGGTTTCAGACGATAGCTGCCCCGGCAGAACGAAATGTCCGCGGGGTTGACCGGAAACGCCAGGACCTCGAAGACCACCTCTCCGGCGCCGGGCGCGCCCACGTCGGGCACGTCGGCGCAGCGCAGCCCATCTTCGGGCTGGCCGTACCGCTCGAGCACTATCTGCTTCATCGGCGCATCTCCTTCACGCGAGCTTCCAGCCGAGCCAGTTGCAGACCGCGCGTCCCATGATGAGCTCCTTGTCCTTCGGCGACAGCCAGGGCAGCTCCTCGGTGAACATCGTCACGCACTGTTTCCACGAGACGGGCATGCGGGTGATGTCGGTGCCCCAGAACATCCGATCCGGTCCGAAGGCGTCGTAGAGCTTGCGAATGTGCTCGTGGATGTTGCGATACGGGTAGGGCTCGTTCGAGTAGCTCGGCGCGCCGGTGGCCTTCAGTGCCACGTTCTTGTGCTTGGCCTGGGCCAGCACGCCCGGAAGGTGCGACCAGCTCGCGTCGGGTCGCCCGAAGTGGTCGATGATCAGCTTGAGCCCGGGGTGGCGCTCGGCGATCCCGCCGATCGACTGCAGCACGTTGGCCCCGATGAGCGCGACCGGCAGCCCCGCGCGCTCGGCGGCCGGCCACAGCCAGTCCGCGGTGCCGTCGGTCAGCCACGTTTGCTGATGCGGCTGATTCAAGGCGAACCTGAGCCCGAGCATCCCGGGCCACCGCTTCCAGCCGTCGACGAGCGCGCGGCTCTCCGGGCGATCGAGTGGAAAGTTGCCGAGGATCGCGAGCCGATTGGGATGCTGCCGCGCCGCCTCGACGGCCAGCGCGCTGGAATTGGGATCCCAGCCCGGCGGGTGGATGACCGCCGCGTCGACCCCGGCCGCGTCCATCTCCTTCAGCAGGTCGTCCTTCGAGTAGCTCTCGACCTGCCGGTGGTTCGGATTCGTGGGCTTGTGGCCCGCCCAGATGTGGACCTGCGCGTCGACGATCGGCATGGTTGATACCCTCTCACGTTTTCTCGAAGTCGATCCGTTCGTAGACCGGCAGTCCCTGGAGCTGACGGCGCAGGCAGTCGAGTCCCATCTCGGAGGCGCCGAGGCGGACCCACTCGCGCCCGCCGAGAATGCGGCTACGCCGGGACTCGGTGCCGTCCGCGGTCGCGATGGCCAGGCAGATAGTGCCGCCGAAGTCGATCCGGTCCGGGCCGTCGTCGAGATCGATCAGCACCGCGAGCGCGTGCGTCGCGCCCGTCCGGCGTCGCGCCGCCTGCGCCACCGCCTCGGCCGTCTCGCGCGTCAGCTCGCCCGCCGGGGGCCGGCCGTCGAGGCCGACGCCCGCGTAGATCTCGCCGAGGTCGCGGGAGACGATGCCGCGCCGGACGAGCTTCTCGGCGCCGGCGATCGGGGCGAGGCGCGCCATGATGTGTCCGCCGGTGAACGTCTCGACGATCGCCAGCGAGCCCTGACGCTTCGTCAGCTCGGCCAGGATGACGCTCTCCAGCGTCTGCTCGTCCTCGGCCATGATGAAGTTGCCCATGCGCTTGCGCACCTCGATCTCGACCGGCGCCAGCTTGCGGCGGATGTCGTCCATGTCCTTGCCGCGGACGGTCAGCTTGGTCTCGAGCTGCGGGTAGTGGGCGCGGAAGCCGAGCTTGACGCTGCCGTCCGCCGCGAGCTCCTCCACGCCGGTGAGGAGCTGGTCCACGTGCGACTCGCCGAGGCCGTAGGAATGGAACCGCTTCAGGTGAATGGCCGCCTGCAGGCCGCTCTTGGCGAGGAGCCGCGGGATGATCTGCTCCTCGAGCATGCGCCGGAGCTCGCGCGGCACCCCGGGCGTGAAGAAGAAGCGCGCCCGGCCGATGTCGAGCGCGAAGCCGCACGCGGTGCCGATCGGATTGTCGATCACCTCGGCGGTGGTCGGCAGCATCGCCTGCTTCTTGTTGTTCGGCGGCATGACGCGGCTGCGCTTGCGGAAGAACTCCTCCATCGTGCCGAGCCACTCCTCGTTGAGCGCCAGCTCGACGCCGGCCGCCCTGGCCGCGATCTCCTGGGAGAGATCGTCAACGGTGGGGCCGAGCCCGCCGTTGACGATGACCGCGTCGGCGCGCTGGCCAGCCAGGGTGAACGCCAGCAGGAGGTTCTCCCGGTCGTCGCCGACCGTCGTTTCCCACTGGACCGCGAGCCCGACGTCCTCGAGCTTCTGCGTGATGTAGCTGAAGTTGGTGTTGACGATCTTGCCCGTCAAGACCTCGTCGCCGGTGCAGATGACCTCGATGCGCATGGGCCCGTCCTAGCGGAGCACCTTCAGCAGGGCGTCGACCACTGCCATGGGCTCCTCGCGCGGCATGAAATGACCGACGCCCGGTACGACGCGGCGCTCGGTCCCCGCCGGAAATCGTGACAGGTCGCCCTCGGAGCGACGGGGCGGTCCCACCGTGTCCTCCGCCCCGTGCAGGATCATGGTGGGAACGGTGATCGCCGGTCTCGGGGCGAGGCGGCGCTCGATCGCGTCCAGGCGCGGGTCGCCCGGCGCGTTGCCGTGACGGTGGCGGTACGAGTGGATCACCACGGCCACGAAGTCGGGGTTGTCGAACGAGGGAGCCGTGCGGTCGAAGGTCGCCTGATCGAATCGCCAGGTCGGCGACCATTCGTTCCACAGGAGACGACAGATCTCGCGGCGATTCGTCTCGAGCCCCCGCCGGCCGCGCTCGGTGTTGAAGTACCACTGATACCAGTGCGAGCGCTCGGCCACGGCCGAGGCCGGCGGCGCCGGCGTCAGCGTGTTCTGGACGTTGTAGCCGCCGATGGTCACGAGGCCCCGCACGCGCTCGGGGGCGAGGATCGCCGTGATGCACGCGGCCCGGCCGCCCCAGTCGTAGCCGGCCAATCCGGCGTCGCGCACGCCGAGCGCGTCCATGAAGTCCAGCAGATCCTGACCGATCGCCGCCTGCTGCGCCATGCGCGGCTCGTTCGCATCGAGGAAGCGCGTGGGTCCGTAACCGCGCAGGTAGGGGACCAGCACGCGATACCCGGCGGCGGTCAGCGGCGGGACAACGCCGTCCCAGGCCCGCGCGTCGTCCGGGAAGCCGTGGAGCAGGACGATGGGCGCGCCGCTCGCGCTGCCGTGCGCCTCGTAGGCGATCTCCAGCGTCCGCGTTCGCACCGTGAGGATCTCGGGCATCGGGCCCGATCATACGTCATCGGCCGCGACTTGACGACGCGACACGGAGGTCGCAGGCTCTCGGGCGGGGCGAACAACGATTCGCGGAGGAGAGCGACATGGCTGGACGGCTCGACGGCAAGATCGCGCTGATCACGGGCGGGGGCAGCGGAATCGGGCGGGCGTGCGCCCTGCGGTTCGCCCGGGAGGGGGCCAACGTCTGCGCGGCCGATCTCGATCAGGCGGCGGCCACGGAGACCGCGCGGCAGGTCGAGGCGGCGGGGCGCAAGGCGCTGGCCCTGCGCGTCGACACCACCGACGAGGCCGCCAACGACGGGATGGTCCGGCGCTGCGTGGAGGCGCTCGGGGCGGTCGACGTGCTCGTGGCCGCGGCGGGCGTGGGGGGCGCGCGAGTGCCCGGGACCGGGACATACCAGCCGTACACGGTGCTGGATATCCCGATGGACCAGTTCCGCCGGGTCATCGACGTCAACCTCTACGGCGTGCTGTTCTCCAACCGCGCGGCGGCGCGCTGGATGATGGAGCACCGGCGCCCCGGCAGCATCATCAATCTCGGGTCGATCATGTCGAGGATGCCCTCGACGAGCGCGCCCTACAGCGTCAGCAAGGCGGGAGTCTGGATGCTGACGAAGTGCCTCGCGCAGGAGCTCGCGACCCACGGAATCCGCGTCAACGCGATCGGGCCGGGCTTCATCGAGACACCGATGACGGCGGCGCTGCGCGAGGACGCGGCGCGCTCGCGCTGGGCGATGAGCGTCACCCCGATGGGGCGCTACGGCCGCCCCGAGGAGGTCGCGGCCACGGCGCTCTTTCTGGCGTCCGACGACGCGTCCTACTTCACCGGCGAGCTGCTGCACCCGTCGGGCGGCGTGTTCGTCGCCTGAGCCTGGCTCACGTCGCGGCGGCGAGCGCGCCGCCGTCCACGACGATGTGGGTGCCGCTGATCCACGCGGCCTCGTCCGAGGCGAGGAAGAGGGCGCAGCGCGCGATGTCCTCCGGCTCCCCGACGCGGCCGAGCGGGATGTTTCGGCCTTCGGCCACCTCGCGCTCCACCCGGTCGATGATGTCGGCGGTCAGCCGTGTCCTGATGGTGCCGGGACAGATCGCGTTGACGCGAATGCGATCCGACCCGTACGACGCGGCCATGGCGTGCGTGAGAGCGAGCACCGCGCCCTTCGACGCGGCATAGGCGTGGCTCGGTCGCGACGCCGAGCCCCGAAAGGCGCTGACGGACGCGGTGTTGATGATCGAGCCGCCGCCCGACCAGCGCATCAGGGGGACGGCGGCCCGGCTCACCAGGTAGATCCCGCGGACGTTGACGTCCTGAGCCAGGTTCCATCGCTCGAGCTCGATGGTCTCGACCGTGCCGCCGACGACCATCGTGCCGACGCCCGCGTTGTTGAAGAGCACGTCGACCCGGCCGGCGGCCTGATCGGCGGCCGCCACCACGGCCGCGCAATCCTCCGCCTTCGCCAGGTCGGCGGTCACCGCGACCGGATCGCCGCCGACCTCGCGAACCGCGGCGGCGGTCTGCGCAAGCTCCGCGGCGCGCACGTCCGCCAGGACCAGGCGGGCGCCGGCCCGCGCGAACAGGAGCGCGGTCGCGCGGCCGATGCCGGTCGCCGCGCCGGTGATGATCGCGACCCGCCCGTCGAGCGGCCGTGGCGTCAGCGCCACAGCCGCTTCGTGGCCATATCGGCGCCCTCGCGGAGCGCGCGGAGCTTCGTCCAGACCACGCTTTCCTCGACGAGCTGCGAGCCGGCGAACGTGCCGAAGCCGCAGTCGATGCTCGCCAGGACGCGCGTGCGGTCGCCCACCGCCTCGACGGCCGCGGTGACCCGATCGGCGACGACCTCCGGGTGCTCCACCACGTTCGTCGTGGAGTCGATGACCCCGGGGAGAAACAGCATCCCATCCGGGAGCGGATGGCGGCGGAAGGCCTTGAGCTCGTGCTGGTGGCGCGGGCTGGCGAGCGGCAGGGAGAGCGCCCCGACGCGCGCGCGGTAGATGATCGGCAGCAGCGGCTCCAGGGCCACGTCGTGGGTGTGGGGCCCGTCGTAGTTGCCCCAGCAGAGATGCAGCCGTACTCGATCCGGCGGAATCGCGGCGATCGCCTCGTTGATCGCGTCGATGTGCAGGGCGACCGCGTCGAGGAAGCGGTCGAGCGGCTCGTCCTGGAAGAAGCGCACGCGCTCCATGGCCAGATCGGGGCAGTCGAGCTGGAGCACGAATCCGCGCGCGACGATCAGCTCGTACTCCTTGCGCATCTCGCGGGCGAGGGCGCGGATGTAGCGCTCGTGCGAGCCGTAGTAGGCGTCGAGCATGATCGTCGCGATGACGCCGGGCGAGGCCGCCGTCATGAAGGGCTCGGCGAACGTCTTCGCGGCGCCGGCCGTCGAGCGGGCGAAGAGATCGCATTCGGCGGTAGCTTCGGCCAGGTCGGTGTACGCCACCTCCGCCACGGCCTGCGGCGCGTCGTTGATCCGCGCCGCGCCCGTGCGCATGCGGGACAGGCGCGCCATGTAGTCCGGGTGGTCGGCGATGTCCCGGGACATGCGCCGCTTGCTGGCGCCCCCGAAGCCCTTCATGCGCTTCGCCGGGTAGGTCGAGAACCCGACGCGGGGCTGCTCGCCGTCGTTGCCGACGTCGACGCCCGCCTCGAGCTGGCGCGCCACCACGTGGCGCACGGCGGCCTCGGCCTCGCGGGCGAGCGCCCCGCCGTCGATCGCCTCGCCGCGGTCCTGGCTCACGAGCAGATCGCGGAGCGCGGGCGGGCGGGGAAGGCTGCCGACGTGGGTCGTGAGGATCCGGCTCTCGCTGCGTTTCATGGGGCCTCCTGTCGACGGGACTGTACCATCGCCCAGGGAGGTGCATCTGGCTGAACGAGTTCGAGGTATCGGCGAATTCTTCCCGGCAGCCGTGACGCCGCTCCGTGGTATACCCTTTGTCCGCCGGGCCGCCCCACGCGGCCCGAGCCCAGGAGGCCCGCATGATCTTCGAGCTCCGGCAGTACCACATCCGTCCCGGTCAGCGCGACAAGTGGGTCAAGTGCATGGAAGAGGAGATCATCCCGTTCCAGGTGAAGATGGGCATGGTGATCCTCGGCAGCTTCGTCGGCGAGGAGGACGAGAGCGTGTACGTCTGGATCCGCCGGTTCGAGAGCGAGCCGGAGCGCAAGCGCCTCTACGATCTCGTCTACCAGAGCGACTACTGGAAGAACGAGATCTCGCCGAGGGTTCCGACCATGATCGACCGCGAGCAGATCAAGGTCACCCGCCTGCTGGCGACGCCGCACTCGGTCATCCAGTAACCGCGTCGATGGGCTTCTCGGCCGATACGCTTCACGATCGCGTCGCGATCGTGACCGGCGCCAGCCAGGGTATCGGCCGCGCGATCGCCATCGAGCTCGCCCGGGTCGGCGCGCACGTCGTGGTCTGCAGCCGGCGGGCCGAGGCGCTCGAGCCCGTCGCCGCGGCGGTGCGCGCCGAGGGGCGCCGGGCGCTGGCCGTCGCCTGCGACGTGGGCGACGCCCGCCAGGTCGACCACGCCGTCGCCCGGACCGTGGAGACGTTCGGGCGTATCGACATCCTGGTCAACAACGCCGGCTATCGGATCCGCTCGCCCCTGGAGGACCTGCCGCGGTCCGAATGGGACGCGATGGTGGCGACGAACCTGACGGGCGTGTTTCTGTTCTCGCAGTCGGCCGGGCGGGTGATGATCCGGCAGCGCGCCGGCAAGATCATCACGGTGACGTCGACGGCCGGACGCACCGGCTCGCGCGGCATGGCCGCCTACGCCGCCGCCAAGGCCGGCGCCGCCGTGCTGACCCAGAGCCTCGGCGCCGAGTGGGCGAAGTACGGGATTCTCGTCAATGCGGTGGCGCCGGGCCCGGTGGAAACCGAGGGCGTGCTCGAGGTGTGGAAGACTCCGGCGATGATCGCGCAGGCCGCGCGAGACGTGCCGCTCCAGCGCCTGGGCCGGCCGGAAGAGATCGCGTGGGCGGTCGTCTTCGTCGCGTCCGATCAGGCGAGCTTCATGACGGGAGAGACGCTGTACGTGAGCGGCGGCCCCCGCGTGGCCAACCGCGAGGACACGAAATGAAAGTCGCGTTCGGCATCAGCCTGAGCCCGGGGACTCCGCTCCTGCAGGAGAAGGATACGCGCGCGTTCATCGATCTGGCCAAGATGGCCGACGGCTACGGCGCCGAGGCGGTCGCCACGCACGACACCGCGTTCATCGGCGGCGACGCGTACGTGCGGGCCACGCTGATCGCCCTCGGCTCGACGCGGGCGCGCGTCGGTCTGCGCCCGACGAACCCGATCACCCGCGAGCCGCAGGTCATGGCCTCGTTCCTGGCGTCGATCGACAGCCTGACGGGCGGGCGCGCGTTCATGGACATGGCGAGTGGCGACAGCGCCGTGCTCAACATCGGCTACGAGGTCGCCACGCGCGCCCGCATCGAGGACTACGTGACGTGCGTGCGCGATCTCCTGGCGAAGGGCGAGGCGACCTACCAGGGCCGGCCGCAGCGCGTCCGCTGGGCGTCCACCGTGACGCGCCAGCGCATCCCCATCTCGATCTGCGCCGAAGGCCCCAAGATGCTGCACCTGGGGGGCCGGATCGGCGACGGCGTCACCGCCGGGACCGGCCTCCTGCCGGCGGTGATCCGGGACACGATCGCGCGCGTGCACGCCGGCGCGCGCGAGGCCGGGCGCAATCCCGGCGACGTGGACATCTGGTTCACGACGCGCACGTCGCTGGACGACGATCGAGAGCGGGCGGTCCAGAACGTCAAGGCCTCGGTGTCGTCGATCCTGAACCACTCCATGCGATTCGGGCTCGACGGCAAGCACCTGCCCGACGAGCTCCGCGCGAAGGTTCAGGAATACGTCGACGGCTACGAGCTCTACGACCACGTCCTGCACGAGGGGCGGAATCCCCGGCGCATGGAGCAGCTGGGCCTGACCGACTACGCTCTCGAGCGCTTCGCGCTGGCCGGCAACGCGAGCGACTGGATCAAGCGGATCGAGCAGATCGCCGAGGCGGGGGCGCGGAAGCTGTGGGTGAGTCTCCGCGCCACCGACATGGAGACCCAGCATCACTACATGCGGGTTCTCGGCGAGGAGATCATGCCCCGCTTCGCCTAGCCGAGATGCCCCCGACCACGGGAGTCCCGGAGTATCCGCCGAGCGTCGCCGCGAACGCGGGCTGTCTGGTCTCGAGATGGGGCAGCTCGAGATGCGGCGGAACGCGCGAGCAAGCGGTGATAAGGAGCAAGGCGAGGCCGAAGAACTCTTTCCGCATGACTTGTCTCCCTCCACGGTTTGAGTTGCGATGGAGGTGGGAGCAAGCGAGATACCATCGGGCTGAACGCTGACGCTGCGACTGGTCTTCCAAAGTTACCGCGTAGGAAATACCTGCTGGTCGCGTAACAACTACCGGCCGCGCGGCGCCGAAGCTCACCGCGGCGCTCGAGCCCGCCCGTCAGCTAAATCCACGGCCCACCGCCGATAGACGGCCGCCGTGACCCCTCTGGCAAGGTCATTGCTCATCGCCGGGGTGGTGTCGAGTGAACTCGAGACCTGTGAACACAGGCTCTATCACGAGGAGGAAGAACGATGCGTGACCATATGTTCAAGGCCGGCATCGCGCTCCTGGCCGCGGCGTTCATCGCGGCTCCGCTGAGCGTCAGCGCCGGCGAGACGATGAACAAGGCGGAGGAGAAGATCAAGGGGACCGCTCACGACATGAAGGAGGCGACCAGCGACAGCTGGATCACCTCCAAGATCAAGATCGCGCTCTTTGCCGACAGTCGGGTGAAGGGCCGCGAGGTGAGCGTCGAGACGATGAACGGTGAGGTCTTCCTGCGGGGCAAGATCGAATCGGAAGAGGCGAAGAGCGCCGCGGCCGAGGTGACCCGTGGGATCGATGGCGTCAGGAACGTGAAGAACGACCTCCAGGTCGTGTCGGCGTCGACCCGCGCGGCGGTCACCGCCGACGACAATGTGATCACCAGGTCGGTGGAATCTCGCTTCTCCAGGGACCCCGAGCTGAAGAAGATCGACGTCCGCACCGACGCCGGCGTCGTCGTGCTGAGCGGCCAGGTCACGAACATCAGGACCGCCGCGCGCGCCTCGGAGACCGCGCACAAGGTCGACGGTGTGAAGGCGGTGAAGAACGAGCTGAGAGTCAACCAGGTCAAGGCGAACTAGGTTCGCCCGGTCACGCACGAAGAGAGCGGGCGGGTCAGGCTCGTCGGTGGGCCCGCCCGCTCTCGCCTTATTCGTGGCTAGTGCCGGGCGGGGATTAAGAACTGCCGAGTAATTCCGTCCGCTCGCGGGCGTCCGGAGGAGGCCTTCGCCCGGCCATGCTACCCTCCGGGTGCGTGTCGTCATGGTCGCCCACGAGTCGGTCCACCGCGCCCTGAGGGGCCGGCGCCTTCGCCGTGCCGTCACGGCCTGGGTGTGCGCGACCGCGCTCGGGCTGGCGATCCCGGGCAGCGCCGCGACCCCACCGCCGCCGCCGCTCAGCGGGCCCGTCACCCGGGAGGCGTGGAAGGACCTCACCACGTTCCACGAGGACCGGGCGCGGATCGATCGGGCCCGTGACCTTCTCGAGCAGGAAGTCGCCCGGACTCCGTCACTGGAGGCGCTGGTCCTTCTTTCGTGGGCCCATCTGGCGTGGGCGGACTACCGCGCGTCCACGACGGAGGCGAAGCTGGCGAGCTACGAGCGCGGCCGCGACGTCGCCAAGCGCGCGATCGATCTCGCGCCGCGAAGCCCGGAGGCGCACCTCTGGTACGCGGCGAACCTCGGCCGCTGGGCGATCAACTCGGGCCGGCTGCGCGCCGCGTTCATGCTCTCGACCCTGCGCGGCGAGATCGACACGATCCTCGAGATCGATCCGAATCACGTCCCAGGGCTGTCGCTGGCCGGATCGTTCTACCTCGAGACGCCGGCGCTGTTCGGCGGCGACGTCCCGCGCGCCGAGGGCTATCTGAGGAAAGCGGCCGCGCTCGATCCCCACTTCACGCGCGCCCGCGTCGAGCTGGCTCGCTGCCTGATCGAGCAGCGCCGGTACGCCGAAGCGCGCACCGAGCTGGCGCGGGTCATCGACGAGCGCCAGCCCAGCTATCCGGCCGATTGGGTCCTGCGCCACAAGCCGCACGCCGAGCGCCTTCTCGCCGAGATCCGCTCCCGGTGACGGCCGGGGCGGCCGGCGCCACCGGCGATCGAGTCGACGTGCTGGTGATCGGCGCCGGTGCCGCCGGCGCCGCCGTCGCCTGGAGGCTCGCGGCCGCCGGCATCGGCGTCGTCTGCCTGGAGCAGGGCGACTGGGTCGAGCCGCGCGCCTATCCGCACTGGCGCGACGACTGGGAGCTTCACCGCCACACCGACTGGAGCGCCGAGCCCAACGTCCGGCGGCTCGCGCAGGACTACCCGGTCAACGACGCGGCGTCGCCGATCGCGCCGCTCATGTTCAACGCGGTCGGCGGGAGCACGATCCACTGGAGCGCGCACTTCCCGCGCTTCCGGCCCTCGGACTTTCGCGTGAAGAGCCTCGACGGCGTGGCCGACGACTGGCCCATCGACTACGCCACGCTCGAGCCCTACTTCGACCTGAACGACCGCATGATGGGCGTGGCCGGGATCACGGGCGACCCGGCGTATCCGCCCAAGTCGGCCCGCCAGACACCGCCGATCCCGCTCGACACGCTGGGCGTCACCATGGCCCGCGGCTTCGACCGGCTGGGCTGGCACTGGTGGCCGTCGGACAGCGCCATCCTCACGCGCGACTACGACGGCCGTCGGGCCTGCGTGAACTGCGGCCCGTGCGATCTGGGCTGCCCCATCGGGGCCAAGGCGAGTACCGACGTCACTTACTGGCCGAAGGCGATCGCGGTGGGCGCCCGTCTCGTGACCCGCGCCCGCGTGCGCGAGATCACGCTCGGCGGAGACGGGCTCGCCGACGGCGCGGTCTACTACGACCGCGACGGCCGTGCGCATGCGCAGAAGGCACGCGCGGTCGTGCTGGCCGGCAACGGCATCGGGACGCCGCGGCTCCTGTTGAACTCGCGCTCGGCACGGTTTCCCGACGGGCTCGCGAACCGCAACGGGCAGGTCGGGCGTCACCTCATGTTCCATCCCTACGCGATCGTGCGCGGCGTCTTCGACCGGCCGCTCGGCGGCTACCGCGGGCCGATCGGCTGCAGCCTCATCAGCCAGGAGTTCTACGAGACGGACCTCTCGCGGGGCTTCGTGCGCGGCTATTCGTTCCAGGTGGCCCGGGGGCTCACGCCGATCGCCTCGGCCTCGGGCGGATCGATCGGCGACCGCGTGGCGTGGGGGCGCGGGCATCGCCGGGCGTACGACGAGCGCTTCGACCGCACGATCACCGTCGCCGTCATCGGAGAGGATCTGCCCGAGGCGCACAATCGCGTCGATCTCGACCCCGCGCTGGCCGACGGCCACGGCATTCCGGCGCCGCGCGTCACCTATGCGCTCAGCGAGAACAGCCGGCGCATGCTCGATCACGGCATCGCGCGGGCGCGCGAGGCGCTGGCGGCGGCGGGCGCCCGCGCGATCGACGTCAATCCGCTTCTGCGGGCCGGCGGGTGGCATCTCATGGGCACCGCGCGCATGGGGCGCGATCCGGCCACCTCGGTGATCGACCCCGAGGGCCGGTGTCACGACGTGCCCAATCTCTACGTCGTCGACGGGAGCGCGATGGTGACCTGCGCCGGCGTCAATCCCACCTCGACGATCCAGGCGGTGGCCCTCTACATCGCCGACGGCATGATCCGGCGACGGGCATGAGCGCGGGCTCGCTCGCGGCACGGCGCGACCTTCTGGCGCTGGTGCTCGACGCCCTGGTACCGGCGAGCGATGGCTTTCCGGCCGGCTCCGTCGCGCTCGATCACGTCCTCGCGATGGCGGCCGCGTCGGCCGACCTCGAGGCGGCGCTCACGCGCGGGCTCGAGGCGATCGACGAGACCGGGAGCGGCTTCGCGCGACTCGACGCGGACGATCGCGAGCGCGCCCTCGCGCGCGTCGAGGAGACGCACGCTGCGCTCTTCGACGCGCTCGTGCGGCACGCCTACGACGGCTACTACAGTCACCCGGAGGTGCTCGGGCGGCTCGGGCTCGAGCCCGGCCCGGTGCAGCCGCGGGGCCACCGGATCGAGACGGCGGACCTGCCGGACCTCGGGCGCGTCATCGCGCGCGGGCCGATCTATCGCCCCGCCTGAGCCGCTCGGCCCGCCGGCGGCGCGTGTCGGCAGAGTGGTTGTTGGCGGGCGCCTGCCGTAGAATCTCCCGAGATGTCGTGGAGGTGAGGCGATGAGCCGACCGACCGGACGGATTCACGAGCTGGAGCACCACGCCGCGGACTGGACGACCACACGGCCCGTGGTGTCGGGTACCCAGGGCGTCGTCTCGAGCGGGCACCCGCTGGTGTCGATGGCCGGCATGCGCATGCTCCTCTCGGGCGGCAACGCGTTCGACGCCGTCGCGGCCGCCGGGTTCGCCGCGGCCGTGATCGAGCCGACGGCGTCCTACACGCTCTGCGGCGAGTGCGTGGCGCTCGTTCACGACGCGCGGACGCGAGAAACGCTCGCGCTGAGCGGGCAGGGCACCGCGCCGGCACTGGCGACGACGGCATTCTTCCGCGGGCGCGGGCTCGATCGGATCCCGACCGGTCCGGGGGCCGAGGCGCACCTGTCGTTCACGGTGCCGGGCGCCGTCGACGCCTATCTCACGCTCCTCGAGACGCGCGGCACGAAGACCGTCAGCGAGGCGCTCACGCCCGCCCTCCAGTACGCCGAGCACGGCTTCCCGATGTACGAGTACATGCATCGCCTGCTCGCCATCCCGGAGACGCAGAGCCAGTTCGACATCTATCCGCCCGGCGGTACCGCGGTGTTCTATCCGGGTGGCCGCGTACCGCAGGTCGGCGAGCTGTTCGTGCAGCCAGCCCTGGGCGCGACGCTCCGGCGGCTCGTCGAGGCCGACACGAAGGCCCGGGGCCATCGCCTGGCCGGCATCGCTGCCGCGCGGCAGCGGTTCTACGGCGGCGACATCGCGGCCGCCATCGCCGGCTTCTCCGAGCGGATCGGTGGCCTCCTGCGCGCCTCCGATCTGGCGGGCTACCGCGCGCGCTACGAGGCGCCGCTGCGGACGACGTTCGCCGGCCGCGAAATTCTCGGCCAATCGGCCTGGACACAGGGCCCGGTCCTCATGCAGGCCCTCGGCATGCTCGCGAGCTTCGATCTGCCCGCTCTCGGCCACAACTCCGCGCGCTACGTCCACGTGGTCTCGGAGGCGCTCAAGCTCGCCTTCGCCGACCGCGAGCGGTATTACGGCGACCACGAGAACGCGTTCGCGTCGATCGTCGATCTGCTCGCCCCCGCGTACCTGAAGGAGCGGGCCGCCCTCATCCGGATGGATCGTGCGGCGCCCGAAGCGCCGGCGCCGGGTCATCTGCGGCGCCGCGGCGCCGAGCCGCGAGCCGTGGCGCCGGTGAGCTCGCGAGTCTCCGGCGCGGCCGGGTCCGGCGCGGCCGCCGACGGAACCACGCACATCGCCGCGATCGATCGCGAGGGCAACATGATCTGTCTGACGCCGAGCGGCGGCGTGTTCCGGAAGTCGGCCTTCGCACCCGAGCTGGGTTGCACGCTCAGCACGCGGAGCGAGATGTTCGTCCTCGAGGACGGTCATCCCAACGCGCTCGTCCCGGGCAAGCGGCCGCGCACGACCCTCATCAACTATCTGATCTGCGAGAACGGCGTGCCGACCACGACCGTCGGCTGCCCCGGCGGCGACGATCAGGCGCAGGCCGACCTGCAGCTCGTCCTCAATCTCCTGGTCTTCGGGATGAATCCCCAGCAGGCCGTCGAGGCGCCGCGCTTCTCGACGCAGACGCTCGTCAACTCGTTCTATCCGCGAGTCTACAAGCCTGGTCAGCTCAACGTCGAGCCGGGCATCGCCGAGAGCACACGGGCCGAGCTCCGTGCCCTCGGTCACGCCGTGTCGGAGATCGGCGCCTGCGGCATCGGCGCGGTGGTGACGCGCCGCGATCCGGGGAGCGGCGCGCTCTCGGCCGGGGCCGACCCCCGGCGTCCGACGTACGCCCTCGCCTGGTAGATGAGCAGCACGGCGGCGCGCCCTCCGTTTCGCGCCGATCATGTGGGGAGCCTGCTGCGGCCGCCCGAGCTGCGCGAGGCTCGGGCCCGCGCGGCCCGCGGCGAGATCGACCGGTCCGCGCTCCGCGCGGTGGAAGACGCGTCGATCCGGACGGCGGTGTCGCTCCAGGAATCGGTCGGTCTCTCGTCGATCACCGACGGCGAGTTCCGCCGCGACTGGTGGCACATCGATTTCCTGCGCGGCTTCGACGGCGTCGAGACGTCCACGCAGAGCTTCGGCGTGAAGTTCGAGGGCGCCGACGAGCAGCCGCCGCTCATGAAGGTCACCGGGAAGATCCGGCGGACCCGGCCGAGCATGCTCGACCACTTCACGTTCTTGAAGTCGGCCACGACGCGCACGGCGAAGTTCTGTCTGCCGTCGCCGGTCATGCTCCACGCGCGGGGTGACCGGCCCTCGCTGCGGGCGACCTATCCGGACCTCGGCGAGTTCTGGGCGGATCTGACGGCCGCGTACCGGGAGGAGATCGGTGCCTTGTGCCGGGCCGGCTGCACCTATCTTCAGATCGACGACACCACGGTCGCCATGATGTGCGATCCCAGGGTGCGGGCGCAGGTCCGGACGCTGGGCGACGATCCGGAGCGGGTGCCCGGGATGTACGCGGACGCGGTCAACGCCGTCCTGCGCGACGTCCCGCCGGAGGTCACCGTCGCCGTCCACACCTGCCGGGGAAACTTCAAGAGCACCTGGATGGCGAGCGGCGGCTACGACCCGGTCGCCGAGACCGTGTTCACGCAGCTGAACGTGAGGGCATTCTTCCTCGAGTACGACACCGATCGCGCCGGCGGCTTCGAGCCGCTGCGGTTCGTGCCGAAGGGTAAGATGGTTGTGCTCGGCCTCATCAGCTCGAAGGTCCCCGGGCTCGAGAAGAAGGACGACCTCAAGCGCCGCATCGACGCGGCCGCCCGCTACGTGCCGCTGGAGAATCTCTGCCTCAGCCCCCAGTGCGGCTTCTCCAGCACGCACCACGGCAACACGATCACGATCGACGACCAGAAGCGGAAGCTCGCCCTCGCGCTCGAAGTCGCCCGCGACGTCTGGGGCGCTCGCTAGCCCGGCTCCGGGCTAGCGAAAGGCCGGGAGAACCTCGCGGGCGAAGCGCTCCATCGAGCGCATGACGCGGGCATGCTCGAGATCACCGAACCAGAAGCTGCAGTTGAAGTGCGTGATGCCGACGAGCTCCTCGACCCGCTTGATCTGACGGATGCACGTGTCCGGCGTCCCGATGATCAGGAAGCGGTCGAGCAGATCGTCGGTGTCGGGCTCCTTCGGCGCCGGCACCGGGATGGCGCGGCCCCGCTCCACGCGCTCGTACTGGTTGCGCAGCGAGAGCGTCACGCGCATGTTCCAGCGCGCCTCCTCCGCGGCCGCCCGCGCGTCGGCCTGGCTCTCGGCCACGTAGACCGCGCGCTGCACGCCGATCCGGAGCGGATGCGGCGGCTTGTTCTCGGCCACCAGCCGGTCGAAGAGCCGGCGGAACTCCGCCATGCGCTCGATCGGCACGCCGAAGCCGCCGGTGAGCAGGTTGAAGCCGCGGCGCACGGCTGCCTCCACCGACTCCGGGCTCTGCGCCGTGATCCAGATGGGCGGGTGGGGCTGCTGGAGCGGCTGCGGGAAGACCGACGTCTCCGGGATCTTGAAGAGCTTGCCGTCGTAGGTGAAGGGCCGGCCCGCGAAGGCCTTCAGGAGGATGTCGATCGATTCCTCCCAGCGGGCCCGGCCGCTCTCCAGCTCGAGGCCGAAGCGCTCGAACTCGTAAGGCTGGTAACCGCGCCCGAGCCCGATGTCCAGACGCCCGCCGGCCAGCAGATCGAGCGTCGCGATCTCCTCGGCGATGACCAGGGGATGGTGAAGCGGCACCACGATGACGGCGGTCCCCACCCGGATCCGCGTCGTCTTCGCGGCGATGTAGGTCGCGAGCTGCACCGGGCGCGAGAGATATCCGTACGTGGAGAAATGGTGCTCGGCGAGCCAGACGTTGCCGAAGCCCAGGCTCTCCGCGGCCTGGGCGATCTCGAGGCCGCGCGCGTAGATCTCTTGCGAGGAGCGCGCCGACGGCGACTGCATCAAGAGGAACGTTCCGAAATTGATGGTCATCGGCTTCGTCGACCTTCGCTACCTTCTGGTCCGATACCAGGGATGGGGCTGGCCCGGCGTCCGGACGCGCAGGGTGTAGATCGAGGTGCGCGCGGTGAGGAACAGCGTCCTCATATCCGGGCCGCCGAAGGCGAGATTGGCCGGTACCTCCGGCGTGCGGATGATGCCGAGGCGCCGGCCGTCGGGCGCGAAGACCCAGGTGCCGCCCGGACCGGTGCAGAAGACACGGCCCTCGACGTCGACCTTCATGCCGTCGGGCACGCCGTCGGTCTCGTCGGACGACATGTCGGCGAAGATGCGCCGGCGCACGAGCGCGCCGGCCGAGTCGAGCTCGAGCGCGTGGATATACTGCGCCCAGCGCGTGTTGGCCACGTACAGCACGCGCTCGTCCGGCGAGAAGGCGAGCCCGTTGGGATACTCGCAGTCCGCCACCAGCGAGGTCTTGCCGTCCGGCGCGATGCGATAGACGCCCGCGGACGGCAGCTCGCGCTCGGCGAGCGGCACGCGCAGGCCCGGGTCGGTGAAGTAGATGCTTCCGTCGGACTTGCAGACGACGTCGTTGGGGCGATTGAGCCGCTTGCCCTCGAAGCGGTCCATCAGGACCTCGCTCTGGCCCCCGGTGGACCACCGCGTGACGCGCCGGTTACCGCCCTCGCAAATGACCAGGCGGCCCTGCAGGTCGAACGTGGTGCCGTTGCCCTCGCCGGTGTTCGCCCGCACGAGCTCGGGCTCCTTGCCCGGCGTCAGCCGGTGCAGGTGGCTCCGGCGGATGTCGACGAAATAGTAGAAGCCGTCGGGGTGCCACAGCGGGCCCTCGGTGAAGACGAATCCGGTAGCCGGCCGCTCCGCGGTGGTCGTCTCGAGGATTCCGGACAGCGCGTCGCTCATGGTGTCACGCTCCCTGCTTCTTCGTCCGCAGCTCGACGCCGGCGCGCTCCTCCTGGAGCTTGAAGAACGTCATCGAGTCCTTGTCACCCCAGCCGCGGCGCAGCGCCTCCTCGAGCTGCTGCTCGGCGATGGCCGCCATCATCATGGGCACGTGGTACTCGCGACCGAGCTCGGTGGCGAGCCCGACGTCCTTGCGCAGGAGCTTCAGCGCGAAGTTCACGTCGTCGTACGCGCCGGGGAACACCGTGTTGGGGATCATGTCCTTGAGCACCCGCATCTGACCGAACGAGCTCTTGGACAGGGCGTCGAGCAGCACCTCGGGCGCCACGCCGGCCTTCACCCCGAGCGTCATGCCCTCGGCGATGGCCATGCGCGAGCACGCCGACACCATGTTGTGCACGAGCTTCGCGACGGTGCCGCACCCGATCGCCCCGACCCAGGTCACCTTGTCGCCGATGGCGTCGAGCACGGGCTTGACCCGGCGATAGAGCGCCTCGTCGCCGCCGACCAGCACCGCCAGCTTCCCCGAGCGCGCGCCGGGGACGCCCCCACTCACCGGCGCGTCCAGAACATCGACCCCGCGCGCGGCGCACACGCCGTGGATCTTGCGAATCAGCGTTGCCGAGTTGGTGGAGAGATCGACGTAGAGGGTCCCGCGCGCGGCGCCCTCGAGGATGCCGCCGGGGCCGAGCGCGACCGCCTCGACCTCGCGCGGGCCGGGCAGAGAGGTGAAGACGACCTCGCTCGCCTGCGCAACCGCCCTGGGCGTGTCCGCCCACACCGCGCCCAGCGCCAGGTGCGGCTTCGCCAGCTCGTGGCGGAGGTCGGTCACCACCATCGTGTGCCCGGCCTTCAAGACATTGAGGGCCATCGGTCCGCCCATGTTGCCGAGCCCAATGAAGCCGATCCGCATGCGCGTCTCCTCCTCGCCCTTCCGTTCCGGGTTCCCGCGGGATGATGGGTTCTGGACGATGTGCTAAGGTACACCAACGACGGGCCGGTTGTGGGGCTCGACGGAAGCGATTCATCGCTCCGGCAAAGTGCCGGGGCGAGCGTTGACTATGCTCCATCGAGCATAGTATGGTCCGAAGCGCAGTAAAACCGGCTCGGCGCCTCCTGGCTCACCGAGTCTTCGCGGAGACCTCGCGTGCGACGATTCGAGCTCGTCCTTCCCGGAAGTCTCGACGATTGTGTGAAGGCCCTCGCCCGGCACGGGTCCGAGGCCAAGCTGCTGGCCGGCGGCACCGACCTCCTGCCGCAGATGAAAAATGCCCTGCTGAAGCCGGCCGTCGTGATCGATCTGTCCGGCGTGTCCCGGCTGCGCGCCATCGAGCCGGCCAACGGGCAGGGACTGCGGATCGGTGCGGCGGTGACGGCCCGGACGCTCGAGCTCGACCGCGCCGTCCGCGCTCGTTTCCTGTCGCTCGCCGAGAGCGGCGCCCTGGTGGGCTCGGTGCAGGTGCGAAACCTGGCCACGCTGGGCGGAAACCTCTGTAACGCGGCGCCGTCGGCCGACATGGCCCCGCCGCTCCTGGCGCTGGACGCCGAGGCGGTCATCACCGGTCCCAAGGGTGAGCGGCGCGTACCGATCGGCGCCTTCTTCACGGGAGTCCGGCGCACCGTGCTGGCCCCGGACGAGCTGCTCGTGGAGCTGGCAATGCCGGCGCAGGGCGCCCACAGCGGCGGCAACTACCTGCGGCACACGCCGCGCCGCGAGCTCGACATCGCCGTGGTCGGTGTGGCCTCGCAGCTGACGCTGGCCAACGGCGTCTGCACCAAGGTGCGCATCGCGCTCGCCGCGGTGGCGCCGGTGCCGCTCCGGGCGACCGCCGCTGAGCAGGCGCTCGAGGGGCAGGCGGTGACGCCCGAGCGAATCGCGCGCGCGGCGGACCTCGCGGTCGAGGCGGCGCGCCCGATCAGCGATCAGCGCGGCTCGGCCGACTTCCGCCGCCATCTCGTGCGCGTCCTGACCCGTCGCACACTGACCACCGCGCTCGCCCGCGCGAGCGCGTCATAGGCCCCGGCATTGCGAGCCGCAGGACGTCGCGGGGCTGGGGCCCCGCCGATCGAGGCGAGCGTTTAGGCAGTGCGAGCCGCAGGACGTCGCGGGGCTGGGGCCCCGCCGATCGAGGCGAGCGTTTAGGCAGTGCGAGCCGCAGGACGTCGCGGGGCTGGGGCCCCGCCGATCGAGGCGAGCGTTTAGGCAGTGCGAGCCGCAGGACGTCGCGGGGCTGGGGCCCCGCCGATCGAGGCGAGCGTTTAGGAGGACATACGTGCCCAAGCAAGTTCTGAGCTGCACGGTGAACGATGAGTCGGCCGAGGTGCTCGTCCAGCCCTGGGACACTCTGCTCGACGCGCTGCGGGAGCGGATGGGCCTGACGGGGCCGAAGGAAGGGTGCGGCACGGGCGACTGCGGCGCGTGCACGGTGCACCTGGACGGCAAGCCCATCGCGAGCTGCCTCCTGCTGGCCATGCAGGCGCGCGGTCACGAAGTTCGCACGATCGAGGGGCTCGGGAAGCCGGGCGCGCTCCATCCGCTCCAGGATGCGTTCGTCCGGCACGGTGTCCCGCAGTGCGGCTTCTGCATTCCGGGAGTTCTGATGGCCGCCGCCGCGCTCCTGACCGAGAACCCGCATCCGACCGAGGAAGAGATCCGCTACGGTATCGCCGGCAATCTCTGCCGCTGCACCGGCTACACGAAGATGTTGTCCGCGATCACCGAGACCGCCGGCGCCACGGCCGGCCGGAGGAGCTGACGCATGTCCACCGTGATGAAGACCACGCGCGACGTGAAGGGCATCGGACTCTCCATCCTGCGCCCCGACGGCCCCGACAAGGTGACGGGGCAGGTCCAGTACGTCGCCGACCTGAGCCCGCACGGGCTCCTGCACGCCAAGCTCCTCCGCAGCCCGCACGCCCACGCCAGGATCGTCCGCATCGACGTGAGCCGGGCGCGCGCGCTGCCGGGCGTGCGCGCGGTGGTGACCGCCGCGGACATTCCGGTGTTGAAGAAGAAGGCGCCGACACGCGCGCACGCCGTGCTCGCCATCGACCGCGTGGTGTTCGCGGGCCAGCCGGTCGCCGCCGTCGCCGCCGACGAGCCGGCGATCGCCGAGGAGGCGCTCGATCTGATCGACGTGCAGTACGAGGTCCTGCCGGTCGCCGCCGATCCGCTCGAGTCGATGAAGCCCGGCGCGCCGCCGGTCGCCGAGGCGGGGACCGAGGCCGACACCAGCGAGGCGCTGGCCCACGGCTCGGTCGCGGGCGTGACGGCCGAGGCCAAGCCGGCCAAGGCCGTCAACATCTCGCAGCAGGCGCGTCTGCAGCGCGGCGATGTCGCGAAGGGATTCGCTGAGTCCGACGTCGTCATCGAGAAGACGTACCGGGTGCCGATGGTCCACCAGGGCTACCTCGAGCCCCACGCCGTCCTGGCTCAGTGGGATAGCTCGGGCAACCTGACGCTCTGGGCGAGCACCCAGGGCTCGTTCAACACGCGGTCGGAAGTGGCCGACGTGCTCGAGATCCCCGAGAACCGCATCAAGGTGATCCCGATGGAGTGCGGCGGCGGGTTCGGCGGCAAGATCCGCGCGCTGTGCGAGCCGATCACGGCGGTCCTGGCGCGCGCCACCGGCCGGCCGGTGCGCTACGTGATGACCCGCCGCGAGGAGCTGGAGGCCGGCATGCCGGCGCCGCAGGTCATCATCAAGATGAAGACCGGCATCAAGCGCGACGGCACGCTCATGGCGCTGGAGGCGGAGGCGATTCTGGAGTCGGGCGCGTTCTCGGGGGCGGTGCTCGCGGTCGCCGGCGTCTTCCTGGCGAGCCTCTACCTGTGGCCGAGCTTCGACGTGAAGGGCTTCGAGGTCCTCACGCACAAGCCGAGCATCGCGGCCTACCGCGCGCCGGTCGCGCCGCAGACGATCTTCGCGATCGACTCGCAGATGGAGCAGCTCGCGCACGCCATCGGCGCCGATCCGGTCGAGTTCCGCCTGCGCCACCTGCAGCGGGAAGGCGACAAGATGGCCAACGGCCAGCCGTGGCTCAGCAACGGCGCCGTCGAGGTGCTGACCCGCCTCGCCGAGCATCCCCTGTGGAAGCGGCGCGCCGAATGGAAGGCGAGCAGCCCGAAGGGGCGGCTGCGCGGCATCGGGCTGTCGCTCGGCGGCTGGCTCGGCGGCCTTCAGCCGACCGGCGCCACGGTGCGGCTCAATCCCGACGGGACGCTTCAAGTCCTGACCGGCCAGGTGGACATCGCCGGGACCAACATCGCGCTGGCGCAGATCGCCGCCACCGCGTACGGCATCGATATCGACAAGGTGAAGATCACGACCGGCGACACCGACGTGGCGCCGATGACCGGCCTCAGCGCCGGCAGCAAGACCACCTACACCGTCGGCGTGGCGGTCATGCAGGCCGCCGAGAACGCGCGCAACCAGACGCTCGAGATCGCCGCCAAGGAGCTCGAGGCTTCGGTGCACGACCTCGAGATCGACGACGGCAAGGTCGTCGTGCGCGGCGTGCCGAACAAGGGCGTCACGCTCGCGTCGATCGGCAAGAAGGGCAACCTGTACATGTCGAAGGTCGAGCCGGTGCTCGGCACGAGCCATCCGGCCTTCTCGGTGCAGGCGCCGGCGTTCTGCGGTCAGCTGGCGAAGATCGAGATCGATCCCGACACCGGCGAGGTCACGCTGCACGACTTCGTGGTGGTCCAGGACGTCGGCAAGGCGATCAACCCGTTGCAGATCGAGGGCCAGATGCAGGGCGGGGCCGTTCAGAGTCTGGGGATGGCGCTGACCGAAGCGCTCCTGTATGACGACAAGGCGAAGCTGACGAACCCGAGCCTGCTCGACTACCGGAAGCTCACCGCGGCCGACCTGCCGAACATCGAGACGATCATCGTCGAGAAGCCCGCGCCGCACGGCCCGTTCGGCGCGCGCGGCGTCGGCGAGCCGCCGATCGTGCCGGCGCCGGCCGCGATCGCCAACGCGATCGCCGACGCCACGGGCGTGCGCCTCACCGAGCTGCCGCTCTCCCCCGAGCGGATCGCTCTGGCGATCGCGGCCGCGTCCTGAACTCCTTGCCCCGGAACGCCCCGGCGAAGTGACGGCGGGTGGCCTCTTCGAGGCCACCCCGAAACT
>Ga0137403_10001414_pt1 | contig 30178 bp, 34 predicted proteins | sample CZOMad2_1_16fung_FD_122057 | JGI IMG/M metagenome (GOLD analysis project Ga0137403, IMG submission 122057) | Vadose zone soil fungal communities from Angelo Coast Range Reserve, California, USA - CZOMad2_1_16fungal (Hybrid Assembly) | ecosystem: Environmental > Terrestrial > Soil > Vadose zone... | reverse complement strand
GAGGGAGAAGGGGTAAGTTTGCCTTTGACGCGCGGAAAAGTCAACGAAACTCGTGTCGGGTGTGTGCCGGAGTGCAGAGGGACCACAAAAAGCGGCATATTTTCTGAGGTTTCTATGGCTTCCTCCGCATGGCTTTCGGTATGCTGGCCACGGTAGATGCGATGACTGGCATGGCACTCACTGAACTGCTTGGCGCACCCGTCTATGATGCGAACGGGACGGCGAGCGGTCGCGTGCGCGAAGTCGCCATCTCTCCGCAGGAAGATCTTTCCCGCGTGTCGGCCGTCATCGTCAAGACCCACTCCGGCGACCGTATGGTCCCGTATTCCTCGATTTCCGCCATTAATGGCGGGGTGAAGACGTCGAAGGTCTTTGCCGACTGGCAAGTTCTTGATGGTGGCGAGGGCATGCTCTTCCTTGAGCGCGACCTGCTCGACCAGCAGGTCATCGATGTTCACGGGCGCAAGGTGGTCCGCGTCAACGACGTCGACCTCTACCGTGACGTATCGGACCACCACAGCGTTCTCAAGATCGCCTCCGTTGACGTTGGAGCTCGCGGAGCAGTGCGCCGCCTGCTGCAGGGCGCCGTGCCCCACGCTGCTCTGCGTTCGCTGCTGCGGCGCATTCCGCCGCGCACCATTCCTTGGGAGTTTGTCGACCTGATCGAGTCCGACCCGGCGCGAAGGGTAAAGCTCAAGATCTCGAACGACCGTCTGGCTGAGCTTCATCCTGCCGATATTGCCGACATTATCGAGGATCTGGCTCCGGACGACCGCGAAGCCGTGTTTGAGACGCTCGACCACGATGTGGCGGCGGAGGCATTGGAGGAGGTTGATCCCAAGCTGCAGAAGTCGATTGTCGAGTCGCTCGATTCCGACCGCGTGGCCGACATCATGGAGGAGATGAACCCGGATGCCGCTGCTGATCTTCTCGGCGATCTCTCCGACGAGCACTCTGAAGCCATTCTGAAGGAAATGCACCCGGAAGAGCAGCAGGAGATGCGCGACCTGCTGGAGTTCGACGAAGATACCGCCGCCGGGCGGATGACCACGTACTATCTTTCGGTTGAGTTTGGCGGGACGGTGGCGGACGCGATTGCGGCATTGCGGACTTTTGAGGGTGGGCCTGCGGCGGTTAGTACGATTTATCTGACGGATTCTCACGGGACGCTGGTGGGGGCTGTGCCTTTGGCAAATCTGGTTTTGGCATCGGGGACGCAGCCGTTGCTGTCATTGGTGACGGAGCCCCTGATTTCCTGCCATCAGGAGACGAAGGAAAACGAAGTCGCGGAGTTGTTCGATAAATACAACCTGCTGACCTTGCCTGTGGTGGATGATCAGAAGATGTTGGTTGGCGTGATTACGGCAGACGATATTATTAGCTTCCTGCGGAGCCGGCTCTAGGCTGACTCGGGCTGCCTAGAGCAAATGCATTCCTCCCGTTGGTCAGAGTGACAGACTTTTCTTGAGATGGCAGGCCTTTGCTAGAACGTGCAAATTCGTTGGCAAAACTACTTTCCCTGTAGGCGAATCTGCTGCTGCGCGGTTATCCTGACCGTTCGAGTACGCGATCTTAGTGTCTACAGACGGCGATCATGAAATGGCTCCGGCGCTGGAAAATACAAATCCTGGTGCTCTTCTCGGTCCTTGGGCCGGGATTTATTACCGCGAACGTCGACAACGACCCGGGCGGGATTTTCACCTACTCGCAGGCGGGGGCGCAGTTCGGGTACTCGCTGCTTTGGACCATGATCCCGATAACGGTGGCGTTGATCGTGGTCCAGGAGATGGTTGCGCGGATGGGGGCGGTGACTGGCAAAGGCCTGAGCGATTTGATTCGCGAGGAATATGGCCTGCGTATTACGGTGTTCGTGATGCTGGGTCTGGTGATTACCAACTTCGGGAACATTATCACTGAGTTTGCTGGCATTGCCGGCAGTATGGAACTGTTTGGCCTCTCCAAGTACATTACCGTTCCCGTGTGCGCGCTCATTGTCTGGCTGCTGGTGATCAAGGGTGCGCAGAAGAACGTGGAAAAGATTTTCCTCGCGGGGTCGTTCTTCTACATCACCTACATTGCCGCAGGTGTGCTGGCGCATCCGAACTGGAAGCATTCTTTGCTGGCCACGGTCACGCCGCCGACTCTGGCGTCGTTCAAGGAGAAGGGAGCTGTATTCACGGTGATTGGATTGGTGGGAACGACGATCGCGCCGTGGATGCAGTTCTATTTGCAGGCGTCGATTGTTGAGAAGGGCGTTACTAAGCGGCAGTATGCTGCGTCCCGGTTGGATGTGATTGTGGGATGTATTTTTACGGATGTCGTGGCGTGGTTCATCATCGTGGCCTGCGCGGCTACTCTGTATGTCAACGGGTTCCATAACATTCGCGATGCGAAGGATGCGGCGGAGGCTCTGCGTCCGCTGGCTGGGCAGTTTGCTTTCATTCTTTTTGCCCTTGGACTGTTCAACGCGGCGTTGTTTTCCGCGACCATCCTGCCCCTTTCCACGGTCTATACGGTTTGCGAGGGGCTTGGCTTCGAGTCCGGTCTGGACAATAAATTCAGCGAAGCGCCGTTCTTCTACTGGTTCTACACGCTGCTGCTGGTGCTGGGGGCGGGCGTCATTCTGATTCCGGGTCTTCCGCTGTTGAAGATTATTCTTGGGTCGCAGGTGGTCAACGGCATGGTGCTGCCGTTCGTTCTGGTGTTTATGCTCTTGCTGATCAACAAGAAGGAGTTGATGGGGGAATACGTGAACACGCGGCTGTTTAACGTGATTGCGTGGTCGACGGCGGGGATCTCGATTATTTTGAGCGTGATTCTTGCGGTGGGGCAGGCGACTGGCGGGTAGGAGGGCTGAAAAACCCGCCACTTAGGTCTGTGAGAAGCAGGTGCCTCCACTGCGGTCGGGATGACAGGGTTTTTGTGTTAGAGAATTTTGCCGGCGGCGAGATCGCGGACGAGTTGCAGATCGGCGTCGAGGAAGTCGTAGTCGGGGAGTTTGGCGCGGTCGACCCATTGCACGTCCCGGAAGATTCGGTTTTCAATGTCCTTCTTGTATTCCGGAACAGAGAAAAAGCGCAATTCAACCGCGCTGCCCGTCCTGTAAACGTGCTGAATGCGGGCCACCTCGTCGCCGATGCGGGCGTCGATTCCGATTTCTTCCTCGAGTTCGCGGCGCAGGGCGTCGCGGGGCTGCTCGCCGGTTTCGATTTTGCCGCCGGGGAACTCCCACTTCAGTGGCATGGGCTGGTGCTGCGTGCGCTGGCAAATGAGGAACTTGCCGTTGCGCAAGATGAGCGCAGCTACCACTTGCCGGACCCGGCCTGTCACTTCGCGCATGAAGTCCTACCCTATATGTCAGGGATTGCAACGCGTACTTGAGACGCCTCGATGGCTCGGAGGCGGTACCGCTACCAGAGACGTTCCACTAGGCCCGTTCCATTAAACCATAGTTAAAAAACTAGAGGGTATTTTCCTGGGATGGCACTGGGAGAGGTGTGGCGCGAATCGCCCGAGGGACAAGGCTTTCGGGGAAAAGGGAAGGGTGCAGAGCGGCGGCCAGCGCGTACAGGCCTTGCAGCAGGGTTGGGGCTGGGGTGTTGAGGCATTCGTCGGGGATGCAGTAAACACGGCCTTTGCGAACGGCCCGAAGCTCGCGCCAGCCGCGTTGGGCAACGATTTTCTCCAGGGGAACGCGGTCGCCCGCTCCACACCAGGCTGCCACAAGGACATCTGGGTCGGCAGCATAAATTGCCTCCGGCGTCACTTGTTTGCCCGGTTCACCGATAAATTCCCCGCCGGCGGCCTCCACAAGCTCTTTCACCCATCCCTGCGAGGCAATCAGGGGTTTGCCCCATTCCTCGCAAAAGACAGTCGGGCGTGGAGGCTGGGCGGCCTGGACGCGGTGGCGCACTTGGTCAATTTCCTGCTGCATGGCGGCGACGACCTGGTGTCCTTGTTCGGGTCGGCCCACCACACCCGCGATCGTCATGATGTCGGTATAGATCTCGCTAAGGGAATGTGGCGCGAGGCCGAGAAAGCGGACACCGGCCTTCAGAATGTCCGCGACGGCGTCGAGTTGGTAGGGGACTGAGGCGACTACAAAGTCTGGCTGGGCGGCGAGAATTTCATTGCGATTGGCGGTCCAGGAATCGGCCACAATCTTGCGCGGCGAGTCGCGTAGCTCGGGTACGACGTCGAGGCAATACTTCGTGCATGCGACAACGAGATCCAGGCACCCGAGCGACGCTAAAGTAACGGTGGCACTGGGTTGAAGGCTTACGATGCGGCGGGGATAGAGGTCGTGGTGCATGTCCTCGGGTATAGCAGTGGGCAGTGCAATGCCCTAGTGAACACCGCCTGGCGATTTCAGCCCGGCTACTCCATCGGCTCCAAGGAGCTTGGCGTTGAGTGAGCCTCCAGCGAATAGCATCTCCTCGAGAGCTGAGTTCACCTCGTCGATTTGAAGGTTGCCATTCCCTCCATTTTGAATATAGAACTGGGCGGCCCGTCGCATTAGCTCCTTGATAAAGGCGGCGCTGGCCCTCTCTGTTCTGCGAACGACCGTTTCCACCACGCTGTCCCTCAAGGGCAAGCCGCTAGCGTAAAGCCGAACCAGGAGGCGTCGGCCGTTTTCATCGGGCAGAGGGAATTCAATCGCTTGATCGACTCTACCCGGTCTCGACGCAAGGGCTGCCTCTAAGGCCTCAGGACGATTGGTGGTAAGGACGAAGAGGACGGCGGCGTCTTCCCGCAGTCCATCCATTTCATTCAGCAATTTGTTGAGGATACTCTCATCGCAAGGGCCGTACATGGTCTCGCGGGCGCGCGCGATCAGATCCACGTCCTCGATGACAATCATGGCAGGCTGGAGGAAACGGGCGAGCTGAAAATAGTGATCCAGCAGCGCCACTTGCTCGGCTGAGACCAACAGTGTGGTGTGATCGGTCAGTCGGCCTGCCAGATAGTGGATCGTGTGCGTTTTACCTGTTCCGGGCGGCCCGTAGAAGAGCAGCCCCTTCTTGATGGGCAAGCCCAGTTTCTTGAGTTGATCGCGTTGTTGGACGAAGTCGACGACATTGCGATCCAGAAGTTGGAGCGTCCGGGACGGCAGGATCACGTCCTCGCGCTTCACGCCGCGCAATTTGTGGACGCGCAACGGGCCACCGTGCCCGGTATAGCGGTCGGGCTGTTCCAGAGAAATAACTTTGCCGCGATAGGAGGAGGTGCCTCGAACCAGGGATTCGAACTCATCCAGAATGCGACGAGACAGCAAAGAGGCAGCTTCACCAGCGGGCACTGCGATTTCGACGTGGCTGCCTTCCGGCCGCCCAAATCGCGCGGCTGCGCTCAGCAGGACGGCGTATGAGATCGAACCTTCGCGGGCGAGCCACAGGCCCTGTCGCAGGCAGCGCGCGGGCAAGGTTTCACCGATGTCAATCTCTTCGCTTTGCAGAGGGCCAATGACTACGGGAAAGTGATCATTCTTCAATAAATGCGCGATCGTTACGGTTTCGTGCTGGAACTGAGAGTGAACGCCGAGGAGTTTTGCGTTCGGTTGTGGCGCAAACATCTTGTCCAGAGCGAGTTGCACGTCGACCCGAGCCGTCATCGGAAACGTGCGGCTGGCGGTTACGAGATCGTGCAGCGGGAGCCTGCCGAAATGGCGCTTCAACGCGGCCTCGGCCAGTGGGGTCTTCGATCTTTTGGTTTTAGGCACTCGGGGACTCTCTCCGACACTAGACTCAGAACCTAATGATACCCTGCGGTTGCGGGCTTCGTTTGCTCTTAAGTCTGTCGGGCGTTCTGAAAATCGTGATGTACTCTGCTCAGCTTCTCGACCATTTCGAAAATCCGCGGAATGCCGGTGAGGTTGCGAGCCCGGATGCTTCAGCGGAGCTGGAGAATCCTGCTTGTGGGGATGTTCTGCGCTTGACGCTGCGGATGGAAGGCGATCGGGTTAGTGAGATTCGGTTTTTGGCGCAGGGGTGTGTGGCGGCGGTGGGGTGTGGGTCGGCGGTGACGGAGTTGGTGCTGGGGAAGAGTTTGGCGGAGGCGCGGTTGCTGGACAGGCAGGGGATTGTTGAGGCGGTGGGTGGGTTGCCGGCTGAATCTTCGCATGCTGGTCATCTGGCGATTGACACGTTGCGGGTTTTGCTACAGAGGGTGTCGGGTTAGTGGGCGAAGAGCTAGGCAGGCGTGGGTGCCTGGGCCTACATGATTTCCGGCGGAGCGAAGTGATTTTGTTAGGGGAAATAGATCGTCCAGTTGTTGGTGCGGGCGAGTTGTTCCAGGTCTGGATTTGGGTTGACGGCGAATCCGGTTTTGGCCATGGCCAGCATGTCGGCGTCCCATTTGGAATTGCCGAAGGCGGCGTCGGGGATTCGGCCGACGACTTCCTGTAGAGCTTCTGATTTGCCGGGGCCGCTGGGGACGCGGACCAGGCGGTCGACGATTTTTCCGTTTTCGATATAGACTTCGGCGGAGAGGACGCGTTCGGGCGGGATGCCGAAATAACGGACGCCTTCGCGAACGACCCATTGGTTGCTCGAAGAAACGGCCCAGATTTCGCAGCCGCGCGCGTGGAGCTGCTGGACGAGTTCGAGCATCGCCGGGAAGAAGTTGGGGGCAATTTCTTCCTTGATGAAGGTCTGGGCAGCGGCCGCGAGGTCGGCGTCGGCTAGGCCTGCGTGCAGGGTTACCATTTCACCGCACATGGTGTCTTCGTCGACAAGGCCCTTGCGGTAATCGGCGTGGCGGGCTTGGACTTTCTGGGCAATTTCCTTGGAGATCAGGCCTCGCTCGATTTCCCAGCGGAAGAAGCTTTCGCCGGCGTCACCGCTCCAGAGGGTGCCGTCGCAGTCGAAAGCGGCTAGCCTCGGGTTCAGGCGGAGGACGGCGTCGAGGAAGTCGTGGTCTTGCTGGCGGAGCGTCGGGCTGGTCGGGGCAGGGGTGTCTTGCATGTGTTGCGAGATCCTTTCGGGTATCTGAAATCAGACCTTATCTGGAAATTGGCGCGGACCCGGTGAGTGCTGCATATTCCTCCGGGGTGTCCACGTTCAGGGTTACGAATGGGTCGTCCACGGGGACGGATTCGATGAATTGCTGATGCGCGCGCCGGACTTCCCGGGCGTTCGAGCTGAATGGCGCGCGGAGGAACGCTTCTATCATCTCACGGCCTGCGATGATGGGGTGGCCGTGCTTGTTGTTGAATTCGGGGATCACGGCCCATTTGTTTTGGTTGATGGCGGCTTCGAATGCGGCTAGTAAGGCCCGCAACGTTTCGGGTTGTACCGGAGGACGATCGACCAGCGTGATTACCGCGGCGTCGCGGCCTCGGTTCAGGAGATCGTGCAGGCCCACACGCAGGGAACTGAACTGGCCTAATTCCGGTTGAGGGTTTTGGACCAGGAACGCGCCTTCGGCGTAGACCACGGGTTCGATTTGGGTGGCGTTCGCACCTGCGACGACGATCACGAGTTCGGTTTGTGCTGTGAGCGAGCGGATTGCTGCTGAGAGAAATGTTCTGCCCTGGGGATCGTTAGGGGGCCAGGTGAGTAAGGCTTTGTCCCGGCCCATGCGCGTGGAAGCGCCTGCTGAGAGGATTACTCCGCAGAGGCTGGGGGCGCGGGTCATAGGCGAAGATAGCAGAAATGCGGATAGTAGATGCGTGGCCCAGAGGTTCAAATCTGGACAGGAGAAGTTGCTACGGCAGTTCTCCCAGGTAGGGGAATGCGTACCACCCTAACCACGCGAAGAGGAGCCAATGTGACAGCAGATTTGCCCGGAATGACGGCCGTCTCCAGGCATGAACGACAGCCCACCAAAGAGCCGCCAGCCACAGTGCGTTAATGCCACAAACGGCGATGGTTTGATGCGCTCCCTGATAATGTAGCCCGTCTTTCCATCCCGTGGCGAAATATACGATCGTTAGTATGCTTAGGACCACAATCAAGCCGATTGTTCTTTTAGGCACTTTCGCCTCTTGGCGAGCGATCAGGGTTGGATTCCACAAAAAGAAAATGAGCGCAGGCACTAGGATACCGATGACCTGCAGGTGCAACCACCACAGCGCAAAGGCGGGAAATACAGTCAGAAGTGGCAGCGGACAATAGATCGTCGGTACGCCAGCAGAAAGAAGTCCGATGCCTGCCAGCAGCACTAAGAACGTTCCCAATACGACTCCGAGCACGCGTGGATTCATCCCTGCGGCGCTACCGCGAGAGCGGTATCCTGCGAGCCTTCGACATCGGTCCGACGCAGGAACCAGCTCATGTGGGGGAGTTTGCTTTCGCTGCGGCGGCGGACTGCAATCATTTCGGCGCAGACGGCTACGCCGATTTCTTCTGGGGTGAGGGCACCGATGTCGATGCCGATTGGAGCGTAGACGTGGTCGAAGAGGCTCTCGGCTAGGCCTTCTTCGCGGAGGCTCTTGTGGATGGCGATGACTTTGCGTTTGGAGCCGATCATGCCGACGTAGCGGGCGCTGGTCTGGACGGCCCAGCGGAGGAGGCGCATGTCGTCTTTGTGGCCGCGGGTGACGATTACGATGTACGACATGGAGCTTGGGGTGAGGCGGGCCGTGACGGCGTTGAAGTTCTCGGCGATGACTTCGTGGGCTTCGGGGAAGCGGTCGCGGCTGGCGTAGGAGGCGCGGTCGTCGATAACGCAGACTTGGAAGCCGGCGATATTGGCTATCTTGTAAATATTTTGGGCAACGTGGCCTGCTCCGAAAAGATAAAGTAACGCTAGAGGTAGGACTGGTTCGATGAAAATCTCGAGCGTGCCGCCGCAGACCAAACCCGTGTCCAGCTTAGGATCGTGATTCAAGTTGAACTTTAAGGTGCGGGGCTTCTCCTGCTCCATCACTTCCTTAGCTGCTTGCCAGACTTCGGCTTCGACGCAGCCTCCTCCGATGGTTCCGGCGATGGAGCCGTCGTCACGGACTAGCATCTTGGCGGTGCGGAACGACGGGATGGAGCCCTGGACGCTGACGATGGTGGCCACGGCTCCGCGGCGGCCTTCGCGACGGAGTTTGACGATTTCTTCGTAGACGTCCATTCCTCGTTGATTATGCGGGGGGTGAAAATCGAAGTCAAACCGAAGGAGAACCTTTCGAAGCGGGTTTCTGTTGGCGGTTAGGGCTTGCCGAATTCTTTCGTCATTTTCTCTTCGTGCGGGAGCCCTGCAAGTGGTGTGCTCGCAGTGTTTCCTCAATTTTCGGCCCGTCTTGAAGCACGGTGCGATACACCCACCGGTAGTGATCGCCCGCCCAGAAGTTCATCACGTTTTTGGTTCGTTCCTCGCCCAGCAGAGCTTCGTCGGCGCGTTCTTCGAGCAGGCAGACCAGTAGGTGCAGGTAGGTGGACTCGCGGTCCTGGGCCTCGGGGAATCCAACGGGGGGACCGGGGTAGAGCTTCATCAAGTCACGTTCCGCAGCACGGGTTTCTGAAGCGTGGGCCGACAGGTACCAGTGAAGTTGTTCGTGCACGTAAGTGGAGAGCAGTTCATCGTCCTGCTTCAGATGTCGCGCGTGCAAAGTGAGCACGGGATGGCTGTGGGGTATGGCGCTATAGTCGATGACCACTTCGTGGGTGAAGGTCCAGGGGCGCAGGTCATACTGCTGCATCAAGCGTTCCAATTGAGTCTTGGTCGCAAGTTCGGAAGGCGCGTTATGTGCTGTGCGGATCGTGGGTGGAGATTGGTCGGGCATTGCGCAGGAGCGCAAAATCAGTGACGCCATGAGGGCAGCGGTGAAAGCGTTCGCGGGACTCATTGCGGCAGAATACACCTGCCATCAAATGGAACGCACCACCACTTGTACGAAGCCTATGCTAGCCTGATTGGCTTGATAGTTCGCCGTGGCAGCAGGGAGAGACCCATGAAGGCAGTGCGCATTCACCAGTTCGGCGGGCCGGAAGTTTTGCAATACGAGGACGTGCCCGATCCTCGGCCGCGCAAGGATCAGGTCTTGGTGCGGGTGCGGGCTTGCGCGATGAACCACTTGGACCTCTGGGTACGCAAAGGCCTGCCCGGAATTCGCCTGCCGCACATTCCGGGCAGCGACGTGGCCGGGGAGATTGTTGAGGTTGGGGAGTATGTAAAGGGCTTGCAGGTGGGGCAGCGCGTTCTGGTGGCGCCGATGTCCTTCTGTGGGCAGTGTGTGGCTTGTGCGGATGGTCGGCAGAACGAGTGTGCGCAGTTTACGGTGCTGGGGAATGCGGTGGATGGCGGTGACTGCGAGTTGTTGGCGGTGTCTCCGATTAACATATTGCCGATTCCTAACCATCTGCGATTCAATGAGGCGGCCAGCGTGCCGCTGGTGTTTACCACGGCGTGGCACATGTTGGTGACGCGGGCGCAGCTCCGGCCGGGGCAGACGGTGGTTGTGCTGGGGGCTAGTTCCGGAGTTGGGTCGGCTGCGATTCAGATTGCGAAGCTGTTGAATGCCCGGGTGATTGCTACGGCTGGGGATGAGACCAAGATGGCCAAGGGGCTTGAGCTTGGGGCCGACTTCGTCATCAATCACTACAAGCAGAAGATTTCTGAGGAAGTGCGGAAGCTGACTGGCAAGGTTGGCGCGGATGTTGTATTCGAGCATGTGGGCGCGGCGACTTGGGATGACAGTATTCGGTCCTTGCGGCCTGGTGGGACTCTGGTAACCTGCGGGGCTACTACGGGGCCGGAGGCGAAGATTGATTTGCGGTTTTTGTTTGCGCGTCAGCTTTCGTTGCTAGGGTCGTATATGGGGACGCTGGGGGATTTTCACGAAGTGATGGGGCATGTGTTTGCTGGGCGGTTGAAGGCGGTGGTGGATCGGGTGTTTTCTTTGGCTGATATTCGGGCGGCCCATGAGTATTTGGCGACGGGGCAGATGTTTGGAAAAGTGGTGTTGAGTCCGTAGGTTCTCACTCCAGCGGAAGCAACAGCAGGTCCCTCCACTCCGCGATTCCTTCGCTTCGCGAAACAACCGCTTCGGTCGGGATGACAAACCTGAATTAGGTTGTAGAATAGAGGCATTATGAGCAGCCAGGAACTACTTAGCTTTGGCAATTATGTGGTCACGGAAGATGGTAAGAAGAAGGTGAAGGAACTGACCTTTGGCAATGCCGAGCCTGACGGCATTCTTTTGACATCCGTGGACACGGTTGTGAACTGGATGCGCAAGAGTTCCATTTGGCCCATGACGTTTGGGTTGGCTTGTTGCGCAATTGAGATGATGGCGATGGGCGCGTCGCGCTTCGACATTGCGCGGTTTGGGGCTGAGGTGTTTCGGCCTTCGCCGCGGCAGTCGGATTTGATGATTATTGCTGGGCGCGTTTCCAACAAGATGGCGCCGGTGATCCGGCAGCTTTGGGAACAGATGCCGGAGCCGAAGTGGGTGATCTCGATGGGGGCTTGCGCCACGTCTGGCGGGGTGTTCAACAACTATGCGCTGCTGCAGGGCGTGAACCAGTGCATTCCGGTGGATATTTATGTGCCGGGGTGTCCGCCACGGCCGGAGCAGTTGATTTACGCGATCACGCTCCTGCAAGAGAAGATTCAGAACGAGCGCGGGACGATGAGGAAGGTCCTGAATTTGGTTTAGGCCGAGATAAGAGCTCGGAATGCTGTGTATTTCTGCTTCTCGAAGAGGCGTTCCGCTGACCACTGCAGGCCCCCTATTCGGACCTTCGCCACCAGCACAGAGAAACCTGTGGAAGTGGATCTTCGGGGCAAGTCTGCTTGTCGCCATTCCTGTGCTGTGGCAATGTGGATCCTCACTTTACGAGGGAAGAACACTCTCCAACGCCGCAGTGAACGATTTCCACCAGAAGCTCAACGAGGCGGAGTACGAAGTCATCTACAACGCTTCTGACGAGGGCTTCCAGAAGGCGGGGAGCGAAGCCGCGCTGATTGATTTTCTCCGTCTGGTTCACACCCGGTTGGGCACGGCGGGCTCGGCGAGCCTGCAGAATGTCAACATCAATTTCTCGACGAACCAGACTCTTATCAAGACCCGTTACAACACGACGTTTTCGCAGGGTCCGGCTGTCGAGTTTTTTACCTGGGTGAAAAAAGACGGCACCCTCACGCTATTTGGATATCACGTTCAATCTGACAAGCTGAAATAAGCTTCGCTAGAGGATAGCCTCCACGTTCTTAAACGACGTGGCGATGTTTTCCAGCGGGACGCCTCCGGAATCTTGTTCTACAAACATGTGGCGGACGTTGTTCTTTTCGGCGACGGCTAGGACCTTCTTCCAGTCGATTGTGCCAGTGCCTACGGGTGTGAAGTGGCCGGCGTCGTCGTTGAGTTCCTGCGTGGGCGGGAATCCGGGTTTGCGGTCTTTCAGGTGGAGCATGCGGATGCGTTTGCCTAAGCGGTCGAACATCTTCACCGGATCGAGGCCCGCCTGCGTGATCCAATAGCAATCCATTTCCGCGCAGACCAGATTTTCGTCGGTATGGGCCATGAGAACGTCGTAGCCGGTGGTCGTTTTTCCTGCTTTGTCGGTGAAGCGGTAGAACTCGTAGTTGTGGTTATGGAATCCGAAGTGCATTCCGCGTTTGCGGGCTTGTTCGCCCCACTTGTTGAACTGTTCGGCTGCCTTCTTGTAGAGATCCATTTCGTGGCGGCCGCCTTCGGGCAGCATGGGACAGATCATGTACTCGAGGCCGAGTTCGTTGGCATAGTCGAATTTTCCTTCGAGGCCGTCGTAGTTGAAGTGGCCGCTGGGGACGTGCAGGCCGTGGTCGTTAATCATGCGCTTGAGTTCCGGAGCGGGGTGGGTGTAGACGTTCCAGTAGGTTTCGACTTCTTCGTAGCCGATTTTGCGGATTGCCGCCAGGACCGGGGGGAGGTCTTTTTCGGCTTGGTCGCGGACGGTGTAGAGTTGCACGCCGAGGGGGCGCTTGGCTTCGGCCCAGGTTAAAGCAGGGGCGGCTAGGGCTGCGGCTGTTGTTGTTGAAGAAATTAGGAAGTCACGTCTGTTCATCTTGTCGCCTCCAATTGAACCTTACCGCAGCGGCTAAAGCCGCTCATTCATAAGAGTCGTATTGCAGCGCTGAAGCGCTGCGCCACCCAAAAGCTGAACTGCGGATCCCTCCCGTTGGTCGGGATGACAAGCCTTCTATGGGAGCAGGCGGTAACTTACGAACGCGAACCTTTTGGAATCTGGCGACCATGAGTTTACGTTGATTGTCCCTTGGCCGCCAAAGAATTCTGTTAGGACTTGGATGGATTCGCTCCAGTCTTCAACATGCGCGCGGGGAGCGGTTGGCGGCACGGGCGGCTGTGTAGCCGGAATCATGCGTAGATGAACGCTGGTTTTTGTGTCGTGTCCTGGGGTGCCGGGTGGGAAGGAGAGGAATGCGATCCACTTGCCATCGGGCGAAGGATGGGGGAACCAGTCTTCCTGGGCGTCGTTGGTGATGCGTTCGGCTTTGCTGTCGTTCGGGCCGGCTCCGTCGGCGGGGAAGCGCCAGATATCCCATCCGCCGGAGCGGTTGGAGTTGATGTAGATCCACTTTCCGTCGACCGAATAGTCGGGGCCATCGTCGAAGCCGGGATCGGTTGTAAGGCGTTCTTCCGCGCCGCCTGTGACGGGAATTCTGTAGATGTCGAAATTGTTGTTGCGCTCGGCGACGAAGGCCAGCCATTTGCCGTCGGGCGACCAGCCGTGGAAGTAGCTGGGCATTTTGGGGGTGATGAGGCGCGGGTTCTCGCCGTTGGCATCGGCTACGTAAACCTGGGAGGCTTGGGCGCCGCCGTGCTCGGCGGAGATGGCGAGCCATTTTCCGTCGGGGGAGAGACCGTGGTCGTTGTTGGCTGCGTAGGTGGCGTCGAGGCCAACTTTTTCGGGCTTGGCTTTTCCAGTGACGTCGAGGCGATAGAGTTTGCCGCCCGAGTTCGACATCAGGTACTTGCCGTTAGGCGTCCAGTTCGGGGCTTCCCAGAGTGTGTCGGCCGAGTACACGACGCTGACTGTCTTCGTTGTTAGATCGTAGACCGATAGATCGCTATGAACTTTGATTGGGTTGAGATTGTTGGGCGTGGCGGGGAGTTCCTGGAGGAGGAGCTTAGAGAAGACGGCGGTTTCGAGGACGTCGGCATCGTGCGAGCAGACGCCGAGGCCGACGTAGACGGGGCCTTTGAACTCGAGGGTCACTGGACCGGAGAGCGTTGCCGTGCCGTTCTTGGAGACCGACATGGAGAGCTGCGCGCCGTGGCGGATCAGGCGGACAGATGTGGGAGCGTTGACTGGAGAGCGAACTTCCGCCGTTTCGGCGCCGGTGACCGGACGGAACTGCAATGCCGTAAGGCCGTCTCCGTGGAGTGCGACATCGGCGTAGGTGGCGTTGGGGTCGAGGCTCTGGCGGACAACTAGAGCAGCTTTGCGATGATCTTCAACGCCTTTGCCGACGAAGGTGACTAGAGCGCTTAGGTCGAAATCGCCGTCAATCTTCTTCCAGACAAAATGGAACGCGTCGACGCCGGCCCACATGTTGGCGCCGCCTCCGGTAATGCGGTATTCGGAGGTGGAGGGGTCGTAGGTGGCGGCGCCAGGTTTGGGCGTGATGCCTACATCCGCATGCGCTTCGAAGATCCCCAGTGGAGACGACGCTTCTTGCGCGCGAATCGGCGAGGCTGTGGCGAGAACGGTCAATGCTGTTAGCGCGGGCAGAATTTGATCTACTAGGCCGTTGAATTTCATGGGTGGGAAGCCGGGTCCTGAAAACTCGCCGACTAGTGTAACTCGAATCCGGTTGTCGTGAACGAGGTGGCCAGATATCATCGCTACGACCCAAGGACAGACTTCTAAGGAGTTTTCCGCATGGACCCGTCGCAAGCAGTATTTTGGTTCTTCTTCGTAATTGTCGCGCTCTTCGTGCTGGGCACGATTCTCAGCGGGTTTTTTCAGGTGCGGACGGCGGAAGCGTGCGTGGTGCAGCGCATGGGAAAGTTTTTGAGGGTGGCGACGGCTGGGATCAACTTCAAGTTTCCCTGGCTGGATCAGGTGGCGGGGCGGATTGATTTGCGCGTGCAGCAGTTGGCGCTGGATGTGGAAACGAAAACGAAGGACAACGTATTTGTGCGGATTCCGGTTTCGGTGCAGTATCACGTGATTCCGACGAAGGTTTATGAGGCTTTTTATAAGCTGGCGAATCCCGCGCAGCAAATTTCGTCGTATGTGTTCAACGTGATTCTGGGGCATGTGCCGAAGATGAATCTAGACGATGCGTTTTTGCAGCAGGCTGATATCGCGGTCGCCATCAAGGTGGGGCTGGACGATGTGATGACTACTTATGGTTATTCCATTGATCAGGCGCTGGTGACCGACATCAAGCCGGACGAAAAAGTGAAAGCTGCCATGAACGAGATTAACGCTGCACAGCGGGAGCAAGTGGCAGCGAGCGCCCGGGGCGAGGCGGAGAAGATTCTGAAAGTAAAACAGGCGGAAGCGGAGGCGGAGAGCAAGGCGCTGCAAGGGCAGGGAATTGCCAATCAACGGAAAGCCATTATTGAGGGGCTCAAGAATTCCGTGGAGGCTTTTTCTCATGCTGTCGAAGGGACTACGCCCAAGGATGTGATGATGCTGGTGTTGCTGACGCAGTATCTGGACACGTTGAAGGAGATTGGGGCGCAGGGGAAGAGTAATACTTTGTTTATGGCGCATTCGCCGGCGGCGATTGGGGATTTGTTTCAGCAGATGCGGGATGCGGTGTTTATCGGGCAGAAGGCGGCGAATGTGGCGCAGTAGGGTGGTCGGCTTGGCCTAAGAGCAGGTTCCCTTCGGCAGGCTCAGGGCAGGCTCTCCACTCCGCCTTGGCTTCGCTTCGCGAAGCCAAGGCTCCGGTCGGGATGACAAAATCTTGTTAAGAGCAGATTCCTCCCGTTGGTCGGAATTATAAGTCTGAGGGTGAGAGGACGCGGCCCTTGGTATGGCGTTCTTCTGCATCTTAGGGCGGTCCCCGTTCATCCTATGAGGCGGTAAAATGACCCTCGTGAATGCATGTTTGGGCTGTTATAGCTGTCGTCGGGGCTGTTGTCCGGAGTTGCGTCCGTGAAAGCGCAGTGCATTCCTTTTACCCAGATTCCGCACACTTCCAAGCTTTTCGCTGACTTCCTCTACGACTTTCCTAAAGTTTCTGGTTTTTATCCTCGACCGCCACATTACGGCGCGTGGTTGACAGAACAGTCCAAGACAATTCACTTCGATGGCGAGCGGCGGCGGCGGGTGGCGGCTGCTTTGGCGCGGCAGAATCGTGGGTGGGGAGCGTCGGAGAAGACGCTGGCGAATCTTGCGAAGTTTGAAGCCGGGGCTTTGGCGGTCGTTACGGGTCAGCAGGTTGGGCTATTTGGTGGGCCGCTGTTCACGGTTTTCAAGGTTCTGAGTGCAGTGCGGCTGGCTGAGGAAGCGACGGCCCAAGGTATCCCGACGGTGCCTGTTTTCTGGCTGGCTACGGCGGACCACGACCTTGCCGAAATCAACCATACGTTTCTTGCTGGCGCGAACGGAGAGCCTGAGCGATTCGGTACGACCACCGAGGGGAACGCGGGTGCCCCGGTAGGGGGTATCCAGTTTGGCGAAGAAATTGTTGCATTGTCGGAACGAGCTGTCGAGTTGTTGGGGCATGGCGAAGCGGCGGAGTGGCTGCGCGCGGCATACCGTCCCGGAGAAACCTTCGGCGGGGCGTTCGCCAAATTCTATGCACGGGTGTTTGCTTCGCTTGGGATCATCATCCTCGATCCCGGCGATTCGGAACTACAGGTTCTGGCGGCATCTGTTTATGCCGCGGCGATTGAGAATGCGGGCGGCTTGAACGAGGCGCTTCTGGAACGTGGGCGGGAACTCGTTCGCGCTGGGTACCATGAGCAGGTCAAGGTCACTCCCTCGTCGACTACGTTATTCAAGATACGTCACGGGGCGCGGACAGCGGTCCATCGCAACCGCTCGAACGGCGACTCGTTTGAAATCGGTGGGGAAAAAGTTTCGGGTGAGGCGTTGTTTGGGCAAATCGCCAGCAATCCTGAAATCTTTAGCCCTAACGCGCTGCTGCGGCCTGTGGTGCAGGATTCACTACTGCCCACCCTGGCCTATGTCGGCGGGCCTGCCGAGGTGGCATATTTCGCCCAGTCCGCGGTGCTGTATCAGAAGCTGTTGGGACGCGTGACGCCCATTCTGCCGCGGTTCTCGGCCACTATTGTCGATGCCAAGCAGACGAACTTGCTGGAGCGCTATGGTTTGTCGCTCACCGAGGTGTATGACGGCCCAGAAGCGGTGTTGCGGCGCATCGCGGGAGTCGCTCTGCCGCCGCAACTTCAGAACGAGTTCGACGCTGCGGAGCGGGACCTGAAAGGTTTGTTGACGAGCTTGCGTGCAACCGTGACTGGTCTCGACCCGACGCTTACCGATGCTGCCGATCGAGCGTCGAGGAAAATTCAATACCAGCTCGCGCGGCTTCGGCAGCGGGCGGCCAACGCGGAGCTGCGCCGCAACGAAGTGTTGTCGCGCCATGCTGCCGTTCTTAGCAACGCACTTTATCCTGACAAGGTTCCGCAGGAGCGGCAGTTCTCGGCCGCGCAGTTTCTGGCGCGGTATGGAGTTGAGTTGCTGGACAATGTGCTCGAGAACGTTCGTCCCGACTGCGTGGATCACCAACTTCTTTTCCTGTGAGGTGCCTATGAGTTCCACAATTGATTTGACAGCGCTCAAGCAACGCATGCGTGAGACCTGGATGGCTGGTGACTTTGGCGTGATTGCGTCTTACAACACCAGACTTGGAGAGCAGTTCGTATCGCGGATCAACATTCAGCCCGCAATGAAGGTCTTGGACGTGGCCTGCGGCACGGGCAACGTGACCCTCCCTGCGGCTCGTGCAGGTGCCACGTTGACCGGCGTGGACATTGCTCCCAATCTATTGGAACAAGCGCGGGCGCGCGCGGCGAAGGAAGGACTCAGCATCCAGTTCGACGAAGGCGACGCGGAAAGCCTGCCTTATCCGGATGCCTCGTTCGATATGGTGCTTTCCATGTTTGGTGCGATGTTTGCGCCGCGGCCAGAGGTGGTGGCGGCCGAGCTTTTGCGGGTGTGCCGTCCTGGAGGCTTGATTGCCATGGGGAATTGGACGCCCACCGGATTTACGGGAAGGATGTTTAAAACGACGGCTAAGCACGTGCCGCCGCCTCCGGGTGTGCCAGCGCCGCTGCTTTGGGGAGAGGAGGCGACCGTTCGGCAAAGGTTTGGGACCGGGGTCAGCAAGCTTACGTGTACACCCCGGAATGCGGAGTTTCGGTATGACGCGCCTCCGGCTGGGGTGGTGCAACTGTTTCGGCGTTATTTTGGGCCAACGCAGACGGCGTTTGCCAGGCTCGATCCGGCTGGGCAGGCGGCGTTGGAGGCGGACCTGGTCGGTGACTGGGTTGCGGTGAATGAGGCCAAGGATGGGACTACTTTGGTGCAGAACGAGTATCTGGAAGTGCATGGGGTTCGAGCTTAGCGAGTGAGTACAACTCTTTCGCCCCCTCTGGGGCTGGTTCTATTTCCCGATTGAGTCCCACGGCCTTGTGCCGTGGGACTTATTGTTGCTGCTTTGCGGCAGGGGCTTGTGGGGTGAGAAGCGGGTCCCTCCACTTTGCCTTGGCTTCGCTGCGCGAAGCCAAGGCTCCGGTCGGGATGACAAGCCTAAAATGTCAAGAAAAGTGGGGCATCGGTTTTTTGGATACTGCGGATCGTCAATTGTGGTTTGACTCATCGGAGCGCTGCCGTTAACTTACAGGTATGGACTCGCTGACCCACGGCCATCGGCACCATCATCATGACCATACCCATGTCAGCGGAGGTTCCTGCCGAGAGTAGTCCAGCACTCATAAGTTAGGTTCAGCCCGCTGACGCGCGAAGCGCAGCGGGCTTTTTATTGGTCCAGAAACCACCCAAGAAGGTAACGAGGATGATCGACATTGATTTTGAGAAGATGCAAGGCCTGATTCCTGCTGTGTTGCAGGACGCTGACAACGGCGACGTGCTGATGGTGGGGTTCATGAACCGCGAGGCTTTTGAGCGGACGCAGAGCAGCGGGTATGCGACGTTCTTCAGCCGGACGCGCAATCAGCTGTGGATGAAGGGCGAGACTTCCGGCAACCGGGCACGAGTGTTTTCCATAACGGCCGATTGCGACCGGGATACGGTTCTGCTGCGCGTGCGCTTGGAGGGGCAGGGCGTGATTTGCCATGAAGGTACGCGGTCTTGTTTCAATCAGGCGATTCCCGTGACGGCAGAGGTTCCATCGAAAGAGGCGCAATCGTGAAGCTGCGACTGGGAATCCCTAAGGGCAGCTTGCAAGACTCGACACTCCAGCTTCTGGGGCGGGCTGGGCTGAACGTCTACACGACAGCGCGGTCGTATTTTGCTGGAACCAATGATCCGGAAATTGAGTGCATGTTGATCCGGGCGCAGGAGATGGCGCGTTACGTAGAGCATGGGGCGCTCGATGTTGGACTGACGGGACGCGATTGGGTGCTGGAAAGCAAGCTCGAAGTGGTCGCAATCGCGGACCTTGTGTATGCCAAGCAAAGTCGGGGGAAGGTGCGCTGGGTTTTAGCTGTGCCTGAGGATTCTTCCTGGCAGCATCCGGAGGACTTGGCGAACTGCACGATTGCTACCGAGTTGGTGGGAGTGACGCGGCGTTATTTCGAGGACCGGAACATTCCTGTCAATGTGGAGTTTTCCTGGGGCGCTACGGAGATCAAGCCGCCTACGCTTGCCGACGCTATAGTGGAAGTCACGGAAACGGGCAGTTCGCTGCGTGCCAACCGGCTACGCATTATCGATACTGTGCTGGAATCGAATACACAGTTGGTGGCTAACGTGGCGTCCGCCGCGGATCCGGAAAAGCGACAGAAGATCGACAACCTGGCCCTGATGTTGCGCGGTGCGCTTGACGCCGAGGGCCGGGTGGGGCTCATGCTGAACGTGCGGCGGAGCGACCTGGACGCGGTATTGGGCGTGCTGCCGGCCCTGCAAAAACCCACCATTGCTACTCTGAGCGATTCGGAATGGGTAGCAGTCAACACCATCATCGAAGAGGCGACCGCGTGGAAGGTGATTCCGCAACTCAAGCTGGCGAAGGCGGAAGGCATTGTTGAGTACCCCTTGAACAAGGTGGTGATGTAAATGCGCCAACTTACTGGAAACAATGCTGTTGCCCATGTGGAGGCGCTCGCACATCGGGTGGGGCGGCTGGAGAGTGTGGAGCCTGCGGTGCGCGGGATTGTCGCGGCGGTGCGGCAGGAAGGGGACGGCGCGCTGCGGCGCCTTGCGGAGCAGTGGGACGGGTTGAAGAAGGAAGAGGCTCCGCGTGTTTCGGATAAGGAACTCAAAGCGGCGCTCAAGTCGTTGCCGGCGGATCTGGTGGAGGCGATGCGCGGGGCTGCGGCGAACATCCGGCGCTTTGCCGAGTGGCAAATGCCGAAGGGATGGATGCGCGGGCAGGGCGGGGTTCGTGCGGGGCAGATGATTCGGCCGCTGCAGTCTGTGGGTTGCTATGTTCCGGGAGGACGGTATCCGCTGCCCTCGACCTTGCTGATGACGGTGATTCCTGCACAGGTGGCGGGAGTGGAGCGGATTGTTGTTGTTTCGCCGCAGCCTCGTCCGGAGACGCTGGCGGCTGCTGCGCTGCTTGGCGTGAAGGAATTTTATCGGATTGGTGGCGCGCAAGCGGTGGCGGCGCTAGCGTACGGGACGAAGTCGGTTCCGGCTGTCAACAAGATTGTGGGGCCGGGGAATCTGTACGTTACCGCGGCGAAGAAGTTGGTGGCGTTCGACTGTGCTATCGATTTCCTGGCGGGGCCTACGGAGGCTTTGGTTGTGCAGCACAGTGGCCGGGCTGACTTTATTGCCAGTGATTTGGTTGCTCAGGCGGAACACGATCCGGAAGCCGTCTGCGTCTTCATTACCTCGTCGGGGGCCCTGGCGACGAAGGTGGAGAACGAGATCGCGCTACAAACCGAGAACAACTCCATCGCTCGTGCGGCTCTGCAAGAGAATGGTGCGATTTTGGTGGCGTCATCCCGCAGCCAAGCGATGCAATGGGCCAACCAAATTGCCTCCGAGCACCTGACTGTCGAAGAGCGTGATTTGCCGCTTGTGCGGAATGCCGGGTCAGTTTTCGCCAGTGCGCACTCGGCGCAGGCGGCCGGAGACTACGTGGTGGGTCCGAACCACGTGCTACCTACGGCGGGAACTGCGCGGGCTCGGGGCGGGCTTACGGTGCTGGATTTCGTGAAGGTCATCACGGTGCAACAACTGACGCGGCAAGGGATTCGAAGAGTAGGGCGGGCGGCGATCCGGTTGGCGGAAGCGGAAGGGTTGACGGCGCATGCTGCCTCGCTGCGGGTTAGGGTGAATCATGCTTAAGGCCCGGGAGGCGATTCAATCGCTGAAGGAATATCATCCGCCCCTTGGAGGCCGGTCGGGGTTGCGGCTGGACTTCAATGAGAACACTGTGGGCGCGTCACCGCGTGTGCTGCAGCGTTTGCAGCAACTGACTCTTGAAGATCTAGCGCGGTATCCCGAGCGTGAGCCGGTAGAGGCGGTGGTGGCGGCGTCGCTGGGATTGGAAAAGGACGAAGTCCTTCTTACGAACGGAGTGGACGAAGGGATTCATCTGCTCTGCGAGACTTATCTCGAGCCGGACAATGAGGCCATTATTGTTGTCCCCACCTTTGCGATGTACGAGATCAGTGCTGCTGCGACAGGCGCGCGGGTGGTTCGGGTGCCGGCGAGGGAGGACTTCAGCTTTCCGCTGGAGGCGGTGCTGGCTGCCGTTACCCCGCAGACGCGCCTGATCGCGGTTGCGAATCCGAATAATCCGACTGGGACTGTGGTGACAGGGGAGGGCTTGCTTCAGATCGCGAACACCGCGCCGCAGGCGGCGGTTTTGCTTGACGAGGCTTACTACGAATTCTGCGGACAGACGTTGCTGCCTTCGATCCGCGGTCACGGCAATATTTTTGTGGCGCGGACGTTTTCCAAGGCCTATGGCATGGCTGGGCTGAGGGTTGGAGTGTTGGCTGGAACCAGGGATCAGATGCGAATGGTGCGGCGTGTGGCGTCGCCGTACAACGTCAACGTCGCGGCGTTAATCGCGCTGCCGGAGGCGCTACAAGACAAGGAGTATGTCTGCCAATACGTGGGGCAAGTGCAGCGCGGGCGGAACTTGCTTCAACAAGAGTTCCAGTCTCGGGGGATTTCGTATTGTCCCAGCCAAGCGAATTTTGTGCTGGCGCAGATTGGCGCGGCTCATGCTGCGTTTGTGGCTGCGATGAAGCAGCGGGGGATTCTGGTGCGCGATCGGTCATCCGATCCTGGTTGCGACGGATGGGTGCGAATCACCCTTGGGTCTGAAGCGCACACGGAGCAGTTGCTCACGGCGCTGCGTCAAGTCTTGGCCGAACTTAAGATTGCTCCTGAGGTTGTGGCATGAGGAAGGCTCGCATCCAGCGGAATACGAACGAGACGCAGATCGACCTCGCGTTGAACATTGATGGTCGGGGAAAGTATGAGGTTTCCACTGGTATACGGTTCTTTGATCACATGCTGGAACTGTTTGCGCGGCACGGGGGGTTTGATTTGCGGCTGCTGGCTAAGGGCGATCTGGATGTGGACCAGCATCACACGGTGGAAGATGTTGGGATTGCCTTGGGTGAGGCTTTCGACAAGGCGCTGGGGAAGAAGCTGGGGATTCTGCGGGCTGGGTACTTTGTGATGCCAATGGACGAGACTTTGGGTCTGGCTGCCGTCGATTTTGGCGGCAGGGCTGTTGCGATCGTGGATACTAAGGTCCGTCACCGTTTGGTCGGTGATCTGCAAACGGAACTCGTCTACGACTTCTTTGAGGGCTTTGCGCGCGGGGCTCGGGCGAACGTGCACGCGCGCGTGTTGCAGGGCCGGTCGAATCATCACAAGATTGAGGCGCTGTTTAAGGCTTTTGCACGGGCTCTGCGGGCGGCCTGCTGGCGCGATCGACGCCTGGCAAAGATGCTTCCCAGCACCAAAGGACTTTTGTGATTGCTATCGTCGACTATCGCGCGGGGAACCTGACTTCGGTGAAGAAGGCGTTGGACCGCGTTGGCGCGGAGTCGTTTGTTACCTCTGACCCGCGAGCGATCGCCACCGCAGAGAAGATTGTGTTACCGGGAGTGGGCCACTTTGCAGCGACCGAAGTTCTTGCTACGAGCGGGATGAGCGGGGCGATTGCGGAGGCGATTGGCAGGGATGTTCCGTTCCTCGGTATTTGCGTGGGTATGCAATGGCTGTTCGAGACCAGTGAGGAAGCGCCCGCAACACGCGGGCTGGGACTGTTTCCTGGGCAGTGCGGGCATTTTCCGCTGGCGGTGAAATCTCCGCATGTAGGCTGGAACGATCTTACTCGAGAAAGACCTTCTCTCCTGCTGGCTGGGGTTCCGCAAAACAGCTTCGTCTACTTTACCCACACCTACCGGGCGCCCGTTGGACCCGGTTCCGTGGCGCAGTGCGAGTATGGGGGTACGTTCTCTGCTGCCGTGGAACGCGGACGTGTGTTTGGTGTACAGTTCCATCCGGAGAAATCAGGGGAAATTGGCCTCACGATCTTACGGAATTTCTGCGAACTGGCATGCTGACTCGGCGGATTATCGTATGCCTCGATGTGGACGCCGGCCGGGTGGTAAAGGGCGTGCAGTTTACGAAGCTGCGCGACGCCGGCGACCCTGCGGAGCTGGCTGCTGCTCACGCTGCCGCCGGAGCCGATGAAATCGTTCTACTGGACATCACAGCGACGCACGAAAAACGGGCGACGCTGCTGGAGACTGTACGGCGCACGGCGCGCGAGTTGATGGTGCCGTTCACGGTAGGTGGGGGCATTCGGTCGGTGGACGATGCGAGTGCGGTGTTTGACGCTGGAGCCGACAAGGTAGCCGTGAATTCCGCTGCGCTCGCGGACCCCACGCTGATTACGCAGATCGCCGCGAAGTTCGGGTCGCAGGCTGCGGTTGTGGCGATTGATGCGCGGGCTTCAGGGGACAGATCTCATTTCGAGGTGAAGAAAACAGGCGGTCGCGACGCGACCGGGCGCGACGCGGTTGCGTGGGCTCGCGAGGCGCAAGAAGCTGGCGCCGGAGAATTTCTTGTTACCTCGATGGATCGCGACGGGACGAAGGATGGTTTTGATATGGAACTGACTCGCGCGATCGCTGCCGTCGCGCATATTCCCGTCATTGCCTCAGGTGGCGCCGGTGCCATCGAGCATTTTGTCGAGGTATTTCAGCCGGGCGGGGCTGACGCGGCGCTGGCGGCTTCCATCTTTCATTTCGGTCTGATTCGCATGTCCGATCTCAAACAGCATTTGCAGCAGAATGGCGTTTCGGTGAGGTGGCCATGCTAGTTCCCGCCATGGATTTGATGGGCGGCAAGGTGGTTCAACTGGAACAAGGGAAGAAGAAGGTTCTCGAGTACGCCAATCCGCGGCCCTGGATTGACCGTTTCCAATCGTTTCCCCTGGTGCATCTCATCGATCTCGATGCGGCTATGCAGAACGGGGACAACCGGTCTCTGGTTCGCGATTTGGTTCAACACCTTCCTTGCCAGGTAGGAGGCGGTGTCCGCACCGTCGAGACGGCTCGCGAGTTGTTGGCGGCGGGTGCGCGGGCTGTGATTCTGGGTTCGGCGCTGGTGCGCGATGGAGTTCCCAACACCCAACTCGCGCAGGAACTTGCGGAGCAAATAGGCGCTGAGCGTCTGGTTTTCGCTGTCGACTCGAAACAGGGAAGAGTCGCGACCGACGCTTGGCGGAGCACCGCGGCATTGACTCCGGTCGGTCTGATGCGGGCGCTTGAGGAGTGGTGCGGGGCGTTTCTCTACACGCGCGTCGATGGGGAAGGGCTGATGGGGGGCATGCCGCTGGAGCCGGTGAAGGAGCTTCGCGCCGCCACCACCCGTCGGCTTTTCGTTGCCGGTGGGATCCGGAGCGATGAAGAGGTGGCGGCGCTGGATGCGCTTGGTGTGGATGCCATTGTTGGTATGGCGCTGTATCGCGGGAAGTTGCAGTCGATTCCTGGCGTGGAACCGCAGGCCTAGCCCTGTCGAAGAACCTGACCTTTGGGGCCTAAATCCCCGAGTTTATGGGCCCTAAATGTCCCGGCTAAAGCCGAAACCTACCAAACATAAAGCCCCGATTGCTGAGGTCAGTTACCAGTTCGACATCATCCCCCGAATTTGCCATAGCGAGGTGGCGTCAGGATAATGTATGACAAGTTCAGTCGGGTTGCAGCGCGGCACCAGCCGCAGACTGTCAACCAACGACTGGCGAGCATGGTCCAACAGCTTGGTAACACGCGTGGCTAAGAGAAAGGACAAGAAACACCCTCACCCCCGTATGCACCAATCCCAGCGAACAGCCGATACTGCACAACCCCAATCCAAGAGTCAAACGGACCCAGATGAAAGACGTTCTCACCGCCGCGAGGAGGGTGTGCTTTCGCGCATCGAGGACATTACGTATAAAGTTTTGCGGCAGCACCAGCCGAAGAAGTCCTGACGCCGAGCGGGTTGCCGGTGGCGCTGTTGTGGCTATTGGATGGACTCGCCGATCCATGCCAGGTAGGCGGCATCGCCGTCTTCCACCGCGAGCATGAGGCATTCGGGCACGTCGTAGGAGTGCAACTCCCGGAGCGCTTCGCGCAAGGCGGGGAACGCGGCTGCGGTGGTCTTCATCACCAGGAGCCATTCCACTGCGGTCTCTACTCTTCCCTGCCATCGGTATACCGAGTCCACTCCGGGCACGATATTGACGCAGGCTGCGAGGCGCTGCTCCACCAAGGCTTCGGCGATTTTGCGGGCTTCTTGCTGCGATCCTGCGGTGCTTAGCACAATGCGTTTGTCGGTCATAGTGCTTTGGGCTCCCGTTCGAGTCTACCGTGCCTCCCTGCCGAAGGAGATGGTCAGGGGTTGCGCGGTGAGGCAAGTCTCGGCAGACGCAAAAGCTGTTTGTCAAAGTAGGTTCCCTTCACCTGTGCGACGGAACTTCCCCTTGACGCGAGATGTCAAAGCCCGCTTCACTGGATAGATGGGTCCGACGCAGAGGGAATTCTTCGGCGGGATGAATTGAGTACGCAATTCGCAGCAATTGAGCATCGGGGAAGTCGTGGATTTTAGATAGAGACGGCGGGAAGCGATTGCAGGAAAAGGAAAAAACAAACCCGAGTTATCGGCCCATCCGCCTCCCCGAGGCTCGCGAACACGTGCGCCGCGCGGGGCAGTACGTTCTTCAGGCTGCGGAAGAGTATCAGCCCGTGGTTCACCGGGCGTTCAGTTTGCGGCGGAAGATCGGCACAGTGCTTGCCGCTGCGCTCGCCGTTTGGCTGTTCTTCCACGTAGTGCTGGGAGCGAATGGGGCGCTAGCCTACGGCAACAAACGAAACGAATACAAGACACTAGAGAAAGATGTTGATCAATTGCAGGAGCAGAACGAGCAACTTCGGAAGCATATTGAAGCTCTGAAAGGCGATCCCGCGGCGATTGAGCGCGAGGCGCGTGAGCAGCTGCACTACGCCAAGCCGGGTGAGATTGTCTATGTGGCTCCCGCGCCGCCACCGCCGGTTATGCCGAAGAATCATTCGGCGAAGCGGTAGGACCTACGTCACGACGCCTTCCAGCGGCGAGCTCGCGGTGGCATAGAGCTTCTTCGGCATCCGTCCCGCCAGGTAGGCCATCCGGCCCGCGATTACGGCGTGCTTCATGGCCTCCGCCATCAGCACCGGCTCCTGCGCGGCGGCGATTCCTGTGTTCATGAGGACCGCGTCATATCCGAGTTCCATGGCGATGGCGGCGTCGGAAGCTGTGCCGACGCCTGCGTCGAGAATCAGGGGGACGCCGGTGATCATTTCGCGGAGGATGCGCAGGTTGGCTCCGTTCTGAATGCCCAGGCCGCTGCCGATGGGGGCGCCGAGCGGCATGACTGCTGACGCTCCTGCATCGACAAGACGTTTGGCAAAGACAATGTCGTCAGAGGTATACGCCAGAACGGTAAAGCCGTCCTTGACCAAGATTCGGGTTGCTTCGAGGGTGGCGTGAATGTCGGGATAGAGCGTCGCCTGGTCGCCAATCACTTCCAGCTTTACCCAGCTTGAAAGTCCCACTTCGCGCCCGAGGTGCGCGGTCCGTATCGCTTCGTCCGCCGTATAGCAGCCGGCCGTGTTCGGCAGCAAAACGTATTTCTTGGGATCGATGAAGTCGAGCAGGGATTCCTTGCTGCGATCGAGGTTCACGCGCCGGACGGCGACCGTCACCATATCCGCGCCGCTGGCTTCGAGGGCGCGGGCGTTTTCGTGAAAGGACTTATATTTTCCTGTACCGACGATGAGGCGAGATTGGAGGGTACGTCCGGCGATTTGGAGGGTGTCCATTTTTTTATTGTAATCGCTTGGAATCGTGGGAGGTTGAGTTGCTTACAGGCGCGGGCGCCTGTCCCTACATGCGTCTGGGTCGTTCCCGCATTGATCAGCTATTCGGTGGGAGCTCGGTCTGCGGCGGCGTAGAGCGCGTCGATTTCCTGGCGGTGCCTCGCTTCTACGGCGCGGCGTTTCATTTTTAGAGTCGGCGTCAGGGTGCCGCTCGCAACCGAGAATTCCTCGGCCAGCACGATTGTCTTCTTTAGCTTCTCGAAGCGCGCCAGGTTGCCGTTTACGCTCTCGACAACGCCTTCATACAATGCCTGCACACGGGGCTGCCGAACTAGTTCCTCACGAGACGAGAACGCGACCTGGTTGGCGTGAGCCCAATCCTCGAGCAAAGGGAAGTAGGGAAGAATCATCGCAGCCGGGAACTTCCGTTTGTCACCGATCACGACGGCCTCAGCCACCAACACATTGTCCCTAAGCGAAGCCTCGATTGGCTGCGGCGCGATGAACTTTCCGCCGGAGGTCTTGATCAGATCCTTCTTGCGATCGGTTACCGAGAGAAATCCATCCGCATCGAGGTTCCCAATATCTCCGGTTTTGAAGAATCCGTCGGTGAAAGCTTCAGCCGATTCTTTGGGCATATTCCAGTAGCCGGTGAAGATCGAGGGTCCGCGGACCAGAATCTCGCCATCGTCGGCGATGCGGACTTCTACGTTGGACAGCGGCTTGCCCACCGTTCCCAGCCGGTGCGCTTTCGGACTGTTTACGGCAATTACGGGGGAGGTCTCGGTCAAGCCGTACCCTTCGTGGATGCGGATGCCCGCGTCGGCGTACCATTCCGCCAGTTCGCGGCCCAACGGCGCGCCGCCCGAGATGTAGATCTGTACCTGGCCGCCCATCCCTTGGCGAATCTGTGAATAGACGATCCGGTCGGCCATGCGCCAGGACCAAGCGGTTGGGGTTTCGCCCGCCAGGATTTCCGCGTGGTGCTCGCGGCCCACGGACAAGGCCCAGTCGAGAATGTGGCGCTTGGCGAAGCTGCGGGCGGTGTGTTCGGCTTGCAGGCGGATTTTTTCGTACACGCGCGGAACTGCCACGAAGATTGCAGGGCGCACCTCTTGCAGCGCCCGGGGTAGCTCTTCGATGAAAGGGCAGTACGCCAGCGTGACGCCCCCGTGCAACAGGGCGTAGTCGACATGGCGGGCGGTAATGTGCGAGAGGGGCAGGAAGGATACGCTCGAGGACCCAGCCGCCAGACCAAATCCGCCCAGCGAGCATGAGAAGTTGCACGCGAGGTTTCCGTGCGTGAGCATCACGCCTTTCGGGATTCCTGTTGTTCCGGAAGTGTAAAGCAGGGTCGCCAAATCTTCGGGTGCGATTGAGCTTGCGGCCGCATCCAGGACGGGATCGCGGCGATCGGGCCCGGCTGCCATCAAATGGTCGATGCGTGACGCCCGGGGATTCTCGATCGGATCCATCACCACGACCCGCTCCAGTCCCGCGTGGGCCGGAATCGCCAGCACCTTATTCAGCTGTGTTTGCGTTGAAACGAACGCCACGCGCGAGCCAGAATCCTTTAGCAAGTGCTCCACCTGATCCTGCGTAAGCGTCGGGTAAATCGGAACCACGACCGCGCCCAACAGCATGGACGCAAAATCCGCTGTTGCCCATTCGGGGCGGTTCTCGCTCAAAATTGCGACCCGGTCGCCCTTGGTGATCTTCCACTCGCGCAGAGCTCGCGTTATGCCCGCAGCGTTGCGATAGAGTTCTTGCGAAGAAATCGGGATCCAGCCGGTGGCTCCACGGTGCAGCATTACGCGATCGGCCTGCCGGTCGACGACGCGGGAGAAGAGCTCGTTGACCGTCCGTGTCACTTCAAGTCCAGCCATTCCTAGCAATGTACTGAGAACGAAAGCGGTGCGCAATGTAAGGCTCGGCACCGCCCGTGCGCCGCAACCTTAGTTGACGTTCCGCAAGAGCCCGGCGTAGCGTAGAGCGGGACTGCCGAGCCCAATCTCCAAAGTAAGTGTGAATCAAGGTAAAGGTGAATGATGCGAAAGAAAGCCCTATCCGCCGCCTTATTACTCCTGCTGGCAAGCTCCGCAGCTTTTGGGGACGCCCCGGCCAAGCCCGCGGGGCCCGCCCTGAAAGTTGGCAGCGTCGCCCCAGACTTTACGCTGCAATACTTCGATGGGAACGACCTCAAGAAGATGTCCCTGCACGACTTCCGAGGCAAGAAAAACGTCATGGTGGGCTTCTATATTTTTGCTTTCACGGGTGGTTGAACGCAGCAGATGAAAAACTTCCAGCAGAACCTGAAGACGCTGGAAGCGGCCGACACCCAGGTCTTGGGTGTGAGCATGGACAGCCCTTTCGCTAACAACGCCTTCGCCCAACAAATCGGTGTAACTTTTCCTCTACTCAGCGACTGGGGCGGGGAAGTCACGCGCAAGTACGGGGTTTACTCGCCGCAGATGAAGGCGCCGAAGCGCATCAATTTCCTGATTGGAAAAGACGGAAAAATCCTCGAGATGCAGGTGGACGACGAGGCCATCGACCCGACCAAGCTAGTAACGGCGTGTCAGCGGCGGAAGCAAGTGAAATAAAGTCGTGAAACGTGCGCGTGCGAGAGAATAAGCAGCTCGAATGTTTGCGCGAATGGGACGAGGGTTGTTACACTTACTACGCGGGGTGGAGCAGTCCGGTAGCTCGTTGGGCTCATAACCCAAAGGTCGGTGGTTCAAATCCACCCCCCGCAAC
>Ga0137403_10001413_pt1 | contig 30184 bp, 25 predicted proteins | sample CZOMad2_1_16fung_FD_122057 | JGI IMG/M metagenome (GOLD analysis project Ga0137403, IMG submission 122057) | Vadose zone soil fungal communities from Angelo Coast Range Reserve, California, USA - CZOMad2_1_16fungal (Hybrid Assembly) | ecosystem: Environmental > Terrestrial > Soil > Vadose zone... | reverse complement strand
CAGTCAGTGGCGACGCCCATCGAGCAGCAGGTCAACGGCGTGGAGAACTCCATCTACATGAAGTCCACCAACGCCAATGACGGGACCCTCAAGCTCGAGGTGTCGTTCGAGGTGGGCTCCAACCTCGACATTTCCAATGTCCTCACCCAGAACCGCGTCTCGCAGGCCACCCCGTCGCTGCCGGTGGACGTGAAGAACTACGGCGTGAGCGTGAAGAAGTCGCTCGCCTTCCCCATCATGCTGGTGACTCTCACTTCGCCTTCCGGGACGTTCGACTCGAACTTTCTCGCCAATTACGCCCTGATCAACATCAACGATCAGCTCGCTCGAATCTCCGGCGTGGGCCAGGTGAACCTGTTCGGCGGGTCCGACTATGCGATGCGAATCTGGGTGCGGCCCGACCGGCTCCAGTCGCTCGGGCTCACCGTCATCGATCTCGTCGACGCGGTGAAGTCGCAGAACGTCCTCCAGCCCTCGGGACAGATCGGCGGCCCGCCCGCGCTGCCGGGGACGGAATTCACCTACGTGGTACGGACGCGCGGGCGCCTTCTCACCACCGACGACTTCGGCCGGATCATCGTGCGGGCCAACCCCGACGGTTCGGTCGTCCGGCTTTCCGATGTGGCGCGGCTGGAGCTGGGCTCGGTCCTCTACAACGCGGTAGGCCGGCTCAACGGGAAGTCCGCCGCCATCGTCGCCCTCTACCAGACCCCCGGATCCAACGCCCTCGAGGTGCAGAAGGCGGTGCGCAAGACCATGGAGGATCTGGGGCCGGGATTCCCGCCGGGCATGAAGTACGAGATTACCCTCGACACCACGGCCGCCATCAGCGCGGGCGTCAACGAGATCGTGCATACGCTCGTCGAGGCGTTGGTGCTGGTGATCCTGGTGGTGTTCGTGTTCCTCCAGAACTGGCGCGCCACCCTCATCCCGCTGCTCACGGTTCCGGTGTCCCTGATGGGCACCTTCATCGCCTTCCCCCTCCTGGGGTTCTCGGTCAACACGCTTTCGCTCCTCGGGCTCGTGCTCGCCATCGGGATCGTGGTGGACGACGCAATCGTGGTGGTCGAGGCGGTGATGCACCACATCGAGCAGGGGAAAACGCCCAAGGAAGCGACCGCTCAGGCCATGAAGGAGGTGTCCGGGCCGGTCATCGCCATCGCGCTCGTGCTCACAGCCGTCTTCGTGCCGGTGGCCTTCATCAGCGGCATCACCGGCCGCCTCTACCAGCAGTTCGCCATCACCATCGCCGTCTCGGTGCTCTTCTCCGCCGTCAATGCGCTGACGCTCTCGCCCGCGCTCTCCTCGCTGCTCCTCAAGCCCAAGTCTGCAAAGCGGTCTCTCCTCCAGCCCTTCTATGACGGCTTCAACAGGATCTTCGGTCGCTTCACCGACGGCTACGTTTCGTTCACGGGGATCCTGGTCCGCAAGGCGTTCCGGAGCTCTCTGATCGTGCTGCTCGTCGGCGGCTTCGCGGTGCTGATCGCGAAGCGGATTCCCGGCGGGTTCGTCCCGGACGAGGACAACGGTTACTTCTTCGCGAACATCCAGCTGCCGGACGCTTCTTCGCTAGAGCGGACTGACGCCGTAGCGAAGAGGGTGGAGGCCATCATCGGCCAGGCACCCGGAATCGAATATGTCACCACGGTGACCGGTTTCTCGCTCGTCTCGGGCGCTTACGCCTCGAACACGGCTTTCCTGTTCGTCTCGCTCAAGCCTTGGGAGGATCGCAAGGCGAAAGAGTTGCACGCTTTCGCGCTGATGGCCCACCTCAACCGGCAGCTGGCGAACGAAGTGAAGGAAGCCTTCGCCATCACCTTCGGCCCTCCTCCGATCATCGGGCTCGGCACGGGATCCGGGTTCACGATGATGCTGCAGGACCGGAGCGGCGGGACGCCAGAATTCCTGGCCCAGAACGTGGAGCAGTTCCTGTCCGCTGCCCGGAAGCGGCCCGAGATCGGGGCAGCCCGCACGGTCTACCGGGCCACCGTCCCGCAGATCTTCGCCGACATCGACCGGGACAAGGTGACGAAGCTCGGCATACCCGTCACGGACGTGAACACGACGCTAGGAGCGCTCCTGGGAGGCAGCTACGTGAACGACTTCAACCGGTTCGGCCGGACCTACAAGGTCTACTTGCAGGCGGAGCCCCAGTATCGCGCGGATGTGAAGAGCCTGGGGCTCTTCTCGGTCAAGACCGCGGAGGGGAACGACGTCCCGCTCGACACCCTGCTGTCGACCCGGCCCACCGCCGGACCTGAGTTCACCAACCGCTTCAACCTGTACCGCGCGGCTGAGATCACCGGAGCGCCTGCGCAGGGATACAGCTCGGCGCAGGCGCTCACGGCGCTGGAGGAGACCGCGAAGCAGGTGTTGCCGCAGGGGATGGGCTACGCCTGGTCGAACGTTTCCTACCAGGAGAAGAAGGCGGAGGGGACGGCGGGCGTGGTGTTCGCCTTTGCCATCCTCCTGGTGTTCCTGGTCCTCGCGGCGCAGTACGAGAGCTGGTCGCTGCCGATGAGCGTCATGCTCGGCACGCCGTTCGCCGCTTTCGGCGCCTTCCTCGGGCTCTACCTGGCGCGTCTGTCGAGCCCGGCGTACGTCAGCAACGTCTTCGCGCAGATCGGGCTCGTCATGCTGGTCGGCCTCGCGGCCAAGAACGCCATCCTGATCGTCGAATTCGCCAAGGAAGCGCACGAGCGGGATGGGCTCGGCATCGTCGAGGCGGCCATGTCGGCTGCGAAGCTGCGGCTGCGGCCCATCCTCATGACTGCGTTCGCGTTCATCCTCGGCGTCTTGCCGCTGGTGCGCGCCGCGGGCGCGGGAGCGGAGGGGCGAAAGGTGATGGGCATGACCGTGTTCTCGGGGATGCTCGTCGCGACCATCCTCGGCGTCATCCTCGTCCCCGTACTCTTCGTCGCCGTCGGCCGGCTTACAGGAGCAAAGGTGGAAGGCGCCGCAAGACCGCCCCCGGAGCTGGAGCCGGAGAAAGAGCCGCGGCTGGCGGGAGGCCCGGCGTGAACAGGACGCTGGTGGCCGTCGCGGCGCTGGCTGCAAGCGCGTGCTCCTTCGCTCCCCCCTACCAGCGCCCCGAAGCGGGGGTGCCGGTGCAGTACCGGTTCGCGGAGCCCAAAGAGACCGCGTCGATCGCGGACCTCCCTTGGTGGAAGTTGTTCAACGACCCCGCGCTCCAGGATCTCATCCGCACGGCGCTCGCCAACAACCAGGACCTCGCGCTCGCCGCTGCGCGCGTCGACGAGGCGCGCGCGTTCGTGGGGATCGCCAAGGCGGACTTCTATCCGCAGATCGCCGCCCAGCTGGACGCTGGGTACGGCCGGCCGACGTCGAAGAACCTCAATCCGATTGCCGTGACTTCCGGGCAATATGCGGCCACCGCGTCACTCTCCTGGGAAATCGACCTCTGGGGCCGCGTGCGCAATTCCCGCGACGCTGCCTTGGCCGACCTGCTCGCGACCGATGACGGCCGCCGCGCCGTCATCCTCTCCCTCGTCTCCGGCGTAGCGCTGGCGTACGTCGAGCTGCGGGCGTTCGATCTGGATCTTGAGATCGCGAAGTCGAACACCGGAACGCGGCAGTCCACGCTCGATCTCTTCGAGGCGCGCGCGCGACGAGGGATTGCCTCCGACCTGGAGGTGAGCCAGGCGCGGTCGGACCTCGCGGTCACCACCGCCGCGATTCCGGAGACGGAGCTGGAGATCGCGGTCAAGGAGCACCAGATCTCCGTCTTGCTCGGGCGGGCGCCCGGCCCCATCCCTCGCGGACCGCTCACCGTGGACCAGACCCTGTTGCCGCCCGAGCTTCCTCTCGGCGTGCCGGCGCAGCTCCTTGAACGGCGCCCGGACGTCCTCGCGGCCGAGCAGGGCGTGATCGCTGCGGGCAAGCGGGTGGGGGTCGCGGTGGCGAATCGGCTGCCGACGCTTTCTTTGACCGGGTTCATCGGGCTGCAGGCGACGACCATTCCGGACCTGTTCAGCTCGAACGGTGTCGCCGGGACCGCCGGCGGAAGCCTCCTCGCTCCCATCTTCCAGGGCGGGCGGCTGTCGTCCGAGGAAGAGGCGGCGCGCGCCCGGCTCGAGCAGTCGATCGCGATATACCGGAAAGCCGTGGAGCAGGCGCTGCAGGAGGTCGCCGATGCCGCGGTGGGCGTCCGGAAGCTGCGGGAGGCGCGGGTGGCGCGGACCGATCAGGTGAAGGCGAGCACCCGGGCAGCGAAGCTCGCCCTCGACCGGTACCAAGGCGGCGTCTCGAGCTACTTCGAGGTGCTCGACGCCCAGCGGCGGCTCTTCGACGCGCAGCTCAGCCTGGCGCACACGCAGCGGGACGAGCTGGCCTCCGCTGTGCTGCTTTACCGTGCTCTCGGGGGCGGGTGGCAGCCGGAGGAGGCGCCGCCACAGGCAGTCAAGTAAAGTGGTCGAGGAGGCATCCATGGACAGGATTCGAGAGCTCAAGCAGGCCTTCATGTTCAAGGACGTGCCGGATGCCGTGCTGGAGATCGTGGCCGGCGCAGCAGAGGAGATCTCGGTGTCCGCCGGCCAGACCATCCTGTCGGTCGCGGATACTCCGAATGCGCTGTTCGTCATCCGGAACGGGACCGTGCGCGTGCTCCTCGAGGGTGGAAAAACACCCCCGGTATTGTTCGGAACGGGAGAGACCATCGGTGACGGCCCGTTCATCGATGGCGGGCCGGCCGGCGGGACGGCGATCGCGGTCGAGCGCGTCGATCTGTTGGTGATCCGGTCGGCAAAGCTGGCCGACGCGCTGGTTCGCAACCCCGAGGCGGGATACCAGCTCTACCGCGCGATCGCGAGGTCGCTTGCCGGACGTTTGCGCCGGGCCGTCGGCATGCTCGCGTTCTCCAGAGAGCGCGATAGCCGGTCCTGAGCTCTAATCGGACAGCGCCTTCTTGAGGCCATGGACCTCGCGGGCTTTCTCGCCATCCTGGTGATCAGCGGTCTTCACCTCCCTCAGCTCGATCGTTACCTTGCCGATCTTGCCGGTGAACTTGAACGGCACCTTGTAGACCTCCGTGACCGGCGTGCCCTCGTCCGCGCCCACGTCGGCGCCTTCGGCGGCGATGGGCGCCGCCAGCGGGGCCAACATCAGGCTCAGAGCCAATGCGATCGATCGAGGCAGCGTGTCCTCTCCCTTACTTCTTCGCGGGTGCCGCCGGATCGGCTGCCGGCGCCGCCGCTGCTGCCGGCGTGGCCGCAGCGGAAGAGGCGGCGGCTGCCGGACTTGGGCCAGGACTTGCGGCCTCAGGCGGCTTTCCAGGCGCAGCGGCGTGTGGTGCGTGCGCGGTTTCCTTGAGCTTCGCTTGCAGCGTCCGGCAGGGAGAGCTCAGCTCTTTCTCGTGCTTCTTGAGGCACTGCACGAGCCGTCCGCCGGAGCGGGGAACGGTCGCGCAGAACGCCTGGACGTCCGGTTCACAATCGGCCGCTGAGGCGAGGAAGTCCTTCTTCAATTGCTCCAGGCGTCCCTTGCAAGCGCTCGATAGCTCGCCAGACTTGTCGGCGAGACATCGCAGGACGTCGCCCTCGCCGGGCTTGACGCCTTTGCAGAGCGCCTCGATGTCTTCTGTGCAGGGTGAGGCGGCGGGGACCTCGGCCTTCGCACCGGGCGTGTCGGCTGGCGCCGCAGCGGCTGCGGGTGCTGCTGCAGCGGCTGGGGCAGCGGTCGGCGCAGGGCCTTTATCCTGCGCTTGGGCAAGTGCGGAAATGATTGTACTGGCGGCGGCGATTGCGAAGGCGCGCGACATCGACATGTGAGGTCCTTCACGTTTCAGGATGAGCGATGGGTATCCTGGGCCCCTTGGCGCAGGGCGGTCCGAGCGCATCTGCGCGAGCGAGCATCTCCCACCTGCCGCGCGCGGGTAATTGGACCAAAGACGCATTCCGCCGAGAGCGGGCTTCCCCCCGGGTGCCGCTAGCCTGGCAGCGCTCGACGCCCGATCATCGGGCAGCGCCTACCCATTGAGCGAGGGATTGAGAGAGGCTTTCCAGGTTTTGCGGCTGCACGCGGATGACGCCGCCGCGCGGGCTGTCGATGTCCGCGATGAGAAAGAACGAGATGGACACTCCGAGAGCCAGAGCACGACGAATGCGAGCGCGAAAACAAGAAGTGGGTGGTCCATTACATACGTCATGGGGATAAGGGACTTTCACGCCGTCCTCGCTACGGGAATCCGCTTCTGCTTGGCCGCCTTGACGAGGGCGTCGTGGTCGCGGTCGGTCTGCCCGGCATAGGCGGCGGCAAAGCGGGCGACGGCCTCGTCCATGCGGTCGCTCTTGCCGAGGTATCCGGCGATGGCTGCGGGGTCGCCCGACTTGGCGTGTGCGAGCGCGAGGGCCCACCCGCAAAGCTTGCAGTACTCGGGCAAGGTCTTCCTGCGCGTTGTGGTCGGGTCCATCGCCACGCCGCCCTTCATGTCACGGAGCTGGCGCATGTAGAAATGGATCCCGTTCTCCTGTACGCCCCAGCCCAGGAAGATGTCCGGAGCGCCCTGGATGATCCGTTGTCCGACCACGACGCGCTGGCCCTCGCACTTCCAGGGACGGGTCTTGAAGTAGGGTGCCAGGACCGAGCGTTGGGCTTCCTTGTACTGGAGGAACAGGGGGTCCTCGAGGCCGTTGCCGCTCAGGAGGATGACCCAGCAGCGCGTGCCGACGCTTCCCACTCCCACGACCTTCCGGGCCACATCCATGATCCGGTACCGGGCGAGGAGGGGTTTGCGGTCATCGGGGAGGGAGTCGAGGTAGAGATCCAGCGTGCGGCCGAGCGCCTCCGCAATGGGGCGACCGTCTGGCGTGTGCGTCTCCCGGACGATGAGGGGCCTCTCCTCGACGATGCGGTGGCGGTCGTCCACGAGCTCCGCCATCCTCTCGAGCACCTGCATGCTGCCCCGCTGCCGCGCCTTGGCCATGAACCTCTCGGCGTCCTTCCTCACCTGCGGAGACAGCGAGTCCAGGACGGCCCGCTCGTCAATGCGCGAGTACCAGACGGCCAGGTTCCCCATCCCCGCGTATTCGCGCATGCGCTTGCGGTAGCTTCTGACCGCGGCGCGGGCCGCGTCCTCGCACAGGACCTTGTCCGCGCCCAGGAACTTGCCGGCCACGACGGCGCTGGCGGCGAGGCGCTTGAGGTCCCACTCCCAGGCTGCCGGCAGGGTCTCGTCGAGATCGTTCACCCCGAACACGAGGTTGCGCTCGGCCGAGGCGAAGACGCCGAAATTGGCGACGTGCATGTCGCCGCAGGCCTGGACCGTCAGGCCAGTCACGGGCGTGCCCGCCAGGTCGGCCGACATCACGATGGCCGACCCCCGCAGGAAAGCGAAGGGGCTCGCAAGCATCCGGGCATACCGGATGGGAACCAGGTTCGCCAGGCGCGTCCTGGCCTGAGCCTCGAGAAGGGCCACAGGGTCCTGCCGCCCCGGCGCGGACTGGTAATCCGCGTGCGACTCGTGGGGCACTTTTCCGCGCAGCGCCTTGCCCGCGGCCATGCGCTCCTCGACCGACGGCGCAGGGGCGGTGAAGCGAGCCAGCACTTCGGCGTAGTGCTTGGCCCCGGCGGGGGCGACAGGCATCGCATTTTGCACGGTGTCCTCCTGCTTCGCCGACCTTGGGCCCGTGCGTCGCCGCTCTGGCAGCGACGTAGGAGATATAGTCTCTACAACAGGTCGCGGGGCGGTGTCATGGGAAGGGGAGACCACGAATGAAATCCGGCACCCCAGCGACCCCTGACCGTTCGTTGCAGGATCCGCGGGACTTCTCGCTCGTCTTGGGGGGGCCGCTCTTCCAGCTCCTTCGTCGGGCGCATCTTTCCGACGATGAGCTGACGCTGGTGCGCCAACGCGTCATCGTCATCTCGCTGTTTGCGTGGCTGCCGCTCTTGCTGCTCTCGGCCCTGGAACGACAGGCGCTGCCCGGGAGTGTGGCCGTACCCTTCCTGCTGGACGCCGACGTTCACGTCCGGTTCCTGGTGGCGATACCCCTGCTGATCGGGGCCGAGAGCCTGGTGCACAGGCGCATGCTTCCCGTGGTGAAGCAATTCCTGCAGCGCCATCTGGTTCCCGAGAGCGCCATGGCGCGGTTCGATTCCGCCATCGCGTCAGCATTCCGGCTGCGCAACTCGGTGCTGGCCGAGGTGCTGCTGATCGCCTTCGTGTATGTCGTCGGGGTCCTGATTGTGTGGCGCCATTACGTGGCGCTCGACACGGCCACCTGGTACGCGACACCGTCCGTCGAGGGCTCGAAGTTCTCGCTCGCTGGAAGGTGGTACGGCTACGTGAGCCTGCCGATCTTCCAGTTCCTGCTCTGCCGCTGGTATTTCCGGTTGCTCATCTGGGCGCGCTTTCTCTGGCAGGTGTCACGCATCGAGTTGAACGTGGCTCCCATGCACCCGGATCGCGTCGGCGGCCTGGGATTTCTATCCTCGACGGTAGACGCCTTCGTCCCGCTCGCCGTCGCGCACGGCGCGCTGCTTGCCGGACAGATCGCCAACCGCATTTTCTACCTCGGGGCCGCACTGCCTGGTTTCAAGCTCGAGGTCGGCGTCATGGTCATTTTCCTGTTGTGCGTAGTCCTCGGCCCACTCCTGGTGTTTGCTCCCCAGCTCGCTCAGGCGAGGCGAACGGGAATTCGCGAATTCGGTACGCTGGCCCACCGTTACGTGCGTGAGTTCGATGCCAAATGGCTGCGCGGTGGCGCGTTTGCCGATGAGCCGTTCGTGGGGAGCGGCGATATCCAGTCCCTCGCCGATCTGGGCAATAGCTACGAGGTGGTGCGGACCATGCGCATCGCGCCCATCACGAAGGAGGCCGTCCTCCGGGTCGTGGCCGCGACAGTCGCGCCGATTGCGCCGCTGGCACTGACAATGATGCCGCTTGAAGAACTGCTGAAAAAGCTGCTCGGCATTTTGTTCTAGGCGCGGCCACCGGAGGTGGCTTAGCGCCTACGCCTGAGCGCGGCTATTCGCGACACGGGTGATTGATGCGTTCTCTAGAGTCAGAACGCCTCGTTGAAGCTGAAGTAGAAACCGGTCGACTCCCGCCCCGCGCCCAGGTCGAGCCGCACGGCCATCCGGCCCTGCACGACGATGCGGTATCCGACGCCAAAGTTCGGGAGCAGGCAGTTAAGGTGCTTGTAGCTGCTTCCCATGGTCCCGGCGCCCACCCAGGTGACGAACCCGTTCAGCCCGAACTGGGGGTCGCCCTTCACGTTGTATCCCTTCAAGTCCATCCAGCGAAGCTCGAGCAGCGCATAGATGATGGTGCTGTCCCGGTAGCGTCCCTCCCGGTATCCCCGCAGGTCGTTGGCCGAGCCGAGCAACGAGAGCTCCGTCCAGGGCACGTCGCCGACGCCGTTCCGCGTGCGGACGTTCCAGGCCAGGGTGAAACCGGGCCGGCCGAGGGACCGGTACTGCCGGTAGTCGAGATCCAGGATGTTGTAGTTGGTGCTCCCGCCGAACCCTGGCCGGTAGAGCAGGTACTGGGCCTGCAGGAAGACGCCCTTGAACGCGTTTTGCGGGAAATCGCGCGAGTCGTAGCGCAGGATCGGCCCCAGGCCGGTGTTGACGAAATGCGTGCCCTCGGCCACGACGTTCGGGTCCTGCGCCATCTGCGGCGCGAGATTGCTGGCGGTGGTGCTGTTCACGTCCATCGCGGCTCCGAAGTACAAGTCCTTGCGGAGGCGCCACAAGACCGTCGGCGCGAACTGCTTGTAGACGCGCCTGTATTGCGTGGTCTCGGGGCCGATCCTGGTGTTGTAGGCAGCGCTGTAGCCGACGCCGAAGTAGTTGTCGTTCATGTCCTTGAGCCCGAAATAGGCGTCGATGCGCAGGCGGTCCTGCAACAGATAAGTCGTGGGCTTCACGGTGAAGACCAATGCGCCGGTGCTGCCGTAGCTGAGCGCCATCGTGGCGGAGGAGCGCGGGCTCTCGTCGTCGAACGGGTAGCTGAACAAGGCGCCGCCCGCGATCAGCAGTCCCAACTCGGGCGTGTAACCGGGCCCCAGGATCGGCGTGATCCAGACCTTGCCGATCGTGAAGGCGAGCTTCGGCTTCTCCTCCTCGGCCTGGCCGCGGGCCGCCGGCGGCGCGAACACGAGGACCAGCAAGAGGAGGGCGGAGGGCCTGGACACTATTGGACCGGACTCAGCGCAGCTCGACCCGTGGGGCGCCGGCGGGCGACGCCGGCCTGGGACGATCGAGCAGCTTGCGCATGTCGGTGCGGCCAAAGTACTGCATGAGGGTGGCCACGGCCCCGGTCCAGCCGGTCTGGTGGCTCGCGCCGATGCCAGCCCCGTTGTCGCCGTGGAAGTACTCGTAGAAGAGGAGGTTGTCCCGCCAGTGCGGGTCGGTCTGGAACCGCTCGTTGCCGCCGAACACGGGGCGGCGCCCGCCGGCGTCGCGCAGGAAGGTCCCGACGACGCGGTCCGAGATCTCCTTCGCCACCTGGAAGAGATTCATCAGGCGCCCCGAGCCGGTCGGACACTCCACCCGGAACGCGTCTCCGTAGTACGCGTAGTAGTTGAGCAGCCCTCGGATCAGGACCGCGTTGACCGGGACCCAGACCGGTCCCCGCCAGTTCGAGTTCCCGCCGAAGAGGCCACTGTCCGACTCAGCGGGCAGATAAGAGACCCGGTACTCGCGGCCGCCTGCGCGGAAGACGTAGGGGTGGTCGGCGTGCCAGCGCGACACGGAGCGGATTCCGTGCGGAGACAGGAACTCCGCCGGGTCGAGAAGCCGCGAGAGGATCCGCCGGAGCCGCTCCTGATCCACGAGCGCGAAGATCCCGCGATCGCCGTAACCTCGCTGCCCCGGACCGGTTGCGTGCGCACCGCGCCTCAAGCCCCGCATCCGGCCTACGCGCTGCTCCAGGAGCGCGGTCGCGCGGGGTACGCTGTCGCGCTGCCAGGGCTCGATCACGGTTGCCGCGCAGAGCGGCAAGAGTCCAACCATCGAACGGACCTTGAGCCTCTGGGCGCTTCCGTCCGGCAGCCTGAGGACGTCGTAGTAGAAGCCGTCTTCCTCGTCCCACATGCCGTCTTCGCCGCCCTTGTTCATGGCGGCCGCGATCCAGAAGAAGTGCTCGGTGAACTTGAGGGCCAGGTCCTCCCAGTCGCGACCGCGCGAAGTCAGCTCGATGGCGATCTCGAGCATGTTCTGGGTGAAGAGCGCCATCCAGGCGGTCCCGTCCGCTTGCTCCAGATAGCCGCCGGTCGGCAGCGGCGCGCTCCGGTCGAAGACGCCGATGTTGTCGAGCCCGAGGAACCCGCCCTCGAACAGGTTCCTTCCGTCGCGATCCTTGCGGTTCACCCACCAGGTGAAGTTGAGGAGCAGCTTCTTGAAGCTGCGCTCGAGGAAATCGACGTCGCCCTGTCCCTGCCTCGCTTGCTCCATCCGGTACAGGAAGATGGTTGCCCAGGCGTGGACCGGCGGGTTGACGTCCCCGAAGTTCCACTCGTATGCCGGGATCTGGCCGCTCGGATGCAGGTAGACCTCCCGTAACATCAGATCGAGCTGCTCCTTGGCGAAGTCGATGTCCGCCGCGGCCAGGGCGACGGCGTGAAAGGCGAGGTCCCACGCCGCGTACCACGGGTACTCCCACTTGTCCGGCATCGAAATGACGTGATCGTTGAACATGTGGAACCAGTCGCGGTTGCGGATCGGCCGCCGCTCTTGCGCGAAAGGATCCAGGCCGTGCTCCTGCAACCATAAGTCGGCGTCGAAATGGTAGTACTGCTTGCTCCAGAGCATGCCCCCGAGCGCCTGGCGGAAGACGTGCGCCTCGTCTTCGTTTGCCGACTGCGGCGCGATGGACCGGTAGAACTCGTCCGCCTCCGCGCGGCGCTCCTCCACCACGGCGTCGAAGCCGCTGAACGGTTTGGCCGATGGGCCGTCGGACAGGCGGAGCCGCAGCGTCGCGCTTTCGCCCGCCGGCACCTCCAAAGGGTACCATGCAGCCGCCTTGGTGCCGGTCCGCTCCGGATTGACCGCGCCCTCCTCGCCGTTCACCACCAGCCGGTGAAAGGCGTCCTTCACCCACGGGTTGCGGTTCGGCTTGCCCGACAGCCGCTCCTCGTTGGACTCGTTCTCGGTGAAGATCAGCTGCGGCGCCCCGTCGCACTGCAGCGACCGCGCGCCGAGCCCCGGATGGTCCGCGGCGATCGCCACCGCGCCCCCGTTCTGGACTGCGCGCAGTGAGGGCTTCTGCGCGCCCGGCCACCAGGTCCACGTGTTCCGGAACCACAAGGTGGGCAGGACGTGAAGGACGGCCGGTTCGGGCCCTCGATTCGCCACCGTGATGCGGACGAGCACGTCCTCCGGCGATGCCTTGGCGTACTCGACGAACACGTCGAAGTAACGGTCGCCGTCGAACACGCGCGTGTCGAGCAGCTCGTACTCGAGCTCATTGCGCCCGCGCCCCCGGTTCGTCTCCACCAGGTCCGCGTAAGGAAAGGCCCGCTGCGGGTACTTGTACAGCCACTTCATGTACGAGTGTGTCGGGGTCGAGTCCAGGTAGAAGTAGTACTCCTTGACGTCTTCCCCATGGTTGCCCTCGCCGTTGGTGAGGCCGAAGAGCCGCTCTTTCAGGATGAGATCCTTCCCGTTCCAGAGCGCCAGCGAAAAGCAGAGCCGCTGCTTGTCGTCGGAGAACCCGGCGAGACCGTCTTCGCCCCAGTGGTATGCGCGCGATCGCGCCTGGTCGTGGGTGAAATGGTTCCAGGCGTCCCCGTCGGCGCTGTAGTCCTCGCGGACGGTGCCCCACTGCCTCTCGGACAGATAGGCGCCCCACTTGCGCCAGGCGACGCCACGTTCCCGCGCCTCAGCGATGCGGCCGAGCTCTGCTCCCGCGACGATGGTCATGGGGTCCTCGTGACCAGTCACCATGGCTCGAAAGTCTGGACCGGACGAGTTGGACCTTCGGCCAACAGGCGTCACTTCGCGCCGCCCTCCTGCGCCACCTTACGGGGAGGGTTCGGGGACGTCGGTCTTGGGACCTATCCCGCCCGGGCGCCCGTGGTCTCCGCCGGGCGCTCGGACGGGAGTCCGAGTCGTCCTGCCATCCGGACCAGATCCGGAAGCGACCGGGCGCCCATCTTCTCGACCACGCGGGCGCGGTGCACCTTGATCGTCTTCTCGGAAATTCCCAGCTCCCAGGCCACTTCCTTGTTGATCAGGCCCGAGATCACCAGCGCGAAAACCTGGCGCTCGCGGGGCGTGAGCTTGGCGAAGTTCTCGGTCAGGTCCGCCAGCCCGCGGCGCTGGACGCTCTCTTCCCGGCTGCGCGTCACCGCCCGCTCGAGGGCGTCGAACAGGTCCTCCTCCTGCACGGGCTTCTCCAGAAAATCGACCGCTCCGTCCTTCATCGCCTTGACGCTCGCGGGCACGTCGCCGTGCGCGCTGAGGAAGACGATGGGAGGTGGCACGGGGTACGCGCTGAGTTTTCTGGCCAGCTCCATGCCGTCGATCCCGGGCATCCGCAAGTCGGTCAGGACCACCACTGGAGCATCGTCGGGCGGTTGCTCGGCGAGCAAGGCCTGCGCGGTGGCAAAGGCACGCGCCCGGTATCCCGCCGACTTCAAGAGCCGGAGCAAGGCGCTGCGGACCGATTCGTCGTCATCCACCAGATATACGATTACGGGCTCGTTCATGTTTCCCCCATTTCACTGCGCGTTCACGGCCGGCAAGCACAGCTCGAACACCGAGCCGCGATCGCCGCCGTTGCGGGCCCCGATGCGCCCGCCGTGTGCCTCGATGATGGTGCGGCAGATGGAAAGCCCCATCCCCATCCCGTTCGGTTTGCGGGTGAAGAAGGGCTCGAAGATCCTGTCGAGATCGCCCGGCGAGATGCCCGGACCGGTATCGAGGATCGACAAGGCGACGAAGCCGTCCGTCGCGGTGGCGCGCAGGGTGACCTCGCGCGGTCCATCCACGCCCATGACCGCGTCGAACGCGTTCACCAGCAGGTTCATCACCACCTGCTCGAGCTGGACGCAGTCGCCGGTCACCAGTGGCAGATCGCGCGGCACGTCGAGAACGACGTCAACGCCGCGGCCCACGGCGTCCTCGTAAAGGAGCCGCAGCACGTGCTCGATGAGCGGCCGGACCGCGAGCGGCACGCGCTCGGTCTCATGGCGCCGGAACATCTGGCGAAGCCGCCCCAGGACCTCCCCCGCTCGGCGGCAATCCTGGCCAAGGTCGTGCAACGCGCTGAGCGCCTCGCCGAGCGCCGGCCGCTTCCGGTCCAGGAACCGTTCTGCTGCCTGGACGTTCGTGTAGATGGCGGTGAGCGGCTGATTCAGCTCGTGCGCCAGCGAGGCGGCCAGCTCCCCCAGCATGCTGACGCGTCCCGCGTGCGCCAGGTGCTCGCGAAGCAAACGGGTCTCGGCCTCGGCGCTCCGGCGGCCCTCCTGCTCGCGGGTCACCGCCGAATGGCTGGCAATCCGGTCCAGCGCTGCGGCGACCATCTCCGCCAATCGCTCGGTCGCCTCGACGGCGTCCGCCGACCATGGCCGGGGCGCGCGAGCGATCATCGCCAGCATTCCTCCCCGGGTCCCTCCGACCTGGAGAGGGACGACGATCCCTGACGCAAGCTGCTCGGTCAGGCCCTCCAGTCGCCGGGCCGCGAGCGGGAACTCATCGCGGCTCTCCCATACCAGCGTGCGGCCCCCTTCGAGGCGACCGAGGATCGACGGCAGCAGGTCCGAAGGAACCGGGCGCGCACTGCCGTTCCGCCGAACACGCTCCCAGAGGTGGTGGTGGACGATGCCGTCCGGTTCACGTCTCGCGACCAGCGCGCGATCGGCGCCGAGCGCATCGCCCACCTCGGCGATGGCGCCATCGATGGCGCCGCCGAGGTGATGACGCGGGGCGCGGATCAGCGCGGCCGAGATACGCAGCAACAACGTCGCAAGCGTCGCCGCTTCCTTGCGCCTGGCCGCTCGGGACCTGATCGCCCCAACCCCCACCCGCTCCATCGCCAACTCTCCGAGCCTTGATAACTATACGTATCGTGCCCAGGTTTGGACACTCCGCGTCAAGGGGTTCAAAATTCAACCCTGCCGAATTCACGAGGCGGACACAATTTTGTAGGTGCTGGGAAGGATTCAGCGGCGCGCCAGCCGCGCGCGGCGCGCGATCCGCGATTCGTAGGCGCCCATCGCCACGTCGATCGCGCGCAGGAGCACATCGGCCTCGATGGGCTTGGAAAGCATCGTTTCCGTCGCGACGTCGTTTCCGATCTCCTCGATCTCATGCGCGGTGACGAAGATGACGGGCGAATCGCGCCCGGCGGCGCGGAGGGCGTCGCGCAAGGCGGGCCCGCTCATGCCGGGCATGCGCACGTCGACGATCAAGCAGTGATTCCCCCTCGGCGGCCGCCGCTCCAGGAACGCAGGCCCCGACTCGAACGCCTCCACCTGGAACCCGGCCGCGGTCAGGAGCCGGGCAAGACCTCTGCGGACGGAGTGGTCGTCGTCGATCACGAACACGCGGCGAGCGCGCGCTGGCATCGTTTCATCCGAGCACTTGTCGATTCGGGAAGAAATGGATCGGTGGTCCAATACGGCTCGAAGAATCGGGGCCGCCGGAGCGTCGCGGCAGCCCTTCGGCGCTCGGAGTGTGGACCTTGGTCCTATTTCGCTCCCGGGCCACTTCGTTGCTTCAGGCGACGGTGACGACGTCACCAGTAGTATTGCAATCCAATCTGCGCCACCGTGGCCGTCGCAAGGACTCCGGGGCGGGCGTAGTACCTTCGCGATCCGATCTCCAGTCCTAGCCCGAGCTCCGGACGCCCCGTATAGGAGATGCCTCCCGAGATGTCCTGGACCCGTGGGAAATCGCCGGCCACCGGATTGGAGAGTCGGTAGGAGGCGAGCAGGCCGATCGGTGTGGACGAGATCTTTCCGAAATCGAAGTCCGCCTCGACGCCGATGAGGATGGCGCTCTGCTCCAGGATGTCCGTGCCCGACAGCCGCACCGATTTGAACACGTAACCCAGGTTGCCGGTCAGGCCGAGCGCCGGAAAGGGGGCCCAGGCAGCGGCGAGCGTTGGGCTGAGCGTGAGCGCGTGCGTCGTCTCCAAGGCGGCGGCTGGATCGAGAACGTGGTCTCGGAGGGCGCGGAGGATCGCGTCGGCGATGAGGAATCCGTACTGCGGCGCATAGCTCACGTCGAGGAGCAGCGCCGTCTCGACGGGTCCGAATCGGTGACCGAGCTTCACCTCAGCGCCCAGGCCGATGCCGACCTGGGCGCCGATCGAGACCACCGACGCTCCGGTGATGCCGGTGTATGCGAGGGTGACCGCCGTAACCCCGGCCGACAGCCATTCGAGAAATCGATATTCGTAGTTGAACGTCTGCGCGAACGCGGCGAGGCTGAGGTCTTGGGTGCCGGTCACGTTGCCGCTCGAGTCGTACGTCGGACCGGTGGCATTGCCTACGCCGTAGAGAAGCCCGAGCTGAAACGTAGTCTCCCGGAAGGGCGGAATGACGAACAGCGAAGGCGCGAAGACGTGCCCGTCGAGTTCACGCTTCGAGGACGGCGCGGCCTTGGCCGGCTCCGCGGCGGCTGGCTCCTGGTCTGCAATGACGGCGGTAGGCAACACCGCGACGAGGACGAGTGCGAGTTGCGGGCGCATCATTCCCCTCCGATCGCGCTCAAGCGCACTCTGGGCCATATCCCGAGCGACGCCCGAACAGGATTGGACCATGGCCGTACGACTCAGCGACGACGGCCGCCACCCCGACCCGCGCTCGATGGATAGCTCCCGCTCGGCCGCGTGCCCTTTGCGTAGCTGACGTCGTCCGATCCATCCGTCCGTTGCGCCACCGCCGCTCGTCCGGAAAGCGTGTCGCCGGTCCACTGGGCCACCTGCGGCGGATGGACTTCCAGTGACACGGGCCCCTCGGCAAACGTGCGGGGCCATGCGCCGCCCGCGGACGGACCCGGAGCGGGCTGCTGCGCGCGCACCGGCAGGAGGGCCGCGCCTGCGGCGAGCAGCGGCAGCAGGAAAGACGGACGGCGCATGGTGGACCTCCGTGTGGCTTCACAATGCCTCGGCGCGAAGCCCTGACGGATTGGGCTTTGGGTGCATGGTTTTCGCGGACGAACGCAAGGACACTGCCTCGCATGAGGCATCTTTCGATTCCATCGCTCCGGCCGCTGTGCCTGTTCGCCCTGCTCGCGGCAGCGCTCCCCGCCTTCGCTCAGTACCAACCGGAATATCCGCCGCAGGCATATCCGCCGGAGTCGTATCCACCGCCGTCGTATCCGCCTCCGGAGTACTCGCAAGCCGAAGCCAGGCGCCCGCAGGTGTTCGATTTGTCGGTGTTCGGCGGATACCAGCTCAACGGCGACGTTGGTACGACCTACGGCAACCTCAACATCGGCGATTCGCCGAGCTTCGGGGCCGCGTTGGACTACCGCCTGCATCGCATGGCCAGCCTGGAATTGATCTGGCTGTACTCGAAGCCCGACGCGACCTTCTACTCTTTCAGTGGGCTCTACCCGAGCAGCCGCGCCTTCGGCGTCGCTTCGCACTACTTCCAGATCGGCGGAATGAGCTCCCTGCCTAGGGGAAAGCTGGAGCCGTTCATCGCGCTCAGCCTGGGCGCGGCGCTCTTTCTTCCGGATACCATCACGTTCACCAACGGAAGCACGGTGAACGTGAGCGACACCTGGCGATTCGCTACCACGCTCGCGCTGGGGACGAAGATCTGGCTCTCGCCAAACGTGGGCTTGCGCCTGGAGACACGTCTCCTGGTGCCGATGCTCTTCAACGGAGGTGGCTACTATTACGGAACGGGCGGGGCGGGCTTGGGCGCAAGCGCCGGTGTCCCTTCCGTGCAGCTCGCTTTCGTCGGAGGACTCGTCTTCGGAAAGTAGTGGCCTTCCGGAGGGCGCCGGAGGTCAGGTCGCTGCATGCGACCAGTGTGTGTCCTGGGCGCCGCGGCGCTGGCCGCGGCGCTCGCCGTTTCCGGGCCGGCCGCCGCCACGGACACGGACGCGGAGTCCCCGCAGCGAGTCCGCACGGGGGCGCAGATCCTGGGTTTTCTCGGGCTGGACTTCGCGTTGCTCTACCTCACCGCACCCCCGGCCGCGGATCCTCCCGGGAACGTACGCCTGATCGACAAGCTGAGGCTGCGAGCCTGGAGCTTCGACGCCAGCGCCTTCGCAACGAACTTCGTGGCGCACCCGCTCGCGGGCACCTTCTTCTATACGACTGCGCGCTCGAATCGATCGGGACCGCTGGAATCGCTGGCCTGGGCTTCGCTGGCCTCGTTGACCTGGGAGCTGGCGGAGTTTCCCGAGAACGTCTCGCTCAACGACCTGATCGTGACGCCCATCGCTGGCGCGTCGATCGGCGAGTCCCTGGTGCAGCTTTCCCAATGGCTCGATCGCCGGCCACGCTCCGCAGGGCGCGCCGCGCTCGCCGCGGTGTTGTTTCCCATGAAGCTGGCCAACGGCGCTCCGCCCAATGACGAGACAGACAGTGCGCTGACCGCGAGTCTCCGGCTGGTCGCAGGGGCCACGCTGCACGGCGAATCCGAGCTCGGCGTGCAGCTCGTGACACGGCTCGTCCATTTTCCCGGATTCGGTGGGCCGGGCGAAGGTGTGCGCATCGGGTTCGCCGGCAACGTCAGCGAGCTGTCGCTGGATACTCGAGCCTCCCGCTCCGGACTGGCCGACTTGAGCTTCACCGCCGGCGCCGCCCTGGCCACCGTGTACCAGCGCAGCATCGCCGCGGACGGCGATGGCTGGGATCTCCTCGTGACCGGCGGCGTCGCGTATGACGTCCGCCAGCACAGGTGGGATGCGGGGCCGCTCGATGCCTGGTCCTCGGTGCATGTGCCCGGGGTCAGCATGCAGCTTCGCAGGATGGCCGGGCCGCTTCGCATCTCCGCGCGCGCGGATCTGGCGCTCACGTTCGCCGGCGCGCGATCGTTTGCGCTCGACGGCGGCCCGGCGATCCTTCCCATCACCACGCTCACGACCACGCAGCAAGCCTGGGGATACACCATGGGGTGGGGAGTCGCTGCGGCGCCGGCGCTGGAGGTCGCTTACGGGCCGTTCTCGCTCGCGATCGCCGGGGCAATGGATATGCGCTACAGCCTGGACAAACCCGACCCTTGGCCGGACCGCCACCCGACGGCGCGAATCTCCGACACCTGGTCCAGCCTGCGCGGCGGCGCGAGCGTGAAGCTTCCCTGGAGCGATCTGGAGATCTCCGCCTCCCTCCAACGCAGCCTGCGGCGCGGCTCCGCCGGCCCGCTGACGCGCACCGCGGGCGAAACCATCGCGCTGGTCGCCATCGGCTTCGCGCTCGAGTGAGCGTCACCCGAGCGGGTCGGGCACCCCGTCCATGTTGTCGTCCTCGTAGGCGTCGATGGAGGCCGCTACGTTGGCCTCGATCATCGAGCGCAGCGCCGGATCGGTGGTCGTGGGGTCGATGGTACCGCCGTCCGGACTCTCGAACCACCTGTTGGGCGCGATGTTCACGTCCACGTTGTTGTGGTTCAGGCCCATCCGAAAGACCGACTCCCGAACCAGGACCTGGTTGATCGAGGACTCGAAGGTGAAGCTGGTGCCTTGCTGATTCCTGCCGGTGATGACGTACGTCTTTCCCAGGAGCGGGGCGAGGGCGGAGTTGGCCTGGACGTCCGCCTGCGAGACCGGTACCAGGTCGATGTCCATCTCGTAGAAGCCTTTGGGCTTGATGCTGAATCCGGACAGCAGCTCGGTGAACACTCCTCCGGTGAGGTTCGGGCCCGAAAGATCGACGAGATAGGGGCCGGGTCCGATCACGACCATGTCTGGCGTGCTGAAGCCTCCGTCGGTGGGATCGGACTGCAGGCGCAGGTTGCGCATCACGATCTGGAAGCGATCCACGTCGACGCCGGTGGAGAGGACGAGGAAGCCCGGATCCGGTGGCCGATCCCCGGATCGCACGTGGACCGAGAGGTCCTCCGCGCAGGCGGTGGCGATCAGGGCGGCGGCCAAGCCTGGCATGAAGTTGCGCGGCATCACCACCCCTGCAGGATCGTGTAATAGACCGTGGCCACCGAGGCGCGCTGGAAGATGTCCGAGTCGAAGGAATAGCCGGCGCGGCGCCGTCCCCAATCGATACCGCCCGAGACGCCATGCATCCCGTAGATGCGGACGGTGGCCTGCGCTTTTCCGTACGAGATGTCCTCCGAGGAGCCGCGCGCGTAGAGGCCGGAGACCCAGTACTGGCGGCCCAGCAGGCGCAGGATCACACGGTCGCCGAAGTGCGCCCGCAGTTCCAGCGCGAGCGCGGCGCCGGGACCATAAAGGTAGTCGCGAACCCCGAGCGGGATCGTCGAGCCGCCCCCGGCCCAGGGCAGCAGCTCTGCTACCCCGGTCCCGTGCAGTTCGAACGTGTCCCACCGCTTCATCAGGGCGACGCCCGGTCCCAGGCCGAAGCCGGTTACCCGGAACACCGCGGGGGCGACGAAGTCGTATGAGGTGAAGAGTCCCCACAGTCCGCCTTCGTCCCCGCCCGGACCGATCGGCTCGCCGATCAGGAGACCGCGGACGAGCAGGGTCGCAGTGGCGGTCGAAGTGATGTCGCTGGTCATCGAGAACGACGCGGACACCTCGAAGTGGTCGAACGGCTTGCTCAGCGACAGATCCGGCGTGCCCGGGACCCCGTAGGTGATGTTGGCGGAGAGCGAAGCCCAGGGACCGACGTCCGTGTTGCGGGACCCCGGCGCATCGGTCTTGCTCGATCCGGCAACGACCATCCCGAAGTGGAACTCGCCCATCCATGAGGTCGGCAGGAGCAGCTCTCCCCGGTACTTGTCGCCGAACATCGCCCGATTGATGCCGCCCACCGGGTTGATGAGGAAGGCGAAAAATTGTCGCCAGGTAGATGGAGCGTAACCGCCGGAGTCGAGGATCATGCGGGACAGGCGGAAGGCAACCTCGCCCACCATCGTGCCGCCGAAGGGCGTGTTCACCTGGTCGTTCAGCGAGGCCGGCTGGATCTCGGCGAACTGCTCCCAGATCAGCGAGCCGAGGAACGCGTAGCCGAAGGATTCATAGAAGTTGAGTCCCATTGTCCGAGCGGCGTTGAAGGTGAGGTTGCCATGAAGGGGGTGCAGGAGCCCGTTGGCCCAGAAGTCGTCGGTGTCGACGATCCAGCCCTTGTTGAAGTTCTGCTTCACGCTGGCCCAGCTGATCTGAGCGAACTCCTTGCCTTGGATGTAGTTGAAGGCCCAGACGCCGGCGTCGATGGCGACGACTTCGCCCAATGGGATCAGGTAGTTCTTGTCCGGCGGCGGGACCGGGCCCCTGACGAAGCCGGGGTCCGTGTACGGCGGTAGCAGGCGGTATCGCTGTGGAGAGTAATTCAGCGCCGGAGCCGGAGCAGCGGCTTGCTGTACGGCCGCAGCAGTGTCCGCGGCGTCCTGCTGGGCCGACGCAGAAACAGCCGCCAGTCCTGCGAAAGCGATCATGACACAGGCGGTTCGGCTGGGCATGCCCGAACGAGCATCCCGTGCCTGCACCGCTCAAAGAATTGGACCAAGGACCCATCTCGGCGAGAGCCGCTCTCCGCACAGACCGCTCCCAGTGTGGGTCCAAGGGCTGATTGAACACCGGGGACGCGGCAGCGAGAGATGCCTGGCCAGGCCCGCCGGCGGCGGAACTGACGCGATAGACCATGAGCAAAGCGGAGGAACCATGCTCGCAGCGCACATCGGGGCGGTGCTCGCCGTCACCGGCATCATCACCGCACTGCCCGTTGTCCTATTCGCAGCGCCCGCGCAGAGGGTGCGTCAGCTATTGAAGCTGGAACTCGCCGACCGAGGCGCCCTATTCATCGCCCGTCACTGGGGACTGCTGGCGTTCGCGATGGGTGCGCTGCTGGTTTACGCCGCCGGCCGCCCGGAGTTGCGCGCTCCGGTGGTGGTCGCCGCGTTGGTCGAAAAGGCGGGCTTCGTCTTCCTGGTCGCGTCGCAATGGAGTGAGCCACACACCCGCGGAATGCGCCTGGCCGTTGTGTTCGACGGCGCGTGCAGCGCAATCTACGCCGCTTGGCTGCTCGGGGCCTAGCGCGTTACGAGGAGCGCCGGCTGGTGCGCAAGCCGCTCGCCGGAAAAAAGAACGGCGCGCCGTCCCAGTGAGGGAACGGCGCGCCGCCTCGGCCTGCGGAAACGGTTGGGGGGGCTAATGCCCGTTTCCGCAGATACCGATGGTATCGCCGTGGTCGAGGTGCTCCTTCAGGTCGTCTTCGGCCCATTCCACGGCGATGCTTTGCTTTTGCCACTGAGTTCCACTGGCTGATGGCATAGGCCACCATCGAGTCGGCCTGCGCCTTCGTCAGCGGGCCGAACCCGCTGTCGTCGACGTACACGGGCACGTCGCCCTTCGGCCAGGCGTACGGCGTCCGCGTGGCGGCGTCGTAGATGGATAACGGGCCGGCGCCGCGCGCGTTCGAAGATGCGAGCACGGCTGCGAGCGCCATCAGGAGTCCTGCTCGGGCGAGGCCGCTCATCGCGCGCCTCCATTCCAGAAGCCTTCGGTGACGGCGCGGCGGACCAGGCCTACAAACGCCGGAGCGCTGACGGGGCCGTGCGTCGCCGCGAGCACCGACGACTCGCCGTCGTTCGCCCGAGGCGCCGTCACGCCGCGAAAGAGCCCGCGGTTGTTCATCGCGTTCAGCGCGTTTCCGCCGGCCAGGGAGAACTTTCCCTGCTGCAGCCCGATGGGGGTGCGGAATCCGGCGGAGCTCGCGGGACCAAGGAAGAGCAGGACCCGCTCGCCCTTCTCGTAGCGCGGCATTCCCGGCACGTTCCCCAGAAACCGGACGCCGTTCTGCGGAGCGCCCTTCGAGGCCGTGGGGGAGAGCTGCCGGAAGGCGATCGTCGCGCCGGCTCCGCCCCGGATACGCTCCGAGACGGCGACCTCGACTTCCATCACGGGGAGCGCGCCCTGCCGGACCTCGCGCACATCCTTGACGGTCCCGACGACGATCTCGGACGCATCCCGGACCATGTCCGCGAGGGTGGGGGGCGCGCTCATCGACTTCGCACGACCGGTTGCGGGCACGAGGCCCACGGCGGCCACCGGGGCATACGCGGTGGGCCAGATTCTCTTCAAGCTCATTTATGCGTCCCCTCTGCTTTGGTGTGTTCCTCCCCGTTCGTCCGGGTGTGGGCGGCCAGCAGCGCCCGGACGGCGGGAAGGAGCTTCTTCGTGACTGCGGTCTTCGCAATGCAGGCATCGGCGCCGGCCGCGCGCCCCTCCGCCTCGACTTCGTTGCCCTCGTAAAGCGTCAACAGGAAGCAGGCGGCGCCGGGAGTGATGGCCGCGAGGCGTTGGGCGATCTCGAATCCGGTTCCGTCCGGCAGGGTGACGTCGGAGACCACCAGGTCCGGGTGGTGCCTCGACGCCTGGGCCACGGCCTCGAGCAGGGAGTGGGCACGCCCGACGATCCGGAGGTTGGCGATCTCGGCCTCCAGCCACGCGCCGAGCGCGTCGACGAAGTCGTCGTTCTCGTCGACCAGCAGCACTCTCGCGCCCGCGCTCATTCGTCTCCCCACATCGGGCGGCCTTTGCACGGGCGTGCCCAGCGCGGAATCGGGATGAACCCGACGCGGCGGAGGGAAATCCCGCTTCGCGGGCAGGCGTTCCCTGACGTTCCCTTAGGGGCTGCTACCGTTCGGCGGACACGAGGCCCGTGCGGATCGCGAGCCGGACCAGGCCCGCGATGTCCCTGATGCCGAGCCGATCCATGATCCGGGAGCGGTGCGTCTCGACAGTCTTGACGCTCAGCTCCAGCGCCGAGGCGATCTCCTTGGTGGACCGCCCCTCGGCGACAAGCTGCAGGATCTCTCGCTGCCTGCCGGTGAGCCCCTCGAGCGGATCCGGTTCGCCGGCGCCGTCGCGAAGAAACTCCTGCACGACGGTCTGGGAGATCCTGGGCGAAAGGTAGGTTTCCCCACGGACGACCGATTCGATCGCGAGCGGCAGCTCGGAGACCGCCGCGCCCTTCACCAGATAACCGGCGACGCCTGCCTTGAGCGCCTGGCGGACGTACGACGCCTCCGCGTGCATCGAGAGGACGATCACCCGCGTACGCGGCAACTCCTGCGTCAACCGGCGCGCCAGCTCGAGTCCGTTCAGGCCGGGCATCCCCAGGTCGATCAGAGCCACATCGGGCCGGTGGCGGAGCACGAGCTCCAGGGCTTCGCGTCCGTCGCCGGACTCGGTCACCACTTCGACCCGGCCGTCTGCCTCGAGAAGCGCGCGGATCCCGGCGCGCACCAGCGTGTGATCGTCGGCAAGCGCGATGCGCAAGCGGGTCATGACGCGACCTCGAACGGCAGGCTCACGTGCACCCGCGTCCCCGTCCCGGGTTCCGACGCAATCCGCACTTCCCCTCCCAGCAACCGCACCCGCTCCTGCATTCCCAGGAGTCCCAGCGCCTTGGACACGGCGCCGGCCATGGTAGCGCGAACGTCGAAGCCGTTGCCATCGTCCTCCACCTTGATCTCCAGGCCCGCGGGGCTGCGGTCGAGGTCCACGCGCACGCTGCGCGCGGCGGCGTGACGGATCGCGTTCGTCACCGCTTCCTGGGTCACGCGGAACGCCGTGATCGCGACCTCCGGCGACAGGTGCGGCACGGCATTGGCTGCGTTCATCTCGATGCAGAGGCCAGTCCGCTCGGCTTGCGCCTCCAGGTATCCGCGCAAAGCGGCCGCAAGCCCCATCTCCTCCAGGAGCGGAGGACGGAGATCGAGCGAGATGTCCCGGATCCGTTGGACCATGCGGTCGACCAGCTCGGTCGAGTCCGCGAGCCGCCTCCGCGAGCTCTCCGGGTCGGGCAGGTTGCCCAGCAGCTTGAGGTTGATGATGACGGCGGTGAGGTTCGGTCCGAGCTCGTCGTGCAGCTCGCGGGCGATGTGGCCTCGCTCCTCTTCCTTCGCCGCTTCCAGGCGCCGGGTGAGAAACCCCAACCTGTCGTACGCCGCGGCCAGCGCCGCGCGGCTTCGCTCGCGCTCCTTGTCGATTGCTACCAGCTCGCGGTTCCGGCGCTCGAGCGCCGAGGCCCGGACGCGGTGCACCGCGATTCCGGCCGCGACGGCGGCGATGGCGAGGAGAGCGCGGAACCAGCTCGTCGCCCAGAAGGGCGGGATGACGCGGATGGCGAGGGGCGGTGCCTGACTCCAGGCACCCCGGACGTCGCGTCCTCTCGCGTAGAGATCGTACGTGCCCGCGGCGAGGCCCGCGAAGGTGATGTCGCGCCTGCCGCCGAGATCGATCCAGCGTGCCTCCTCGCCCAGGCGGTAGGCATAGGCGTGCGCTCCGGCGGAAGCGAAGTCGAGCACCGCGAGCTCGACCGACAGCCAGTCGCCGCGACGGATCTCGACGGGCGACCGGCTGCTGTCTGGCGGCGCGCCGCGGCGTTCGCCGGCCGCGGTCCGGATCGAGGTGATCGTGGTGGGCGAGGGCGGGGCGGGTGTGAAGGGAGAATCGGCGGGAACGCCGACCGCCCAGCGAAGGGAACCGAGTACGATCAGCCCGTCCATTCGCGCCCCGGCGCCGCGCTCGAACTCGGCCGAGGGGAGACCGTCGGAAGCCAGGTAGGTGACGAACGCGCGCGTCGTCGGGTCGAACCGCGAGATGCCGCGCTTGGTGCTGATCCACAAGGTGCTGGCGGCATCCTCCACGATCGCCATCACGTCGTCGTCGACGAGCCCGTCGGCGGCCGTGAACCGTTCGAAGCGTTTCGAGCCGCCTTCCGAATCGACGCGCGCGAATCCGCCGCCCGCCGTTCCCACCCAGAGCCGCGCGCGAGAGTCCTCCAGGATCGAGGTGACGTGGTGGTGGCCGATGGTGCCGACTCGCCCGACCTCCGGGCGGTAGCGCACCGCGCGACCGGTCTCCGGATCGAAAGCGTTCAGCCCGCCGGAGCGGGTGCCGATCCAGAGCGTTCCGCTAGTGTCGGGCACGATCGCCGTCACATAGTCGTCGCTCAAGCTCGAAGGATCCGCCGGATCTTGCCGGAAGCGCTGCGCGACCTGCCCCGAAGGGGCGAGGCGCTGGAGCCCCCCTTCGCCCGTGCCAATCCAGAGCCGCCCTTTCGCATCCTGGCGGACGGCGACCACCCAGCCCGGACCGATGCTCGACGGATCGGACGCGTCGTGACGGAACGCGGTGGTCTTCCCGCTCGCGAGGTCCAGCCGCAACAGCTCGACGTTGGTTCCGATCCAGAGCTTGCCCTCGGCTGTATCCGCGATCGCGAGGAGGGTCTGCTCCGGGAAGCGGGCGATCGCCCGAGTCGTGCGGTCGCGATCGACGCGAACCAGCTCTCCGGACCAGGTCCCCACCCAGGCGCCGCCCGATCGGGCCGGGGAGACCGCGGTGGCGGCCTCGTCGGGAACCGCATGCGGGCGCGCGATCGCCGCCGCAGCGGACTCCAGGAAGACCGCTGCAGGGCTGACCCGGTACAACCCAGCTCCCCAGGTGCCTGCCCACAGGGTCCCCGCGCGGTCCACCAGGACGGCGATGACCTGGTCGCTCGCCTGTCGCGGCTGTGCGCGGCTCTGCCGGAGCGCGCGGGCCCTTCCGGTTCCGGCGTCGTGGCGCTCTTCTCTGCTCTGCCGGAGAGCGCGCGCTGCTCCGGTTCCGGGGTCGAGCCGCCAGACCCCGAGCCCGAGAGTCCCTGCCCAGACCGCATCCGCGGAAATCGCCAGGGACGTGATGGTGGGACGGGCCCTCCCGGCGGTGAGCTCGAGGCCGACGCGTTCGAATGCGCCGTCCGGCGCGAGCCGTGCGACTCCGCGCTCCGTGCCGATCCAGAGCCGGCCTGAGGGATCCCTGGCGAGAGCGAAGACGGCGTCGCTCGGGAGGGATTTCGGGTCGCTCGGGTCGTGGCGGAACGCGCGAAAGCGTCCGGCTGCGCGGTCCAGGAGAGTGAGCCCGCCCCGCACCGTCCCGACCCAGACGTTTCCGTTCCCGTCCACCGCGAGCGCCGTGATGTAGTCGTCCTGGAGCCCTGGGGTCCCGGAGAGGAAGCGCTCCATCCGCCCCGTGCGGCGATCGAGGCGGTTCAAACCCCGCTGCGTGCCGATCCACAGGTCGCCGGCCCGATCCTCCTCGATGGCATAGACGCTGTCGTAGCTGAGCGAACCCGGGTCGGCGGAGTCGTGGCGGAAGCGTTCGAAGGTCCAACTGTGGCGATCGAGGCGCGCCAGTCCACCGGTGTTGGTGCCCACCCACAGCGCGTCCTCGCGATCCTCGAACAGCGTCCGGATGGCGTTGTCCGGAAGCGAGCCGGCATCCTTGGGGTCGTGGCGGAAGCTCTGGAAGGAGAAGCCGTCGTACCGGAGAAGGCCCTCGCGCGATCCGATCCAGACGAACCCGGCGCGATCCTGGAGGAGCGCCGTGACCGCTTCCGGCAAAGGGCCGCCCTCGCCGCCGACCCGATCGAACGGCGAGGCCCCCGCGCCGAAGGAGGCCGCCGCGAGCGCGGCGACCAGCGAAGGGAACCGCGTCATGACCGAGCCAGCATACGCCCGACGGCTCCCGCGACAGCGCGGCGCCGCGCCATCTCAAGCCTCCAACTCGCTGACGTCCTGGACGCGGAGGCCCGGATACGCCTGGTACATTCCGAGGGGCGGCAGAACGTGCGCGACCACCCACTCGATCAACGCGCCGGCATTCCTGGCGGATGGCGTGGGCGGCGGGTCGACAATGAACTCGAACAACAGATCGAAGACTGGCCCGAGCTTCTCGGCGAAAGCCGGCATGAATTTGTCGAATGGGCCGTCGTAGATGGTGAAGAAGCCCAGCTTGTGGGCATCGAGGAGCACCAGGCTGGCGAAGTGCAGCCTCCCGATGCTGTGGGAAGCGTCGGCGAGGATGCCTCCCGCGACCCTGAAGACCCCTTCGCTCACGCGCGATCTGAGCGGCAGGATGACGAGGAAAGGGAGCTGCTCGCCTGTTCCCCTGAGGTGCTCGGCCGCTACCCTCGATTTGATGCCCTGCACCGTCGCGGTCGGATTGGCTGCGTAGGCGGCGATGGTACGGAGGCGATGATGCATCGCCCGTTCGAGGAAAGCCTCCACGTTCCTGGCGACGGGCGCCGGCGGGGGGCGGTGCACATGCGCCCAGACGGCATCGAACACTGGCCCGGCATGCTCCGCCAAATCACGGAGGAGTTGAACTTCATCTCCGTCGAAGTCGGCCAGGAAAAGCAGCGTCTGCTCGCTCAGGACGACGAAGCACGAGTCGTGCACCGTGCCGATCGCGTCCGATGCCCTGGCGAAAGAGGGCATCAGCGGAGGGAGTTCCGCCGCCAGCGACTTCGTGTTGGCGGGAGAGCGGATGGGAAACGCGATGGTCAAATGATTTTGTATGCCGGCTCGCCCAGCCGGGCGCAGCAAGCTCATGACCCATCTCCCGGATTCCAGTCTCGGATCGCGCTGCCTGCGGCAATACCAGCCAGGCCGGGCGCCCGCCTATTGGCCGTAGGTCCATTGCAGGCTCCTCGTTCCAACCGCTGCGCGAACCTGCTCCAGCGCCAGCAAGTGGGCGGCGATCGCCTGCCGACAGGCGAGCTGCGTCGCGGTTGCAATCTGCAAGAAACCGCTACGCACGCCCTGCAGTTCGCAATGCGTGCCGAGCCGGATTGCGGCCGATCCGCCCTGATTCCCTGGATCCTCGCTTCGGCACGCCGCGTGCTTGATGCGCCCGCGGAGGCTTCATGACCGATCTCCTGCTGGTGCTGGCTACCGCCGCGTTCTTCGGCCTGTCCTGGGGCTACGCGCGGCTCTGCGAGAAGCTCTGATGAACCTCGAATACGCAATCGGCCTCGCGCTGTCCGTGCTGATGCTCGTCTACCTCGCTTATGCGCTGGTCAAGCCGGAGCGCTTCTGATGACTGCCAATGGATGGTTGCAGATCGCCTTGTTCTTCGTGGCGGTGCTGGCGCTGACCAAGCCGCTCGGGGCGTACATGTTCCGCGTCTTCGAAGGCGATCGGCAGCCGCTGCCGCGCGTCTTCGGACGGGTGGAGCGGTGGTTGTACCGCCTGTGCGGCGTGAAAGCGGATGCCGAGCAGACCTGGCCCGTATACGCGTTCTCGCTGCTCGCGTTCAGCTTCTTCGGAATGCTGGTGACCTACGGAATCCAGCGGCTCCAGCACCTCTTGCCCTTCAATCCGCAGAAGCTCGGCGCCGTCGAGCCTGGGCTCGCGTTCAACACGGCGGCGAGCTTCACCACCAACACCAACTGGCAGTCGTACGTGCCGGAGACCACGGTCAGCTACTTCACGCAGATGGCGGGGCTCGCCTGGCACAACTTCACTTCCGCGGCCGCCGGCATCGCGGTCGCGCTGGTGATCGCGCGCGGGCTCACCCGCAAGGCGGGGCCGCAGGGCGGAAAGACCCTCGGCAACTTCTGGGTCGATCTGATCCGCGCCACCGTCTACATGCTGCTCCCAATCTCCTTCGTCTTCGCCCTCTTCCTGGTCTCGCAGGGAGTGCTGCAGAACCTGTCGCCGTATCACGAGCTGACCACGCTGGAAGGAGCGAAGCAGCTCATCGGCATGGGCCCCGTCGCATCACAGGAAGCGATCAAGATGCTGGGGACCAACGGCGGCGGCTTCTTCAACGTCAACAGCGCCCACCCGTTCGAAAACCCGACACCGCTCTCGAATTTCGTCCAGATGGTGTCGATCTTCGCCATCTCCGCGGCGCTCACCTGGACCTACGGACGCATGGCGCGCGACCAGCGCCAGGGCTGGGCGCTCTGGGCAGCGATGGCGGTGCTCTCGATCGCCGGGGTCACCGCCCTGTACTGGGCAGAGGCCCACGACAACCCCGCGCTCCGGGGTTTCGCCCAGATGCAGCAGGGCAGCGGCAACCTGGAAGGGAAGGAGATGCGCTTCGGGCTCGCCAACTCGGCGCTCTTCGCCACCGTCACCACCGATGCCTCCTGCGGCGCCGTCAACACCATGCACGACAGCTTGACCCCGCTGGGCGGCCTGGTGCCGCTCGTCAACATCAAGCTGGGCGAGGTGATCTTCGGCGGCGTCGGGGCGGGGCTCTACGGGATGCTGGTCTTCGTGGTGCTCACCGTCTTCATCGCCGGCCTGATGGTGGGGCGCACGCCCGAGTACCTGGGCAAGAAGATCGA